>JAABUT010001019.1_pt1 | contig 35801 bp, 32 predicted proteins | sample 5559281 | NCBI WGS metagenome assembly JAABUT01 (sample SAMN10711880, study PRJNA513359) | rock metagenome | isolation source: Antarctica rocks | place: Antarctica: Victoria Land, Ricker Hills nord | collected 2016-01-04 | reverse complement strand
GCCGGAAGCACCGCGGCCATAAACAGCGAGATGGTAGCCGGAATTTTCAGCCTTTATATCTGCAAAAACACGTTTTGGATACGATTGACCGCTTTGTTACGATTGGTTTCAACCGTCCTTTCCGCGTAAATGGCAGTGTGGAACTAACTTTCATTCCGGCCGGGCATTTGCTTGGTGCAGCTTCGGCTATTTTGAAAATTCAGGAAAACGGTGAAGAAAAGACAATTACTTTTACCGGTGATATCGGTAGGAAAAACTATCCGACTTTGCCTGATCCGCAGGTTTTGCCACCCACAGATTTTCTGGTTTCAGAATCTACTTATGGCGGCCGCAACCATTCAACCGGAAAAACAATTGAAGAAGTTTTGACTGAAACCATCGAAAAATGTTGTGTAAAAGAATCTGGCCGGTTGATTATTCCTGCATTCAGTATTGGCCGTACCCAAGCTTTGGTTTTTTCACTAAACAAGATTTTTTCTAAAGGATTATTGCCGCCAGTCCGGGTTTTTGTAGATAGCCCGATGGCAAATTCTTCTACCGGGATTTTTCGGAAACATCATCAGTTACTGAGCGAAGAAGCCCGGGAATTTTACCATCGGTCCGGTGATGAATTTGAGTTTGATAACCTGACGTATGTTGAAAACCTGAAAGACAGCCGACAGGTTTCCAATTATTTTGAACCATGCATCATCATTTCTTCTGCCGGAATGCTGGAAGGCGGCCGTATCCAGGACCATCTTTTTTATAATATTCAAAATTATTATTGCACAATATTATTCATCGGTTATTGTGCCAAAGGGACTTTAGGTTTTCGGTTGCTGCGCGGCGATCCGATTGTGCATATTAAAGACCGCGATCTTTCGGTTTACGCCACAATCAAACAAACTGATCTTTTCAGTGCGCATGGCGATCACGAAGATTTGGTGAACACGGTAAAATACAGTCATCCGGCAAAACTAAAACAGGTTTTTCTCGTACACGGGGAAACAACGGGTATGCAAGCTTTGGCAGATACATTAACCGAAGATGGTTATGCAGTAACAGTTGCCCAAAAAGGAGTTGCCTATCAGTTGTAAATGCTTTTGTATTTACCAAAAAAAACCGAATATGATCAAATCTTTAATTTTACGCAAGGCTATTTTGGCACCTGCAATGCTTCTTTTATGCGGTATTTTTTTGCAATCGTGCACAGAAGAAATGCCGATTTTGACTCCATTATCTAAATCAACAAATGGTAATGTTATCATTTTAAACATCAAAAACAAAGCTTATACTCTAAAAAACGTAAATCCAGGCTTTGTTTATTTCACCAACATTACAGCGGGTGGGTCTGCAAACAGTTCGTTTCAACAATATGGTCTTGCAGGGAGTAACGGTAATGAAACAAATCCGCTTGATTGCATTATTAACTTCGATACTGATAGTGTTCATGTAGGCAAATATGTTTTGAGCACCTCTCAAGTTAATTACAATAATGTAACTTATACAACCAGTAACGCTTCAGGAAACGCTAAATTTACAGTAAATCAGCTTAATGCTACTACTAATACAACCAGCGGAAGTTTTGCTTATTACTTATATGATTCCGTTTTTGTCCCAACAGATTCCATTTATGTAAGTGGTACTTTTAACATTGTTAAATAAGAAACCTATCAGGATAATTCTTACTTAAATCTTCTTCAACAAAAAAGCTTCCACATTAAATTGGAAGCTTTTTTGTTATACATAAATACGTGAAAAATTTAAGTTTTAAAATGTTGGATAATCAAATTAGCCAGCTCCACGCCTATTCTTTCCTGCGCTTCGTTGGTGGAAGCACCGATGTGCGGCGTTAAAGATATTTTGGGGTGCGATAAAATTTCCTGATGAGGTGTTGGTTCGTTATCAAAAACATCTAAACCGGCGAAAGCTAATTTGCCGCTATTCAAAGCTTCCAGTAAAGCAGTTTCATCAATAGTCCCTCCGCGGGAAGCATTAACTACAGCTGCACCTTTTTTCATGGCCGCAAATTCTTCGGCACCCAAAATTGGTTTTTCGCTGAAAGGTGTATGCAAACTGATAAAATCGCTCTGGGCAATCACTTCTTCTTTAGATGCTGTTTTTACCGATACTTTTACCAGTTGGCCATCGCCTAGTTCCAATACAATTTCTGGTTCAAAGGGAAAAAGATCATAAGCTAAAACCTTCATTCCTAATCCCATAGCTACTTTTGCTACTTCGCGCCCAATTCGGCCAAAGCCTAAAATACCAATTGTTTTTCCGCGAAGCTCAATACCTTTGGCATATGCTTTTTTTAGGTCATTAAACTTAGTATTGCCTTCTACCGGCATTTTCCGGTTACTGTACTGCAAAAAACGGATACCGGTAAACAGATGTGCAAAAACCAGCTCAGCCACAGAAAGCGAGGAAGAAGCCGGCGTATTCACTACAGCCACGCCTTTAGATTTGGCATAATCAACATCAATATTATCCATCCCGACACCGCCGCGACCGATCAATTTTAAATTCGGACAAGCATCAATCAAAGACTGGCGAACTTTGGTAGCACTTCTAACTGTTATGGCATCAAAATTATTTAATTGTTCGGCTAATTGTTCTTGCGGCACGTGTTCGGTTTCTACAATAAAACCAACCGCTTCCAGTAAGGCTTTTCCCGCTGGATCAATCCCATCGTTCGCTAAAATTCTGATCATCTTTGTTTTATGTTGATAAAAGAAGTATTATTTGTTTTTTTCGGCAAATTCCTGCATTGCGTCAACCAAAGCATGAATACCCGTGATGGGAAGCGCATTGTAAATAGAAGCACGGAAACCACCGGCACTTCTGTGTCCTTTGATACCAATTAATCCGCGTTCTTCGGCCAATTTTAAAAATGGTTTTTCCAGTTCAGGTTTTTCCATGATAAAACAAACGTTCATAATCGAGCGGTCTTCCACAGCGCAAACGCCTTTAAATAATGGATTGCGGTCTATTTCTGCATAAATTGCTTTTGCTTTAGCTTCGTTTTCTTTCTCGATTACGGCAACGCCACCTTTTGCTTTGATCCAGCGCAATGTCAGCATTGAAACATAAATAGCAAAAACCGGCGGTGTATTGTACATCGAACCATTGTCAATATGCATTTGATAATTCAGCATCGAAGGAATCGGACGTTCTGCTTTTCCCAACAAATTATCTTTTACAATAACCAAAGTTGCACCGGCCGGACCCATATTTTTTTGTGCGCCGGCATAAATTAACCCAAAATCTGCTACATTAATTGCCCTGCTGAAAATATCAGACGACATATCTGCCACCAAAGGAACCGGAGATTTTGGAAACTGATGCAATTGCGTACCGTAAATGGTATTGTTAGATGTGATGTGAAAATAAACCGCATCCGCCGGAATTTCATAGTTTTTTGGGATTTTCCGAAAATTATCCTCTTTATCGGTGGCAACAACTGTCGGTGTGCCAAAAAATTTTGCTTCTTTGATGGCTTTATTTGCCCAAACGCCCGTTTCTAAATAGGCGGCTGTTTTATTTTGAGGCAATAAATTATAAGGGACCATCGCAAATTGCAGGCTCGCCCCTCCTTGTAAAAATACAACCGAATAACCTTCGGGCACACTCAATAATTCTTTAACCAAACTTACGGCTTCGTTCATCACCGCTTCAAACTCTGGCGACCGGTGAGAAATTTCTAATATTGATAAACCAGTTTCGTTAAAATTAAGAACGGCTTCTGCGGATTGTTTAAGCACTTCCTGCGGTAAAATACCCGGACCAGCACCAAAATTATGCTTCATGAGATTGTATTTTTAAGCCGGAAAATGAGAAATAGGTTGGAAAATACCGGCAGGCGAATTTATAAATTTAGAATTTGAAGAGGAATTTTTTTGCGCTACTTTTATAATCCTAAATCAATATTTTAAAATTGATTAATTATATGATGCTTCTTTTAAGGATATTTTAATTTAAAAATCGCCTGTTCAGGATCATTATCGGCAAAAACTGAACTACCGGCAACCAGCACATCGGCACCTGCTTCAAGCAGCTCTTTGCAATTACTATCGTTCACGCCGCCATCTACCTCGATCTTCAAATCCGGGTTTCTATTGTGCCGAAGCGATTTTAAATCGTACAGTTTTTTATAAGTATTCGGAATAAATTTTTGTCCGCCAAAACCCGGATTGACCGACATGATCAGCACCAAATCCAGATCTGTAATTATATCTTCCAAAAAAGCAACGGGCGTATGTGGGTTCAAAGCCACACCAGCCGTGCAGCCGGCAGCTTTTATGAGCTGAATGGTTCTGTTGAGATGCGTACAAGCTTCAAAGTGAACCGTGATATTGGATGCACCGGCCCGGGCAAACTGATCGATGTATTGATCCGGGTTTACAATCATTAAATGAACGTCAATTGGTTTTTGGCTTAATGGCTTGATCGCTTTTAAAACCGGAAAACCGAAAGAAATATTCGGCACAAAAACACCGTCCATCACATCAAAATGAACCCAATCGGCTTCACTTCGGTTCAGCATTTCAATATCACGTTGCAAACTGGCAAAATCAGCAGCCAGAACAGATGGGGCAATCAGGTGGTTCATGCACCAAATATACAGTTATGTTTATTTCAGCCGAACCAATTTTGTCAGATGCTTCTTTTATCGGCATAAAAACAGTATAAGCGGAACAATTATATTTACAACAAGTTTAAAAGGAAAAACCGATGATGAATTTTGAACCGCTTCACGTGCCTTATCGTTATAATGAACACGATGCGCCCGAACAAAAAGTTATTTATGCTTTAGGGCAATTGGCTGAAGCTGATGCGCAGGAAATTGTGGAGAAGCTGAAGAAGGCAAACCCTAATGAAACTATTACTATAATTGAGACTGAAAGTATCCTGAAAAATTATTTTGATCAGGGTTTGATTAAAGGAGAAGAAAATGGCAAGGATATGCGCTATAATTTAAGCAAAATTTTAAAGCCTAATTCTGGCCGAACCAATCTTGACAATCTTAAAGAAGAATTGTAGTACTGTTTTTATCGGCATAAAATTAAGAGCATAAAAAAAGCACTTACCGAATGATAAGTGCTTTTTTGCAATTGCTATATGTTACCTGGTTACCCACATGACTACGACCGCCAAAACAAGCAATATCAATAATACGATCCCGATTCCTACGATTTTGGAACCTGCTTTTTTTTGTTGTTCGGGCATTTAGTCAAATTTAGGTGGATAAAAACAGTATGCAGCAACTTTGTTTACAAATAAGATTCCAGCACATTGTTGCGTGAAGTATGGCGTAAACGTTGTAATGCTTTGTCTTTCAGCTGACGAACACGCTCGCGGGTAATCATAAAACGTTCGCCAATCTCTTCCAGTGATTGTGGCGTTCCTGATCCTAATCCGAAGAAAAGAATAATTACTTCACGGTCACGTTCAGGCAAAGAAGACAATGAACGCATCACTTCCATCGATAAAGATTCCTGGATCATGCTGTTATCAGTTGCCGGATCACCATGTTGCAGCACATCCAATAGTGTATTTTCTTCTCCTTGAATAAACGGCGCATCCATAGAAACGTGACGGCCGGAATTGTTCAGAGAATCTGCGATCCGGTCTTCAGTTGTTTCCAAATCTATCGCCAGTTCGGCTGGTGTTGGTTCGCGTTCAAACTCTTGTTCCAAACGAGAATAAGCTTTGCGGATTTTACTAAGAGAACCAACTTGATTTAATGGCAAGCGCACAATCCGGGATTGCTCTGCCACAGCTGATAAAATGGATTGTCGGATCCACCAAACGGCATAAGAAATAAATTTAAAGCCTTTGGTTTCATCAAAGCGTTTGGCAGCCTTAATCAAACCTAAATTTCCTTCATTAATTAAATCGCCCAAGGTAAGTCCTTGATTTTGATATTGTTTGGCTACAGAAACTACAAATCGTAAATTTGCTTTTGTTAAGCGCTCCAAAGCCGCTTGGTCTCCTTCTCTGATTTTTTGTGTAAGAATAACTTCTTCCTGGGCAGTAATCAGATCGACTTTTCCGATCTCTGTTAAATATTTATCCAGCGATTGTGATTCGCGGTTGGTAATAGATTGTGATATTTTGAGTTGTCTCATAATTGTATAATGCTTTGTTTAACAAGATATTAGCTGAGAAAAATCAGCGGATACATTTAAAACTTAAAAATTAAGGTTTAAATATAGCATAATTAGTCCAACGTTGCTATTGGTGTAATGTTTTAATTTGTGATCATTATCAGGTAAGAATGTACAATACATTGTATTTTTTTTAGTACACTATATTAACGTAACTTATCACCGGAATAGTTTATAAAATTGATCTAAAACGGTCAATATTACGTCATTATAAACAAAAAGTTATTTTCTGTTCATGAAAGCCTGATGTCATAATTCAGGCTGTTATTTTCTTTTTGAGAGAAGAAAATCTTGCAATTTGGAAAATACTATTGATCAAATTTTTCGAGCAGTTTCAGCAAAGTTTCAAAATCTTTGGGATAAGGTGCATGTACTGTAATTTCTTCGTCCGGGTTGATCTTAAAAGTTACCTCATAAGCATGCAGTGCAAAACGTTTCATAATCGGCAGCTCTTCCTGGTCTTTTCCCAAGCGGTAATTCCTTTTCAATTCTGAAAGCAGAACAGGTTTACCTTTGTACGTTTCATCTCCGGCAATAGAAGCGCGTTGTGTAGCCAAATGGATACGGATCTGGTGCATCCTTCCGGTTACTGGCTTGCACTCTACCAAAGTATAATGTTTGAAATATCTGAGCGAGTTGAACCAGGTTTCGGCGCGTTTGCCTTCCTGCCGGCTAATGGTTACACTGCCTTTGCCAATGTTGAGAATCGGCAGATCGATAAACAGATTTTCAAAAACATGCGTGCCGTCGATAATTGCATGATATACTTTTTTTACCTGCCTTTTTTCAAACTGTATGGAAACAGCACGGTAAGCTTCGGGATTTTTTGCAACGATCAGTGCGCCGGAAGTTTCTTTATCCAGCCGATGGCAAATCTGGGCATCAGCCCAATATTGCTTGGCTAAACGAAGCAGGTTAATTTCGCCGCCTTCCCTTTCATCTAAAGAACTTAAAAACGGAGGTTTGTTTACGACTATTATATCAGGATTTTCAAACAAGATCAGGTCCTGGAACTTTGGAAATTTCATCTGCTACAAATATCGCAGATTTATCGTGTTTTATAGCAGCTCAAATTTATAGCCCACACCTTTTACGGTAGAAACATAGTTTTCACCCAGCTTTTCGCGCAGTTTGCGAATGTGAACATCAATTGTACGGTTGGTTACAACAACAGAATCTTCCCAAATATTTTTCAAAATCGATTCGCGGGTGTAAACTTTGCCTGGTTTGGAAGCCAGCAAATACAATAATTCAAATTCTTTTTTGGCAAGAACAACTTTTTCTCCACCCTGAAACACCAAGAATGCTTCTCGGTCAATCACCAAATCACCTATTTCCAGTTTGTTATCAGATTCTTCATCTGAAGGCTGGTTGCGCCGCAAAATTGCATTGATCCGGCTCACCAATGCCCGCGGTTTAATTGGCTTAGCGATATAATCATCGGCACCAACATTAAAACCGGCAATTTCAGAATATTCTTCGCTCCTGGCCGTCAAAAAAACCATAAATGTATTTTTAAATTCAGGCATCGTACGCATGATCCGACAAGCTTCGATACCGTCCATCTTGGGCATCATCACATCTAAAATGATCAGATCAGGCAAAACTTTTTTCGCTTCGGCCACCGCTTCCTGGCCGTTGCGTGCAACAAAAACCTGATAACCTTCTTTATTCAGGTTGTATTCAATCAGCTCCAAAATGTCCGGCTCATCATCAACAATCAGTATCTTTTGTTTAGAATTACTCATTTTCTTAATTTTCTGTAAATGTAGCGGCAAAAAAAACAGGCTGATGTTAAGTTTTGATTAAGTAATTGTAAATGTAACGTGTTTTAATTTATTTGGATGCAGCAAATGTTTTGGCAAAAAATGCGGCCAGATCACTGCCGGTAATGTTTTTAGCAATGATTTTTCCACTTGGGTCTAAAATAAAATTAGACGGAATGGCCTGAACCTGATAGCGTTGCACCGTTGGGCCATTAAAATTCTGCAACTCGCTACCCTGTGCCCAAACCAGTTGATCATCGCTGATTGCTTTTTGCCAGGCATCTTTCTTTTCATCCAATGAAATTCCAACAATTTCCAATCCTTTGGGATGATATTGCTGATAGAGCTTTACCACATTCGGGTTTTCCTTACGGCAAGGCACACACCAGGAAGCCCAAAAATCCAGCATTACGTATTTACCTTTATAGTCTGAAAGTTTAATGGTTTTTCCATCGATGCCTGGAATTGAAAAATCCGGTGCCTGATGCCCAACGGAAACCGGTTTGATCAGTTCCATATGTTTTACAAATTGGTTTACAGCCTGATTTCCGGCAAATTTCCCTTTCCAGTCATCTGCAAAAGCAACCAGTTCTTTTTCATATTTCATCTGATCCAAAGCCATTGCCGCATAAAAACCGGCCAGCGAGGTTTTATTCTGATCCACAAACTTTAGAATCTCATTGGATAAGCCAGCCATATTTTGCTCAAAAGAAGGCAGGAATTTCTTTAAAACCGAATCCTGATTTACGCCTTTTGCAGCCGCAGCTTCCTGATATTCGTTGGCCAGCTTGGTGTTTTTAGCTGTATAAATATTGCTGATGCGGTTGTATTCGCGGATCTTTTCAGAATCTTCAGAACCGCTTGTGGTGTAATTATGCGCCGGGTCTTGCATATCGGTTTTAAAATCGATCACATTACCATTTTCTGCAATCAAATCAAATTCCTGCTCACCGTTTTTTATCTTAAATAAATTGGCAACCGGAGCTGATTTTTTAAACTCAAAAGCATTTTGCTCGGTCAGTTCTGTCGAATCAACCACACGTACATTGGTAGAATCCGCTTCCAGTAAATACACTTTTTGTGCTGCCGGATGCTCAATTTTTCCTTCAATTTTGAACGTATTTTTATCTTTGCACGCACTCAAAGCAGCAAGCAGCAGTGCCGGAACAATTATTTTTTTCATCTTATTTTTCTAATTTTTCTGCCAGAACCCGGTTAGCCGTTTTCGGGTCGATTTTTCCTTTTGAAAGCTTCATTACTTCGCCCATAAATAAACCCAAAATTCCTTTTTTGCCTTTTTTATATTCGGAAACTTTCTGCGGATGCAACTGCAAAACCTGATCGATAATCAAATCGAGTTTTTCGCCACTTTGATCAATAAACAGGTTTAAAGCTGTTGCAAGTTCGGTGGCATTTTTTTCCGGCTGAAGGATCATTTGCGGAAAAAGCTGTTGCGCGGCTGCTGTATGGCTGATTTTTCCGGCATCAATCAAAGCAATCATTTCGGCAATTACTTTCGGCTTCACCCAAAAATCACCGATAAAAACAGTATGCGTATTTAAGTACGATTTGATGCTGCCCATCAGCCAATGCGTCGCTGCTTTATAGTTGGAAGTTTCCCTGATCAGCAACTCAAAATAGGCAACCAGTTCCTGATCGGCCGTAATTACATTGGCTTCATAATCACTCAAGCCCAGTTCGAAAGTATATTTCTGATACAATTCTTCCGGCAAAGCAGGCAAACTTTTTCGGATTTCTTCAATATAAGCATCACTCAAAACCATCGGCGGCAAATCCGGTTCCGGGAAATAGCGGTAATCATTGGCCATTTCCTTGCTGCGTAACACGGAAGTTTCGCCGCTATCGGCATCAAAATTTAACGTGTTTTGTTCGATTGTCCCGCCGTTTTCCAGTAATTCAATCTGTCGTTTAGCTTCAAATTCAATGGCTTTTTGTACGTTTTTGATGGAATTGAGATTTTTCACTTCACAACGCGTTCCGTATTCAACCATGCCTTTTTTACGTACCGAAATATTGGCATCGCAACGCAAACTTCCTTCTTCCATGTTGCCGTCGCAAATTCCCAGAAAACGGACCAAACGACGGATTTTCGACAAGAAAACAGCAGCTTCTTCGCCGCTGCGCAAATCCGGTTCAGATACGATTTCCAGCAAAGGCACACCGGCGCGGTTCAAATCGATCAGCGTGTTTGCTTCATCCAGATCGTGTATGCTTTTGCCTGCATCTTCTTCCATATGTATCCGGTTTATCGTGATTTCTTTTTGGCCCGATGCTGTTTTTATGCGGATAAAACCACCATAACAAATGGCGGCGGCATCCTGCGTAATCTGGTAGCCTTTGGGCAGATCACCATAAAAATAATTCTTGCGGTCGAAATAATTATACTGCCTGATCTGGCAATTGGTAGCTAAACCTAATTTTACGGCAAATTCAATTTGTTTTTTGTTAATGAAAGGAAGTGTGCCGGGATGACCCAGGGAAACCGGACTAACTTGCCGGTTGGGTTTAGCACCAAAAGCGGCAGAATCTGAGCAGAAAGCCTTGCTTGCGGTTGCTAATTGTGCGTGAACTTCCAGTCCGATAACTACTTCATATCCTGCGTGCAACTGCGCTGTTTCGATCGTCATTTACGGGATGTGTACTTTTATATAGTATGAGTTAAAGCTTGTAAAACTATTAAATATAGTTGAAGAACGCATAATGATAATGCTGTATTTGAGAAAGCCGGAAAATGAATTTTTAGGGCATAAAAGAAGCATGCAGGTATTGAGCATACTTCTTTTACGTATAAAATTTTATACTTGTGTATGAATAAAAACTTTTGCTTTCTCGAGTGCAGCTTTTAAACCGGAAGAATTTTTACCGCCAGCTGTGGCGTAAAAAGGCTGGCCGCCGCCGCCGCCTTGTATTTCTTTAGCCAGTTCTTTAATGAAAACACGCGCATCTAAACCTTTTTCTTGAATCAGGTTTTCAGAAATCATAACCGTTAAGTTCGGTTTTCCATCGATGATTGCACCTAAAACTAAAACCAGATTAATCAAAATGTCTTTGGTTTGATAAGCCAGGTTTTTTAAAGCTTCGGCATTTGGCAGTTCCACTTCTTCGGAGATAAAATTTATGCCCTTAAAAGAAGTATGCCTGGCAGCCAGCTCTTTTTTCATGATGGAAACTTTATCCAGAATAGCTTTTTCTGCTTCTTTTTTGAGGGAAGTATTCTCTTCCAAAACCTGCTCCAAACTCTTTTTCAGATCAGCTGGATTTTTTAGGAGTTCCTTCAACGCTTTAATTTCTTCGTTTTGCTGATGAATAAATTCTTCGGATTTAATTCCCGTAATCGCTTCAATTCTTCTCACGCCTGCTGCAACCGCGCTTTCGGAAACAATTTTAAAGAAACCAATTTGTCCGGTTGCCCGCACATGTGTTCCGCCACAAAGCTCAATAGAAAAATTCCGGTCCATCGTGATCACGCGCACCACATCGCCATATTTTTCGCCAAATAAAGCCATTGCGCCGGTTTGCGAAGCTTCTGCAAAAGTCATCGTTTCAACAACAACGCCCACATTTTCCCGGATTTTACGGTTTACGACTGCTTCTATCCTGCTAATTTCTTCATCGCTTACTTTGGCAAAATGCGAAAAATCGAAACGCAAATAATCCGGGCTCACCAAAGAACCTTTTTGGTTGACATGGCTGCCCAAAACTTCTTTCAAAGCTGCGTGAAGTAAATGTGTTGCCGAGTGGTTGTTTTCAATATTGATCCTTCTTTCAGGATCAACATAAGCCGTCAAAACATCGGTTGGATCTTCCGGCATTTTATCTACAAAATGCACGATCAAACCGTTCTCCTTCTTCGTATCCGTAACTGCAATAATCTCTCCATCGGGGAAAATCAAATCGCCGGTATCGCCAACCTGACCGCCACTTTCTGCATAAAAAGGCGTTTTGTCCAGCACCAATTGGAACTGTTCTTTGCCTTTGGCTTTTACTTTCCGGTATTTGATGATGTGCGCAATGGTTTCTGTTTCGGTATAACCGGTAAATGCTACGGTATCATCTTCTTTTAAAATGATCCAATCGCTGGTATCAATTGCTGTTGCTGCTCGGGAACGATTTTTTTGTTCTTGGAGAGCCGCTTCGTACCCTTCAATATCAACGGTTAAGCCTTTCTCCCGCGCTAATAACTCTGTTAAATCGATAGGAAACCCAAATGTATCAGACAATTCAAATGCAAATTCACCTGTCAATGTCTTGCCAGCAATAGTATTAAGTATATCATCACCAAAAGTAAAACTAGTTCTAAACCACTCATCCAAAGCCTCGCCTGTTAAATTCTCGTCAACTTTATTTTTTTCAATAATTAATTGTAAAGTATCATTATCCAATGTGTCATCTATTAAGCTTTCGGTATATTCATAAAATCTAAATAAACCTTTCTGTAATGTCCTTAAAAACGAAACTTCCTCCTCCAAAACAACCTTTTGTACAAAATCTTTCTGCTCATTCAAATTTGGAAACACATCCTTAAATTGTTGTGCTAAAAGAGGCACCAAAGTATTTAAAAAAGGGTCTTTTATGTTGAGGTATTGATAAGCATAACGTACCGCTCTTCTTAAAATTCTTCTAATTACATATCCAGCTTTATTATTAGATGGAAGCTGACCATCAGCAATTGCAAAAGAAATTGCCCGAATATGATCTGCCATCACACGCATGGCAACAGCTTCGTTATAAGCTTTAGAAGCCTCACCACGGCCCTCTCCAGGGGAGAGGGAGTTAGCTGCACTTGCGGCCTGATTATTCGGTTGATATTCAGAACCCTCTCCTTCAGAGAGGGCAGGGTGAGGCTCGTAAACCTTCCCGCTTTTCTCTGCAATAAACTGAATTAGCGGCTGGAAAACATCCGTATCGTAATTAGAACTTTTGCCTTGTAAAACACGCACCAAACGCTCGAAACCCATTCCGGTATCTACATGTTTGTTGGGCAGCGGCTGTAGCGAACCATCTTTTAAACGGTTAAACTGCATAAAAACATTGTTCCAGATTTCAATTACCTGCGGATCATCGGCATTTACCAATTCCGCGCCGCTCCTCGCGCTCCGATCCTCTTCACTCCTGTTATCGTAATGAATTTCGGAACAAGGTCCGCAGGGACCAGTTTCGCCCATTTCCCAAAAATTATCTTTTTTATTTCCGGGGAGGATGTGATCTTCCGGCAAAAACTGTTTCCATAAATCGTAGGATTCCTGATCTTTTTCCAAACCTTCTTTTTCGTCGCCTTTAAAATACGTTACATACAAACGGTTTGGGTCGATTTTGTAGATCGAAGTAAGCAATTCCCAGCTCCATTCAATGGCTTCTTTTTTAAAATAATCACCAAAACTCCAGTTGCCGAGCATTTCAAACATCGTGTGGTGATAAGTATCGATGCCAACTTCCTCCAGATCATTGTGCTTTCCGGAAACGCGCAGACAACGTTGTGTATCCGCAACCCTTGGAAATTTCGCTGTTTCTTCCCCCAAAAAAATACTTTTAAACTGGTTCATGCCAGCGTTGGTGAACATCAGGGTTGGATCGTTTTTGATTACAATTGGTGCAGACGGAACGATTTGATGTTGTTTTAAGGCGAAAAAATCTAAAAATTGCTGGCGTATTTGGGAAGCGGTTAACATTTGGAATGCTGTTTTTATCGTATAAAATTATGCGGCAAAGATAGGGTTTTGAGGAAAAGGCTGAAAGGTGCGCTTTGTCATTTCGACCCAACGGGAGAAATCTTCTTTCCAAAACACATTTTTTCAACAGCTTTGATGAAGATCTCTCCCTTCGGTCGAGATGACAACACGTAAAAATGACAGAAACCATTTTTTATCCGATAAAAGAAGCATCATTTTCAACTTCAACCCAAACCATTAACTTTACCGCATGCCTTACAAAGAGAGAGACATCAATAAAATGTATTATACCATGGGCGAGGTTTCGGCCATGTTTGAGGTAAACCAGTCGATGATCCGGTTTTATGAGAAGGAATTTGACATCCTTCAGCCTAAGAAAAACAAAAAAGGAAACCGGCTTTTTACGCCTGAAGATGTGGAAAACCTGAAAATTATTTTCAATTTGATCAACGAGCGCGGTTTTACTTTGCAAGGTGCCCGTGATTATCTCAAACAAAACGGCAGCGAAGCCAAGGAAAGCCAGCAGGTGATCAGTTCGCTGGAAAACCTCAAAAAGTTTTTGATTGAAGTTAGAGAACAGCTATGACAGAACCCGCTTTCAAAACCGTACTGGTTATTTATAATGCGCGTTCCGGTTCGCAGTCCGATGGACATTTCCAACAATTACTGGAGCAAAAGAGCAAGCAATATGGCTTTGATTTTTGTGTTTTTGAATTGAAAAACCCGGATTGTGAAGGTCTGATCCGAAATGAAATCAAAACATATCAGCCTGATTTGCTGCTGGCTGCCGGCGGCGACGGCACCTTAAATATAGTGGCAAAAATAGCACCGGATTTTGATTTGCCGGTTCTGATTTTACCTTACGGATCGGCCAACGGCATGGCACGCGAACTGGCCATCCCGAACGATGTTACGGCAGCTTATGATTTGCTGGCGCATTACAAAGTTAAGGCGGTTGACTTGCTCAAGATCAATAATTCCACCTGCGTGCATTTGGCAGATGTGGGTTTGAATGCCCGGATTGTGAAGCGTTTTGAAATGGATACCAAACGCGGACTCATCACCTACGCCAAGCATTTGTTTAACGAGATTTTTTTGATCCGCAGCAAGCGTTTTGAGATTGAATACGATGGCAAAATGATCCGCCGGAAAGCGGTTTCCATTACTTTTGCCAATGCTTCCAAATACGGAACGGGCGCCGTGATCAACCCAACCGGAAAAATCGATGACGGTAAATTTGAATTGTGCATTGTGCGGCCTTTTCCAAGGTTGAAAATATTTTCGCTGGCCTGGAAAATGTTCCGCGGCACCTTGCATACCAGCGAATATTTCGAGGTAATTTCTTGTACCGAAGCACACATTAAACACAAAAAAGGCGTGATGCTGCAGGTGGACGGGGAAGTAATTGGCAAACTAAAACGTATCGACATCAGTATCAAACCCCATGTTTTAAAGCTTCTTTTACCGGCTATTTCTTAATCCAATTCTGCCTGATAAACCAGCTTCCCGTTTTCGTTCTGCTCATCAACCACCCAGGTTTCTACAATTGTTTTTTGGGTTGAAGAAAACTTCAGCTTAAAAAAACCTTTGGCGGCCAGGGCAAATTTACCATACGTGCCTTTGCGCACATAAGTGGATTTGGAAGCCGCGCCGCTCACAATATAATTCACCTTGTTTTTGTAAATATGCTGCAAGTTATGTTCATGCCCGGCAGCGTAAACTAAGTTTGGATGCTGGCCAAAAAGCACTTTCAACCTTTTTTTCAGTTCACGGAAACGCAGGTGCGAAAGATCTTCCGGTGCACCGATATACTTGCGATACAAAGGCAGCAGCGAACCTACAATCGGCATCGGCACAAAAGCTTTTTTATCGTAAATGGTAAGCGGAAAAAGATGGTGTTTCAACTTAAACTTGCCACCATGCAGCGAATAACTGTAAATAGGATAATGGCCCACAACCAGCACTTTTTTGCTGCTGTTTCTTTGGAGGATTCCTTCCAGCAACGCAAAAAACTCTTCTTCGGAACCGGCCGCACAACCGTCTTTTGCACCAATCGGCCTAAAACCACGCTGGATCCACCATTGCGTATTGATGGCCACAATTGTCAAATCATCATTAAGGGGCACTTCTTTTGGGCCTGGGCAACCGTTGGAAGGCAGAAAAATATTGGCACCGTCAAATAATTTTTCCAGGTATTTTTCCTGCCGGACCACGTAATCATAACCATCATCTTTCCCTTTGTTCCAATCGTGGTTGCCGGAAATAAAAATCACTTTTCCGTTGTAATCTTTAACCGCTTCATGATGTTTTTTCAGCACTTGTTCGGCATCTTCCCGCAGCCGGTCGCCTTTTTCGGGCAAACCATTCGGGTAGATATTATCGCCCAAAAATATTACTGCAGATGGGTTTTTGGTTTCTAAATGTTTGCTGAGCAAACTCAAAACTGGGTCAGGTTTGTAGCGCGAGATGTTCCCGGAATCACCAACCAAAATTATTTCAAAAACGGATTCGTTCATCTGATACTGTTTTTATCGGCATAAAATTGAATTGAAATCATGTCATTTTTAATTATTAATTAAATTTAATATTATTGGATTAAATTTAGATTGATCGTGTATTCAAGTTTTGTTCATGTATTTTAAAGTTTTTTTGCTGATTCTTTTGCTGTTTTCAACCAGAAAAACTTTCGCCCAAAATCTGCAAGAACGTGAAATCGAAACTATTATTGAAGCCGCAGCGGAAAACCTGCCTGATGATTATGATTACTCCGACCTGATTGGCCAGCTTCAAAATTATCGCCAGCATCCGCTCAACCTCAACAAAGCTACAACAGCGCAACTGCAAGACTTGTTGTTTCTTTCTTACCTGCAAATTTCCGCTTTGCAGGAGCATATCCGCAGCAATGGAAAATTGATCGATCTGCTTGAACTTCAAAGCGTTGACCTTTTTGATCTGCAAACGATATCCAAATTAATGCCTTTTGTAACGATTAATACAAGTGTAGATTTTAATAAAATCAGCCTCCAAAACTTATTTCGCTACGGCAAACATGATCTTATTTTTCGGTTTGGCGAAGTTTTGCAGGATCAAAAAGGTTTTATGGTCCCGAAAGATTCCAAACTTTCTCATTATTCAGGCAATCCGCAGAAACTGTTGGGCCGTTACCGCTTTGATTTTCAGAACCGCATCCAGCTGGCTTTCAACATGGAAAAAGATGCCGGAGAACAATTTTTTGCCGGTAAAAACAGTATGGGTTTTGATTTTTATACTGCGAGTTTAGCTTTCAAAAACTTCGGCCTGATTAATAAATTAGTAATTGGTGATTATTCACTTCAGTTTGGCCAGGGTTTGGGTTTGTACACCGGTTTTGCTTTTGGTAAAAATGCTGATGCCACGCTGATGCCAAAAGTAAGCCGTGGATTAACGCCGTATTCATCTACCAACGAAATCAGTTATTTCCGTGGTGCGGCGGCAACTTTGCAATGGAAATCCATCGCTTTTACACCTTTTATTTCCAATCAGCCGGTGGATGCAACGGTTCAAACAAGAGCCAACCTGGAGTATATTTCTTCGCTCGGCACAACCGGTTATCATCGCACAGCAACAGAACTGACCAATAAAAATGCTGCCGAACAGCTGAGTTATGGCTTCGACCTGAATTATTCAAAACATACTTTTAAAACCGGGATAACCGCTTACAGTACGCGTTTTCAACATCCTTTGCAGCGACGGCAAAATGCTTATAATCAGTACATTTTTGCCGGAAAAGAATTAGACAACTTGTCATTTTACTACGATTACAGTTTTCATAATTTTTATTTCTTCGGAGAAACAGCCAAAAGTTTGGGTGGCGGCGCAGCAATGGTAAACGGTTTGCTCAGCTCCATTTCTTCCAACATTTCTGTAGTGGTTTTATACCGAAATTACGACCGCGCTTACCATTCTTTCTACAACCAGGCAGTTTCTGAAAACACGGATGCCGTCAACGAAAAAGGAATTTACAGCGGACTGAACATCAAACTATCCAAACAATGGACGTTTTCCGGTTATGCTGATTTTTTCAAATTTCCCTGGCTCAAATTTCAGGTAAGTCAGCCCAACACTGGCGGACACGAATTTTTGAGCCGATTGACGTATTCGCCAAATCAAAAACTGGTTGCTTATATCAACTATCGCCAAAAACAAAAGCAGCAAAACAATGATAATGCTAAAATCAAAGCTTTGGATCAGGTTGATTACCAAGATTTTAGATTTGACATTTCATATCCTTTCCTACAAAATATCACTTTTAGAAACCGTGCCGAGATTGTAAAATACCAGAAAGGCTTGCCAGCAGCAGAATACGGCTTGATGCTTTATCAGGATGTAATTTACAAGCCCAAAACCAGCCGGATTGCTGCAAATTGCCGCCTGGCCTGGTTCCATACGGCCAGTTATGATTCGCGGATCTACTCCTTTGAAAACGATGTGCTGTACAGTTACACCATTTTACCTTTGCAGCACACCGGTTTCCGCACGTTTTTAAATGCGCAATACTCGTTCAGTAAAGGTTTGGATGCCTGGTTTCGTTACAGCGCCTATTTGTATCGCGGCGAAAAAACGGTTGGTTCTGGTTTGGACCTGATCGAAGGAAATAAAAAATCAGAGGTCAAACTGCAAATGCGCTATCGTTTTTGATCATGAAAAACAGCTATTTCCTCCCCGAAAACCCTTTTTTGATTTTGCTGATGCCTCTTTTAGCAGGTATTTTTCTGGGTGTAGTTTTTCCGTTTGATCATTTGATACAAGCATTAAGCATCAGCATTTATACGATTGCTTTCGTGTTTTTTATGCTGAACTTCAGTTACGCCAGATGGAAAATCTATCGCAAACCCTGGCTCGGCAGCATATTGATCCATGTTTTTTTATTGCTTTCAGGGATTTTATTTGCGGAACAAAATAAGGAAATCAACCAAAAAGATCATTTCTCCAAACAGAAATCCGATGCGTTGCTGGTTACCATTATCCAGGAACCGAAGCAAACCGGCAACTTGCTCCGCTTCAATACTTCAGTTACGCATACTGTTTTTAAGGGTAAAATTTCAGTATCGTCCGGCAGTTTGCTGGTTGGCTTGAAACTGGGTTCCAACCAAAAAATTCAATTAAATTATGGTGATCAACTCCTCGTCCGCAATCAATACAAATCCGTTGATGCGCCTTTTAACCCGGCAGAATTTAATTACAAATTGTGGCTGCAGCACCAAAATATCTATTTTCAAACTTACCTCAACCCAAACCAATACCAGCTGATTGCAATAAACCAAAGTAATCCAATTATTTCAAAAGCACTGGAAATCAGAAAACAAATGGTGCAAAAGTTTCAGCAATACCTGCATGATCCTGATGCCGTTGCCGTTGCCTCAACCCTGATTTTGGGTTATCGCGCAGATTTAAGCCAGGATATTTTGCAGGCGTATTCCAAAACCGGAACGATGCACGTGCTGTCCGTTTCCGGAATGCACGTGGCTTTGGTTTACATCATTATCGAGCTGCTGCTCCGATTTTTGAACCGTAAAAGAAGCACCATTTTGCTTAAAGCCTTTATTTCGATTGTGCTCATTTGGCTGTACGCGCTCCTTTCCGGCTTCTCGCCCGCCGTTTGCCGGGCTGCCGTGATGATTTCGTTTGTGATCTGCGGAAAAACTTACAACCGCCACATCAGTATGCTCAATATTTTGCTGGTTTCGGCTTTTATCTTGTTGCTTTACGATCCGTATTTTATTACGGATGTTGGATTCCAGCTTTCGTATTTGGCCATTTTTGGGTTGATTTTGCTGCAGCCGGTCATCGAAAACCTGCTGGATGTTGAACAAAAATACCTGCGAAAACTGTGGGCATTGTTATCGGTTTCACTGGCGGCGCAAATCATCACGTTTCCGGCCAGCGTGTTTTATTTTCACCAGTTTCCGGTTTATTTTCTGCTGAGCAACTTGTTTATCGTGCTGCCTTCCATGCTGATTATGTACATCGGCATTGCTTTTTTAGCTTTTTCTAATATTGAAATAATCGCCAAACCATTAGCTTTTTTGCTCGAAAAAACCATCGTGATCATGAATTCCGGTCTGTCCTGGATCGAGCATATTCCGTTTGGCAGCTGGAACAAATTGTGGATTACCACGCCGGAATATTTACTGCTTTACGCCATTATTTGCTGCGGTTTCGGCTGGATAATCCATCGTAAAGTTTTCCTGCTGAAAATGAATGCTGTTTTTATCGTACTTTTTTTGATGAGTTTTTCTTACAAACGTTATCGCTCGGCAGCGCAGCAGGAAATGGTTTTTTTAAACCTGCGGAAAAATTTTGGGTTGATCTGCAAAAACGGAAATGAAGCTTTTGTGATGACTGATTTAAAAAGTACCGACAAAGCTTTTCAATATTCTGTTCAGCCGTTTTTAGATAGTTGTCAGGCAACCAAAATACAGCTGCTTCAACCCGAACAAAACTTCAGCAATGCTTCTTTTATCAGGCAAAATCATTTGATCCAATTTGGAAACAAGCTCATTTTTGTGGCCGACAAGCATTTTGAACACCAGGTTTTTCCGCAGAAAATAAAAATTGATCTGGTGCTGATTACAGGAAACCCTAAAATTAACCTGAACCAAATTACCCAGAACCTTGTTTTTGATTTGTTGGTTATAGATGCCGGCAATTCCGATTATCATCTGCAAAAACTCGTAGCAGAGGCTCAAGCAGACGGCAGAAAAATATTTATTTTAAAACGTAACAATTGCCTGCGCATCAACTCTAACGAAAGTAATTGAACAGATTATTTTGATTTTCAAATTAAGCTTGCATCTTTACAGAACGATTTTCACTATAAAAAATAAAAAAACATGAATAATTTAAAAAAAATGGCTTTGGCTTTGGTATTAACTACTGCTGGTTTTGCGGCTCAGGCACAAAAAAACATTACCGAAGGTGTGGCGAATTATACAGTTAACGCTGGCGGACAACAGCAGGATGCCAAAGTTTATTTCAAAGGAGATTCTTCTTCGTATCAGTTTCAGGCTGGCCCGGCAGATGTTAAGTTGATTTCTGACGAAAAAGCTGGGTTTATGGTTGTTTTGGTTGATGTACCGGTTGCATCTATCAAAAAAGCAGCGGTTTATACACCAGCAGATATTGAACAAATGAAAGATAAAGAACCGTCTTTTACAGTAACGCCAACTACTGAAACACAGACGATTGCCGGCTATCAGTGTAAGAAATATCTGGCAAAAGACAGCAAAAGTGGTACAACAGTAGATATTTGGGCGACAACTGATATATCAGCACCGAACAATAACCTAACTAAGTATTTTACAGGTTTGCAAGGTTTCCCGGTTAAGTTTTCTACGTTGGTGCGCGGCCAGAAAGCAGATGTAATGCTGAAATCTATTGCTGCCGAAAAAGTTAAAGCCGGTACTTTTGCCATTCCTGCTGATTTTGACAAAATCACAGTTGAAGAATTGATGGCGATGGGCGGCGGCAGGTAATTAATCCTGAAAATTGCTCCATAAAAAAGCCTGATGCAATTTGCATCAGGCTTTTTTATGGTTAAGAATTGCTGTTTACAAAATTAGAATTAAAAGAAGTATAATAATAATGATTGCCCCAACGGAAAGATAAATACCGCCGCCTAAACCACGAGCCTGCGCTTTCATTCCTTTCAGTTCAGATTTTAACTCTTGCTTCTGCTCTTTGCTCAACTGCGATTTGTCCATCGCTTTTATCTCTTCCACACGATCTTTGATGGCCTGTAATTTCACTTCTTTTTGAGCATCTGTCAGTGTGATTTCCTTGGCTAAAGGCTCAGAAATTACAGTTGCCGCGCGCAAATTACTTGCAGAAAAGGTCAGCATTAAGGCAGTAGATAATAAATAGATTTTCTTTTTCATAATAAAAAACGATTAGGGTTAAAATAGGATTGAATAAATATAGAATCAATTAATTTGTTTTTACTGCCTGTAAAAAATAAAGTTTCAATCGATTCGGATTATATCAGCTAAACTGAAAATCGGTTTCTTATTAAGATAAATCAAAAAACTTAAAGTTCAACTTCGTGTTTCGCTTAAAAATAAACTGAACAATAATGGAATCACAAGCAACAAGCAAAGACACAAACAGCGGCTATTTTGAAGTAGCGCCGGGTGTTTGGGGGATGAAAATTGTATTTGTAAACATCTACATGATCGTTTCCGGCCATCCGGAGGATAAAAAATGGGTGTTGGTAGATACTGGTCTGTCGCGCGCATCGCACAAAATCCAGGCAATGGCCGAGGAGTTATTTGGAGAAGGAACTAAACCGGAAAACATAATCCTGACACACGGCCACTTTGACCATGTGGGCAGTTTGGAAGATATACTGAAAATTTGGGACGTGCCGGTTTTTGCACATGAGCTGGAACTGCCGTACCTGACCGGACTTTCTGCTTATCCGCCTGCTGATCCTTTTGTTGGTGGCGGTTTGATGAGTCTGACTTCCTGGATGTTCCCGAACAAACCGCTGGATTTGGGCGATAAAGTTCATGTTTTTCCCGAAGATGGCAGCACACCGGGATTACCCAATTGGCGCATCATCCAAACACCGGGACATGCTCCGGGGCACATTTCCCTGTTCCGAAAAAGTGACCATGTTTTGGTTGCCGGTGATGCTTTTGTAACCACCGTTATGGAATCAGCATTGTCTGTAATGCTTCAGAAAAAAATTATTTCCGGCCCGCCAAAGTATTTTACCTGTGATTGGAAAGCGGCAGGCGTATCGGTAAGAAAACTAATCGGGTTGCATCCTCAAATCGTGGCAACCGGCCACGGCAAGCCAATGTTTGGTAAGGAATTTAAAGAAGCCTTGCAAAAATTAGGTAAAGACTTTACCCAAGAAGCAGTTCCGGCGCATGGCCGATACGTGAACGAACCGGCTATAACTGATACGGAAGGTGTAAAATATGTGCCACCAGCCAAAAATAATCCGATTATCACGGGTAGTTTAATTGGTGCTGCTGCGCTGATTGCTTTCGCGGTTGTAGTTAAAATTTATAAAGATTAAGTTTGAAATTTAGGTAGATAAAAGAAGCATATCCGTTTTGCAGATATGCTTCTTTTACAACCTATAAATTAGATTCTAATTGTTTAAAGAAATCACAAATTCGGCTTCAAAAACATGGCCTTGTTTTACCTGCTTGATGCCTTCTTTATTCTTAAATTCAGTTATTTTTCCGGCAAAATCCGAATGGCCCAGCCAGGGTTCAATGCAAACAAACGGTGCCCCTGGTTTTGCCCAAATCCCCAAATCTTTAAAATCCGGAAAACTAACTGATAAACTTTGCTGATGGTTTTTGCTGCGGATCGTTATATTTTTAGAAGTAATATCTTTAAAAATCAGCGCATCCTGATTAAACAAGGTTTTTGTCAGCCAAAGTTTGCGGTCGTCCATCGGTACAAATTCCGTTTCTCCGCTCAGTAAACCATCTAAAAGCAAGTGAGTTAGCAATGGTTCTGAAGTTTCAAATTCAAGGTAATAATCTTCGTAGTTTTCATTCGCAAAAAACGGGACCCGGAAAGCAGGATGCCCGCCAACCGAAAAATAAACTGTTTCCTCATCCTGGTTAATCACCTTGTAAGTAACGCGCAAATTGTAATCTGTTAAATCATACAAAACCTGAAACTCAAACTTATAGGGATAAACGGCCAGCGTAGATTCGCTGAAAGGAAGGGAAAATTTGGCGTGTTTTTCGCTCGAATCGATCAATGAAAATACTGATTCGCGGGTAAAACCATGCCGGTTCATGTGATAAGTGTTGCCCTTCACCTGCAATTCGTTGTTGACTAAACCGCCCACAATCGGGAACAAATTGGGCGCGTGCCAAGACCAAACTGCCGGATCGGCTTGCCACAAATGTTCGGTTTGCGTTTGTTTGTTATAGACGGAAGTCATCTCTGCACCTTGCGGACGAATGGTAACTTTTAAAAATTCGTTTTCTATGCTGATCATAACTGGATACAATTTTGTATTTCGTAAACCGGAAAATCTGTTGCTTTGTTTCCGGTTATGATTTTAGGTCGATAAAAGAAGCATCAAACACGTTCCAATTCCCTGGCTTGGCTCAAATCATAAGCTAATTGTAACCCTAACCAATATTCTGCACTTATATCTAACACCTTTTCAAGCCTGACTGCTAACCTGGCATTAATATTTCTTTTGCCTTTAAATAATTCGCTCAAATGTCCCGGCAGCAATCCTAACTGCTTTGCCAGTTCAGACTTTTTTAGTTTCCGTTCTTCAACTTCTTCCTGCAAAAATTCTCCAGGGTGGAAGGCGGTAAGTGTTTTTAGCTCGTTGCCTTGTTTGTCAAAAATATTTCCCATGAGTTCGTTTTTTATGAATAGTGATTATTAAGTTCTTCAATACAGATTATCTCAATCCTTGTGTCATTACCGTCTTTTTCAATTCTAAACACAATTCTAAAAATTTATTTACCAAATTTTAGTAATTTATCTTAAATAGAACTGTCAGAAACTTAATTTTACCCCTATAAAAGAAGCATCAGTTCGGATCTACATCAACTCGGATCAAACTTCCTTTACTGATTTTTTCGGTTTGAAATTGCAGGATCGCTTCTTTCAAAATGGTTTTCACCCGAACCATCGATGTTCCTTCCTTTTCGATTTTGATGATGATGGTTTTGATATAATAATTGCGGATGCGGTTGATCAGCGGGAACTCCGGGCCAAGTACGCGGTCGCCAAACTGCTTTTTTAAAGCATTGCCCAAATATTCGGCCTGATGAAATAATACCTCTGCATTTTTGTGCTTCACGTCCAACCGGACCACACGGTAAAACGGCGGATATTTAAACTGCTGGCGTTCATTCATTTCCATCTGGTACATTTCGGCATAATCATTTCGGATCACCTGATTGATGATGCGATGATGCGGATCGTAAGTTTGGATTACCACTTTTCCTTTTTTACCACGCCGCCCTGCCCTGCCGCTCACTTGTGCCAGCATTTGGAAACTGCGTTCGTTGGCCCGAAAATCCGGAAATTTTAATAAAGAATCTGCGTTTACGATCCCGATCACCGTTACATCCGAAAAATCCAAACCTTTGGCCACCATTTGCGTACCTACCAAAATATCCGTTTTTTTATCCTCCAGATCACTTAAAATATTTTGAAAAGACATTTTGGAACGTGTCGTGTCCAAATCCATCCGCGCAATCCGCGCATCCGGCAGTAATATCGCAAGCTCATCTTCAACCTTTTCTGTGCCGTAACCTTTCTGTTCCAAATGCGTGGAACCACAGGCAGGGCAAATGGCGTAAACATCTTCCCGGTAACCGCAATAATGGCAATGCAGCTTGCCCGTACTTTTGTGCATCGTCAGGCTGACATCGCAATTGATACATTTCGGACTAAAACCACAAATTTTACAAATCACCAGCGGCACATAACCACGCCGGTTTTGGAACAAAATCGCCTGCTCTTTTTTCTCCAGTGCGGATTGGATATTTTCCATCAATTGGTTGGAAAAATGCGATTGCATGGTTTTATTTCTGGTTTCCTCCGGGATGCTGATCACCTGGATTTCGGGCAAAACGGCTTCCCCAAAACGATGGTTCAACTCAACCAAACCATACTTCTGTTGCTGCGCATTATAATACGATTCTAATGACGGCGTCGCCGATCCCAGCAAAACTTTGGCTTTGTACAAAGTGCTGAGGTAAATGGCCGCATCTCGCGCATGGTAGCGCGGTGCCGGGTCGAATTGTTTATAAGAACTTTCGTGCTCTTCATCAACCACAATCAAACCGAGATTTTTAAAGGGCAAAAACACTGAAGAACGCGCGCCCAGTACCACTTTATATTCGCCGCTCAAAACTTTGTTCCAAACTTCTACCCGCTCATTATCATTAAAACGGGAATGGTAAACACCGATCTGGCTGCCAAAATATTGCCGCAAACGCTCGATAATATGTGTGGTAAGCGCAATTTCGGGCAGTAAAAACAGCACCTGTTTTCCATTGGCGATCATGCCTTCAATCAGCCGGACATAAATTTGGGTTTTGCCGGAAGAAGTAACGCCATGTAGCAATACCACGTCTTTCTGTTCAAAATGCTGATTGATTTGCTGGTAGGCTTTTTCCTGAAACTCATTTAGTATAAAAGTGCTTTCTGCCGCTTCGCCTTCGTTGGCAAACCGGCTGATGATCCGTTCTTCCAGCAAAAAAACTTCCTTCTCTACCAAAGCTTTTAAAGCCGAAGCACTTACTTGTCCGGCCGCTTCAAGTTCAGCTTTGGTCACCTGCTCTTTTTGCTTGATTAATTGCAGCAAAGTCAGCACGGCATCCAGTTGTTTTGGTGCACGTTTTTCCAGCATTTCAAACAGTTCTTTCAGCTGTTCGGGCTGGCGATAAACCGGGTTCAAACTGTAAAAAGAACGTTTCCGGGGTTTATACCGTTCCTGCACTTCTTCGGCAATATGAATAATATTTTTGTTGAAAAGCAGTTTTAAAACCGGCATAACTGTTTTCTGGCCAAGCAGTTTGCCTACCTCACTTACAGTCATTTCCGGCTGGATTTCGAGTGCATCAACAATCAAAAACTCCTTGTCGTTCAGTTCACTTTTATCAAAATCAAAATCTGTATTCAGGCTGATCTTTGTTTCACTGGCCAATTTTAAGGCGGCTGGCAAAGCAGCATTCATCACTTCTCCGGGATAGCACAAATAATAATTAGAAATCCAATTCCAAAAAGCCAGTTGCTGCGGAATAATCAGCGGCTCGTCGTCCAGCACATCCATCAGGTATTTTGCCTCGTATTTTTCCGGTGCTTTTTCGCTGATGGCCAAAATAACGCCGGTATATATTTTACTTTTGCCGAACTGCACCACCACCCGCTTGCCGATCGCCACATCAGCTGCACGATCAAAAGGCACACGATAAGTGTAGTTTTTTGCAATCGGGACCGGCAGGACAACCTCAGCAAAAAGCGTTTTTTTCTCTACAAAATCAGAATCCGACAGATTCAGTATCATGGTTTTTTAAGGACTCCCAATCCCAGCATAATCCACCCCAAAATAAAAAATAAACCACCAAGAGGTGTTATCGGACCAAGAAACCGAAGCCAGCCCCAACCCAAAGCTTGCCGTGCGGACAGCAGATACAAAGAGCCGGAAAACAGGACGATACCAAAAGTAAAAAAGTAATAACTCCAGTCTAACAGGTTGTTGTTCAGCGGGTTTAAGGTTGATAAAAACAGCAAAGCAAAAACGTGGTAAAACTGATATTGCACGGCTGTATGCCAAACTTCCAATTGTGCAGGTTCGAGTTTGTTTTTTAAAGCGTGGGCACCAAATGCCCCGGTGATGACGGCCAGCGCGCCATAAATGGCAGCAGTGATGATAATTTGTTTGTTCATATTTGTTGTAAAACTAATATAAACATTATCCAAAATACTTCCGGCCTGAAATCAAAATAATCTACTTTTGTTGCAAATAAATGAGATGCGGAAAATTATCCTGCTAACGGTTTTTTTATTCCTTACAGTGATAACGGTTACAGGATTTTACTTTTCAAAAATCAAGTTGCCAGGAGAAAACAAAGCCAACCTGATCAACCAGATTCCGGCAGATGCAGCACTGGTTTTTGAGTTTACAAACGACCAGGAATTTTCTGATCTATTCAAAAGAAATCTGCTCCTTACTTCTTTTATCGGGCAAAAAAAGGCATCACAATTACAATATCTGCATGGGCATTTTTTTAAAGGAACTGTTTTTGATAACCGTGATATTTTTGTTTCGATTCACCCTAAAACCGGTTCAGAAAATTTAGATATATTGTTGACAGTTAACATAGATGGACTTGACAACATACAGAAATACTTTAAAGATAATCTTGCCCAGGAAAATGGTAAATGGCATACAGAAAATATTGATAACCAGATAATTTATGTAATCAATTTTCCTGCCCTAAAAGAAGCATTCTATTTGTGCAGCAAAGCTGATGTGCTGGCCGGAAGCTTTAGTAAAAATTTATTGATCAGCTTTTTGCAGGAAAAAAGAGAACATCAGAAAGCAGTTTTTCAACAGCTGTCAGATCAACAAAACAAAAATTCAATTGCCAAACTGTACATTAATTATGCGCAATTTCCGGTTTTGTCCAAACAGCTTTTTCAAAATCAAAACAACATTTTTTTTAAGATTTTAAATGATTTTGAGGCTCAGGCAGTTCTCAGTTTAAACTATAAAAGCGATGCCTTGCTGTTTAATGGTTACACACAAACTGATAGCAATACCAACAATTATCTGGAAGTATTTTTGAAACAACAGCCCGCAATCAATACTTTAAAAGCAGTTTATCCGCTCAATACGGCTTCAGCCATGAGTTTTGCTTTTGAAAATCAGTTGTTTTTCAAAATGTTGGATCGTTGGCAAAATGCGGATTTTAAACAAGGAAAAACTTTGTTCAGCCTGATAAAAAACGAAACCGGTATTTCCATTCAAAATGAATTTCGTGAGCAAATAAACAATGAATTTGCAGTAATTACGACTGCGGAAAATGAAAAACTGGCAATCATCAAACTTAAAAATGGATCGGAACTGGAACCGTTTCTGCAAAATATTAGTCTTGATCCCGATGCTAATCAAAAACGTATCAAATATCAAAATCTATTTTTTTATCTTTTGGGCGAACCATTTCTCGATTTCAAACGGCCATATTTTGTGGTAACGGATAACTATTTGCTGCTATCTGATACAGAAACCGGTTTGAATAATTATTTGAAGCATTATCATCAGCAGGAATTTTTGAATAAAGACAAACAGTATTTTAAGTTTGATGAATTGCTGGCGGCGCAAAGTAATGTATCTTTTTTTATTCATTTCCCAAATGCTAATCAACTGTTTAAGAATGCGTTACGACCGGATTATGCAAAGGTTTTTCAGCAAAAAAACCCCGGCTGGGGAAATTATTTTGCAATCGCTTTGCAGTTCACCAGTTCTTCAAACAGTTTTTATACCAATTTGTATCTGCAGCAAAAGCAAACTGAAAGGGATATAACTGCTTTGTAAAGGTTTTGATGATGCTTCTTTTATCAGCCTAAATTTATATCGATCTATCGTATATTCTGTTTATGGCACAATAATTTCATTCTTTTGCACGATGAAATTTCTGTCGTTCCTGTTTTTATTTTTTGTTGTTTCTACGGTTCGTGCCCAGCAGTTTTCGCAATATTTCACCGGCACATTGTATGATAGTTTTGAGAATCCGGCCCAACGTGCTTTCACGCCGGATTCCAGCAGGCAATTTTCTTCAAACTTTTTTGTGCCCAATTTTTTCGCCAACGGAACTTTCAATGGCAACGGCCGGCAATCGCTGCTTTCCCTGTTAAATCATGGCACTTACAACAGTAGTAAGCTGACGAATGGTTTCCAAAATCAAAATAATTTCAGCGTGAATGCAAACACATATTGGTTGATGCTGAAGTTGTATTCCCGCTTGGATAGCGATCAGGAACTTGGGCTGTCCGTGCAAACCAAAGCTGAAGGCAGAGGAAATTTTGCTGATGAAACTTTGCTGCTGCTGGATTCTTATAAAAATTTTGACAACAATTTGCCTAACAGCAATTTGTTTAATGGCCAGTTTCAGGCGCAATCCTATCATCAGTTCAGCCTTACTTTCCGGCAAAAAATATCACCCCATGTAGCTGTCGGTGTTAAGCTGAGTGCACTTTTAGGCGTTTACTATAATCAGTTTACAATCAATAAATCAGCGTTTTATGTTGATAAAAACAGTACCGAAGCTAACCTGTTTTTACAAGGAAACTATACAACAACCAACCTGAACCAATTTGCTAAAAGTGATTTATTAGGTGTAAAAAGTCCTGGTGCGGCTATCAGTTTTGGAATGCAGGCACAGCTGGAAAACGGGATTTTGGTACAGGGAAATATAAAAGATCTTGGTTTTATACGTTGGCATAAAACCTCAGTTATTAATTTTAACGGCACAGAAACCATTGATCGGATTGCAAATACCCGAAACAATTCGGACAGGATTTTAACGGAAGTTGATTCTTTGGTAGCGCAAAACGCAAGTTTGCACGCTGTTTATAAGCCAATAAATTCCCGTGCAGATATTTCCATCAGTAAAAAATACAGTTTAGGCTTACCTGATCTTTATGCTACGACAGCTTTAATTGTTTCTAAAAACCTGTTTTATAACGGCTTGAATGCCGCTTTTATCAATCATTTTATCTATAAAAGCCTGTGGTTTACGGCCTTGGCATCTTATAACCAGGATCAGGTTTGGAACGCCGGGTTGCAACTGATGATCAAATCGCCCAATGCCGAGTTTTTTATCGGTACAGAACAATTATTTAAATCAACCAGTTTTTTTGATGCAAACAATACCGCTTACCGTTCGGGTTTGAATGCTTCCATTGGTTTTTCGGCGAAGTTTGGCCGTTTGGTAGAACATCCGGCGGTGGCCAGTTACATTCCGATGGGTAATGAAAGAGGGTTTTTTAGCAAGATGTGGCTGCGGATTTTCAAGCGGTCGTACAATTAACGGTTTTGATTTTTCATTCTGAGTTTGTTGAAGAATAACGACCGAAATAGTATCAACTAATTTTTGAACCGATAAAATCTTTCAGGTAAAAAGGTTCAAAATAAGCTATATCTTCAAACTGCTGCAACCGGAATTTTTCTGCGGAAAGTGTAGTCATGTCAACGGCTTCGTTAAAAAAATCATCGTTAAAAACAGCATTCGGATACTGGCTTAAAACAGTCGAACATTTGGCCGCACCATCTCCAAAAAATATTATTTTATGCTGATCGAAAATAGTTTTAAAACTTTTAGCATCGATGATTTTTGCGGAAGTCGGTTCTATCTGTTTCAAATCCTGATCAAACAAAGCGGTATAAACTTCCATCCGGCGCGCATCAATCATTGGGCACAATAAAAATTTTTCTTCAGTCGATTTTTGAAAACGTGCCAAATATCCGGCAGCCATGGCCAACAATGTTTCTACCGAGATCAACGGCTTATCCAACGAAAAGCATAAACCTTTTGCTGTAGAAACGCCGATGCGCAAACCTGTGTAAGAACCCGGACCAGCACTTACGGCAACCGCATTTAATTCATTGTATTTCAGATGGTTGTTTGCAAAAATTTCATCGATAAAAACAGTAATCATTTCAGCGTGGATGTTGCGCTGATTAATAGTTTTATAAGACAAAACTTTTCCATTCTGCGCCAAAGCCACAGAACAGGAAGTGGTAGAAGTTTCTAACTGCAGGATTAAACTCATCAGATTTAAGGAACGGGATCCGGGCCGTGCGCTCCCCAGGGATGGCAGCGGCCGATACGTTTCAACGTTAACCAGCCGCCTTTGAACGGGCCATATTTTTCGATTGCCTCCAGGCCGTATTGCGAGCAGGTTGGCGTAAAACGGCATGAAGCACCCAATATCGGCGACAATAAAAATTGATACAACCGGATGAGCAAAATGAAAAAATTGCTGATTATTTTTCGAAGGAAATTTGCCAGCATTTTCATTTTAAACCAGTTTTTCTGACAGTTGCTGCAAAACTTTCTGCATTTTTTTCATCATCAGATCAGAATTATTAATTTCTTTACCAATGTAAGTTACCGAAAAAATAAGCTGTTTAGATACTGTTTTTAACGGTAATAATAAAAATTCCTGTTTTTGCAAACGGTAGCTTTCTCGCATCCTTCGTTTTAACAAATTGCGGTCAACCGCTCTTTTATACCTTTTTTTGGAAACCGAAAACAGAACTTGTACCGGTATATCCGCAGCACCATTCAATTGCCAGCTGATTTTATAAGGATAACACAAAAAAGAAGAACTGTTTTGATATAAACCTGTGATAAGTTTAATACCGGACAACCGTTCTTCTTTTGGTAAAGTATTCATGAAATGCTGAAAACCAGTTAATTATATTAAATAAACTGATCAAAAAATTCCTGATTAGCACAGGAATAGCAAGCCGGATTATGCTTTGTGGCGAGGCTCGGACGATACAGAAAGTTTGTGTCTGCCTTTTGCCCTTCTTGCAGCCAAAATCCTTCTGCCGTTTGCGGTAGACATCCGCTCGCGGAAACCGTGTTTATTTCTTCTCTTACGCTGGGAAGGTTGGAACGTTCTTTTCATATCGTTTTGGTATTATACGCTTTTTAAAACAAGAGCGCAAATATAGGGTTGTTTTTTCAAAATTCCAATCTGTTCCAGGCTTTTATTCTGAACAATAATCGATATTTACGCAATGATATTTTCCCTTAATAAAAGAAGCATTTGTACTTTTTTCCTGCTCATACTTGGCCTGTTTAGCTATGCACAGGAAACCAAATCATACAAAATTTATAACTCTTCCACCAAAAAAATAATCACCGTTGACGAACTAATAAAAGCTTTAGACAAAACAGATGCTATGTTTTATGGTGAAGAACACAATGATTCTGTCGGGCATTTGCTGGAAGCTACGATCCTGAAAAAACTGGCCGAAACACATCCGCAGAAAATTGCCCTGTCGATGGAAATGTTTGAAACAGATTGTCAGCAGGTTTTAAATGAATATTTAACAGGGTTAATCCGCGAGAAAAATTTTATAACCGATGCGCGCAGCTGGCCAAATTATACTGATTACCGGCCGATGGTTGAACTGGCCAAGTCCAGTCATTTCCCGGTGATTGCGGCAAATGCGCCCGGCCGGTACACAAATATGGTGAGCCGCGGAGGCTTAAGTGCTTTGAATCAATTGGATAAAACCGGTAAATCTTACCTGCCACCTTTGCCAATTGACACTGCGACAGGAGCTTATCTTAAAAAGTTTGAAGATATTATGGGCGGCCACAGTGCCATGGGCGGAATGCAGATTTACCAGGCGCAAAACCTTTGGGATGCTACCATGGGCTGGTCGATCGCTTCGTTTTTGAAAACGCATCCGGGTTTTATGGTTTTCCAGATCAACGGTGGTTTTCATAGTGAAGAAAAACTTGGGGCGGCTGCGCAGTTTAAAAAATATCTGCCAAATGCGTCTATCAAAAATATTGCTGCTTTTGCTTCGGAGGATTTTGCAAAACCGGATTGGGAGAAGTTGGGGAAATTGGGCGATTTTGTGGTAGTGACGGATGGTTCGGGAGCGAAGGACTTTTGATACTGGTTTTACCAGAATTGTTTAATGTTAAAAATTGTAAATTTTAAAGTGTATTCTACAATCCCGCCCATACTTCTTTTACCCTACATTTTTCGTCCTGCAAGCAAATCCCGAATTTCCGTCAGCAGCATCTCTTCTTTAGTTGCTTTCACTTCAACCGGTACTGCTGCAGGCTGTTTTTTCTGGAATTTGTTAATGGCCTGAATCACCAGGAACAATGCCAATGCAACAACTACAAACGAAATTAAAGCAGCTAAAAAATTGCCGTATTTTATGGCTGTCCCGGGTACAACCAACTGCGTGAGATTGGTTAACCGCGCTGCTTTTAATGCAGGGGCAAGAATGGCCGGCGTAATAATATCATCTACCAAAGAACTCACAATTTTGCCAAATGCGGTACCAATCACGATACCAATCGCCAGGTCGATCACATTGCCTTTTAAGGCAAATGCTTTAAATTCGCTAACAAATCCCATAGTTTTAGTTTTGAAATTTTGAATGTGTAAATTAATAACAATCCTCGTACAAGAACCTAAAATTTATGCTTTAAAAACAGTACCTCAATTTTAGGTATCTTAATTTTAATGTATTTTTGGGCCGCTATATGTTAAGACAAAATCTACAACAAAAACTACTTCAAAAATTATCACCGCAACAAATCCAGTTTATCAAATTGTTGCAGGTGCCAACGGTTTCTTTAGATGCACGCATTAAAGAAGAACTGGAGGAAAACCCGGCACTGGAGGATTTGAGTTTAGCTAACATGGCTGATCCGGTGGAGGAATATCCCGACCGCGACCCGGAGGATGATAATTTTAACAAAGAAGAAAGCAGTAGTGAGGAGTATGATGAGTTTAACATTGATGAATATTTGCAGGATGACAACCTGAACGATTACGGCAGCCCTTACGACCAGAACGGTGAGGACGAGGAAGAACGCAAGGAAATGCCGATTGCCATCCAAAGTTCGTTTTTTGAAAACCTGCAAAACCAGTTGGACCTGCTGCCTTTATCGGATAAAGATTTCAGGATTTGCCAGCAAATAATTGGTAGTTTGGATGATGACGGTTATCTGCGCCGCCCGATTATGTCGATCACAGATGATCTGGCTTTTTCTCAAAACGTAATGGCCGAAGATGAGGAAGTGGAAGATATGCTGAAAGTGATCCAGCATTTTGATCCGGCTGGCGTTGGTGCCCGCGATTTGCAGGAATGTTTGCTGATCCAATTGCGACGGAAAGACACGCAAATTCCGGTGATAAAAAAAGCAATCCAAGTGGTAGAACATTATTTGGAAGAATTTACCCGGAAACATTATGACAAGCTCGAAAAATCCCTAAACCTGCACGATGATGAGCTGAAGGAAATTGTGGCCGAAATCCTGAAACTCAACCCAAAACCCGGCGACTCTAACGAAGTGAACACCAAGCAGATGCAGGTGATCCCTGATTTTCATATCCGCAATAATGATGGCGTGCTGATCCTGACCTTAAATTCCAAAAATGCACCCGAATTGCGCGTGAGCCGCTCCTATCAGGATATGTTTCAGCATTATGATAAATCCGCACAAAAAGATAAAAAACTGAAAGAAGCTGTTCAGTTTGTGAAACAAAAGCTGGATTCGGCCAAATGGTTTATCGATGCGATCAAGCAACGCCAGCAAACGCTGCTGAAAACCATGAACTCGATCATGCACTATCAATACGATTTCTTTTTGACGGGGAACGAAAAAAACCTGCGCCCGATGATCCTGAAAGATATTGCTGATAAAATCGGTATGGATATTTCTACGGTTTCGCGGGTGGCCAATTCCAAATACGTGCAAACGGAGCATGGCACCTATCTGCTAAAATCATTTTTTTCCGAAGCCATCCAAATGGAAAGCGGCGAAGAGGTTTCCAACAAGGAAGTGAAGAAGATTTTGGAAGAAAACATCGCCAAAGAAGATAAACTGCATCCGCTGGCCGATGAAAAACTGACCGAAATTTTGAAAGATGCCGGTTACAATATTGCCCGGAGAACCGTTGCCAAATACCGCGAACAGTTGAATATTCCTGTTGCACGGTTGCGTAAAGAATTATAACCAATGCTTCTTTTATCACCCTAAAAAAGGTATGATAAAAGAAGCATTACCAAAACCTTCTTGGACAAATCACTTTATAAGCATTGTTTAGCATAATGCCCAAAATGATTTCATGCGTGCCATTGCTCACCGTATTCAAGTTGGATGTGGTAAAATCATACGCATAACCAAAATTGAGGAAACTACCCACATTTATACCAGCCATTGCGGCAATCGCATCGTTGCGGCGATAAGATCCGCCAATCCAGAATTTATCCTGAAACGCCATTTTCAAGTTCAGATCAAAGGTTGATGGCACTGGTTTTACATATTTAAACATCACCGAAGGCAGCAACGTAATATCCTCGGCCAAAAACAGCTTTACACCTGCCGTAACAAAATAATGCGGAACAGTTTTACTTTGATTATAAGTAGAATTGGACGAGAAATACAAGGTTTGCGGCAACACCTGCTGCGCCGAAACACCTACAAAATAAGTTGCCGAATAAGCCCAGACCCCTAAACCTAAATCAGGTTTAAGCTGATTGGTATTTCCGTTGGCAATGGCCGGATCAAGCGCGTTTTCCAACGTAATCTGGCTGGTATTCAGGTTGATACTGGCCAAACCTGCTGCCACACCAACCGATAAATTCAGGTTGCTGGTGATACCAAGATGGTAAGCATAAGTCAAATTGTAATTGCTTTGCGTAATCGGGCCGGCCTTATCAGAAACAACCGTAAAACCAATACCATGATGCGCCGGGGCAGCCTGATAATCCTGTACATACGAGCGGCTCATCGGGTCTTCGCCGTTTGCGGGCTGGCTCATCGGATCGCCCTGGATAAATTTATTGCCAATCGGTGTGTGGGCGGTGAAATACATGGTTACCGGAGCACCGTCCAAACCTGTCCATTGGTTGCGGTATCCGGCTTTGATATCCGTAT
>JAABUT010001018.1_pt1 | contig 35827 bp, 39 predicted proteins | sample 5559281 | NCBI WGS metagenome assembly JAABUT01 (sample SAMN10711880, study PRJNA513359) | rock metagenome | isolation source: Antarctica rocks | place: Antarctica: Victoria Land, Ricker Hills nord | collected 2016-01-04 | reverse complement strand
GAATAGGTGTGATTGACCATCTTTTTTCAACCTTATCATTTCCTCCCTTTATGTTACGAGTAGTTATTTTGTCAACGGCGTCTCTTAGAGTTTGGTAATTGTAGTTAGTTCCAAAAGTGGAAACAGGAATATTAAAATAAAGGTTGCTAAAGAGGTCTGTCTGTTGCACATTCATAATACCATCCAACTGGTTTATAATGCAGTAAATCATTTTTTTTTCAATGACAGAAAATTCATGACGGCTATTAATAATTAGATTTGAGTGTTGACTGTTTTGTTTAGGATTAAAGATTCCCTGATCTATTGTTTCAACTGTTTCAGGTAGCAGGCTCCTTTTTTCTTTTGCCATTTAGCAACGAATTTGAACAAAGATAAAGAAATAATTATAAAGCTATATTACTTTAAAATATAGCTTTTGGGCAGAGAATTTATAGCTTTTCAGAGAATTTATAGCTTTTAGACAGAGAATTTATAGCTTTTAGACAGAGAATTTATAGCAGTTTGCCAGCGAATTTATAGCTTTTTACAGCGAATTTATAGCTTTTAATGTGATAGTGACTTGATTTACAGTTAGTTATACAGCTCTCAATCATATCAATTAAAGAATCAATTAATAACAATTAAGAACAAAAGAAAAAAAGCTAATAAATAAAAAAATAATATTGGATATCAAGTTAATTAGGAATTAAACAATCAGGAAAAAAAAGCAAAGCAAATTTCGATGTTTAAACATTAACTGTACATTATTTGCCTCCTCTAATTCTTTTTGTCTTTTGCATTTTGTTGTATTAACTGTATACACTTACTTTTCTGATATTGGCTTTATTTTTCTGTTTGGAAAAACGTAGAGCTTATTCTTACTGTCTGAAGCGTAGTCATTAATGAATTTATCAAAGGCTTTGTTTACTATTTCTTTAATACTTTTCCTATCCCAGTGAGCAATTGACTCTATCTGCTCAGCTAAATCCATATTGACTAAGTATGTTTTTCGCATTTCCCCAGGCTTTGTTCCTTTTTCAGCCGCTGAAACATTTTTATTGTCTTTATCAAGTCGAGGCTTTCTCCCTTTAACTGAAGATTGACTTTCGCCATGTTCGTCTCGTTCTGCTTTTTCGATAGTAGGAATAAGATTTGCAAGTCCCCCACCCTTTACTGCCTGGTTGATTGAGTTAGAAAAGTTCTTTGCCATTAGTTATATTTAGGTAACACTTGTATTATATGTATACAGTTAAAACTATTTTAATTTTAGAATTTCCTTTGTTAATTCCATATAATCTTTAGCTCCATTACTATTAGGAGCATAATCAAAGATGTGCTGACCAGCTGTTGGAGCTTCTGCCAAGGAAACATTTTCACGAATCTTTGTTTTAAAGACTTCTGTTTTAAAGAGTTTTGATATACTGTCGCCAGTATTCCTGTTTAAAACCTTCCTGTTATCATACATGGTAATGAGAACTCCACCAATTTTCAAATTTTTATTTAGCTTCTTTTTTATCATATCTATGATATCAATAAGGCTATTTAGGCCTTTCACTGCTAAATATTCAGCTTGTAATGGAATTAAAACTTGATCGGCTGCAGTAAGTGCATTAACGGTTAACAGCCCTAAGCTCGGAGGGCAATCAATTAAAATATAATCATATAATTCTCTTTGTGTGTCTAAAATCTCTTTTAAGATTTGCTCCCTTGCGGTTTGGTTCAATAAGCTAACCTCCGTACCTGCTAATATTAAGCTACTGGGGATCAAATCAATAATACCTGCATTTACCGGTTTCACAGTGCCATATAGTAAACCATCTGAAATGGTTGGGACTGCTCCTGACATGCCTACACACTCGCTAAGATTTGCTTGCGGATCTAAGTCAACTAACAAAACTCGTTTGCCCATTTTTGCAAGTGCAGCTCCTATATTTACAGTAGAACTTGTTTTTCCTACACCACCTTTGTGCATCGCCAATGCGAATATTTTGGCCGTTTTTATTTGCATAAATTGAATACATTTAAAACATTTAATACTTTTAATACTTTTAATAATGTTAATAATATAAAATATAATTTTTATATGTAAAGCTTTATTGCTTTCCATATAAAATGGATTAAAATATCCTAATCCTGTAATTCACTCAAAAATATTAATTCTGGTTTAATTGTAGATGTTTTAGTATTTGTAATAAATGTATACATTTATTACAAATATACTTTTAAAAACTAAATTTTATCCTTTTATGAAAAAGTTTTTAATAAGTAAATTAAATGTACACATTGTATTAATCTTATACAATTACAGTAATCATAACTTCAACTAATGTACCCATGACTGGCGTTGTTTTGGTGAAAAGAAAGTAATTTCTAACTTTAATGTGGATGAAGCAGCGAGTACCGGTGCATCTATCTGTTTTACATTAATCAATCTCTATAACATCATCGATCTCTTTCATCAGCTTATCGGTTTCAACCAGAGCAAGGATCATCTTTTGGTAGTGTAGTATCTCATCAAATGATAGCTGTCGTTCTTTACGGTCTTTTAGCCATTTTTGGGCTGGTTGATAGCCACCAATATAAAACTCCCAGGCAACATTCGGAACGTTGACAAAATATTGGCTGTCATTAATATAAACATTATTGTGATGGTATCTAATCTTAGTGATGGTATTGTTTCCGTCTATTGGATACTCCGTTATGTAATTGTTTAACGTTGAAGTTTCAAGCAAATGAAGCTCCCGTAGATCTCCACCAAGCTGCACCATTTGCCAAAACCTTTTGCCACTTTTAGGATATGGTATTATTGGAAAATAGTTTTTTAAAAACTCTTTGTATTTTTTCCGAAATACTGGTGAGTGGAGTACTGCATATATATAATCTACTAAATCAATGGGTGCAAAAAAACCTTCTGAATCAACCTTTTCTGGAGTGAAGGTATTTTTAATGCAAGAAGCAATCTCATCAACAATTTCTAAATTAATGTTCGGCACTCTTGTAACTTCTTGTAACGAGCCTTGAGATCCTGTATTCGGGTATAAATATAAAGGAAAGATGTTTACACCACCTCGACGAAATACATTAGCATCAATAGGGTAACGAGAAATAGCTGCCAAACACCAATCAATATCTCCAACAGCCAAACCTTGACGACCAATGCCAAGTAAAATATTATCTTTATTTAAGGCGTTTATGATTAACTCCTTGCGTGGATAGTCCATCATCACATAGCTGAAGTATGACGGTCGGTTATCAAAAGGTCTATAATTAATTAAGGTAATTTTGTCCATCCATTTTGTATCTGATTTGATTTCTTGTCTGGCTTTAGACAGCTTCCAATCTCGATTATCCTGGATCCCAAAGCGAGAATAAATATGCTCGTTGGTTACATCATTATCTCTTAAAATTTCAGCCCTACTCTTTACTTCTTCACGATCCCAAGAAATGGCAAAATCATCTCTGTGAGTTTGGAAACCCATTACGTTAACTTTAAACAGCTCAACAGGATTAATGCCTGTTGTGTAGTTAGAGTAAAGAGTAGCATCTAACGCCTTTAACAAATAGTTTGGAGCAGCAGGATTACATTCTTTAAATGTAATTTCACTAATCCTTTTCTCGGCAAGAAATGTATATTTCATTTCTCTTGATCCAAGTAAGTCGTACGTCCTAACCACGCAGTTAGCTGTTGATTTTGCTTTTTTGATCGCTATTATTATTGAAACGCCCTGTTGGATGTCAAAGACATTTTTATCAAGCGATCCATCAGAAGCTTTTTCTTGCTTTTTACTACTTCCATGTAAGTCAATCGAGTATATTATATTAAAAGAGCGTAAGAGACTACTTCTCATACCACGAAAAGTGGGGTTATCTAAGTAGCCATTATTAGTAATATATGCCAATACTCCTTCTTCATTCTTATCTATATACGTTTGTGCATATTTAATAAACTTAACGTAGTCGTCGTTTAGCCACTTTGAGTTCTGCTCTTGCAATTTCTCCCCAGTTGGTTCTCTTTTGTAATCCTTTAGTAAATTCTCTATCCATTCTCCTTTTTAGAAGAGTGACCAGCATAAGGTGGATTACCGAGCACTACCATAACAGGGGAGTCTCTTTTAACCTGATTCGCTTCGTTTGCCTAATTGCTTAGCCAGCTTGCAAACAGGGTGCCTGTATCCGGGTGATGCTCTTCAAGAGAGTTGGTTAAGAAAACCCTTAACCGTTGACTTTTAGTTGTTTTATAGCCAGTTTCGGTGAGCAGTAAATCTAACTTTAAATGTGCCATAGCATAGCTTGCCATTAGAAGTTCAAAGCCGTTCAAACGTGGGATCAAATGATTTTCTACATAGCTACTCCCCACACCCTGTTGCCCCTTAAACTTATTTACATAAATATGTTTTATCACTTCAGCTAAAAATGTACCTGTTCCAGTCGCTGGATCTAAGATTTGCACTTTCGCATAGGTTTTATCAACTTCTACCATTCCACCACTAAACCTTTTATCATGTGTAGGAACTTTCACCTTTCTCTTTATAGTTGATCGATCAGCTAACCCATCAGGGAGACTAAACTCTGATTTTAAAATATCATCAACAGCCCTCACAATAAACTTAACTACAGGTTCTGGTGTATACCACACACCTCTTGCTTTGCGAAGAGCTGGGTCGTATTCGGCTAAAAAGGTTTCATAGAAATGAATAATAGGATCGTATAGCCTGGCTGCAAACATTCCATATGAAATTGTTTGAGCATATAAGTCTGCAAATCCTTTGGCTGTAATGTCATGAATAAGAATATCCTGAAATGCCTTCATTTGCTCTTTGAGCGAACTGTTTTCCTGGGAGTCTTCATCACTCTGCAAAGCAGCCTCAATCACCAGAGCCAGCATTTTAGCTTTATTGGCCATCATTGTAGCCAGTTTCAGGGGCGACTTGATTGTTTGTCCGGGAACAGTACTAAAGTCGCGTAAAAAGGCCGTAAATGCTGAATATTGAGTTGTATTTGAAACTACGTTATTGCCTTTTATTTCTCCCAGAGAATACGTGGTAATTAAGGTGCCTTCTTTATAAACCTGAAAGTCTAAGTAGTTGGTGATAACCAGGTTGGAAAGAGCGTCACGGTAGCGTTTGAATTGACCAGCATAAGACTTGCTGTTAAGGTCTGCACCTAAATCTTTTGCTTCGATGTAACCAATTGGAATTTCGTTCTTAGTTAAGATATAATCCGGCGCACCACACTTGATTCTTGTAGGTTCATTTGTAACCAGCAAAGTTGGTAGTATATGTTCAAGTAAATTCTGCAGATCACCCCGGTAACTGTGTTCGGTTGTAATGCCTGATTTGTAACGGATGTTTAATTTGTCTATGTAGTCTTGGATATTCATCTGGTAATTAGCTCTGGCTATGGTAATGCTTTTTAGAAAAACGAGTAGTAAGAAAGCAAAAATAAAAAGGTCTGATGACCCTTTTATTAAAATAATAATTGATTGAAAATATTATACAAATAAGAAATTATTTCTGAGACAGCTGTTTTATTTTTTCAGTCTGATCCTTAATGCTTTTTTCATACTTAGCGACAGATTTTTTAAATTTTTCATCCAGCTTTTTAAGCTGATCTCTATGCCGGAAATTCAGTGCGTTTAGAATATTTTTCATTTCTGCTAATTTTTCTTTTGCTTCAGATAGTTCCTTATTACTTTCTACCATTTTAATAATTTTATTTAACAAATATATTAAGAAATGAAATTTGAGTTAGTATATTTGGAGGAGGATGTCAGAATGTTATTGGCAAGGTGTCGCTTAAGCTGCTACGCATCTAAAGCCACTTGTAAGGGTTGCACCCCTTAACCCCGCTAAAAAACCTTCAATATGGTAGCAAAAGTAATTATGGCCAGCAGCTTCAAAGCTACGCTTGAATATCTCACCCAGGAAGCAAAGGGTTTCGATATTATTTTAAGCAACGGTGTGAGGGATTATGATATTAATAAAACTATTGCCGATTTTGTCGGGCAATCAAAAGAGAACAGCCGTATAAAGACAAAGATATTTCATACCTCGTTTTCCTTTCATGTCAATGATAAAAAAGCTGTAGAAAGCAAAGGAAAGGAGATCATGCAGGATTATCTTTCGAGGCTTCAACAGAAGGGTGTAAGTATTGATGATACCCAATATATTTTAGTGGAGCATAAAGACAAGGATCATCCGCATTATCATCTCGTTGCCAACATGGTTAAAGATGATGGCAAGAGGCTTGAAATAGGCAACGTAGGTTATAAGATGACATCCGTCAGCAGGGCCATTGAAAAAGCGTACAAGCTTACGCCAGGCATCCGCAAAGAGTACCAGCAGGAAGTTCTTGAAAAAGGCTATAATGTTAAAGAAGCCATAGCGGCTGTGGGCGCTGTAAAACAACAAAAAGAAAATACAAATGAGCGAGGACAAAACGGTAAAATTAGTACAGACAGGCAACAAAGAAAACAAGGTAAAAGACCCTCTTTATAACCGTGTAAAACGGGTCTCTGTGTCTTATACTCTTGAAGAGTATGAGGCACTATTTCAGAAGGCACATAAAACGCGCAAGCCGGTGGCTATCCTGGTAAGGGAGTTTTCCTTAGGAGCAGAAGTAAAAGTTCCTGTAAGCCTCCATGACAGGGCAGCGGTAAGATCCCTGCAAGGAATAGCCAATAATGTTAACCAGATAGCAAAGGAATTAAACAGGCAGGGAAGCATAAGGACGGCTATGGCTGCTGAGAAGATTATTGGTCAGATTGACAAAATTTTAAGTAATGAGTGAGGTTTTGGAGAATGCCATGCTTTCTTTAGTGGAAAGGTTAGAAAAGACGTTACCAGGCATTGAGAAAATGGCCGGCGAGCATGTTGCTGCTGCTGCAGATAATAAGGTGTCTTCAGAGCGTTTGAGTAACCAGTTAGGTAAAGTAGAGCCATTGATCGGGGCAATGCAGAGACAGACCGATAAGCTGCATGAAACAGTGAGAAGGGTAGGAGAGGTGAAAATTCCGGAAGAGGTAAAAGTCTATAACCATGTGAAGCATAGTGTAGAGCCGGCAGGGCTTAAATTCTTATGGGTATTTTTTAGTTTAAGCCTTTTGCTACTGGCAGGAGCAGGGTTCTGGATATACAATGCTGTAAATACCCGGGATGCAGCTGTGAGGGCATTAATGAATTACCAGTCAGCATATAAACCTGAGCAAAGAAAATGGTTGGAGGGCTATGTAGATTATATGATTAAGAAACATCCTGGTGAAACAAAGGAGTACCTAAAAAACCACGGGCACGTGCCGGATAATTAAAAAGGAAAAAGCTAATCAGGAATATGTGTAATTTACCCAATCATAACCGGCACTTTTGAAGCAGCCGCTCTGAATAATCAAGGCGTATTAATACAATTAAAAGAGAATCAAAAAAGTTTATTAGAAGATGTAGAGTGTCTTACAAACAACAACACCCCTGCCCAAACGCATGAACCACCTGCACAATGTGGTCATGGCCGCATAGAGAAAAGAACAACCAAAGTATATAGTGATGTAAACATTATAAAAAGTGAAATACTGAACGAGGATTGGGAAAGTAAAATAATAACCATTGCTAAAGTAGAAAGGAAAACAGAACGCTTCGATGCGGTATCCAAAAGTTATATTCCAAGCGAGGAAACAGCCTATTTCCTCGCTAATGTTGCTCTAACAGCAGAACAAGCCCATAAAAGTATCCGCTTTCATTGGGGAATTGAAAACAGAAACCATTACGTAAGAGATGTCGCTTTGCAGGAGGATAATTCAAGAATAAGAATCAATCCTTTTAATATCGCTGTGCTCAGAAGTTTTGCGCTTAACATTTTCAGAGCAAATAATATAGAAAATATCAGTCAGGAGCTATACTGCAACTCCCTTAACTGGCAGAGAATTTATAGTTATCCACAAGCAGTATAGCATTGAACAGCCCTGAGTGGAGATTTAGTTTTCCTTTATATGTTGGGATATTCCCTAAAAATATAAAATCTCTAATGTGTATTATGGAAACCTTCGTTATTTATCCTAAAGATCAAGCGCAACAAAAAGCTTTACAAATCTTTTTAGAAGCTTCTCATATTGCTTATGAGAAAGAACCAGACCTGGATGAAACAGAACGCATACTTGCTAATCCGGTCATGGCAAAAAGACTGGATGACGGTATCCAAAATATTGAACTGGGAAACATTACTTCTATTAAGCTGGAAGATTTATGGGAATAGGCCCAACCATGCTAATGGTTTTACATTTAGAAAACCTGGTTGAAATTAAATAGAAACCGGCAGCAGATTTAGTGTGCGTTTTAAGGGCGAACAGTTAGAGCAAATTGATGAAACTGGACTTTTAGCAGTTTAAAGAATTATCCCTTAAAGTAGATGCCTTAGTAGATGGAGTAGGAAAATAAGGGTGTCATAACATAAAAAAAATAAAATGGAACTTAAGCTGGTTAAGGGAATTAAGAAGCGGAAAAAATTAATTTTAGCAGAGCTTAGAGAGCCTATAGTGGCTTTCCCATTAACGGCAAAAAAGGATAAAATTATACGCTTATTTTTAACCGCCTTGGAAGTAACCTTTCATGATGCGTCAGAATATGAAAAGGTAAGTAAAGGCTGACAAAAGGACTTAAGATTCTGGTTGAAAAAATATAAATAAATTTACATTATGGAAACATACATCGCATACCCCAAGGATGAAGCACAGGGAAGGGCTTTAAAAGCTTTTTTTGAGGCTCTCCAGGTGCCTTTTGAAACAGAGCCTTTAGAGGATAGTGAAAGCCCTTATACCCCTGAATTTGATGCTAAAATGAAGCGTTCAGAAGATAACTATGCCGCTGGTCGATACGAGGTGATTAAAATCGAAGACCTATGGAAATAACCTTTGACGAGGTGGCAAACGAAGACCTTGCTTTTTGGAGAAAATCGGGAAATAAGCAAGTGCAAAAGAAAATCACTGAATTGCTACAAAACATTCTGGAGACCCCATTTGAGGGTATTGGTAAACCTGAAGGGTTGAAGCATCAACACACAGGCAAATGGTCAAGGCGTATCACCAATGAACACAGGCTGGTTTATAAAGTAACGGAAAGCCAAATACAAATTCTTTCTATGCGAGGGCATTATTTTAAATAAAAATGATATTAAAGGATTGAAAATCAGGTGCTTTTTTTAGGAACCAATTTAAATCTTCGCCTATAAATCGTGTTACCAGCAAATCTAGTTTATATGGATGTAGTATATTCCCAATAATTAAAACTTGTATGTCATCCACAGCTGTCCCTGATACAAAAGTTTATGCCCCCAAAGTAATTCCACAAGTATTGTGGCAAATGACAAATGAGGATTTTTTTAAATGGCGTAGAGATAATGACTATCCAAGAATTGTTTCATTTTTAAGAAAAAAACTACTTGATTTTGATGAATGGATGACTTCACAAGAAATTTCAGTGGACTTATTAATTAAATACTCTCCGTCCTCGTTTTTAAGAGAGGAAGCACTATTATATCTATATACATTTACTGATAGTAATTTCAAAGAAAGAGAAACACTTGTTTCAGAGAAATATAACCAAAAGAGAAAGCTTGTTTCAGAAGAAAAATTGAAAGAGGAAAAACATATTGTGCCATATCCTATTTGGTATACAAAAGTAAAAAAGAAAAAGCCTTTGCAGCTTTATGTGAATTATAGGAGTGGCAGAAGTTGCTTCTTGCTTTATGAGTTAGAATTATTGGACTTAGGCAATTGTCATTTGACAAACATGTTTTTTAGTGGAAGACAGTTGGACTTTGTAAATATTAGTGATTTTCGAATTTCGAACTGTAGTAATAACTCCCTATTCAAATTATGGTTTTCATCCGCAGTTAACATTTCGTTTGAAGGAGATTTTGCATTTATTGATGCATATAAAACCTCTTTTTATGAAGTGTTTCATTTGAAATACCAGAATCTCAAATTATCTAATGGAAGGTTTCAAAGTTGGTCATTTAGCGATTGTAATTTAAATCTAACTGCAACAAACGCAATTATCCATCGTTGGGAATTCTTGGATTGGGATTTCGAAGGTACTATGAGTAATACTGATATTAAAGATTGTAATTTTAAAGACTCTAATGTTGAATATCCAATTGGGTATGGAAGGGCAATGAACTTTCATTCCCAATTAAAAAGACTTTACTCCCAGATAGGCAGGAAGAAAGAAGCCAGCCAGCATTACTATTTGGAGAAAACATATGAGCGTAAAACATTTTTACACGTAAAAGCAAACTACCAAAATATTTTTTATCGTAGTCAAACTACAACATCAAAGACGATGCTTCGCTTAAAATACTTTTTAAAGTATATATATTCGGGTTTTTTAAATTTGCTATGGGGTTACAGTGAACGTCCAAGTAGAGTTTTTATTATTTCTATTTTTACCATTTTCGTTTTTTCTGTTCTTTATTGTTTCTTGCCAAGTTCATCGCCTGACACACATAATAACTTTGGAAATTCACTTTATTTCAGCATGGTGACATTTACGACTTTAGGATATGGAGATATTAGTCAAAAAATTATACTTTTGAAGCTTTTATCTGGGTTGGAAGCAATCATGGGAATGTCCTTTTGGGGTATTTTGATTGCAGGTTTTACAAGTAACTCAAAAGATTATTAAATAGTATGCCGGAATGGGGGAAGATCAATCTCTTCGGTTGAGTACCTAATTTTCCCGGTCTGCTGGGGCTGTTATTGCTATTTTTGGGAGGCCTTCCTGCCGTCGCCGCCTGCATTTATAGACAATATGCTACCGATTGCTCTAACGTCCCGCCCACTCATTGTCAAGTCTGCTGTTGGCGGTAGTATTATATTCTTCCTTCAATAGTTCCAATTAGGTTAATTATCGAAATCGTTGCTGTGGCACATAAGGAAGCTTCTTTTTTAGATGCCGTTCTTTTATGAGTTAATTCGTTTGCTAAATCTAATGTAGCTTTAGCATATCTTCTCAATGTCTCGTTTGATGAGCCTCCGAGTTCAACAGCAATGTAGGCTTCGAGCATCCTCTTCGCGTCTGTCTTACTTACTTCTTTTCCGTCAATAATCGGATGCTTATCATTTTGAAAAACTGCTTGAGCCAATGTAATAATTGTTTCCCGACTTAATAATCCAACAACTTGAAACTGCTCTTCTGTTTTTGCATCGTTCTGTCTAAGTCGTATTTCATTGATGGAACGTTCAACTCTTTCCCAATCAGTTAGGTCAACAGTTACACTAATTAATTCAGGTTGCTCCGTTTCTTCCAATAGCTGAATGACTGTATTAAACATCTCACTTATAAATGCTCGTCTTTCTCTATAATGTGTAAAAGTCGTACTCCATTTCGCATACCATTCCCATAAATCTCGGAATGGATTTGGGTTTTTTAAACTTAGCTTCTGAAGTGCCTTGTCAACGAAAGTGAATTTCAATTTGTACTGTTCATTCACATCTTGAATACGTTGTCCGCCTGTAGAAACGGAAATCATAACGTTTTTTAGAAAGTTAACATCCTCAATAAGCTTTTCCTTGGTGGTAAAACCAGAAATAGTTGACCAATTAATTTTAGGTTGTGCCTTCGGTATAATCATTATACTTGAAATCTGATGACTCTCAATATGTCGCGTTGCTATATTGAATTTTTCGAGGAGAGTTGTTTCAATGCTTTGAACTTTATCACGAATTTTGACAAAAGTTTCAATGTCTACAGTAAGGTAGAGCGTGAAGAAATAAATGCCTCCATTCCAATTGTCGTAACCAGTTTGTTCAGTTGTAATTTTGGCATTTGAAAGAAGGTCAGCTAACTCATTTAGTTTATCAGCTTTTAAAATTTCTGATACAGTGTAAACTATAGGTCTTAAATTTTCTTGATTGTCAAACATGGTCTCAAAATATTACCGCTCACGGATTAGGCTTGGCGAAGGTTGGATATTCTGTGTTACTTTCGCTTCAGCGCATGTTCTGTTCTTATTAAAGATATATCGTTCAGCTAATATTCTACCCGCCCAACTTTTGCCAGACCCCCTATTGCCAGCTGGGCTTCTCTCTTCGATTTAAAGTCTCTCTTTATTTACATCCCTCCACATAATGTCACTCTTGTCATTGTATGAATACAATTAAAATAAAAAGCTACTTCTTTTAACGCATCTCTTACATCAGCTAAAATGTTTTTTGTGTGCTTAAAGGCTTCAACAACATTATCATTATCGTCAACAAGCAGCATTGTGAGTGTGCCTTTGTTTTCAATAGTTTCTTGTTCTTTAATTTCTTCTATAATTCCGTCCAGTCAAGATTTTTAGCTTTAAATTTTTTGTATTGTATATTTTTCATTGTCAAGCAAACTATTTTTTGTTATTGGGTAACGGAAGTAAGAACTGTCTTTGTTGTATTTGCAAATTACCGGGAATAATTCTGTTATTGTTTTTGTCTCTTCCCAATCTCCTTTGCTTGCAATTACATTAAGAGTGTCAATATTTGGTAGCAATAAGTTATTGAGCCAATAGTTATATAGTTTGTCGATGAAATGACTGTTGTACAGTTTTCGCCATTGTCCGTCTGAAAACACTTCTGGTTCTTCGCTGTTAAAAGGAACAGTTCCATAATTGACTTTTAGTTTGCGATGGAAAATGATTATTAGAGATTTAAGGTAGAGTTCAATAGAATGTCTGAAAAGAAAATTTTGAGGCATTTCTGCTTGTTGTGTTGAGTCGTAATTTTCAAAATGATTCGTCATCAAATGCTCCGCACTTTCATAATAAGAATCTGCAGTAATCCCAAAACCTTTGTCTAGGTGCAACTCAATACCTGTCATTAAATACTGCATGTGTTTCAAAATGTTTGAGGTAGCATTTGAAAATCGTCAGCCCCTAACTGCTGCTGAATAAAGTTACAAAAGAGGATGATTAAAACTACAATTTGGCCTTATTTCGGCTGAAACTGAAGCCGAATAACGAATAAAAAGTTGAGCATTATTTGTCGCCCCGTCTTATTGCTAAACCATCTTATGTTGGTATAGATGCCAGCAAATTTAAAGCGGTAAACAGCCGAAAGAATAATTACAATAAAAAAAAGATAGACAAGCACCACACCAGCAGTTTATAGAAGATAAGACAGCCAAGTATTTACAGGAGCTTGATGAGCTTGATAAGCAGGAAAATACCAATAGTACTGAGGATCTTCAGCTAAAGAAAGAGAAGATAGCCCTGGCCCATGAGCGGACTGATCTGTTTGAAAAAAATGGACAAGACTGAATTCTTGGCTATTAAGCGATCGAACAATAATAACATTGCAGAAAAATGAAATACCCGTGACTACTGTAGCAGATTTGTAAATTACTATGAACTTAAAAAGATTAATTTAACTGCGCAGATACCCTTTTAATGCTTTTTTTTATTGCGTTCAATTACCAGAATGAATACTTTTAATATTCCATTTGTCAGACGTCTACTTAGATTGCCTTACCTGGAAAGTAAAGAAAAACACCGGTTCACTGGTTAAAACTAGTTGTTGCGGTAAAAGTTGATTTTTTGTTTAAACCTACTTCCTGACAACACTAAAATAAACCTTCGTTTTGTTTACTACCAGTTTCATTCGTTTTCCTCTCGTATTAATTTAATTGTTTAATTCATTAAAGGGAATAAAATATTGCACTTACAAAATCACAATTATAGGGTGTACCCCAAATTGTGAAAAGTTTTTTATTTATTTCTTCTCTTTCTATGTGCTTATATGCCTTTTATTCACAATTTTAGCAGTTTTGAAGAACTAACCGAAGAATGTGAAATTTTGAAGGCTCTTTATTACAGAGTAGGTACACTGGCTCAAAAGACAGACAGACAAAGAGTCGCTGAAAAAAATATAGCTTAGTAATTGAAGATAAATGTAATAGTGCTGTTCCTTTCTTTGAAAGAGCAGGCGGACAAAATGTGGGAAAATTACTGAAGTCGAATTTTTGAAGTAAAAAAATTTGGAAAATTTTCGTTTTTATTTTATTTTACATTTTATTTTTTTAGTTAGAAGTTAAGTTTTTCTTCTCCAGTTTCGTATTAAAAATTCTATCAGATGAATTTGAATGGAAAATGGTTTAATGAATTAGGTTCTGTAATGGAAATTACAATCTCCAATAAAAATATTACAGGGACTTATCACACCACTGTTGGAAATGCTTCAGGTGATTATGAATTAGTTGGACAAACAGATAATGATGAAGATGAAAGCCAGTCAATAGGATTTGTTGTGTTATGGAATAATTCTTATGGCAGTTCTGATTCTATAACCAGTTGGAGTGGGCAGGCGCAAGTAATAGATGGAGAAGAAAAAATTGTTACAACGTGGCTTTTGACAAGTGAAACAGATGAGGATGATGTTTGGCATTCAACACTTATTGGTAAAGATATTTTTACCCGAGATCCGAAACCTGAAGAAAAAATTCAAAGAAGCGTTGCAAAAGGAATCAAAACTGCATATCCTAAGGCAGTTCTGACGAATCTGAAATAACTTAAAGTTTTAAGAACTTTATTTTAGTTTTAATAAATTAGTGGCAGGGAGATGCAAAATCTGTCGATAAAGAACATGAATACCTTTTATTAATCTTGATGCCTTGAAATAAACTTTAAAATTAGTTAATTTAAAATACAAATCTAGCCAAGGAGCTATTGACGACACTGTAGTATTTCTATTGGAGAAGCACTACCACCAAACTACTTTACTATTCCTAATATTAAAATGACTCTTACACCCTTTGCTTCTCCTAACTGATGGGTTTATTGTAATTGTATTGTTCCAGTTTAGCTTAAAATTCCACCTGGGTCTCGCTTCTCTTAACAGGTTAAGTTGAATAGTCTCATTACAACCACAGGGACATATAAATACAATCAGCCAGGCCTGCTTTGCTGTTCCAACAACATAAATTATCTTAGGTTCTACTGGTTCAGGAAAATCATTTAATTGTTTAACATTATAACTCTTAGAAAACCACAATTTAAAATTTTGTAGAATCTTCTGTATATACTTCATTTCATTAGTTCAGACATTTCAATAAAAGGAACCAAATCACCCCTTCCTAATCTCTTTTTTAAGTAAGAATCAACCTCAAACTCATCTTCGTTTACGTTTACGATATACCCTTCTGTTATATCTATAGTAGATAACGCATAGTTAGCGGCATCTTCGCCTTTGTAAGAATGAATGCGGTTCAAAAACTCATTAACGCCATGGCTCGCAATATTCATGTTAACACTTATAACAGCTGGACTACTGACATTTATATTTTTAATATAAGCATTCTTAAGAAGATTTTCATATTCCTCTGCATTTTTTCTTAACTGACTTGCGGCTTTCAGATCCTCTAAAGTATATAGTCCCCTGGTTATTAATGAAGATTTTCCAGGTTGTATATAATGAACTGAACCACAAATTTTGGCAATCCCACCGGTGCCGTTTGCTTCTAATTTCACTCCAAGATCAAAGTACGGTATAAGATAAAACGAACAAAGTTGATTGAGAAGGTGCCTTCCATCAACACTATCCATGCATCCAAATATAACATCACACTCAACTAATGCTCTTAAAGCATTTATACTTTCATAAAGATTTTGTTCGAACGGTATTACTTCCGTGCCTATGCCAATTCGTTTGATAGCCTCTTCCAAAACTTTCACCTTAGGTCGTTGTGCATCTGCATCTGCTTTGGTCGAATTGAGAATGCGGTTTAAGTTTTTCGCTTCTACCTTATCCGGATCTACTAAAACCAGTTTCCCCACACCTAAACGCACTAACTGCTCTAAAAGTGGACTGCCTGTTCCAGAGCATCCTACAACACCAACAGTCATTTGTCTAAGTTTTGAGAACGTGTATTCTCCAAATGCTTGTATTGTCCTTAAAGCAAAATCATGTTCTTCCTGAAGAACCCTCTTTTCGAAGAACTTAATGTAATCACCTGCTATTGTTACTTTATCAATTGGTTCATGATGCAAATCCGCAAAGAAAACACGCCCAAATATTTCACCGCATGGAAGCATTACTGCACTTGCATGTGGCTTGTCGTTTATTGACCAGCCAAAAGCTGAGTCAAAAAGCTCTTTGTCTGAAATATCATCAGTATGAGAAAATTCTCTAAATCCTCCCGGATGACTATGGATCTTAAGTATGGCTAAATCCGATTTACCAATTTTATCAAAATATGGGAAAATGCGTTCAGTCGGCCACACAAGTATGTCTTCTGCACGGGTAAAACATTCATTATGAGGAATAAGAGTTAAATCATGAAGAGTGATTATTATCTTGTCTGCGTTTACGTATCGTCCACATAATCCAACTGCTATTGCTTCCTGTCCATCTTTGGGTAGCAGGTGATCCATTAATACTTTGTGATGTAAACCTGAAATTCTAAGCTGTATGTTCATTTGGTTGTTTTGTAAATTCTTGGAGAAACCAATGGCTGACAAGAGCCATGTGGGTGGAAAGATCGTCAACTCCCTCTCGCCAAGGATTAACGCTTGTCCTATGTCTTGACCATCGCTGGTACTGTTTCCCATCAATCATTTGCGGGGACAAAGCGCCAATAGCTTTTCCGTCTTTTCTTTGTAATGCTGGAAAGTAATATCCCATATCTAAAGGTGTTCTGGGATAGCCTGTATCAATCTTAATAGCTACGTCAACCAAATCAACGGTATAACCAGAAGGCAAAGGGTAACTTTTAATAATTACCCATTGCATGCCCTGGTCATTTACCAATTCCCAATTTAAATCAAGGCTACGTAAGAAAATTTCATCTTCTTCAGGTAGTTGAAATTGCCTTCTCATTTTACTTATCTCCTTCAGTTTGGTCAAGCGGAATAGTCATGAATTTTTCTATACCCGGGTCAGAGAAACAAATATTTTCGTCATAACCTACCTTTGAGACCTTACCACCTTTGAACCTTACATTTAGCTGAAATCGCTGATAAGGTGTTTTGCCGGCTAAGACCAAAATCATGGACCCTGTCATGCATTCCTGCTCTACTTTAAATTCGTTCCTATCTACCATTATATTGTAATGGTCTTTCTTAGAATTGTCGTCCTTTTTGTCACTTCCCGGACCTGGAAGATTTTTTTCTTCTTTCATTAATTTGTTTTGCATATAAATACCAAAGCGTTACATTGTATTTAAAAAACGATTTTACCTCATCGTATGTCACGCTTAGGTATTACTAAGAAAAGATAGAATGGAAATATCTTTACCCCAGGAGTTTAAATATGAAAAACTAAAGTTTTCAGAAGTTGTTGAGCTGCTTATAGCAACGGAATGTGAGGTGAAAGGAGGTGGTTTAAAAAAGGAGTTCTTTTTAAGGTTGAAAGATAAATTTTTAGATCGCTGCCAAAAGGTGGTACAAAGGTTATATAACAATAATGCTGAATGGGAGGCGATTCGGGATGATGTCTTTCAAGAAACATTTATTACTGCGTTCGATAAAATAAAGAAATTCAAAACTAGGTCTTTGTGGAATGAAAAAGAATACGAGAAAGTAATCCTTTTCTGGATGGGTGAAATAGCTAACAGAAAATTGCTTAAGCGTATAAAGTATGAAGAAGATGAAAACAATGAAATTGAAAAGTACCTCTACTTTAAGGCTTCAGAAGAAAGTGCAGCGAGTGTGGGGAAACGAAGCTATAAACCTACCTATGATCGAAATAAATTTGGCAGGATTTGGGAGAAGATGAATCCAATGTCAAAAGAACTTCTTCTTTTATGTATTGACTATGAAACAATTACTGATGATAATTCTAAGCACCTACCAGATAACATAATTGCTAATCTAAGAAACAAATACAACGTTTCAGCCGCAGCACTTCGACAAGCAAAGTCCCGTGCAATTATTGCAATTAAATCATGCAAAATATAAAATATCAGATGTCTACAAGAGATACTACTAAAACTATCGACCAGCTGGAAAACGAAGAAAAGACTGATCTAAAAAACGATTTAAAGCACTTTGGATATTTACTGCCAACAAATGATGAGGAACTTGAAGAGTTTGAAAAAGTGTATGGCACAACCCAGGTTATGTTTCCAGATCATTTAAATAATACAGACTTTCTTTTTAAAAATGGAAAAAATAAAACACTAAAGATTGCAGTTAAACAAAATCAAAAAGAGAAGCCAAAGCAAAAGGAAGGTGTATCAAGTAAAGCTCCGGTAAAATACTTAAAAAATGATTATTTCAAACGACTGGTTCTCGCAGCAGAGATAGCTTCAAAACTTTATCATGAACCTACTTTTGGTCATGTAAAATTTGTAAAAATTCAGTATTTATGTGAGCATTATTGTCAGATGCAGGTAAATACCAATTATGGAAAATATGCAGCTGGACCTTTAGATCCTAAACATACTCATTCCATAGATAATGAGTTTAAAAAAAGAAAGTGGTTTAAAGTAAATAAGACCCAGTATGGTTTTAGGTATGAACCAGATGAACAGTTAAATGACTATAAACAGTACTATCTGAAATACTTTTGTAAACAGTTGGATCATATAAATTATATTATTAACCTCTTAGGCAAACAGAAAACTGACTTTTGTGAAATAGTTGCAACGTTATTTTCAGTTTGGAAAGATATTATTGATAAAAAATCTATAGCAACTAATCAAGTGTTGATTAAATCTTTTTACGAATGGAGTGAAAAAAAGAAACGTTTCAAAGAAAGCGTTCTGATCTCAACAATTGAATGGATGAAAGAACATAAAGTTGTACCTGTTTAACTATTAATTGTAATAGACAATATTAACCTGATAGGTTAGGTTTTTTAAGGCACGTGCGATAAAAATGATTTTTGATTCATTAATGGGAACTGTGCCTGACTGATGCTTCTAACTTCGGCTCTTCCAGCGGTAAATCAGGTTTTCTCCAACACCCAGACTTTGGGCAACCTCGCTTACCAGACGACCATTAAAAACCATTTTCAATACTTCTTCTTTAATGAAGCATCATACTTGCGGCGCTTTGCACCTGTACTTTTCTCTTTCATTTGAATTGCTAATTTAAGCAACTCAAATGTCCGTATTTATTGAAGCATCTCATTAAGTTTATTGGATTACTACAAAACAAAAGGCCTTAAACCCCACGTGGTTTTTTATGAGCCTTTTCAAAAGGAACTAGTAGAAGTAAACAGTACTTCTACAAATGTTGATCAAGTGCTTCATGTTGCTTAACATTACAAAGAAACCTTATTAAGCGATTTTAATAGGTTGATTTTGATGCTGAATACACTTTAAAAGTAGAGGCGACAAAACCACAAACAGATAAATTAAAGTTATCTAATTAATTTCTCATCATTAGTGATGTTTAATTTTTTTAACCTGGATTGCACTTCATCGATTAATGCCTGAGGATGGTGTATTCTAAGCTGGCTAAACACATTTTCTTCACCGAACCTTTTTACACACTCAATAGAATTTTGGATTAGATCTTCATCGATTGTTGGAAAGTATTTAAATCTGTATTCAAAAGGTATGAAAATGAACTTCCCTAACTTTTGTTTTTTTAGCAAATAATCTTGCACATTTGATATTTCCATTTCCTTTAAAATAGGTACTTCTTTATCTGAAACAAATTCTTCTTCCCACAAATTCTCCATTTTATAAAAATATTTTTTTTCTAAAGAATATATAGAACCTACACATTTCGAATAATTTCTTTCAAACACATTAGGAACTCGTTCACAGTAAAAAGGAATGCCATGGCTAGATTTGCCCCATGCTGCTTCAAATGATCCGCCAGGATTGTTTATAAAAATGGCTGGAAAAATATCCGATTCAGTTGCATACACCAAAACTCTTTCAAAGTCACTAATATTTGGCTTTAAAATAGACAATCCTTGAATTTTTGAACCATGATATAAAAGGTCGTTTTTCTTATGTTTTGGCATATTCGTAAATTTTCTAGGCTTATAGTTTAAAAATAAATAAAACTGTTAACGCATTTTTGCCCTTTCGATTTTGATATCAAGAGAAATAGGATTCCAATTTAACAACTTCGCCAAAAAGCTTTTAATTTTCTGCTATAAACTTTTCCATCCGACATCTTTAAAAAATCCCGATGTGATCGATCTTTAGGTCAATTCAATCGTCACATCGACAAATTATCAATCTCGGCAGCCGATTGGCGAACGGTCAGTTGGAAGAAGTTCTTTCGTCGCTAAATATTGAATGCGGTCACCAACGCAATATTCAAGCTATCCAAATTTGTAATTCATTATTCATTATGTTCATCTTTACTTTCGCAATGAAATAATATTTGCTAAAAATTTATAAGAACTTACAGTGCCAGCTAAAAGTTTTTGGTTCAAGGAGATTCCTGAAAATATGAAACTGCCGGCTCCATATTTTTTAATTACGAAATAATTTCTTTGGCTAGTCATCGAACGTTTTTGTGATGAAACAGTTATGGGTTTCGCGAACATAGAATCATTTAGAACAAAAGAATATTCTGTGATATTTTCATCTTTGATTAAAAGCTCCGCCGGTTGGATTTTATTAGGTGCGTTCAATATTGAATTATAGCCACCACTATTGATGCTTATTGTTGATTTGTAACTTTGTACCGGGTCTAGAATTGATTGTAAACGAAAAGGTCTTTCAATACTTATTGGATTTTTTTCATCCAGAAATATCAATCCCCCACCTTCAAAAACATATTTCATCAAAACATCATATTTTTCTGCGCCAAGATAACTTTCAATGTTACTTATGTTTCGACCGACAAATATTGAATTTAATTTCCTAATGCTATCTTCACTAAAATCGTTTATGTCCATATATTTTACTGTGAAACCTAGTTGTTTTAAGGCAGGAAACGCTGCATCATCTGTAGCATAAATATACCCAATAGAGTCTGAATTGACTTTTATCTCATCGGGAATTATCTTAGTATACTTCCTATAATAATAGGACATATTTGGTAGATATTCATATTTTAAATCATATAGGGAAGAGGAGTATCTTTTTTGACTACTGTCAATGCTGGTTATAATTTCTACACCTATTATAGGCATAAGAGTACCTTTATAGTTGATCTGTAGATTCTTAATTGGAATATTAAAGGAATAAACTGCGCCACCAGATAAATTTAGAGTGGTGTCAGTTTGGTATAGTTGATGGCTACTTGTTGATTCCAAAGTTACCCCTGCCTTTAAAGTTTTTATTCCTAATTGAAGAAGCTTAATTCGTACCTGGACGGAGTCTTTAGTAAAATTACTCTTATATTTTATAAAAAGAGATTGATTTCTTGTATTTGTGTTTCCCGGTTTAACATTAGTTAAAATTATACTTGGCGTTAGATCGACAATAATTGGTAGAATCGTCGTCAATCTTGAAGTGAACGGTTTTATAATTGAAGGCTTTTCAGATTGTACCGGATAATTAAACGAAACATCAGTTGAATCAATACTTAGTACTATTTGACCGGTATATTCTGAGAAATCTTTGCTTCGACCAATTAACAATTGATCGTCAATATTATAAGAATACTCATTGTCCATAGGCTTACGTAACCAGTGTGGCTGTGTGACGGGTCTATTTGGTTCAATTAAAGTCTTCGTTTTAAATGCATAGTGGCGGTTTGAGATAAGCGTGCCATGTAATAATGTATCGATTGATCCAATACGAATTCTTTTCAAAACAACTTTTAAATTACTTTTCTTAATAACGAGAAAATTAATTTCCAAGCTATCCCCAGGTACAGCGTAATTTTGAGTACTATAAACGTTGCATACCACCCCGGCGCATTGGATTAATAATGATTTTATCATGTTCAATTTCTCGGACTTCCAAAGATTTGTGAAAGAGGTATTTAGTAAAAGTTTATAGGCTTTTATTAAAGGATCAACAGACTTAAAAGGGGCTTCAAAATTGTACTCATTAACCATATTATTAATTAGCTTAGTAAGCTCTGCAGCCTCGTTGAAACTGCCTAACCTTCTCCATGTGTTATCGATTCCGTCCATTAAATCAACAAATAAACTGTCTCCCGCTAAATAAAATAAAGAATCGATAACTGTTCCTTCGATCGGTGTAAAATCTTGAAAAGTTGTCCTTTGGACACTTCTGCTTAATGCTGAAAGATCGGCAACGTTGTAACCAGTAACCGCATTAAAAGTGTTCAGTTGTAAGATTTGGAAATGGCTTTCCGACTTCCTGGAAGTATTTTCGTTTGAGAAAAGACGTTTAGCCTGCCATTGTTTTACACCATATGTAAATTGTTCTGGCAAATAATTTGAATCTCCAGCTATTTTAAAAGCCTCCTGAGATATGATTGCAGTTGCAATTGCCTGCCCCGTACTTTTTCCTTCAGGTGAATATTTAGTTATAATAACATCCGGTTGAAAATTTCTTATCACCCAGACTACATCACTAAGGATCTTAGATTTATCCCAGTTAGCCAAAACTTCGCTGTCACTTCGGGTCTCTCCTTGATCTACTGCTCGAGTGTAAAAGTTCTCAATCTCATCAAGTTTTTGGCTTTCAATTCCTTCTTGAACATGAATCAACCCTAACTCCATTCCTCCCTGAAAGCTATATTTATTTTTTTGTTTTTCTCCCCTTGTCAAACTTAAGAAGCCAGTCCTGTAATATTTTTCTTTAGAAAAATAGTTTAATAGATCTACGTCTTTGTCAGATGGTGTAGCGCCTATATATAGAACTCTTCCTAATTCATTTAATCCTTTCAAATTGGAAAAAATACTTGATGTCGATGAAGAGTTGCCTTGAAGAAAGGATGTCTTGGGTATTATGAAAAAAACAAAGATTAAAAAGAAGTTGATAAAAATGCACTTAAATTTTAGAAATCTCGGCTCGAACATTTGACTTACAGTTTTATGACAACAAAAAGAGAAATTAAAATGCAAATAATTGAAAGTATATAAACTGTAAGAGACACCCAAAATAATTTTTTTGGAAAATCAGTAGGCTTTCGTAGCATAAGTATATATTTTAGTTGTCGAGTTCTAATTGATTTCTTACCAAATTATAATATTTGCCCTTTTGACTTATAAGATAATCATGAGATCCTTGTTCAGTAATCTGACCTTTTTCAACAACGATGATTTTATTTGCATTTTTTACAGTACTTAATCTATGTGCAACTATAACTACCGTTTTGTTCTTCGTGAAATAGTTCAGATTGTTCATTATGACCAACTCATTGTGTGCATCTAAAGAATTTGTGGCCTCATCAAAAAAAATATAATCAGGATTTTTATATATAACTCTAGCTATAAGAATTCTTTGCTTTTGACCTGCGCTAATTGCCCACCCATTTTCTCCAATTTTAGTTTTTTCTTTTTGAATTAATGAGCTTACAAAATCTTCAAGATTTGCTAATTTGATAGCCGAAAAAAGCTTGTTTTTGTCAAAGTCTCTGTTCAAACAAATGTTGTAAGCAATTGTGTCAGAAAATATGAAACTATCCTGTAGAACAGCACCGCACAGCTTTCTCCACTGCTGGTTTGGTATCTCTCTTATATCTATTCCATTCAGAGATATTTCTCCATCAAATTCAGAGTATAGTTTCAGCAATAGCTTTAGGATTGTCGTTTTTCCACTTCCACTTTCGCCGACAATGGCAGTTGTTTGGCCAGCCGGTATTACTAAATTGATGTTTTTCAAGATGTAAGAATCAGGTCTCTTTGATTGATATGTAAAGAATACATTCTCTATCACAATACTTCTATGGAAAATATCTACTTCTTCTCTACCAGTAATATTTAGTTCACTTTGCTGCGAATGTATCTCGTTAAGCCTTGTAAGGCTTAATTTAGCATATTGCCACTGTAGAAAGGAATTTATAAGCTGTGTAACCGGACCATTAAGTTGTCCGATTATAAATGCAACTGCAAATAGAGCTCCTATCGTCAATAAATTTGTGAGTAGCCAACGATTACTCGGTAGTAAGTATCGCCGCCAATAACTTCACCTCTCAAATTTTTTGCTACATCTTTTAAGCTTTCACTTTTTACTTCATCAATAGAGTTTTTGAGAAGTTCAGCCTTTTCGGGACTAAGCCGGAATTTTTTTTGTTTCATTTTTTCAAAATTTAAATGTTAAAAATTTTGCCTCTGTTTAGGGTCTTGAGCGCGGTAATGACCTAAAAAATTGATATGTAGATTTATTTTACCCTTTGCTTTTCCTCTTGAATATTACTTTGCTTTTGCTCTTTGCTTTTTATAGTTGTTTTACCGAATAAATAAGAAAATGTCAGCCGCAGGCCTCTTTTATGATAATTTCCATGTGTAAAGGAATATTGATCTTTTGTGTTGACCGTGGCTGTAACATATGACGTATTTAGTAAGTCCAAAAAATTGAGAGTTAATGTGGATCTATTATCTTTAAAAACCTTTTTTAAACCAACACTTAAATCAGCCATTCTTCCTAATTGGAAAAGGCCTTGGGACATTCCAGAAGGCTGATAACGAAAGTTAACTTCCGCAGAAAATCGTGGTAATGTAGCAAAGCTAAAATTATTGTTTAACTGAATTTGGCCATTGAAATTCTTGTATTTATAGTCGCTTCCTTCAACATTTGAACGAACACCGTTTAAGTTTAATGTTAATGAAAGTTGGCTTTGCCAGAATTTAAAAACTTGAAAAGGCAAATAAGAAAAGATACCATAATTATATGCATTAGAAATATTTACCCACTCATATCGGTATGCTTTAATTGAGTCAACTAATAAAGGTATTTGTGTAATACTAAGATCAGTTAGGTGAACAAAGAAATTAAAATAGAATTTTTGTTTGTAGGTGTAGGTTAAATCAAAGCTATTTGATAAAGATGGCTGTAAGAATGGATTGCCTTCAATATAGCTGTTAGGTGTCGAATAATATCTGAATGGACTTAAGCTTGAGAAATTTGGTCTATTAATTCTTTTTGAAAAACTCAGAACAAACTGGTTAATCTCATTCAATTTGTATTGTAAGAAGATGGTTGGAAAAAATCGTGTATAGTTACGATTGATTAATTGTGTACTTGATGAAGCTGAAGTACCTGTAGCGCGTGTTCGTTCGAAACGTAAGCCAAACTGTGATGAAAGTTTTTTTGAAAGCTGTGTGTACAAATTAGAATAAGCTGCGGCATTCCTTTCCTTATAATAAAATGTATTTGATTTTAAGAAATCAGGATCATGACCTGTTTGCAAAGAATTATAAAAAAAATACCGGCTATCGGTATTAATTTGGTCATATTTAAGACCAAATTCAAAAAATGTAGATTGGCTTATAGGTTTTGAATAATCGCTTTTTACAGAGTATAGATTAATATACTGGTTAGCTGCATTACTAAAAGTAATGGGTGAACTCATTGAGGGTTGGAACCTATCAAACCTGTTTGTCTCAACACCCGTAGATAAATTTGGCTGCGAATAATTGAGGTAATCTATGTCAAAAGAAAGTGATTGTCCGGTAGTATCCAACGTCCGATTGTAATTTATATTGGCAGAGAAAGTATTATCATGATTTCTAAGGCTGATTTGCGATTGATAAATAGAATCGGCATTTATATTATTAGAAGAAAATGAGGCATTATTTACTTCCGAACCTTTTCTTGAGGTTGAGCTGTTTTCCAATTTAAATCCTATGGTGTTGTTTTTATCAAGTGTTATATCTGCGCTAACTCGATTAAATACTTCAGTGTTAGTCCTTAGTTTATCTCCGGTTTCATAGTAATAATACGGATTAGAATTCTTGCTATAAATGTTATCTACTTGCTCAACCGTGAAACGGCGACCTGACAGCACGCTAGAACCAAGAGACAAATCAACTTTTTTTGTTCGATAATTGACATTTAAGCTATTTCCAAAATTTGCTTTCTTGTTTTGTTCGAAAGAAGGGCTTATAGTGCCATTAAGGCCAAACAATTTACTCTTTTTAAGTATGATATTTATAAGACCAGCAGTTCCTTCTGCATCGTATTTCGCGGAGGGATTATTTATTATTTCAATTTTATCAACTTGATCTGCGGGAATAGACCTTAAATAACCCATTATCTGATCACCAGATATTCTCAAAATCCTTCCATTTATCATTATTCCAACTCCTGCAATTCCCCGCATCAAAATCGATCCATCCTCATCTGCTGTAACGGAAGGTGCTTTATTTAGTAGTTCATATGCATTACTACCCGCTGATGATATTAACTGAGAAGGATCGAATATTATGCGATCTACTTTTACCTCGATCAATTTTCGTTGAGAACTTTTAACAACAACATCTTCTAATTTATGCTTTGTAATAGTGGGCAGAAGGATAGTTATTGAAGCTTTTATATCTTTCTTTAGATCAACTCTTATAAGTGTATCATTAAAAAATGAGGACGTAAGTTTTAATAAGTAAATGCCGTTTTTCAGATTGCCAAACATAAACCTCCCTGAGCTGTCGGAAACGGTTGTTTTCAATAGATTGGAATCGGTTGCATTTAGTAGATAAACATTTGCATTTTCTAAAGGATTATTACTTGTTGATTTTAATGTAGCTTTTAAAAGTGCCTGTGAAAAGGCATTATTCAGAAATGTTATGCAAAGAAACACAAATAGAAATTCTTTCATTTGAATATTGGTTCTATTACAGCATGGCAAGCGGTTATTGAAGTAAATATTGAAAGTAAATATGAATTTACTTTTATGGTCGAGGTTTACTACTTAACGCGCGGTACTACGAAGTAAAATTAAATTTGGCTATAAAAAAATTTTTTTTGAATATTTCAAATTATCGAATAACAAAGTAAATTTATGCTGACTAAATCAACGGCCAAGAAAGAACAATTTATCGATTAGAGTAATCAAAGCCGTATGGATTATAAAGGATCTAAACAATTAGATTGTGGCATCATTAGTTGAGGAGCAATAGAGTCAGCACACAAAACAGTAATACGAAAAAGAATGAACCTTTGCGGAAAAAGATGGAGTAAAAATTCCAGTCAACATATCCCTCATAATAGAGTAATAAGCATTAACGGATAGTAGAGCAAGATCATTCAATTGAAAAAAACTTGATTTTAAGGCTACCGGGTAATTTACGACAATTTGAAATATACCCAAAAACTTTGTATTGTAAAATTTGTTCTTATGGAATTCCAACATAAAATTTCATTTTGTATTGTTTGTATGAACCGACTTTACCAATTGCAAAAAACATTACTTCAAAACATTAAAGACAATGAAGAATATGACAATGTCGAATTTGTTGTATTGAACTATAATTCAAAAGATGGAATGGAAGAATGGATCAAGGAAAATTTTCTCGATCACATTAATACAGGTAAAATGGTTTATTATAAGACGACTGACCCTGAAAAATTTAGTCATAGTCATTCGAAAAATTTGGCGTTTAAGTTAGCAGAAGGGGATATTGTTTGCAACATAAATGCTGATAATTATACAGGAATAGGGTTTGCAGCCTTTATAGACCAAGCTTTTAAAAACAATAGTAATATTGTTTTGACCTGTGATGACTTTTATAAAACTAAAAAAAATTATGATCCGCCACATGACGTCGTTGGTCGAGTATGTGTTAAAAAGAGAGATTTTTTAAATGTTAAGGGCTTTGATGAACGTATGAAAGACTACGGTTTTGAAGATTGTGATTTCGTCAATCGTATTGAATTTAGCGGAGTAAAAAGAGCACTAATCGAAGACTTTTCTTTTCTAAAGCACCTTAAGCATACAAACGAGGAGCGTTATCCATTTCACTTGTTGATGCAGCAAATAGGCCGTATATATGTTCATTATATTTCGCCCTGGTCTTCTTCAGTACTGTTTCTTTGGAAAGATAGCAGTTTTCAATCCGGCACTTGGATTGAGAATAGAGCGAGATGGGCAGATTTACCTTCCAACTCTTATAGTTCAGATACCTTAAAACATGAGATTGGCAGATTAGAGGACGAATGGATTACAGGAAAATGGAATGAACAAGAAGGGCTTGTCAAAATTCAAAGTGAGAGTAGCAGTATTAATTTTTTAATGAAAGATGATGGTAATTTGATAAAAAAATCTAACGACAATAAACAATCAATTGAATATTTTTTAATTCAGGATGAAGCCGTAATAAAAGAATGTATTTATTTTAATTTTTTTTATACAAATTGGGCAATATTAGAAAAGAACTTAGAGAATAAGGTCATTAAAGTAAATCCTGCTGGCTTCGGGAAAGCGCACATTCATAAAAATTTTTCAGAACATGAAAACTATGCAGAGTGAAGAGCAAAATAATTGGTTAACAGCGTCAGTTTTTATGAGTATGGAAGATTGGACTTTAATGTTGTCACAATTTATTAGCCCATGGGTGGGTAAAAATGTAGACGATGGAAATATTTTTTCGTTTCAAATTGAATTCAATCATAATGGCGGTGATAATATAAGGGTGTGTGTTCTCACTAAAAAGGAGCGTGCATTTGAAGTTTCACAAAACTTGGCACAGAATGCACATAACTTTTTCGAAAAATTCAAAAAGAAAGAAATCTTTAAGCCATTACCACCAAATGGAATTTTCATGCCTTTTCCGCAAAACTGTATTAAATATGGTTTATTTCAACTATATTTAAACACGGACGAAAGTCACGAATATAGTATAACAAAAAAGGTTGGTGAATTAATCCTTCAGGTTTTTAACGAGGAACAAGCCGATGCAGGGTCTATTTTTTTATTTGCTTTGTTTCTGCAAATGGCTTTTGCAAATGAGTTAATTAATATTGATACCTCACAAGCTGGTTTCATAACGAGTGTGTTTGATAATGAAATCAACATGTATTCTGAAAATCTAAATGATTTAAAAGAAAAATTTGAGAATATACAAGATTCAATTCCTGAAATTTTTGAAGAAATTAAAATTGTAAAAAAGCAATTGAATATTGCTAATGAAGATCATTATTGGCTGTATGAATGGATTTTGTTTTGCTCATTAAAGCTTGCAACCGAATCAATTGATGTGGATATGAGAGCTCAAATTTATCAGAATTACAGAAATCAGTTTATGTTGATTAATTCATTACTTGGTTTAGATATAAAAGATAGGTTATTGTTATCATACTCTCTTCGACATTTTTTTCATCAATTTTTTTAACAACCTTTATTATGAAATTGTTTCCAAACGTCAAGCTTATTTACAATGTTAATTCTGATATTAAAGAAGGGCTTTTTATATCTCAGGGTTCAACCGAGGCTGAAGATGCTGATTCGCCTTTAAAGAAATATACAAACAATGCTTACAAACCTCTAGGCCCCTGGAGGGTGTTGACAAACGAAGAGATGCATTCATTAATTTCAGTAGACGAACAAAATGATTTTTCAGATACAATCGCATTAGTTCCCTTACCAGACGAAATTAGGCAATTGGCATTGAGATGCGAATTAGAAAATGCGCATGATTTAAATACGTTTAACTATTTGCTCAACAACAATCGAGACGCGTTTGATCTATTAACTAATTCTTTAAACTCCTATGCATCAGATCTTCTCTTTCCTAATGCCGAAATAAATGATTTTGGATATTGTTTTAATCCCTCTGGGTTGGAAACTGTTGCCTATGATAAAGTTAGTTCTAAATATTTTGGTCTACATATAGACACTTCATCAGCATTTTCTGTAACTAAAGCGAGCAATTCGCCTAATAGGATTTGTGTTAATTTAGGATGTCAAAATAGGCATTTACTTTTCGTGAATTTAACAGTTCAAACGATTACCAAGAAGATACTTGCAATCAAAAAAAATTTGATTATAGAAAAGCTTGGGACAATTGAGATAGCAAAATTATTTTTCGAATTATTTCCAAACTACCCTGTTGTTAAATTAGTGCAAAAACCATTTGAAGCTTATATCGCTCCAACTGATAATATTATTCATGATGGGGCAACTCAAGACTCAAATAGCTTAGACATCTCTGCTATAATAAAAGGTCATTTCGATCCGTTTCTTCTTTACGAAGATGATTAATTATAAACAGTTTCTTTTCGAATAAGCCAAAAGAAGGGATTTACCCAGCTTAGTGTTAAAACGAGATGCAAAAAAAAGTTGCCTGCGCTATGTTCCCTCTTACATGTGTAAGCTCGTGTTGTAAAATATGTTTGCCTTCTTCAGTGTGCACATCAATATTTTTATTCCAGAAAATATAGATGAAGAAGGAAAAAGGAGTTCCTTTTGCTTCTGTAATAATAAAATTTATATTATTCCAACTTTTAGCAGGATTTGACGATCAACAGACCTATTTTTATGATGCCGATAATGAGCCAAACCAAGAAAGCAGCAGATATTAATGAGAAAATTGCTAACACAAGTGAATTCAAAGACTCTTCTACAAAGGCTCGCGTAAGCCAACACCTTCAGCTCAATTGTAGGCAATTTCCTGCTCGGCCTACCTACTCCAAAACCCCAATTTTTGCAAAAGGGATTATAAAAGATAATATAACCCGACGAAAGTAATAAAACAGTTGTATTGATGGAATTGCTTGTTTTGTAAAACAAAAAAATAGTAAGTAAATAATAATCCGCTGCAAAATGAAACCTTCAAAAGATAATATGCGAACGATAATATAATCCTATTTTTTTTTAATTTGTTTCAGCAAAAGCTCGAGATCATCTACACTTATCTCATTCTTTTTAACCATAAAAGAAACAACATTACTAAACGAGCCGTCGAAATAGCCTTCTACCAGGTTTTTAATTGAGTTTCTTGAATAGGCTTCTTTGTTTACCAATGGGTGATATTGATTTAACCTTCCGAATGTTTCTATCCCTACAAACTCCTTTTCAACCAGGATTTTTAAAATCGTCGCTATCTTGTTTGAGTGAGGCTTGGATCTGGCAGCGCATTAATAATATCTTTGAGAAAGCCTTTCTCTACTTTCCACAAAGCTTGCATTACCTGCTCTTCAGCTTTGGTTAATGTCTTTTTCATTATTAACTAAAGTTTTAGTTGAATGAAACTACGACTAATTAATTAGTCGTACAACTATTTTTTAGTTTGTGCTCTAATTTATTAAAGGTTGAAAGTTACCGGAGTATTGAATTTTATATCTTAATGCTATTGTTATACGCCCACTCGATCATTTCAATACTTTTTGCTTCACTCGTGCATAAGTTTACCGGGGTTGGCCTTACGCCAACTCGACCGAGATCTAGCCTGTCAGCATCCCAACAAGTTTGCACTATTATATTTCCCGTAGTAAGACCGTATGAATGATCTTCACAAGCTTGCATTAAAATTTTTAATTCCGATGGTTTTAGTTTCAAAAACTTCTTGTTTATTTTTTGAGCGAACATTGCAGCCCTTTTACCGTGCAATGGATCCCAACTGTCATTTTCTCTTTTGCTGTCATGCAGAAAAGAAAACAACTCTACAAGCCTTTTATCGGCGCCATTAATACTAGCTAATCTCAAACCGTTTTCGCGCACCCTAACCCAGTGCTTAAATCCATGCACACCGTTCCAGTTTAATAGATATTCCAAACAAATTATTTCCAGTAATTCATAACTTATTATTGAGCTTATAGATCTCATAGAATAAATAACAGTTTTGGAGTAATAACATATTATCAGAAGGTAGACCCTTGATCGACAAAGATAAGCCGAATCAGTTGCTTCAGAAACAAGAATAAGTCATACTATAATGTAAGCTTCCCTAATTGCACGCGACTTAAACTTAATAGCAGTAATAGATAAATAGTTGAGATAGTAATATTATGAATAATAGAAATAAAAATAGCTTTATTTCAACTTGGAACGCTGCTAAAATTTGTATTTTTGACACCAAAAATAACTTAATGAAGTTAGATGATTTACCGTACGACCAGTTTTGTTGTTTTTATATTAAAACGACCGTTTTATTAAAAACATTCATGATCTTCTGGCATTAAGTAAAAAGTGGGCTTAACTTCATTTTAAAAAACTCTTTCAATTAATCAAATTTTTAATTATCTCAATTTTGTCCCTTTTTTTAAAATCTACACGTCCCGTTCGATCCTAGTTAATTCACTATTTTGCTCGTTCCAATAATAAATTTCGAATTTATGACGCAACGGCTTTTGTTTGTTGGTATAGTATTTCGGTTTAAATAAATTTTATTATTTAAGTTGAGAGAAGCATAATTTAAAATTGCGCTTGCCGCTTAATTTATTCCTGCTCCTTTCCGTTTTTAATTTTGCTTAAAAGGAGAAGAGGAATATCCAGGTAAGAAGCTAAATATTGTTCTGGTATTCGTGTAAACAATACCGGTCTTTTTTCCTTAGCTTTCAAATACTTATCTTTTGGTGTATCAACTGTTAAAGAGAATCTCTGTTCTTCATTCCTTAACGTTGCTTGTTGTATTATAATACGGCTTAGTACATTAAATTTAAGCATATCACGGTTTAGTTTCTCATAATCGGTTTGCTTCAAAACAAGTAGTTCTGAATCTTCCATTGCTTCCACTACCTGATTACCTGGAGTTTGAAGTAAGAAGCTAGATAAAGAAGTAATAAAACTATTTTCAAAAGCGAAGTCAACATTTATTTCTTCGACATCAAATAAAATGTAAATTCTTACTGCCCCTTTATTAATAAAATAGATTCAGTAGCTGTTTTATTCAACTTTACAAGTTGCGTTTTTCTCTTAACCTTAACTACTGTAAAGTAAGAAATTAATTCCTCCCATTCACTCTCATTGAAACTAACAAAATTTGTTACTGTATCTTTTAACTGCTGAAACATGACAACTAAATTAAAAAATAATCATTATAGAGGCAAATCCTGTATAAGCAGAGTGTCTCCATTAGGAGATGCTGAAGGATATAAGTTAATAGTGTAGAGCACCGGCCATTCCACTCCTACCCTTTTAAAGTTAGTTTTGTATTAAACAAAAAAGTCCTTTTCTTCCTCTTATACAAATAAAACTTTTGTTTCCAAAGCAATGTTTTTCACCTTCATAACAGTTGCAGTAGATGCCTCTGTTAACTTGCTTATTTCTCTGATTGTATATTCTCCTGTTGATAGATATTTTAAAATCTTTTTACTTCCATCTTTTCCCAGGAAATCTACTTTACGTTCATTAGAGCCGTGCTTTCTGCCAAATACAACACCTTTTTGCCTCGCTGCTACCTTACCACTTTCTGTACGTTCCTTAATTTGTTCGCGTTCCTGTTCAGCAATAGCCGAAAAAATATGACTGAACATTTTAAATAAGGGATTTGCCTTTTCATTGACTCTGCTGCTTACACTCATATTTTGTATATGAACATTCACCTTATTTTCCTCACAAATTTGTAAAGTTGTTAATGTGTCATAAGCATTTCTTCCAAGCCTGGAAAACTCTTCGACAAACAGATCAGTTAGTTTTCCGGATTGTACCATTTTTAATACTTCCTGTCCTTTAGGTCTTTTAGCAAAGGCAATTGATCCGCTAATTTGTTCCTGAAGCACTACATCATAATTTTGTACATCTAATAACTGCCTTGCCCCGGTTTGGGATAATGTACTCCATCTGATATATTTTACCTTCATTTTTGTATCATTTAAATACTAAGCTTTAAAAATAAAACAGTTAAAGCACAAAAAGGAATATTTTGTCATTTTATTTCTGCAAAAAATGTATCAATTTAATTGTTGAATTAAACTGATACAAACATCGGTCACGCAATAAATATTCATTGTCTTATATTAGAAATCTTTTCTTTTTTCAAGGTAGCAGTATTAATACCTTCGATTTTATGAACCAACATTTTATGGAACTAAGTAAATATGAAGTATCCTTATGGCAAGAAGATGCTTACTGGTTTGTAAGCAAAGGTAAAAAAGGGGGCATTTATAAAGGCGTTTTATTTCAAGCCCTTCCAGAGCCGAACAGGTACAACCTGGCCATGGGCGATATTAATCTACAGACAACGGAGATGGAGTTTGACGAGCTGTCAGAGAACGGAGATGTAAGAAAGGTTTTTGCTACTGTTGCAAGTGTAGTTATGGAATACACAGCAATTTATCCTGAAAGAGAAATATTTGTTTCCGGAAACACAGACGACAAAAAGCGCAGTTATAGTTTTATGACTAGTTGGTATTTAGACGAGATACAAGCAGATTTTGAGGTATGGGGAGCCTTCAATGGCCAACCATTTGAACCTTTTGAAAAAAATAAAGTTTATTTTTCGATTTTGGTTAAAAGAAAGTAATTACTAACTTCGGGTCGTGAAACAGCAAGAAACCCCTACTGTAAAAGAAAAATCCAAGGTTAAAGCTCTGCCTGGTAACATTAAACCAACTATGGGTAAGTCTATGGTTGATAAGTATGAATACTCTAAAGCCGCATCTGCATCGAGCAAAGGCTTTAAGAAGTAAGTATACTTTTTAGGTATTTTTCGTTCGGTCTAAGCTTCAGTAATTACCATTACTTTCCTGTCTTAAACTGTATAATAAAACGAACGTTTTTATAAACGGTCTTAGGAAAATCATAACATTACTGTTATCGATTCCCTTAATATTAATCTTATGGAAAACATATTAAAATTACAACCTGGTGATCAGGTGCTGGTGAGCTTCGAGACAGAGGTAATTTGCGTACGTGCTGATGGAACGGTACTTGTCCGCATGGTAGGCATATCAATAGAACCGCGCAACTTAATCCCTATAAATAAATTAGAAGAGCGTGAGTGAATCCGAAAGAAGTTTTTCCGATTTCTAAAGAGTTTCACGCGTAAAATCTGGCAGGAGCTAATTATTTATAAAAAGTGCGTGAATTTGGTAGGAAAAATTAAGGTGAGCATTATATCAAAACGACCGGTTATTTTAAATGTTACTGATCTGAATTAGCTACCTTTTGATGGCATTCTGAATTGCTACTTAGTGACAGCGTTAGGAATTCAAACTTAGTAGCCAAAGGTTATAAATCCTCTGTGTCTTACATGAAGTTGAAATGCAGTCTAAATCGGGAGAACAACTGCTATTTTTATAGTAATCAAAGCAAATAATGAAGACTATCGAGGCAAACCGTAAGCGGAAAAGCTATAAATTCTCTGCCTACAGGTAAAAGGTAAAGCTGCAATCTGAAAGCTATAAATTCTCTGTTACTTAAAACCAAGCGGGCGCAGGCAGCCGGCCATGTATTTAGTGCTGGTAGTTTTTACTTCAATAGCACCAGCCACAATTTGAAAATGAACTTCAAGAAAAGTATCCAAGAGCGATTTATTCTCCAGGATGACTTTTTGTTGTTCTTTAGTAAACTTATAATCGGCAAGAGACATATGTATAAATGACATCTGCTCTTCCGGTGATGAATTTAAAAACCTGTCTTTTCTATAGTTTGCCTCAACCTTTGCATTCCCGTTTCTGTGATAGATTAGAAACTCAATTCTGTCAAATTTCCGGCCGTGTGTTTTTCTGCAGGTATAAGTAAACCATATATCAGCCTTCTCTGTTAATTCAGCCCTAGCGGGCTCGACTACAATATTGATAAAGTTGGAATGTTTAGTATAGGCCTTTTTACCGTCTATAGCCAGCAGGTGTTTTAATTCATCTATATCTACATCCCATTTACCAATGTCTTTCCATCTACTTAGTAGCTCAAATAATCTTTGTGAGTACATACTAGAAAGGCTTAGAGCAATATTTAATTCATAAGACGTATATCCGTGCTTCTTAAGGTCAATAAAAAGCGGCACTGCTTCTGAAACCAGCATTAGTCTTACTACCCCATTTTCTAACCTTGCTACCGGAATAGGTGTGATTGACCATCTTTTTTCAACCTTATCATTTCCTCCCTTTATGTTACGAGTAGTTATTTTGTCAACGGCGTCTCTTAGAGTTTGGTAATTGTAGTTAGTTCCAAAAGTGGAAACAGG
>JAABUT010001017.1_pt1 | contig 35843 bp, 30 predicted proteins | sample 5559281 | NCBI WGS metagenome assembly JAABUT01 (sample SAMN10711880, study PRJNA513359) | rock metagenome | isolation source: Antarctica rocks | place: Antarctica: Victoria Land, Ricker Hills nord | collected 2016-01-04 | reverse complement strand
GCGAAGAGGTTCGGTGGAGCGAAGCCGCCCAGGGCGATGAGCGTCTCGGCCCCGACCGACTGATTGCTCTCCTTGTGGGCCTTCATGGCGAAGGAGACGTGCTGCAGTCGTACGACGGCACTGGGCTCGCCGACCGGTAGGTCGACGAAGTAAGACGACACCGCATTGCCGCCCTGGCCGGCCTGCGCGGCGTCGCGTTGCACGCTCACAGGCACCATCGCCCGCACCGTGGTCGAGGGCGTCACGGATTCGCCGCGGGTGAGCAGCCAGGTGCGCAGCGCACCGGCCACGACGGCGAGCACCACGTCGTTGATGGTGCCGCCGTGCGCCTTGCGGACCCGCTTGTAGTCGTCGAGATCCGTGGCGACCATGCCGTATCGCCGCTGCTCGCCGATCCGCGCGTTCAGCGGCGACGAGGGCGCGGGCGACAGTTGCGTGCGGGCCGCGGCCAGCACACCCGTGGCCAGGCCCGCCGCCTTGCCGGCCGTGGCGCGGACGTCGCTCACCGCGGTGCGCACGCTGTCGACCGCGGTCGCGGGCTGGCGCAGGACTCCCGACACGGCACCGGCGACGAGCGCCAGCTGCGAGGGCTCCGGAGCCGGGCGCCACTCCTGCCGCTCGGTCTGGCGCGGCGTCGGGGTGAGATCGAAGAGGACCGACGCGATGTCGACGCCGGCCCTGCCGTCGACCATCGCGTGATGCGTCTTGCTGATGATCGCCGTACTGCCGTCGGCGAGGCCCTCGACGAGATAGACCTCCCACAGGGGGCGGCCGCGGTCCAGCCGACGGCTCATCAGGCGGCCCACCAGGTCGCGCAGCTGCTCCATCGACCCAGGTCTCGGGAGGGCGGAGCGCCGCACGTGGAAGCTCAGGTCGAAGTCGACGTCGTCCACCCAGACGGGGCTGCCGAGGTGACCGACGACCTCCTTGACCTTCTGCCGGTAGCGCGGGACCAGCGGCAGCCGCTCGTCGATCAGCCGCACGAGGCCGTCGTAGTCGAAGGGTTCGTCGGTGGACACCGGGTCGAAGAGCAGCACTCCCCCGACGTGCATGGCCGTGGTCGGCTCCTCGATGTAGAGGAAGGAGGCGTCCAGCGGGGAGAGTCGGTCGACCATCCGGTCATCCTGCCAGCCGGGTACGGCGGCGGCGCGGCCGTGATCGGGACCGCTCGCACCCGCCGCGCCCGTCATCAGCTGGCCAGGGCCGGGACGAGCCCCAGCCGGGTGGCCTCTGCCACCGGCTCGGCGGTGCTGCAGGAGCCGTAGCTCACGAAGGCCGCCCGCGCCGCCGCCACCTGCGTCGGGTCGAGTGCCAGGGCCGCCGCGACGAGGTCGCCGGTGGCGCAACTGTCGAGGATCGCGACGAGGTCCGCGCCGTCCGCGAGGTCCGCGAGGTCCGCGCCGGCGGGGCCGCGGACGCCGGTGGCGCCGCGGTCGGCACTGCTCGCCGCGCGCGCCGCCGCGAGGAGGAGGTTGAGATAGCCGTGATGGCGCAGGCCCGTGGCCGGATCGCGGTAGCGGACCGCGCGGTGCAACCCCGCCGTCGCCTTCCACGCCAGCCCGCGCTGCGCGCAGCCGGCGATCGCGCCAGCGAGTGCGGCGCTCGAGGGGAAGAGATCCTGACGGTCACCACCGCAGCGCACCTTCGCGCCGACCCGGGCCCCGCCGGCACGGGCGTCGAGGCCCGCGAGAACGTCGAGGGCCGCGGCGCTGTCGTCGCCCCAGCCGGTCTCCAACCAGAGGCGGACATCGGCGGGGACCGCGGCCAGCAGCACGGGCCCGGCCTCGCGAAGATGCGCGGGCTGCAGCCGGCACTCGATCGCCGCGAGCGTCAGGCGAGAATCCGACCGCACCAGCGCGACGGCCGGCTCGATCCCCTCGACACCGGTGTCGGCGACGAGGCTGAGGTGCAGCGTCTCGGCGGGGCCGAGGGCGGAAAGGGCTTCCCCGACCCGGCTCACCGGGCAGACGAAGCGCTGGCTCCACACCGGATGCGCGGCGGCGACGTCGGCGGCGTGGCGCTGCAGGGCCGGCCCCATCGCCAGTTCCTCAGGCGGGAAGAGCCCGGCGTCGTCCACGAGACCGACCAGCAGATCGGTGCTCACGGCGTAGCGCTGTCGAACGCCGGCAGGACCGTCCCCCGCACCTCGCCCAGCTCGACGGTCGCCCCTTCTGGGCCGGGAGCGCTCGCGCGCAGCACGACCGTGTCACCGTCGGCGAGGAAGGTCCGGGTCGACCCGTCGTCGAGCCGCAGCTCGTCGCGGCCCCCCCAGGACAGCTCGAGGAAGGAGCCGCGCTGCCCGGGCTCCGGCCCGCTGACCGTGCCGCTGGCGAAGAGGTCACCCGTGCGCAGGCTCGCCCCGTTGACGGTCATGTGTGCCAGCTGCTGGGCGGCGGTCCAATACATGGAGGCGAACGGCGGCCGCGACACGACGGTGCCGTTCCATTCCACCTCGAGCGCGAGGTCCAGGCCCCCCGGCTCGGCCTCGCGGAGATAGGGCAGCGGCTCGACCTCTCGCGCCGGCGCCGGGACCCACGCCTCCTCCAGCGCGTCGAGCGGGACGACCCAGGCCGAGATAGAGGTGGCGAAGGACTTGCCAAGGAACGGGCCGAGCGGCACGTATTCCCACGCCTGCAGGTCGCGGGCCGACCAGTCGTTCACCAGCACCACACCGAAGACGTGCTCTCGGAAGGCGGACACTCCCACCGGCTCGCCGAGCGCGGACGGCATGCCGACCACGAATCCGACCTCGGCCTCGATGTCCAGGCGCTGCGAGGGTCCGAAGATCGGGCCGGCGCTGCCCGGTGGCCGGCGCTGCCCCGTCGGGCGGCGTACCGGAGTGCCGCTGACCACGACCGTCCCGGCCCGGCCGTGGTAGCCGATGGGCAGGTGTTTCCAGTTCGGCGTCAGGGGTTCGGAGTCGGGACGGAAGATGCGCCCGACGTTCTCGGCGTGGTGCTGCGACGAATAGAAGTCGACGTAGTCGGCGACCTCCACCGGCAGCTGCGTCGTGACGGCGGCGAGCGGGAGCAGGTGCTCTCGAACGCCTGCCGCGTCGCCGGTGAGTCGCTGGGCGAGCCAGGCGCGCACCTCGCTCCACCCGCCCCGGCCGAGCGCCAGGAAGGGGTTGAGCGTCGGTGCGGCCAGAGCCCGGGCGGCGCCGATGCCGTCGGCAGCCGCCAGGGGCGCCACGTCGAGCACCCGGTCGCCGACGAGCACCCCGACCCGGTGGCGGCTGTCGGCAGCGGTGCTGACCACCCCGAAAGGGAGCGTGGACAGGGGGTACGGCGTCACGCCGCCGGTCCCCTGCCGCTCCACGACCAGGCGTAGGCGGGGTCCTCCGCCGCTCGCCCACCCTCCCCGATCTCCAGCGGGCGGAAGGTGTCCACCATCACCGCGGTCTCGTCGAAGAATTCCCGTCCGATGCTGGCCTCCGCCGCGCCTGGCTGCGGACCGTGGGTGTGCCCGCCGGGATGCAGGCTGATCGAGCCGAGGGCGATGCCGGACCCCCTGCGGGCCTCGTAATCGCCTCCCGTGTAGAACATCACCTCGTCGCTGTCGACGTTGGAATGGTAGTAGGGCACCGGCACGGACAGCGGGTGGTAGTCGACCTTGCGGGGGACGAAGACGCAGACGACGAAGCCGGCCCCCTCGAGCACCTGGTGCACCGGCGGCGGCTGATGCACCCGGCCGGTGATGGGCTCGAAGTCGCCGACGTTGAAGGCCCACGGCCACAGCGCCCCGTCCCAGCCGACGACGTCGAAGGGGTGCGTGGCGTGCGTGACGACGCTGCCCGCGAGTCCTCCCGGGGCCTGCGACGAGCGGTGCCGCACGTGCACCTCGACGTCGTGACCCCCGACGAGCAGCGGTCCCTCGACACCGCGGACGTCGCGTTCGCAGTAGGGCGAGGACTCGAGGAACTGACCCTGCTCGCTGCGATAGCGGCGCGGCGGCTGGATGTGCCCGGCGCCCGCCTCGATGCCGTAGAGCCTAAGCGGGCCGTCGCCGGTGGGCACCCAGCGGTGCGTGAGGCCGCGCGGGACGACGACGAGGTCGCCCACGCCGACCTCGAGCCCGCCGAGCAACGTCTCCAACCGGCCGGTGCCGCCCTCGACATAGAGCGTCTCGTCGCCGACGGCGTCCTTGAACAGCGGGCTCGCCTCGCCGGCGGCGACGTAGGTCAGGCGCACGTCGGCGTTGCCGAGCAGCAGCCGCCGGCCCGTGACCGCGTCCGCGGACTTCCACTCCTCGCCGGCGAAGAGCTCGTGCAGTCGCAGGTGCCTGGGGCGCAGCGGGTGGTTGGCCTCGGTGGCCACGTCGGGCAGGGGCCAGTCGCGGCTGTCGACGATCGCCGACGGGATCTCCCGGTGGTAGAGCAGCGAGGAGGCGGCGGAGAAGCCCTCCTCACCCATCAGCTCCTCGGCGTAGAGCCGGCCGTCGGGGGCGCGGTGCGCGGTGTGCCGCTTGTGCGGGACGTCACCGACCGATCGATACCACGGCATCTGTGTCCTCCTCAGCGGGGCCTGTCACGACGGTGCCATCACGAGCAGGATCCTCGGCTGCTGGACCGACTCCGCTCGCACGGTCAGCGCAGCGCCAGCTCGAACAGGACCTCGAGCTCGGTGATCGTGCGCTCGGGGTCGGTGTGCTCCACCCCGACCATGCCGACCGCGGCGGCGCCCCGCACGTTCGCCGGCAGGTCGTCGACGAAGACGCACTCCTGCGGTGTGACGCCGAGCCGTTGCGCCGTCAGCAGGTAGATCTCCGGCTGGGGCTTGCGCAACCCGACCTCACCGCTGACGACGACGGCGTCGAAGAGCTCCGGCCACTGCTCGCGGGGATAGTCGTTGCCCCAGCTGTTGCTGAGCAGGGCGGTGAGCAGTCCGGCCGCGCGGGCCCGGCGCAGCACCGAGACCATGACCGGCTCCGAGGAGAAACCCGCGAAGATGCGCGTCAGCAGACCCTCCGCGGTCACGGGCTCCCCGGCTCGGGTGCGCAGGCGCGCGGCCAGCCCACGCTCGAAGTCCGCGGCCGACAGTGCGCCCGTCTCGAGGTCGTGCACCGGGTTCGCGGCGGGTTGCTCGACCCGCCAGGCCCTCATGGCGGCCCCGAAGGCCGCCGGGTCCACGTCGTCGGCCTCGGACCACGCACCGACGGTCGTCAGCACGGGCTGGGTCAGGACCCCGCCGTAGTCCACGACGAGAGCACGCAGGTCAGGCACCGCAGAGCTCCCTCGCCCAGGCGCTCAATGCCTGTGGATCGACGAACACGGTGTCCACAGCCGTCACAACCGGGAGGCTACGGGCGGGCGGCACCGGCCAGGGTGCGAGCCGTGCCGAGTGAGACAGTGACCCAGCCGCGGGGACCAGCCGCGGGGCACGACGAGAGGGGCTCCCATGGTCGACGTCCCCGCCCACCCGCTGCGGACGGCCCCCACGCGTCCCCACCTGGGCCCGTGGACCTTCGAGGACCTGGCCCTGCTGCCGGACGACGGCAACAGCTATGAGATCGACGGCGGAAGCCTGGTCGTGAGCCCGCCTCCCGACCTGCTGCACGGGGACACCGGTGCCGACCTGCTCACCCAGCTGCGTACCCAGGCGCCCGCTGACCTGGCGGTCATCGAAGGCGCGGGCGTGCGGGGTGACAACGGTTATCGGATCCCTGACCTCGCCGTCGTGTCCCGGGCGCTCGTGCGTCGGGAGGCCCGCTACGCAGAGCCGGGCGACGTCCGGCTCGTCGTGGAGGTCGTGAGCCCCGGCAGCGCGCTCGCCGACCGGGTGACCAAGCGGGCGCTCTACGCGGAGTGGGGCATCCCGCTCTACTGGATCGTGGCGATCCGACCGGGGCTGCTGCTGACCGTGCTCGAGCTCCGCGACGCGGCCTACGAGGTCACGGGCGAGCACCGCAGCGGCAGGCTCAGCCTGGCGCCGCCGTCGGCGCCGTACCCGCTCGGGCTGGACCTCGACCGGCTGCGCGGCGGGGGCTAGCGTCCGGCGCGTGGACTTCGACTACTCGCCCAAGACCGTGGACCTGCTGGGCCGCCTGCAGGACTTCATGGACACCCGGGTCTTCCCGGCGGAGAAGCTCTACGAGGACTACCGGCGGGAGAAGGGCCACGACGACCACACGGTCCCCCCTGTCGTCGAGGAACTCAAGGTCGAGGCCCGCGAACGCGGCCTTTGGAACCTGTTCCTGCCGGCGGTATCGGGGCTGACCAACCTCGAATATGCGCCGCTCGCGGAGATCACCGGCTGGTCGCCGCACATCGCCCCGGAGGCGATCAACTGCGCGGCCCCCAACACCGGCAACATGGAGGTGCTGCATCTCTTCGGCACGCGGGAGCAGAAATCCACCTGGCTGCAGCCCCTTCTGGACGGGGAGATCCGCTCGGCGTTCGCGATGACCGAGCCCGACGTCGCCAGCTCCGACGCCACCAACATCGCCACGTCGATCGTGCGCGACGGCGACGACTGGGTCATCAACGGGCGCAAGTGGTGGATCAGCGGCGCCGCCGACCCGCGCTGCCGGATCCTCATCGTGATGGGCAAGACGGACCCGCAGGCCCACCGCCTCGTGCAGCAGTCGATGGTCCTCGTGCCCATCGACGCCCTGGGTGTGGAGGTGGTGCGGGCCCTGCCGGTCTTCGGGTATCAGGACCAGGAGGGTCACGTCGAGCTGCGCTTCACCGACGTACGCGTGCCCGTGTCCAACCTCGTCGGCGAGGTCGGCGGCGGCTTCGCGATCGCGCAGGCGCGGCTCGGTCCCGGGCGCATCCACCACTGCATGCGCGCCATCGGGATGGCCGAGCGGGCCCTGCACATGATGGTGGAGCGGGCCGGCTCGCGCATCGCCTTCGGCAAGCCGCTGGCCGCTCAGGGCGTCGTGCAGCAGCAGATCGCCGAGTCGCGGATGGAGATCGAGCAGGCCCGGCTGCTCACTCACAAGGCGGCCTGGCTCATCGACAAGGGCGGCGCGAAGGCCGCCCGCACCGAGATCGCCGCGATCAAGGTCATCGCACCCCGCGTCGCGCTGTCGGTGCTCGACCGCGCCATCCAGATCCACGGCGGCGGCGGCGTGAGTGACGACTTCCCGCTCGCGCAGATGTGGGCGGGCGCTCGCACGCTGCGCATCGCGGACGGTCCGGACGAGGTGCACGTGCGCTCCGTCGCGCGGGCTGAGCTCGGCCGGCACCTGCCCCGGGAGGGCGACAGCTAGCGTCGCTGTCCGTGTCCGCGCCGCTGACCCTGCTCTTCAACGAGGCCTACCGCGGCACCTACCAGCTGATCCACCTGCTGCGGGCCGCGGCGTCGCCGCGCCGGCTCGTCGTGCACGGCACCCACTCCGTGTCGAGCACGCCCTTCCTGCAGGCCTGCGACCACGCCGGTGCCGAGCCCGCGGCGACCGGCGCCGACTTCGTCGCGTGGGCTTTGGACTATTGCGACCGGTACGGCGTCGACGTCTTCGTCCCCGGCCGCGAGATGCTCGCCGCTGCCCGCGCGGAGGCCGCCTTCGAGGCCATCGGGGTCCGGCTCATGGTCTCGCCCGCCGCCGCCGTGCAGCTGCTCGCCGACAAGTGCACCACCTACGCCGCCGCTCCGACGCTCGGCATCGCGGTGCCGAGGTGGCACCGGGCCGAGACCGCCGCGGAAGTCCTCGCCGCGCACGACGCGCTCGCGGCCGACGGGCTGGCCGTCTGCGTCAAGCCCGCCGTGGATCACGGGGCACGGGGATTCCGGGTCATCGACCCCGACGCCGACGACCCGGCGACGCTCGCCGCACCGCCGTCCGTGCACATCACGCTCGAGCGCCTGCTCGGGCTGCTCGAGCGGGCCGGCCGGTTCCCCGTCCTGGTCGTCGGTGAGCTGCTCGAGGGCCCGGAGTGGAGCGTCGACTGCGTCTCCGACGGCCTGGGGCGGCTGCTCGTCGCCGTACCCCGCGGGAAGTCCGGTCTCCCCTGGACCCGGGAACTCGCCGCCGAGCCCGACGTCATCGCTCTGGCCCGAGCGGCCGTGCAGGGCTGGGGCCTGCGCTGGCTGTCCAACGTGCAGGTACGGCGCCGGGCGGGCGGTGAGCCGGTGCTGCTCGAGGTCAACACCCGGGCGTCGTCCGGCCTCTACCAGTCGTGCGCGTCCGGCGTCGACCTGGCGTGGCTGGCCTTGCGGCTGCTCCTCGACGGCACGGAGGCAGCGCTCGCCGACGGGCTGCCCACGCCCAGACTGCCCGTGTCGCTGATCGCCATGACCACGGCGATCCCCTTCCTGCCGGCCACGCCGCCGGGTGGGCAACCGCCGACGGGTGAACGGGCGTAACGGCAGCGGAGGCAGGGGTACGACACCCACGTGCGCCACCTGCCCCTGGTCCTGTCCCTCGCCGCCCTTGCCGCTGCCGCCGGCCCGGCCGTTGCCGGCGTCCCCCCTGGCGGCTCGGGGCCTGAGCGGGAGGTGCTGCTCGCCTTGACCCTGCCGGCGGCTGCCGCGCCGCCCGCGGCCGACGTCGCCGGGGTGCTGCGGCAGGCGGGCCGGCTGGGGCTGCGGGTGGTGGGCAGCACGGCGACGTTGGTGCGGGTGCGGGGGAACGCCGCCGCCGTGGCCGCCCTCTTCCCGCGGCAGGCGCCGCAGCGGGCCGGGCAGGCGACGTCGCTCGCCGTACCCCCCGCTCTGCAGGGTGCCGTCACCGCCGCTATCGACGCCGGCAGCGGGCCGCGGTGGCAGCGCCGGGACGACACAGCGGCGCACCCGACGACGGCGCGCGAACTCACGGCGGCCTACGGCGTGGCGCCGCTGCCGAACGTGGGGGCTCCGGTGCTGACGGCGCAGACACCTGTGGTGGGCACGCTGCAGCTGTCCGACTGGGACCCCGCGGACCTCACCCGCTATGCCGCGCAGGTGTTGGGGCGCACCGACGACCCGGTGGCGACGGGGCAGTATTCGCCGGTTGTCGTGCAGGACCCCGGTCGCACCGACGCGGTGCCCGAGGTCGCCCTGGACCAGGAGGCCGTGTTCGGAGCGGCGCCCCAACTGCGGCAGCGGCCCTACTTCACCGCGAACAACAGCGACGGGGTCCTCGCCGCCCTCGACCGCGCGCTCGCCGACGTGTCCGCCGGCGTGCCGCTGGTCAGCTTCAGCACGTCCTACGGGCTGTGCGAGCTCGTGCAGGCCCGCAGCGTCCTCGACGCCATGCAGCAGCGGCTGGCGGCGCTCGTCGCCGCCGGCGTGACGGTGACCGCCGCGAGCGGGGACACCGGGCGCTATGACTGCGGGGACATCTCCGGACCGGTGGGGGTGGGCATGCCCGACGGTGTGCTGACGCCCGGCTCCCCCTTCGCCACCAACCCGGCCGCCCGCGGTGATGACGGCGTTGACTTCCCGGCCAGCTCCCCGTCGGTGCTGGCACTCGGCGGCACCCGGCACGAGAACGGCGCCGGGCCGCCGTCGCCCGACACGGTGTGGGACGACCGCGTCCAGGTCACGGCCACCGGGCCCGACGCGATCGGCAGCGGCGGTGGGACCAGCCAGGCCTTCGCCCGTCCCTCCTACCAGGCCGGACTCGCCCCCGTGGGCGCCGATCCCCAGGCCGCCCAGCGGGGAGGCGGTCGCCTGGTGCCGGACATCTCCCTCGACGGTGACCCGCAGACGGGCGTGCGCACGGTCCTCGATGGGGTGATGCGTCTCTTCGGCGGCACCAGCCTCGCCTCGCCGCTGGCCGCCGCCCACGTCGCCGACCTGGTGTCGGCGCGGACCGGGGCGTGCCAGTCGCCGGTCGGGCTGGGCGACCTGCACGCCACCCTCTACGGCGCACGGGCCTCCTCCGTCGACGTGACGACCCGCAAGCAGCCGCCGCCGACGCGGGCGGCCGGCATGAACGCGACGCAGGACCCGGCGGCCGGCTTCGACCTCGCGACCGGGCTCGGCACGCCGCTGTGGAGCCGGGTCGACGCCGCCGTCGCCCGGCCCACGCTCGTGGGCGTCTGCGACGCCACCGCGGTCGAGAGCAGTGGGGCGCTGCGGCTGCCGGTGACGCTGGACCGGGCCACGACGACGCCGGTGACGGCGTCGTACACGGTCACCGGCGGCACCGCCACCGCCGGGACGGACTTCACCGGGACGGGGGGCACGGTGACCGTCCCCGCGGGGGCCACCAGCGCTGACATCGTCGTCCCGCTGCTCGACGACGCCGTCGCGGAGCCGGCCGAGACGCTGCAGGTGCGCCTGACCGGAGTCAGCGGCGGCTCGGCCGCCCGGGTGGCAGGTGGCATGGCCACGGGCACGATCGCCGACGACGACGCGCCGGCGCCTGCCAGCCCAACGCCCGCCGCCCCGACGTCCGCGGCAGCGACGTCCGCCGCGCCGGGCGCCGCTGGAAGTGGTGCCGCTGGCAGTGGTGCCGGGACCGCCGCCGTGTCGCTGGTGGCATCGGCCACCTTCGTGCCGTTCGGCGCGCCCGTGACGCTGCGCGGGCGCGTGCGCCGGGACGGCGTCGGGGAGGCTGCTGCCGCGGTGCTCGTCACCGAGCGCTACGTCGACCAGCCCGGCAAGACCTTCCCGCTCGGGCAGGCGACGACCGGTGCCGACGGCTCCTACAGCCTCACGTTCCGCCCCCGATACAACGGCACCGTGCGGGCGGCGGCCCTCGGCGGGCAGGCCGAGGTGCCCAGCCGGGTGCAGGTCACCTACCGCAGTGCGGTCGCCGCGCCGACCGGCGGCGGCGCCGTCCGGGTCGACGCGCAGACGCGGCCGGGCTTCCGCACCGGTCCCGGCCGGGCCGAACGCGTGCAGCTGCTCGCCGTCGACGCCGCGGGGCGGCAGCTGGCCGTGCTGGCGACCACGTCGGCCGTGCAGCGCACCTTCCCGCGCAACGAGGCGCAGGGCACCAACGCGATCACCTTCGCGGTCCGGCTCGCGCCGGGCAGCTATCGCCTCGTCGTCAAGGTGATCGGTACGCCGGTGAACACCGGCAGTCGCTCGCGGGCGCTCGCCGTCGCCGTGCCCTGACAGGACGTCGCCGCCGGGCGACAGCACGTCGCCGCCGGGCGACCGCTCAGCCCGATCAGCCCACCGTCGCCCAGCCCCACCGTCGCCCGGGAGCCCGCCTCAGCCGGCCGGCGGGACCGCGGACGCCATGACCGCCGAGGCACGGTCCCAGGACCGGTGCAGCCCGACGGCCGCGACCAGCTCGTCGGTGAACGCCCTGCCGGCGGCGGCACCGACCACGATTCCGGGGCCGTCCGCGCCGATGCCGGCCGCTTGCAGCACCGCCTCACCCCCGGCCCAGGCGCCGAGCACCTTGAAGTGCCGGAAGGCCTCGTGCAGCAGCGTGACGAGCTTGATGTCGTTGGTCGGCGTCGTACCGCCGGCGACGAGGACCGCGTCGAACTCGACGGACCGGGTGGTCAGCAGGGTTCGTTCCACGATCTCTTCGTGCCGGCCGTGCCGGAGGACCCCGCCGACCGCAGCGACGACCAGCACGGACGCGCCGAGCTTCGCCATCGTCGCGCGGAGCTTGCCGATCGCCGCGAGGTCGGACCCGGCATCCGCGATGACCGCGATCTTGCGTCCCACGATCGGCCCGGGCGCGGTGGCCAGCTGCGACAGGGCTGGGGACGGTACGACGCCGTCGGCCGGGACGCCCTCGGGGGCTGGCAGACCGAGCCCGGCGGCGACCTTGGCACAGAGCTCCGCGTCGACGTTGGCCAGCACCGCCAGCTCGCGCTCCTTGATGACCTGCTCGTAGCACTTGCCCAGCTCGAAGGTGAACGCCTCGACGATGTGGGCCTGCTCCACCGGCGTGAGGCTCCGGTAGAACATCGTGGCCTGCGAGAAGTGGTCGTCGAAGGAGACCGGGCTGTCCCGCACCGGCACTCCCTCGATCGGGCGCGGGCTCTGCACGTAGCCACCCTCGGATGCTGCGGCCACCGCCGGCTCGCCGGCGTCGAGGCTGTTGCGCCGGTAGGGGGCGACGCCGGTGTGGACGGCCGTCTGGTGCATCCCGTCGCGGAGCATGTCGTTGACGGGGGCGTGCGGCCGGTTGATCGGCAGCTGCGCGAAGTTCGGGCCGCCGAGGCGGGTCAGCTGGGTGTCCAGATAGGAGAAGAGCCGGGCCTGCAGCAGGGGATCGTTGGTCACCTCGATGCCGGGCACGAGATGACCACTGTGGAAGGCGACCTGCTCGGTCTCCGCGAAGTAGTTCGTGGGGTTGCGGTCGAGCGTCATCTTGCCGAGCAACTGCACGGGCGCGAGCTCCTCCGGGACGACCTTCGTCGGGTCGAGGAGGTCGATGCCGGCGAAGCTGTCGCTGCCGTCGTCGGGCATGACCTGGATGCCGAGCTCGTATTCGAGGAAGGCGCCGGCCTCGATGCCGTCGGCCATGTCGCGCCGATGGAAGTCGGGATCGACACCGGCCGCGATCTGCGCCTCCTCCCAGACCAGGGAGTGCACGCCGGCGACGGGCTTCCAGTGGAACTTCACCAGGCTGGAGCCGCCGGCGGCGTTGACGAGCCGGAAGGTGTGGACGCCGAAGCCCTCCATCGTGCGGAAGGACCGCGGGATCCCCCGGTCGCTCATGTTCCACATGACGTGGTGGGTGGCCTCCGTGTGCAGCGAGACGAAGTCCCAGAACGTGTCGTGCGCGGACTGGGCCTGGGGAATCTCCCTGTCCGGGTGAGGTTTCGCCGCGTGAATGATGTCGGGGAACTTGATGCCGTCCTGGATGAAGAAGACAGGCATGTTGTTCCCGACGAGGTCGAAGGTGCCTTCGTCGGTGTAGAACTTGACGGCGAAGCCGCGGGTGTCCCGGACGGTGTCGGCCGATCCACGCGAACCCAGCACGGTGGAGAAACGGGTGAAGACCGGTGTCTGCCGGCCCTTCTCCGCCAGGAACCCGGCCTTCGTCACCGTCTGCCCGGTGCCGTAGGACTCGAAGACACCGTGGGCGGCGGCCCCCCGGGCGTGCACCACTCGCTCCGGGATGCGCTCGTGGTCGAAGTGGGTGATCTTCTCCCGCAGGTGGAAGTCTTCGAGCAGCGTCGGGCCGCGGGTGCCGACCTTCAGCGAGTGGTCGGTGTCGGGCAGGCGCAGGCCCTGCGCCGTGGTCAGGAAGTCGCCCGTCTGCGCGCGAGCGCCAGCCAGCGCACTCCCGTCGAGGACGGCACCGGTGGGGCTCTGCGGTGCGGGCGCGCTCTGGTCGGGCTTGCGGCGTGGTGGCATGGGGACTCCCTGGGGTCAGACGGGGTGGCGGATCGCCGCGGACCGGCTCACGCTAACCCCGGGCTCGGCGGCGGCTGCGGCGCGACGTGGCGACGACGCCGAGCGCACGCGACGTCAACTCGGCCAGGGCCGACCGCGCCGGCGATGCGGGACTCGCCTGCGTGAGGGGGCGACCGGAGAGCACCGCCGCGTCGAGGGCGGCGACGTCGAGCGGGACGAAGGCCGCGACACCCAGGCCCGTGTGCCGGTGCAGCGCTGCGGCGAGCTGGGCCGGTGGGTCACCGGGTATGGCGCTGCGACGCACGCGGTTGAGCACGACCTGGGGAGCGACCACGTCCGGCACGGCCTCACGCAGGGCGGCGAGGCCGCGCACGAGCCGTTGCATCCCGACGGGGTCCGCGGAGCCGACCGCGAGTACGGCGTCGGCGCCGGCCAGGACCTCGAGCGTGGCGCCGTTGCGCCGGGGCGCCAGCGTGTCGAAGGACAGCTCTTCGTCCGCCTCCAGGCAGAAGCCGCAGTCGACGACCGTGACAGCGGCAAGGAGCCGGGCCATCCGCAGCACCACCTCGAGGCTGCTCGGCCGCAGCTCGGGCCAGCGGTCGGCCCGCACGATGCCCGGCAGGACGCGCAGGCCCCCGCCGAGGTCACGGGCCAAGGCGGCCAGCGCCGGGACGTCGAGGGCGCCGTTGTTGGCGGCGCGCGCGGCCGCGGCCAGACCGGGCGCCTCCTCGAGCAGGCCGAGCACCTGGGCGACCGCACCGCCGTAGGAGTCGGCGTCGATCAGCAGGACACCGACGCCGAGGGCGGCTGCCTCCGCCGCGACGGTGACAGCGACGGTCGTGCGGCCCGGCGCGCCCGCCGGACCCCAGACCGCGACGACGCTGCCGCGCGCCGGAAGCGGCATCGACTCGGCATCGTCGTCCCCGTCGTCCCTGTCGTTCCCGTCGGCGGTGGCGGATGGCAGCGGGGAGGCACCCGCGGGGTCGCCGAACGTGGTGCGGCTCAGGGATTCGCGCGTCGCGGCCATCGCGACGACGGCCTGCGCGAGGGTCGCGGCGACCAACTCGGCCGCCGCGTCGGCGGGGAGCACATAGGTCAGGCCCAACTGGCGCAGCCGGCGCTCGGCCTCCTCGTCGCCGGGGGGTGTGAGTCCCACGACGGCGAGTCCCGCGGCTGCCAGACGCGCCAGGGAATCTCGGTCGAGCCGGCGCAGGTCCGCGGAGAGCAGGACCGCGCGCGCGGCGCCGGACGCGGCGGCGGCCAGCAGGTCGGCCAGGTCGACGCAGCGCCGGGTCACGACGACGCCGAGGTCCCGGCGTTCGAAGGCCGACACCAGGCCCGACTCGAAGGTCGGGTCGCTGACCGCGGTCAGGACGGGGAGCGCTGCCATGCTCAGCGGGCCGCACCGCAGGCGCCGCTGGCGAAGCCGCCGACCCCGGTGACCGCCGGGGCACTGGCGGTCACCGGCGCGTCGCCGGCCGCGACGTGCAGGGTCACGTCGAGGGCAGCGGTCTCGCTCGCGTGCACCAGCACGGCTGCCTGCTCCGGCGCCACCAGCAGCAACAACGTGAGGTCGCTGCCGGGGTCGTCGAGCGGGGCGTCGGCCGCCACCTCCACGTCACCGACGACCAGCACTGTCGTGCAGCCGCCGGCCTCCGCGGCACCCGGCAGAGGTTGCTCCGCCTTCGCTGCGGCGGAGGGCAGCGGGCGCAGTGCCGCGGTGGCGAAGACGTCGACGCGGTCGCCGCTGGTGAGGCCGGGGTGGCGCCCATCGCGAACCTTGACTCCGACGACGCGCCTCGGGGACGCGCCCTGCTCCGCCACGGCGGCGACGGCGAGCAGCTCGCCGGAGCGCACCGCACGGGCCAGCACGCGTCCTGGCAACGTGGCGCGTGCGGCGCCGCCGATGTAGGCCGTTGCGGTCGCGCCGGTCAACCGGACCCGCGCCGTCGTGAGGTCGCCTGCGGTCAGGACGTGTCCGGCGGGAAGGTCGCTCGCCACCGACACCACCGCGCTGGTGCGCTCACCGCTCGACAGCACGCGCGCGCCGACGACGACACTGGCCAGCAGCAGCAGGACGCCGGCGAGCAGCCGCCCGTCGCGCCAGCGCGGCGAGGTGAGCCGGCGAGCCGCCGGAGAGGGCGGCGGCGCAGGGCGCAGCACGGCCGCCGTGTCGGCCGGCGGCGCCCCGAGGTCGGTCACGCCGGGCACGGTACGGCGCCGGTGGCTCCCCCGGCGCCGTCGTCCACAGGTCGGCCGGCAGCCCAGTCCGCAGCGGCACCCGGCGTGCAGACTCGGCCCATGGGTGAGCGTTTCCTGCGGCTGGCCGAGGTGGCGGAGATCCTCGACGTCTCGATGAGCCAGGTCTATGTGCTCGTGCGCAGCCGCCAGATCGAGTCGGTCAAGATCGGTGCCCGCGGGCAATACCGGGTGGAGCGGGTCAAGCTCGAGGACTACATCGAGCGCGCCTACCGGCAGACCGAGGACTTCCTGCGCCACAACCCGCTCGGCCGCGACGAGGTCCCGGCGGCGGAAGACACCGAGGACTAGCCAGCCGGCTGCGAGCGACAGCCGACAGAGGCCGGGCGTTCGGCCGCCGGCTCAGTGCCGACGCACGAGCGCCAGCGCCGTCAACGGAACTGCCCGCACGGCCCGGACGGCGCCTCGGCGGCGATCCTCTCCCGGGGCGGTGACGGCCAGCTCGAGGTGGTCGGCACCGACACGGTCGAGCACGCCCGCCAGGGTGCTGGCGTCGCGCAGGACCAGGGCAACCCCGGCCCGGTCGCGCACCAGCCCCCGTAGCGCGGAGCGCAGGTCCAAGCGGTCGGCCACGCGCCCCTCGCCACCCGGTGCCGCGGCACTGGCGGTGAGCCCTTGCACCCACGACACGGCCGCCAATGACACCAGCACCTCCCCGGCGGGGTCCTCGGCGAGGAGCAGCCAGTCGGGCCCGAGCGCGCGCAATCGGCCGCGGATCACCGGCCCGCACGCGACCACGAGCGGGGCACCGACGCTCGGCCGCAACCGATCGACCAGCCGCAGCCGCGCGACCTCGCCGCGCGTGCGCTCCGCGACCTCATCCGCCAGCTCCGCTGCCTCGGCGGCCTCGGCCTGCGACGCCAGGTCCGCGAAGAGCGCCTCCCACCGCATCCGAGAAGTCTGCCCCGCTCGGTTGACGCCGATACTTGGAGGCACTAGGAAGCACTAGAAGGTACTCATAGGGAAACGCAGGTGAAGGAGGGCACCATGCACCGAGCGCCGCTCAGGGTGTCCACGCTGCTGGGCGCCGGCCCATGCCTCGCCGCGGTCGCCCTCGTCGGTGCCCGGCCGACGGAAGTCGTCTCGGTCGGCCGGTGGCGGGAGCGGCTGGAGGTGGACCCGACGCAGGCACTCGCCCTGGCGGCGGAGAGCGCCCTCTGGTTGCTGCTCGCGTGGCTCGCCGCCGGGGTGGTGCTCTGCGCGCTGGCCGAACTCCCTGGCCGGGTCGGTGCCGCCGGTGCCGCGGCCGCCCGAGTCGTCACCCCCGCACTGCTGCGGCGCCTCGTCGAGGTGCTCCTGGGCGCGGGCCTCACCGTCGGGCTCGCTGCACCGGGCGCGGGAGCCTGCCCACCTGCCGCACCCGGCAGTGCCGCCTCCGCCGGCGTGGCGCACGCCGAGCGGTCGTGGCAGTCCGTGGCAGCGCAGCGACTGCCCCCGCCCATCCCACCGGCCGGCCGGCTGCCCCCGCCAGGTGAACCGGAGGGGCGACCACGGCGCCCGGCCCTCCCGGCACCGGCGCCGCAGCTCGCATCCCCAGCCGGCCCCGCGGTCACCACCGGCCCCGCGGGGGTTGCTCCAGCCCCTCGGGCGCCGGTCACCCGAGCCGCGCGGGACGCTGCCGCCGACGTCGTCGTACGTCCCGGCGACTGCCTGTGGTCCCTGGCCCGGCACGCGCTCGGACCGGGCGCCACCGACGCGGCGATCGCCGCCACCTGGCCGCGCTGGTGGCACGCCAACGCTGCCGTCATCGGTGCGGAGCCCGACCTGCTCCGGCCCGGCCAGCACCTGCGGCCCCCTGCCCCGGACGCCTGACTCCGGACGCCTGACCACGGACGCCTGACCACCCCCTGCCGCCACGACCCGACCGGAGACGACGTGTCCCTCGCCCTCGCCCGCCCGCTCCCGCACCGCGTCGCCGCAAGCCCCACCGACCCGCCCTACGACGACGAGCTGGCGTTGCCGGCAGTCGCCGCCTGCACCGACGGCTCGCTGGCTCTCGCACTGCCGATGCCGCTGCCGGTGCGCCGGACGCTGCGCGTCGTACCCGACGCCGCGCGCGTGCCGGTGCGACGCCGGCCGCGACCGGACGGGTACGCCGTCACGCCGCGCGCCGAGCTGCCGGACCCGGGCCCCCGCGCGCTGACGCTGCTGCGGATCCTGCTCGAGGTGCTCGCCGGCGACCGGCCGAGCCGGCACCTCGCGACGAGCATGTCGCTGGAGGTTCTCGAACAGTTGGAGCGCCGTTGCCGCAGCGGTGCACGGCCGTGGGCCAGGTCGCTGCGGAGCGTGCGCGTGGCCGAGCCCATGCCGGGCGTGGCGGAGGTGAGCGCGGTGGTGGACCGCGGGGCGCGCTGCTCGGCCGTGGCTCTGCGCCTGGAAGGGCTCGACGGCCGTTGGCTGGTGACCGCCCTCGCGCTGGGGTGAGGCGCCATCGTGGCGGGCCTCTTTGCGGCGGCCTCGTCACCCGACGCCGGCCACCCGTACGGCTTTCAGCGGCGGCCCTTTCCGCCCTTCTTGCCCTTCTTGCGCGCGGCGTTGCGGGACGGCCCGGAGCCGGCGGCCGGCCGCTTGGGGGCAGTCTCGCCGGTCGGGTCGAGCCGGCGCTCGACTCCGCCCTCACCGTCGACCGTGGGTGCCGAGTAGGTGAGGCCCCCCTGTGGCCGCTGCTCGAAGGCTGGCAACAGCCGCCCCGGGGTGGGGGCGGCTGCGGGGACCGGAGCAGGCGTCGCCGCGGGAGCCGGGGTGGCCGGGGTCGCCGCGGGCGCAGCCGCAGCCGGCGGGACCGGGTCGGGCACCGCGAGGACGTCGTCGGCGGCCCGGCCGTCCGGCGTGTCCGGCAGCGGCGGCGCGAGGACACCGGCGCCGGGCGCAGCACCCGCCGGGGCGCCACCCGCAGGGGCCGCCTCGACGGCCGGCGGCGCCGGCGCGAGCAGCTCCGCCGGCATCTCGGTGAGCATCGCCGGCTCCTCGGGCGCCTCCTCCGGCGCCACCTCGAGGTTGAAGAGGAACCCGACGGACTCCTCCTTGATGGCCTCCATCATCTGGGTGAAGAGGTCGTAGCCCTCGCGCTGGTATTCCACCAGCGGGTCACGCTGGCCATAGCCGCGCAGGCCGATGCCCTCCTGCAGGTAGTCCATCTCATAGAGGTGCTCGCGCCACTTGCGGTCCAGCACCGAGAGCACGACGCGGCGCTCGAGCTCGCGCACGGCCTCCTCACCCAGGTCGGCCTCGCGCTTGGCGTAGGCCTCGCGGGCATCGAGCTGCAGGTCCTCGACCAGCACGTCGGCAGTGAGGGACTCCCGCCCCTCGTCGTACGTCGAGGCTGGATAGCTCACCGGCCACAGCTGCTGCAAGGCCGTCCAGAGCTGGTCGAGGTCCCAGTCTTCGGCGTAGCCCTCCGCGGTCGCGCCGGTGACGTAGGCCGTCACGGTGTCGTCGATCATCCCGAGGACCTGGTCGGAGAGGTCCTCACCGTCGAGGACGCGACGGCGCTCGGCGTAGATGACCTGGCGCTGGCGGTTGATCACGTCGTCGTACTTGAGGACGTTCTTGCGGATCTCGAAGTTTTGCTGCTCGACCTGGGTCTGCGCGCTGCGGATCGCGCGGGTGACAAGCTTGCTCTCGATCGGCACGTCCTCGGGGATGTTCAGCCGCGTCATGATCCCCTCCACGGCGGCGGCGTTGAACATGCGCATGAGGTCGTCGCCGAGGGAGAGGTAGAAGCGGGACTCGCCGGGGTCGCCCTGGCGCCCCGAGCGGCCGCGGAGCTGGTTGTCGATGCGCCGGCTCTCGTGCCGCTCGGTGCCGAGGACATAGAGCCCACCGGCGTCGACGACCTCTTCGTGCTCCGCGTCGAAGACGGTCCTGGCCTGGCCGAGCGCCGCCTCCCACGCGGTGGTCCAGGAGTCGTCCTCGGCGTCGGGATCAAGGCCGCGCGCGCGCAGGTCGGCCGTGGCACTGAACTCCGCGTTGCCGCCGAGCACGATGTCGGTGCCGCGGCCGGCCATGTTCGTCGCCACCGTGACCGCTCCCTTGCGGCCGGCCTGGGCGATGATCGTGGCCTCCCGCTCGTGATATTTGGCGTTCAGCACCTCGTGCGGCACACCGCGGCGCAGCAGCAGCGACGACAGCCGCTCGCTCTTCTCCACGCTGGTGGTGCCGACGAGCACGGGCTGCCCGGCTTCGTGCCGGTCGGCGATGTCCTCCACGACGGCGTCGAACTTGGCGTCCTCGGTCTTGTAGACCACGTCGCGCTCGTCGAGGCGGATCATGTCCTTGTTGGTCGGGATCTGCACCACGCCGAGCTTGTAGATCTGGTCGAACTCGGCGGCCTCGGTCATCGCGGTGCCGGTCATCCCACCGAGCTTGTCGTAGAGGCGGAAGTAGTTCTGCAGGGTGATGGTGGCGAGCGTCTGATTCTCGTCCTTGATCTCCACCCCTTCCTTGGCCTCGATGGCCTGGTGCATGCCCTCGCTGTAGCGCCGGCCGGCGAGCACGCGGCCGGTGAACTCGTCGACGATGAGGACCTCGCCCCCGTTGACGATGTAGTCCTTGTCGCGCTTGTAGAGTTCCTTGGCTTTGAGGCTGTTCTGCAGGTAACCCACGAGCGGGGTGTTGACGCTTTCGTAGAGGTTGTCCACGCCGAGCTGGTCCTCGACCCGCTCCACGCCGTCCTCGGTCACGGCGACGGTGCGCTTGGCCTCCTCGACCTCGTAGTCGCGGTCCCGCTGCAGCCTCGTCGCGATCTTGGCGAACGTCGTGTACCACTGCGCGCTCTGCTCGGCCGGACCGCTGATGATGAGCGGGGTGCGCGCTTCGTCGACGAGGATCGAGTCGACCTCGTCGACGATGCCGAAGTGGTGGCCCCGCTGCACCAGCTCGGTCGCGGCCCACGCCATGTTGTCGCGCAGGTAGTCGAAGCCGAACTCGTTGTTGGTGCCGTGGGTGATGTCGCACTGGTACGCCGGCCGGCGCTCGTCGGGCCGCATGGTCGGTTCGATGATGCCGACGGTCAGACCGAGGAAGCGCTGCACCCGGCCCATCTGCTCGGCGTCGCGGCGGGCGAGGTAGTCGTTGACGGTGATGACGTGCACGCCCTTGCCGCCGAGGGCGTTGAGATAGGTGGGCAGCGTGCCGACCAGGGTCTTGCCCTCCCCGGTCTTCATCTCCGCGATGTTGCCCTGGTGCAGGGCGGCCCCGCCCATGACCTGGACGTCGAAGTGCCGCATGCCGAGCACGCGCCTGGCCGCCTCGCGCACGGTGGCGAAGGCCTCCGGGAGCAGGTCGTCGAGGCTCTCGCCGTCGGCGACGCGCGCGCGATATTCGTCCGTCAGCCCCCGCAGCTCGGCGTCGGTCAGGCCGATCATGTCGTCCTCGAGGACGTTGACCTGGTCCGCGATCCCCGACAGGCGCCGCAGGACGCGGCCCTCACCGGCGCGGAGGATCCGATCGAGCACTGCACACTCCCGGGGTCGGCGTCACGTCGCGGTCGCGGCCGCGGCGCGGGTCGCCCTCGATGCTAGGCGGGGCAGCCGCGCGCCGCGCCGGTCATGGCGACCTCGGGTACGCCGTCAGGCGGCGAGTGAGTGGTCGCGGCTTTCGAGGTGGTCGGTGCCGTCGGTGGCGCGGGCCAGGCGCAGGTGCTGGCGGTGGAGCCAGAAGTGGTCCCGACGACGCGCTCGCCCCCGGCGTACACATCAGATGTCGAGGATGTTCTCGCGCAACGCATACGCGACGGCCTGGATGCGCGAGTGCAGCTGCAGCTTCTCCAGGATGTTGCGGATGTGATTCTTCACCGTGTTTTCGCTGATGTAGAGCCGCTTGGCGATGTCCTTGTTCTGCGAACCCTTGGCGACGAGCTTGAGGACCTCGAGCTCGCGATCCGTCAGCCGCGGCGCCGACACCAACGCGCGCTCGTCTCCACGCCGCATGGACGCGAATTCGTTGATCAGTTTCGACGCCATCGAGGGGCTGATAAGCGAGTGGCCGCCGTGCACCGCGCGGACGGAGGAGCCGACGTCCTCGATCGGGAGGTCCTTGAGCAGGTATCCCATCGCCCCAGCCTTGATGGCGTCGTAGAGGTCGACCTCCTCGTCACTGATCGTCAGCATGATGATCTTGGCGGACGGTACGACGCCCTTGATCGCGGAGCAGGCGTCGATGCCGCCCCGCTTCGGCATCCGGACGTCCATGAGCACGATGTCGGGCGCGGTCTCGGCGGCCATGTCGATCGCCTCGGCGCCGTCGCCTGCCTCGCCCACGACGTCGATATCGGGCTCCTGCTCCAGCACCATGTGCAGGCCACGGCGAAACAGGGCGTGGTCATCGACCACCAGCACCCGGATCGGGTCCATGCCCGACGCGTCTGGCGCCGCGCCGTCGTGCCCGAACCCGTCAGTCATCTCGCCTCGATCCATCGGCCGACGGCGCCATCCTGGCACCGGACCGAGCCTCCCACCCCCCGTCAGTGGGGAGTCACGCCCACCCCGTCGGGCGTCTGCGCGCCGTCGGGCCCTGCGGCGGCCAGCCGCAGGACGCCGTAGTCATAACCGCGGCGGCGGTAGACCACCGAGGCGTGACCGGTCTCGGCGTCGCTGTAGAGGTAGAAGTCGTGGCCGACGAGTTCCATCCGGTGCAGGGCCTCGTCGATCCGCATCGGCTCCGCCTGATGCAGCTTCTCGCGGACGACCAGGCCACCCCCGAGGTCGCGCTCGCCGACGTCGCCAGCCACCCGTGACCCATCCTCACCCCGCGCCGCCGGCACCGTCGTGGCAGCCTCGGCCGGACTGTTGGCAACCGGCGCGGTGGCCTGCAGGTGGGCGTGGTGACTGTGGGAATGCGACGCGGTCCTGCGGTCCGCCGCCCTGCGCATCCGCTCCTCGACCTTGGCGAACGCGCGCTCGAAAGCGGCGTAGCAATCGGCCGCGGCCGCCTCTGCGCGGACAACTGGACCCCGGGAACGGATCGTGATCTCGACCCGCTCGCACTGCCCGGACTGCCGGGGGTTGGGCTCGTGGGAGAGCTCGACGTCGAGGCGACGCAGCCGCCCATCGAGCCGTTCGAGCCGGCTGAGCTTCGCGGTGCAGTGCTGGCGGAAGCTCTCGCCCACATCCAGCGCCAGATGCCGGCCCTTGACCACGATCTCCACGCGCTGACCTCCTGCTGGACTGCCTGCGGCTCGGGGCGCCCTGACACGCTCCCGTCACCCTCGACCGATGTGCTGCCTCCTCGTCCCCGACGATGCGGGGGAAGGTCAGGCTAGTGCCGGCCGGTCCCGACGGGGGGGTGTTCCGGGCGGAGCAGCTCGCCGCGCCGTCGCGGCGACCACCGCCGCAGCGGCCGGTGCGCAGCCGCCGGCCCGCAGGGCCCGGGCCGCCTCGGCGAGCGTGGCGCCAGTCGTCAGCACATCGTCGACGAGGACCACGAACGCCCCGACCGGCAACCCCGCCGGTGTCGCGACGAAGGCGCCCTCGAGGTTGGCCGCCCGGGCGGCGGCGCCGAGCCCGCGCTGGTCCGTCGTCGCGCGGGCCGGACGCAGCACCGCGCACACCCTGACGCCGGGCCAGTCGGCCCGGAGCCTCCTCGCGGCGCGCGCGGCCAGCCGGGCCAGTGGGTCCTCGCCGCGCCGACGTCGCGCGGCCGCCGAGGAGGGCACCGGCACCAGGACCAGCGGCGCACGCCAGGGCACATTGGCGGCCGCGACCGCGACCGACGCTGCCAGCGCCTCGGCCAGGAGCGGCCGTGCGGCCCGTTGACCCCGGTCCTTGTGCGCCACGAGCAGCGAGCGCACGGGTCCGCCGTACGTCGACGAGGCCGTGCACGGCGGCAGCCCCGGCGGGCAGGGTGACGGTGCGGCGGGGTGCGGTCTCGGCGCGGCCGCGAGCCCGCAGGCCGCGCAGACGGACCGGCCCTGCCGACCGCAGCCTGCGCAGGCGACCGGCAGGACGAGGTCGAGCAGGTCGGCGAGCACGCCAACGACGGTCCCGGGTGGCAGCGGGCGGCGGTGGGCCCGGGCCGGATCCGTGGACGGCCGGGGCATGTGGACGGCCGGGGCTTGGACGGCCGGGGCCAGTGGAGGGCTGCCGCCCGTGGAGCGCCGCGGGCGGCGCCGACGTCAGCCCGTCGACCAGGTGGGCAAGCGGCCCCCGCCGGCGGGCTCCCAGACGTCACCACTGCTCAGGCGTCGCACGGTGCCGTCGGGGCAGCCGGCGAGGGACTGCTGACCGGGGCCCCCGCCCAGCGACTCGACAGCGGCCCGGGCGCACGGCGGCGGCAATTGGACCGGGCGGCCGTCGAGGTCGTCCGTGGTCGGATCCGGGACCCCGACAGAAACGCGCCAGACCGCCGTGGCGCTCTCGTCCCCCGGCGCCTGCACGCGCCCGGTGGCCAGGACGACGCCGGGCCCGGCGGGGTCGAAGGCGACCCGGCTCACCTGCCGCAGCCGCCGAGCCACCGGGTGCAGGTCGGTGAGCCGCGGTGGGGAGGACGACACCAGGCCGGCCATCAGCCCGCCAGCACTGCTGACCGCGACGGCGTGCACCCCGTCGGGCGCCACGAGCAGGCTGCGCAGCAACGCCCCGCCCGCGTCGACCGGCTGCGGCTCCTGGCCTTCCCGGCGCAGCATCGGCCGTCCGTCGCGGACCAGCCACAGGCCACCGTCGCGGGCCCAGGACACCGAACTCCAGCCACCCACCCCACCCACCTGCACGCCCGTCGCGCCTGGTGTCCGGGCGACCTGCAGGGTGACGGCGCCGTCGGCCCCCCTGCGCAGGGTCGCGGTGCGCTGCCCGTCCCCCGCGACCGCCAGGGCGACGGTGCCCCCGGCCGCGACGGGCTCCTCGCGGCTCCCGAGCGGCTCGACGTGTCCCCCGGCCCCGACGACGTACGCCGCCGGTGGGGTGCCGCCGGGACCGCCCGCCGCGGCGACGGCGGCGACGTCTGCGCTCGTGAGCGGTGCATCGTCGCGGACACCGGGTGGAAGGAACGGCTGGCCGTCGACGAGCACCCGGACCGCCGCGACGCCCGGCAGCGAGAGCAGTGTGCCGGCGACCTGTGCACGCGCGAGGGCCTTCTGTGCCGGGGGGGTCGCCCGCGCGACGGCGGCGAGATCGACGAGGACCTCGTCTCCCGACTGCACGACCCGCACGGCCGTGGTCCCGGTGGGCAACGCGCTCGCGACGCCGACCTCCGCCAGTCGCGCCGAAGGCCCGGCGAGCAGCCGGTCGACGGCCGTCGCGAGGAGGGCGTCACGGCGGCTGGGCAGCAGCACCGGGTCGGCGAGCAGTGTGCGTCCACCGGGCGCGAGCCAGGTCAGCGTCCCCGGCCGGCGGGCCTGGGCCAGGTCGCGGCCGCGCAGGGGCAGCACGTCGGGCACCGAGGAGATGCGCCACTGATCGCGTTCGCTCGGGCGCACCAACACCAGCGTGAACGGTTCGCCGGAGGGGGCGTCCGGCCGGGTCGAGCCGTCCCGCGCGATCCGCAGGACGACGTCCAGCCCCACCGACACGGTCACGCTCGTCGCGTCGGGCAGGGCAGCGGGGTCCGTCGTCACCGTCGGCGTGCCGTCGAACACCACGGCCCCGGCCTCGGGGTCCCACCGGTTGTCCGGCGTGAGGAACTGCCGGGCGACGTCGAGCTCGGCACCCGCCGCGAGGAAGCCCCGCACCACCGCCTCCGGGGTCTGCCCCTGCTCCGGCAGCGCGGGGATGCGGCGCAGGTCGACGTCGGCTCGCGGCTCGTCGGCCGTCACGACGCGGACCGTCCTGATCTCATGCCGGGTGGGGAGCCCGCCACAGGCCACGAGCGCGAGCGGCGCGAGCAGCGCGCCGAGTGACACGAGCCGCCGCAGCGCCCGAGCGCTGCTCACCGCGGTGCCGCCGCAAGATCCCCGACCGCGGGCGCCGGCCGCCCGCGCGGAGCCGCCGGCACGTCCTCGAGCGGCAGGGGGGAGGTCCGCAGCACCTCGCCCGCGTGCCGGGGCAGCACCAGCCGGAAGGCGGCACCCTCCCCAGGCCTCCCCCAGGCCTGCAGCCACCCCCCGTGCAGGCGGGCGTCCTCCAGCGCGATCGACAGCCCCAGGCCGGTGCCCCCCGACTGCCGGGCGCGGGAAGGATCGGCCCGCCAGAACCGGTCGAAGACCTGCTCCGCGTCACCGGGGCGCAGCCCGACGCCGGCGTCGCGCACCCGAACCGCGACCGCGTGGGCGTCGGCGCGAAGGCTCACGACGACCGGCCGCCCCTCACCGTGCTCCACCGCGTTGGCGAGCAGGTTGCGGAGAACCCGCGCGACGCGGCGCGGGTCGGCGTCGGCGACGACGGGCTCCGTGGGGACACCGCCGAGCTCCAGCGCCACCCCCCGCTCCGCGGCGATCGGCCCCACCACGGCGGCAGCGTCGCGGACGAGGGCGGCCACGTCCACCGGTTCCGCCTCCAGCTCGGCGGCGTTGGCGTCGTACCGGCTGATCTCCAGCAGGTCGGCGAGCAGGCCTTCGAAGCGGTCCAGCTCGCCCTGGAGCAGCTCGGCGGCCCGGGCCACCGGGCGGGGGAACCCGGCGCGCGACGCGTGCAGCACGTCGGCCGCCATCCGCACGGTGGTCAGCGGCGTGCGCAGCTCGTGCGACACGTCCGCGGTGAAGCGGCGCTGCACCCGCGACAGCTCTTCCAGCTGGCCGATCTGGCGCTGCAGGCCGGCCGCCATGGCGTTGAAGGCGCTGGCCAGCCGCGCCAGGTCGTCCGTGCCGCGCACCGCCAGCCGCTCGGTCAGCCGGCCGTCCGCGAGGCGGCCGGCGACCCGGGCCGCGAGTCGCACCGGCGTGACGACCTGCCGTGCCACCAGTCCGGCGACGAGCGCGAGCAGCAGCACCAATGCCGTGCCCCCCGCGAGCAACCTGGTGCGCACGAGCGCGAGAGTTTCCGCCTGCTGCGCCAGCGGATAGCTGTAGTAGAGCTCGTAGTCGGCGACGCCGGCCACCCCCAGCCGGGCCCCGACCACGAGGAAGCGGCCGGCGGCGGTGTCGGCGTAGGCATCGGCCTGCTCCCCCCGCGCGACGGCCGTTCGCAGGCCGGGCGGGACCAGCCCGGGGGTCAGCCCGAAGCTGCTCCCTCCACGGCCGGGGAGCAGCAGGACCTGGAACTGCCCGCCGCTGCGGGACTGCTGGCTGCTGTAGACCGTCTGCAGGCGGTCGACGGCGTCGTCGGCGGTCACCGAGGTGGTGGTGAGGCTCTGCTTGGCGTCGGCGAGGCCGGCGTCGTGCTCCGCCAGCGCCTGACGCTCCTGGGCCTTCACCAGACCCCGCCCGACCTGGTCGACGAGCACCAAGCCAAGGCCGACCACGACGACGCCGGACAGCAACAGCGTCGCTGCCACGACCCGGGTCAACAGCGAGCGGTGCCAGAGCCCCCGGACCACCCGCACCGGCAGCGCGAGCAGCCGCACGCCCACCGCCTCCCGGCCGGCGCGCACGGAAGCTCAGCGCCCCGCCGGCCGGGCGGCGTGCCCCGGCGCGGCGGGCGCGGGGCCGGGAACGCCGGCCTTGTAGCCCACCCCGCGAACCGTCAGCACCACCTCGGGTCGCTCGGGATCCCGCTCGACCTTGGCCCGCAACCGCTGCACGTGCACGTTGACCAGCCGGGTGTCCGCGGCGTGCTTGTAGCCCCAGACCTGCTCGAGCAACACCTGCCGCGTGAAGACCTGGCCCGGCCGGCGGGCCAGCGCGACGAGGAGGTCGAATTCCAGCGGCGTGAGGCTCACCTCCTGCCCCGCGCGCGTCACGACGTGCCCGGCGACGTCGACCTCGACCGGCCCGATCTGCAACGACTCCGCGCCGGCCTCGGCATGGCTGCGCAGTCGAGCCCGCACCCGGGCGATGAGCTCCGCCGGCTTGAAAGGCTTGACGACGTAGTCGTCTGCCCCGGACTCCAGACCGCGCACCACGTCGGTCGTGTCGCCCCGCGCCGTGAGCACCACGATGGGAACGCCGCTGTGCGCGCGGATCTCGCGGCAGACGTCGATGCCGTCGCGACCGGGCAGCATGAGGTCGAGCAGCACCAGGTCCGGCTTCGTGTCCCAGAACGCCGCCACCGCGCGGGCACCGTCGGCGACGAAGTGCGGGATCAAACCCTCCGCCCGCAGGACGATCCCGAGCATCTCCGCCAGGGCTGGGTCGTCGTCGACCACCAGCACGGTGCGCGGCGTCGCGCTCGGGCCGTCGGCGCCCTCCCCGGCCGCGCCGCTGCCGGGGGATGGGTGGCTCACGTCTGCCATTGTGCGCCGCGGGCGGCCGCGGGCGGGTGCCCCGTGCCACCATGTCGCCGACCCGGCAGCCAGCATCTGGAGACCCATGACGTCGCCCACCCCGCCCGACCCCGGCGCAGGTTGGCCCTCACCGTCCGGGCCCGCTGCCCCTTCGACCGCGCCCTGGGCGGCCCCCGGCGCAGGGCCGCCCGGCCCGGCCCACGGCGGCGCGGGGTACGGCGACCCGACCTACGGCGGCGCGGGGTACGGCGGCGCGGGGTACGGCGGCGCGGGGTACGGCGGCGCGGGGTACGGCGGCGCGGGGTACGGCGGCGCGGGGTACGGCGGCGCGGGGTACGGCGGCGCGCCGGCCTACCAGGGCTGGGTCGAGGCGCCGAAGCCGGGGATCGTCCCGCTGCGCCCGCTGACCGTCGGCGACATCCTCGACGGCGCGGTCGCGGTGATCCGTCGCCACCCGGCCGCCACGCTCGGTGTCTCCGCCGTCGCCTCGGTCGTGCTCACCGCGGCCAGCTTCGGACTGCAGTTGCTGCTCCGCGACACCACCAACGTCGCCGCCGGGCGCCAGCTCAATGGCGGTGACGTCCTCGCCTCGGTCGGCGGCGTGTTCGCCACGCTGTTGCTGAGCTTCCTGGCCGGGCTCGTGGTCGCCGCCTTCCTCACCGCGGTCGTGGGCAAGGCCGCCCTCGGGCAGCCGGCCTCACTGGCCTCCACCTGGGCGCAGGTCAGGCCCCGGCTGGGCGCGGTGGCCGGCAGCTCCGTGCTGTCGGCGCTGGTGCTGATCGGCTGCGCGGTCACCGTGATCGGCGTTCCCTTCGCCGTCTACCTCGCCATCGGCTTCCAGTTCGTCACGGCGATCGTCGTGCTCGAGCGCGCCGGTCCGCGGACGGCGCTGAAGCGCTCCCGCCAGCTCGTGAAGGGCTCCTGGTGGCGCATCTTCGGCATCGTGCTGTTGGCCGCACTCATCGCCGCGGTGGTCCGGGTGATCGTCGGGCTGCCCTTCACCTTCGCCGCCGGCGGCTTCGACGCGCTCTTCGGCGGGCGCCAGCAGACGACGGGTGAGCTGGCGATCGCGAGCATCGGCAACCTCGTCAGCTCCACCCTGACGCTGCCCTTCTCCGCGGCCGTGGTGACGCTGCTCTACCTCGACCGACGCATGCGGGTGGAGGCGCTCGACGTCGCCCTGCAACAGGCGGCGGGCGTGCCGGTGACCCGGCCCGGCGCCGCCGGCTACCCGCAGCAGCCGCCGCAGGGCCTCCCGGCGGACCCGGCAACGGCTCCTGGGCCGGCCGGCCCACCCGGGTGGGGTCGGCCGCAGGTGCCGCCCGGCTATCCGGGCGCAGCGCCGTACCCGCCCGGTCCGGTTGGCTAGGTGTTCGCGCTCGGGCTCGACGACCCGGTCACGCGCGACGGGGCGGCCGCGGCGGCGCGGCGCGAGCTGGCCCGGCGCGAGTATCACCAGGACGACCCGAGCGTGCTCGAGCGGGCGTTCACCTGGGTCATCGATCGCCTGGGGAATGCGCTGGCCCGCACCACTGCCGTCGCCCCCGGCGGTGGGGTCGGACTCGTCGTGCTCGCGGTGCTCGTGATCGTGGCCGTGGTGCTCGTGCGCCTCCGGCTCGGGGCCCTGCCGGTCCGCGACCTGCTGCGTGACCGCAGCGGCACGATCCGGGGGATGACGGCGGCGGACTACCGCGCCGACGCCGAGCGGCTCGCCGGGCAGGGTGACTGGGCCGAGGCGTTGCGGGCGCGCACGCGGGCCGTGGTCCGCGAGCTGGAGGCGCGGGGGGTGATCGAGCCGCGGCCCGGCCGCACCGCAGCAGGCGTGGCCCGCGAGGCGGCCAGCACGGCGCCGGCCTCGGCGGTGGATGTGACCCTGGTCGCCCGGCTGTTCGACGAGGTCTGGTACGGCGGGCGGGCCGCCACCGAGAACGATGTCGGGCAGGCCCGCGCCGCCGACGAGCGGCTGCGCCGGATGCGGCTCGCGGTGGTGCCGGACGCGCCGGCCCCTGGTGCGCTGCGGGCCCCGGCATGAGCCTGCTCGACGACGCGGTGGCGCCGGCCGCCGTCGGCCCCGGGCCGGTGGTGAGCGCGGGCGCGGCCGACCCGACCGCACCGGCGCCGTCGTCGTCCTCCCGGCCCGTCACCGACGCGCGCACCCTGCTGCGCCGCGCCCGGCTTCCCCTCGCAGGCGCCGCGCTGCTCGGGCTGGCCGGGCTGCTCTTCGCGCTGTTCACCTCCCCGACGAGCCGGGAGGAGCTCGACCCCGACGGCGCCACCCAGGCGGGCAGCCGGGCGTTCGCCCGGCTCCTGGCCGCCCGCGGCGTGCCGGTCATGCGGGTCCCCCGGCTGGCGGCCGACGAGCGGCGCACGGTGGCCGTCCCCTCGTCCGGGCGCGTGGGCCGGGGCGACCTCGCCCGCCTCGTCGACGTCGCCCGGCGATCCGACGTGGTTGTCGTGCTCGACGGTGACGGCGACCTCGAGGCGCTCGGCGATGTCGCGCGGCACGACGAGTTGCGGACCGGCTTCGATGCCGAGCACGACCCGGGCTGCGACCTGCCGGCCGCCAGCACAGCGGGGCGGGCGCGCACCGGTGGCACCGGCGTACGCGTGTCAGGGTTCGAGGGTTTCGAGGTCGGCGCCCGCTGCTATTCGAGCGAGGGCGAGCCCACGCTGGTGGCCCTGCACGCGCCGGGCACCACCGGCAGCCTCACCCTGCTCACCTCCGCCGATCTCTTCCGCAACGACCGGCTCGCCCAGCAGGGCAACGCGGCGCTCGCCCTCGGGCTGCTCGACCGGGGCAGGCCGGTGGCCTGGCTGCTGCCCGTCGCCGGTGAGCCCGTCGACGACACCGGGCGCGCGACCCCGCTCACGCGGCTGCTGCCCGCGAGGCTGCTCCTCGCTGCCGGGGAACTTCTTGTCCTGGCGCTGCTGCTGGCGCTCTGGCGCGGCCGCCGGCTCGGCCCGGTCGTGACCGAACAGCTGCCGGTCGTCGTCCGCTCGGTGGAGACCGTCTATGGACGGGCGCGGCTCTACCGGGGGGCCCGCGCCCGGGACCGGGCCGCGCTCGCCCTGCGAGAGGCGGCGCGGGCCCGCGCCGCGCGGGCACTCGGCCTCGGTGCCGAGACCACCCCCCGCGTGCTCGTGGGCGTGGTGGCGGGGCAGGCCGGTCGGGAGCCCGCGGACGTGGCCGGGCTCTTGTACGGTGCGGCGGCCCCGCCCGACGACACCAGCCTGGTGCGCCTCGCCGACGCCCTGGACGACCTCACGCGGGTGCTCGCCCGCGGCACTCCGCCCACTCGCCCCACGCGCCCCGCCACCGCCCCGCTCCGCCCCCCCGACACCCCGCGCGCTCCCTCCCCCTCCCCACGAGAGGCCCCCCAGCCGTGACCTCGCCCGTGCGCACCCGCAAGCAGCCCCTCCTCGGGGAGGGGGAGGCCCGGGCCGCGCTCACCGCCGTGCGCGCCGAGGTGAGCAAGGCCGTCATCGGCCAGGACGCTGCCGTCACCGGTCTCGTGGTGGCGCTGCTGTGTCGCGGGCACGTGCTGCTCGAGGGCGTCCCCGGCACCGCGAAGACGCTCCTGGTGCGCGCGCTGGCCGCGAGCCTGTCGCTGCAGACCAAGCGGGTGCAGTTCACGCCCGACCTGCTGCCCGGCGACGTGACGGGCTCCCTGGTCTACGACGCCCGCACGGCGCAGTTCTCCTTCCGCGAGGGCCCCGTCTTCACCAATCTCCTGCTCGCCGACGAGATCAACCGCTGCCCGCCGAAGACGCAGGCCTCTCTGCTCGAGTCGATGGAGGAGCGCCAGGTCACCGTCGACGGCCAGCCACGCCCGTTGCCCGAGCCCTTCGTCGTGGTGGCGACGCAGAACCCCGTGGAGTTCGAGGGGACCTACCCGCTGCCGGAGGCCCAGCTCGACCGATTCCTGCTCAAGCTCACCGTGCCGCTGCCGCCGCGCGAGGACGAGGTCCGGGTGCTCGCCGCGCACGCCGCCGGCTTCGACCCGCGCGACCTGGCCGCGGCCGGGCTGCGCCAGGTCGCCGGAGTGGAACACCTGGCCGCCGGCCGCGCGGCCGTCGCGCGGGTGCGCGCCGCCCCCGAGGTGCTTGGCTACGTCGTCGACCTCGCCCGCGCCACCCGCGACTCCGGGTCGCTCTCGCTCGGAGTCTCGCCCCGCGGTTCGACCGCCCTGCTGGCCGCGGCCCGGGCCTGGGCCTGGCTGTCCGGGCGTGACTACGTCACCCCCGATGACGTGCAGGCCCTGGCCCGGCCGGCGCTGCGGCACCGTGTCGGCGTGCGCCCGGAGGCCGAGCTCGAGGGGGTCACCGCCGACGGCGTCCTCGACACGGTCCTCGGCGTCGTCGCCGTGCCGCGCTGAGCCGCGACTCCCCGACCAGCCGACCCCCCACGACCACCGACAGCGCCGTACGCCGATGGCTCTGACCGGACGCGCGGCGCTGCTCGGCGCGCTGGCCGTGCTGGCGGTCTTCCTGCTCGGTTCGCCGGCCGGGCTCGTCGCGGTCAACGCGGCCGTGCTCGTCGTCATCGCCGTCGACGTGGCCCTCGCCGGGTCGGTGCGGGCGCTGCGGGTATCGCGGAGCGGAGCGACACGGGGCCGGCAGGGGGTCCCGCTGGAGGTGGTGCTGACGGTCGTCAACGGCGGCCGGCGCACCGTGCGGGCGCAGGTCCGCGACGCCTGGCCGCCGTCGGCGGGCTCCTCCCCCCGCGTGCACCGCACGCTGGTCCCGCCCGGCGAGCGCCGCCGGCTGCCGACCGTGCTGGTGCCGACGCGGCGGGGCGACCGGCGCCCGGAGCGGGTCACCGTGCGGTCGCTGGGCCCGCTGGGGGTGGCCTGCCGGCAGGGGCGGCATGTCGCCCCGTGGCAGGTGCGGGTGTTGCCGCCCTTCACCTCGCGACGCTTCCTGCCCTCGCGGCTCGAGCGGCTGCGCCAGGTGGAGGGCCAGGTGGCGTCGCGGGGCGCGGGGCAGGGAACCGAGTTCGACAGCCTGCGCGAATACGTCCCCGGTGACGACGTCCGCGCCATCGACTGGCGCACCACGGCGCGCACGCAGGCCGTGGCCGTGCGGACCTACCGGCCCGAACGCGACCGCCGCGTGGTCCTCCTCCTCGACACGGGGAGAACCTCCGCCGCCCGCATCGGGGACTCTCCGCGGCTGGATTTCGCGCTCGATGCCGGGCTGCTGCTCGGCGCGCTGGCGCAGCGGGCCGGTGACACCGTTGACCTGCTCGCCTTCGACGCCGTGGTGCGGGCGGAGGTGCCGGGAGGCCGGGCCGACGTGCTGCCCCGCCTCGTCGACGCGATGGCGCTGCTTGAGCCGGCACTGGTCGAGCCCGACGTCGGCCGGGTCGTCGCGGCGCTGCTCGCCCGGGTACGGCGGCGCGCGCTGGTCGTGCTGTTCACCGACCTCAACGCCGCCGCGCTCGAGGAGGGCCTGCTGCCGCTGCTGCCGGCGCTGACGGCCCGCCACACCGTCGTGGTCGCGGCGGTCGCGGACCCCGACGTGGACTCGCTGGCGCAGGGCCGCGGCGACGTCGACGCCGTGTACGACGCCGCCGCGGCCGAGCGGGCCCGCACCTCCCGGCGGCGGATGACGACCGAGCTGCGCCGCCGCGGGGTGGAGGTCGTGGAGGCCGCGGGGCCGGACTTCCCGCCGGCCGTCGCCGATGCCTACCTGGCGCTCAAGGCGGCCGGCCGGCTGTGATGCGCCGCGCCGCCCGGTCGCGGTCACGTCCCTGCCCACGCCCGAGCGGCACCGGCTGTGGCCCTGGGTCAGACGCCGCGCAGGCGCGACCGCGACACCCCCCACGCGAGCAGGTCGTCGACGTCGCTCGTCAGCACCGCGGCCTGCAGGTCGGCAGCTAGCAGGGCCACGTGACCGTCGACGACGTCCGCCTGACCCTGCCGCGCGGCGAGCTCGCCCACGCGTCGGCCGGCAGCCCCGTCGAGGGCGCGCTCCTCGACCAGCCCGCTGCCGAGCAGGGCCGCCAGCCGCGCCTGGCGGGGGCCCCCGCGCCACACCTGCGCCACGACCGCGCCGCTCGTCCAACCGCACGCGGCCACGCCGGGCCAGCCCGACCGTGTCCCGCAAGTCCGCTCGGCCACGCTCGACCGCGACCAGGGCGCCAGCGTCGAGGACCAGGGGCTCAGGCCACACGGGCAGCGCCGGCGGATGCCTCGGCGATGCGCTCCTCGATGAAGCGCCTGAGCTCCCCGGCCGATAGCCCCGTGAGGCCCACCAGGTCGTCGATCTCGGCCTCCGTGACCGGCCCGCGGGAGCGGTAGAACTCGTCGAGGTCGCGGTCGAGCGCGGCCATCGCGTCGGCGCGAACCTGCATGGCAGCGGCGACCCAGGCGCTCACGGAGGTGGCCCGGCCCGCCTCGACGTCGGCGCGGGCGTGGGCCAGCAGTTCGTCCGGGACCGTGACGGTGATGCGCTGCATACTCCAAGCTTACCGGTTAGACCTCCGGCGCCACGGCGCCCCGCAGGTCCTCCGTGACGTCGCCGGTGAGTCCAGCCCGGGTGGCCCGACGGCCGAGGACGACCACGTAGGCGAGGAAGGCGACCTCGGCCACCGCGCCGATGGCGACCTTGAGCCACGGGTTCCAGTAGGTGGGGGTTATGAAGCCCTCAATGAGGCCGGAGACCAGCAGCACCAGTGTGAGTCCCAGGGCGAGGCCGAGCGTCACCCGCCCCTCCTCGGCGAGCGCGCGCACCCTCGACCGTCCCCCCGGGTCGATGACCGTCCAGCCGAGGCGCAGCCCGGCGCCCATGGCGAGGAAGACCGCCGTCAGCTCGAGCATCCCGTGCGGCAGGATGAGCGCGAAGAACTCGCCACCCTTGCCGTTCGCGATGAGATAGCCAGCGGCAGGCCCGAGCTGGCCCAGCGCGGTGTTCAGCATCAGGTAGATCGTCGGCAGCCCCAGCAGGAAGCCAAAGGCCAGGGACTGCGCCGCGAGGAACGCGTTGTTGGTCCAGACCTGCGCGGCGAAGGAGCCCTTCGGGTTTTCCCGGTAGTAGCCGGCGAAGTCGGCGTCGACCAGCTGCCGGACCTTCTCCGGCGGCGCGAGCCGCGCTTGGATGTCGGGGTTGTTGATGATCCAGACGGCTTCGGCGGCACCGATGCCGAGCGTCACGGCTGCCGCGGCGAGCCACCACCAGCGCATCCGCCACGCCGCCGCCGGGAAGGTCCGCGTGAGGAACCCGACCACCGGCCGCCACCCGACGCTCCGCCGGCCGCCCGCCGCCGCACGCGCCCGGGCGACGAGACCCGTGAGTTCCGCGACCAGCTGCGGGTCGGGCGAGGAGGTGCGGACGACGGACAGCTGGGTGGCCGCACGCTGGTAGCGGTCGACCAGCTCGTCGAGCTCGGGACCCGACAGCCGCCCTGACGACCGCGTCAGCTGGCCCAGCCGCTCCCACGCCGGGCGGTGGGCCGCGACGTACGCGTCGACGTCCACGGCGGAAGGTTAGGCCCGAGCCGGCCGCACCGCTGGGTGTGCGCCTGCCGCAACTGCGCTTCCCGGTCCCTGCCGCGCCGCGCCCGGCGGGGCCAGACTGCCGACGTGACCTCCCCCCCTCCGCCGGGCGCCACGGGATACGGCGCAGTCGTGACGGGCGAGGCGGTCGCGCTCGAGCTGCGCCCCGCCCGCCTGCCCAGCCGGCTGCTCGCGGCGGGCATCGACCTCGCGGCGCAAACGGTCGTGCTGATCGCCCTGCTCACCATCCTCGGCGCGGCGTTCGCGGGCAGCGGCGGCGTCGACCAGGCGTCGGGCTACGCGCTGGTCATCGCGGTGCTCGTGACGTGCCTGCTCGGTTACCCCGTCGCGATGACCGTGCTCGCCCGTGGCCGCACGCTGGGCAAGCTCGCGCTCGGGCTGCGGGTGGTGCGCTCCGATGGTGGCCCGGTGCTGTTCCGGCAGGTCTTCGTCCGGGAACTCGTGGGGCTGGTGGTGGAGAAGCCGGGGCCGCTGCTGGGGCTCCCCGCGGTCGTCGTGGCGCTGGCGAGGGAAGACGGCCGGCGGCTCGGCGACCTCGCCGCCGGCACGCTCGTGGTGAGTGAGCGGATCACCGGGCGGGTGCTGCCGCCGGTGGCGATGCCCCCTCCGCTCG
>JAABUT010001016.1_pt1 | contig 35843 bp, 30 predicted proteins | sample 5559281 | NCBI WGS metagenome assembly JAABUT01 (sample SAMN10711880, study PRJNA513359) | rock metagenome | isolation source: Antarctica rocks | place: Antarctica: Victoria Land, Ricker Hills nord | collected 2016-01-04 | reverse complement strand
ATAGATTTGATTGAGTGATTAATTTGATAAATTTGAGTAAATTTGAGTAAATTTGTAAATGTGTTTTGATGAAAGTAATTCAAAGAATCTCTTGCAAATTTTCTGAATAAACGAAGTAGATTATTTCATATCGTCTACACGTTGATAGCAAAGTAGTTGATTAGCATTTATCTACTGTTAGAAGTCAATCTAAAGCGAGTCATAGAGATGTCATTTAACTAATAAATAAATGCTAAGAAAGAAAAGTATCTACAGAAAAGAACTCAACTTATATGTGTATTTCTCAGCTCTGTGCTAGACTTGATTGAAATGACGTCTTACACATATAATGCAGAGTCTCAATGATATCATCTCTAGATCAGATTTTCGCTAGACTTGATTAGAATGAAATCAGGCGAAGACTAGACGAAGAATAGACGAAGGCTAGAATCGTAACAAGTTTAAGCTGTTGCTGATATAAAGTCGAGACATGAGAGAAAGAATCATTGTTGAAAAACTGTCTTTACAGATTGAAGATTAAAGAGACTTAAGAATTTAAACAGAAGCATCACAGCTTTGACATTTAACACAGAAGTCAAAGAATGAACATGAGATCATTGCTACATCAGATGCTACAGATCAGCAGCGCATAATAGACTTTCAAAGCGAGTACAACAATTTAGTTTCACTCAGCATAAGCATTAAGCAGAACTACTGTATTCAGATATACATGCATAGTTAATGTTCAGATAAGAAGATCAAGAAATGCTACATCAACAAAAATCTTTCATTTCATTTTCTTGATCATTAATTCATCATCTTTAATCATGAGCATATACTTTGTATGCAGATAAGATTGTCGATCTTCATGAAATTAAAGTTAATCAATTCATCTTCTAAATCATTTTGCAGTGAATGCTCAATAAAATTACTTGAATCATGTTGCTCAATGTCTTGATGATTGTGCTTGCTCAAAACTTTTGACAATGTTGTCTTCATATTTTTTGCACAAGACTTGAGAAGTAATCTGCGAATCATCTTTGAAATTAGAATCAATCAAGTTGTTTTCTGAGTTGTTTTGACTTGAGTTGATGTATATTTTGAAGAGATGAATGATTGAGAGTGAAGAATGTTCATGTACTATTAATGATGCTCTTGAGTACAACGATGACATTCATTGTAGCGACGCTTCATACTATAATTCTGCCTTTAAATAAGTCTCTGTAAATATATATAATATATGCAAAAAGAATAATCGACATATGCAACATAAGCGACGAAAGCAACGAAAGCAACGAAAGCGAGATTCAGTTCAATGCATATGAACAAACGCAGATTTTATTGACAAAAGCGAAATTCAGTTCAACGACATATGAATGAATGCAGATTTTATCAACAAAAGCAGAACTCAGCTCAGCAAGATCAGCTTAAATTCAGATTTTATTCAACTTTAAGTGATGAATGTCGCTTAAACTAAATTCTAAAATTTAGTTCACTTTACAAACTGTTGATGTAACAAGATTGAACAGACTCATGATGAAGATATCATTGACTGTTACAGAACATCTTCATAAAGAAGACAAATGATAAAATTATGCTCAACTGTTTCTGCATGATTTTAATCATGTTGAATCTCAGTTATGCATACATTTGCAGAGAATGAACATGTCACTCTTTTTATATCAAACTTTTGAGATTTTTATGATGTTTGAAATGAAAATGTTCATGAGAAAAAAATTCAATGTCAATGATATAAATCTTGAAAAAATAAACATGAATGTCAGCAAAATTAAGAATGAAGCATGCTAATTTATTGATAAAATAATAAAGATGCTTGAATTGATTTGTCTGAATCATTTATTACACATAGCACATGACAAGATCAACAATGCTTATTATGAGAAGTTCAATGAACATTTGAAAGAAAACACTCTTAGTATATTTCAGTCTAAAGATTCAAAGTGCTCTTCTGATAACAAGTTGAAAATTAAGTGTTCATGTGTGAACATGAACTCATTTGCACATTTCATATCATCAAAATTTGTTAATCTAGTTATTGTTTTATCAGTCTTGATTGTCAACTGACTAAAGAAGATTCAAATTTATCTTAACAAGAACAATGATTTATTATGTTGATAAATTCATCACGCATATTATGATGCAAATATGAACGCGCTAATCATCAGATTAATATAAACAAATAAAGACTTTTTAATAAAACAAGAGTAAGTTAATTTTGATTTCATATGTGTGATCATGATAAACATGTACAAGATTCATATTACAACATTGATGAAAAATTGATATTAATCTGAAAAAGCAACTTTTAGATCAAGACAATCAAAGTTGATATGACAGCTCTGAAATATAAGATGAGATTAACTGATTGCAGATGAGATGTATAGAGAAATGATTTAAACATTCAAAATCATCAATTTATTTAAGAACATGAATGAAAAATCTTGTAAGTGATTTATTACAGATACATTCTTCAAATGATTTTTCATACAAATGATGACATAAGTGAACATGTTGATGACAGACTCAATGATGAATCAACATGAATCAAGATGAAAAGAAAAAGAAGCTCATTGAGTCAATTTGATATACTGTACATATAAAAATTTGAAAAATATGAACAAGATACATACAAAAATCATCAATCTTCAAGAGAAAAATTATTAAATCATTAAGAAGTACATCAAACAGCTAAAAATCATGTGCAACACACTATGATTATGACATGATGTTAATTTATTGAAGTTTTTCAATTCTTCTCTTACAGATGTGAAATTGAATAAACATCAAAATGTCAATTGCAAACTTTCATCAATGTTCAATGAACTTGTCAATTTCTCAGTGATGACAATCACTGAACAACTTCAAAAGAATAGAAATAGAAAAATGTAAGAATGAAAAATACAAAAGTGCATTGAAAATCAATCTTAAATCAACATCAACAACTGAATGATGAAAGTTCATTGACTCAAAGTACTTAGCACATTCTTGTGTTTTAAACAACTTTCAAAGACACAGTTACTTATGTTCTCTGAAGAAGAAAATTGAAAGAAGAAATATGTTTACTTTGAAATAAATCATCTTTATGACTTGAAGAGAGTTGAGTCTTTCTACAAAAAGCACATTCTTGAGATTATTTTCAAGATGAACTGTATCAAGATCAAAGTAATCAACAAACTCATCAATCATGTTTAAGACAAGAACGAGAAGACTGTATTTTATATCATGAGTTTTATGAATGCACTTATTCTTTATTGAGTAAGTAATAAAGTTTCTACTTTCTGTTAATATTGTTCTTGAAAGTTATCACATGCATAACAAGAGAAAACATGTTTAACATGATTACTAATGTTTAATTATGTAGTACTTTCAACTTATTTTTAAAGTTTCAATGACTTTGATAACTTCAAAATTGTTTAAATCTAAAGTGATGAACATAGTTTAATTGTTTCAAGAAGACTTGAAAAAACTGCAGAAGTATTTAAATGAAAAGTCATCATGCTTTATCATTGACATTATCAAATTAATCAATGTTGATTACAATTTATACAGAGTCAAAAAACTAGTTCAGATTGACTTAAAATGAATGAAGAGAAATCAAGCACAGATCAAGAAGAAAGTCAATCATCTTGAACAACATAAGAAGACTATCACTTATGATTTATGCTGTGTAGATTCAAAGATTGAGATGCTGATATACAATAAATAGAATTGTTGAGTGCATTTAATCAACATGATATTAAAGCTCAAAACATTTCAAGTTAAAGAATTAATCAGAGATATTGAAGATGATGATAATGACAAAGAGAATCACATTGAACTCAGTGACAGAATGAAAAACGATGACTGCGCATAAATCACATTGCTTCATACATGTGCATCAAGAAAGCATGATGTATTACTAGTTTATCAATCTATATTATAAATAGTTATACTCATTCTTTCTTCTTTGACATTCATTGATATATTTATCAAAACTTATTGAGATCATGAAAAAATTTATATAATTAACATTAAACTTTGTAATTCTTGATGATGTTGCAAATATTGTGTCATGATTCTAGTCTTGTCAGACTCAGTCTTTTAGTCTTGTCAGATTTATTCTTGCTTCATCATCTTAACTAGTTTCTATTGAGTCTAGCGTCAGCTGAGAAACACACATATGTAGTCAGCTTCTTTTCTGTAGCTATCTTTCTTTCTTAGCATTTATCTTCTAGTTAAATGACATCTTTATCTGACTCGCTTTAGACAGATCTCTAACATTAAATAAATGCTCATTATTTACTACTCTGCTATCAATGAATAGATGATATGAAACAATCTATTCAGTAAGAAAAATTTGCAAGAAATTCTTCAAATTTGCATCATCATTTTAGATTGCAAGAAATTCTTCGATTCTACATTCATTTTCATCATTCTATTTGCAAGAAATTCTTTGAATTTTCACTCATTAAAAAACATTAATTCAAAACATCAATCTTTCATTTATTCTTATTTTAACAACTTTTATCTTCTTTCATCATGACATGTGATGTCAAGTCAGTTGAGCTTTGAACAACTCATCTGCTTAGAAGCATTGTCAATAAAAGAGTTTCACTTCTATTCATTGATGCTTCAGTTGAAGCTGAGAAAGCTGTCATTTCATGAAACATAAACATTGAAGAACAACTGTTTCATTGAGTCAGCAATCAACTTGATGAAGTCATCAATATGCTGAATGAGTTTCAAAGTCAGTGAGACTTGACTCTACAACTCAATAAATACTGACTTTTTGTACAAGACAATCACAAAAAGAGAGCAAAACAACTAAAAGTCACTTTTAATAAAAATGATGAGTTAGAGAAAAAGATCAATCAGTTACAAGACAAGCGATTGAACTTCAGAGTGAAACAACGTCAAGCTGATCAATTTATGTCTCGTCAAGATACTCAGTCAGCTGAGCAATGAGTCAATCAGAAAGAAGCTCATTCTCAATGAGAATCTTCTACTTTATCTGATAACGAAAATGAAAATGATCATCAAAAGTTCATCAAGCTTTCAAATTCACTCATCTTCATCGAAACAGATGATTCTATCTGAAAGACATGAAACATCAAAATAGTTGACAAGCTCAATGTTAATGCAAATTATTACTTTACTGAAAAGATTTGTATTGTCTATGTGATTTTCAGACTAGAAGACGATGCTGATCAGCAAATTTATGCAAAGCATCATGTTGATGCTTTCTCACTTTATCAATCACTATCAGAGCTATTGAAACATCTGAAAGAAATTTATGAAGATCAGAATCTGATTCAAAAGTGTTGTTGCAAATACGTTGCTCTGAAGCAGCTCAACAAGCTCTTCAGCTCTTTCTATTTAAAATTCACTAGAATATTCAGCTTTCTGAACTATGACAATGTCATTCTGATGAATGACATTCAGAATAAAATCAACAATCATCTTCAGAACGCGTTATCAGTTTGTCTCATAAAGTTTAGCTTGCTTAATAAGCTCAAAATCTTTCTTCAAGATGTGAATAACAAACAACAAGTCAATTATCAGCTACGTGATGAGCAATAAACAGTCAAATCAATAGCAGCTTCGAAAAAACGTTTTGTTTCTTCGTCAACATCAGCTTCAGTCTCAACTACTAGCTATGTTCAACTCGCTACTTTTTTCACTCTTGAATCTGAATGATCAAGAATGTCAATCATCTGCTTCAACTGCAAAGTATCAAATCATCTTTCAAAGAACTGTTCTCAGCTGAAAACTAGTACTTCAACATCTTGTGCATTCACTTCTTGTCTCAATGAGATCATCATGTCAAAAGAAGAGAAGAAATTATTTACAGAGAAATTAAAGAATGAGGCAAAAAACTAGTGACTTTCATCAAAGACGAATGTGTTAATTTCTTCAACAATGAGCAGCTTAAATGATCTCTTTGCTTCGAAATCTTTGACTACTGAATGTGTACTATCTAGCAATGAAATTAGTTACTCATTAAAGTCATTGATTGACACTGAAGCAGCTGACTATTCGTTCATTGATGAATTAATCGCGCAGAATGTTTATGATCATTTGCAAATTGAATCTTTATCTTTAATCAAGCTCAAACTAATAAGAGAATTCGATGATCATTATGCAAAAAAGCTCATTACTCATGCGATTTATTCGAATCTAACTGTTCAAGATCACATGAAACGTTTTGTTTCTATGCTGATTACTCAATTGAATCAGCATCAGATGATTCTTGAAAAAACATGAATGAATAAGATTGAAGTAATGATTGATATGAGAAATGATCGTCTTCAATTTTCTAGTTTCGAAGCTCATATCAAAGCTTCTATCAAAGCTCATTCAACTGTTCTTTCGAGCAAGAAAATCGCGATAGAACAGAAAAGTTCGACTTCTACTCAAATACTAAAGAGATCTATCTCTTCTGTCGTTACTCGACTCAGCGAGAAGTCATCTTCATTCAGTAAAATCGTGAAATCATTTAATTCAGTCAACTTCGCTTCGTCTTTCAATTCAATGAACATAGCAATGATAGAGACTGCAGCATATAGATCACTAGTCAAACGGTTGAATATGACTACTTTCGCGATCATCATCACGAAAATCGATCGACTTCTAAAAACAGCTAGAAATAAACTCGAAGATGTAAATATACAAGAGTTTTCACACGAAGAAATCTTGAAAGAAGTCAAAGCTAAGCTTTCTTTGAAATATCATGACTATCTAGACGTGTTTGATCGAGCGATGACTGATCAACTATTTTCTCATCGTTTCTATGATCATAAAATTGAGTTGATTGACGAGAGAACATCTTCTCGAAGTCGTCTCTATCATATGTCTGACTACAAGCTTCAAAAGATGAAGAATTATCTGATTGAACATCTGAATAAGAGCTTTATATCTTTTAGCTCGACCTTATACACTTCGCTTATACTATTCGTTGAAAAGAAAGACGATAGTCTGCGTTTCTGCGTCGATTATAGAAAGCTCAATGCTTTGATCAAACGAGATCGCTACTCTCTACTCTTAATAGATGAAACTCTCGCTCGTATTCAAGATAGCAAGTATCTGACTCGATTGAACATCATTGTCGTCTTCAACAAACTGCGTATGCATTCAAGCAGCGAAGATTTGACTATCTTTATCATCTCTTTTGATTTCTACAAATATCACGTGATGTCTTTCAAATTAATCAACGATTTGACTTTCTATTTACATTATATGAACGACGTGCTATTTGACTATCTTCATCAGTTTTGTCAGATTTATCTAGATGACATTATCATTTACAGCAAAACACTGAAGAAACATAAGCGACACGTACGATTAGTTCTACATAGATTACAAGAGACTGATCTTCAGATGAATATAAACAAATGCAAGTTTCATGTTTAGAAGATTTTCTTTCTGAAACTATTGCTATTCATTGAAGAACTAAAAATGAACTTCAGAAAAGTATAAGCAGTAGTCGAATGATCTACTTCTACAAATCTCACTCAGATGCAGTTCTTCATCAACTTCTGCAATTTCTATCAACGTTTTATAAAGAACTTTTCGAAGATTGTTCATCTTTTGATTCAACTAACTTAAAAAGAGATGATATTTGAATGAGATCAAGCTTGTCAAACAATCTTTAATCATATGAAGAAATGAATGACTGAAGTTTTTATTCTTCGTCATTTTAATCAGAATAAAAAGACTATTCTTGAAACAAACTCATTCAACTACGTCAACGATGATATACTTTCTCAGTATGACGACGAAGAAACATTACATTCAATGATCTACTACAGCAAGAATTTGAGTCTCGCTGAATGCAATTACGAGATCTATGACAAGAAACTACTAGCAATCATTCAAGTCTTTGAGCATTGATGATCTGAGCTGAAATTGACTGAGCTATTCATCAAGATGTTTACTGATCATCAAGCTTTAACGTCATTAATGAAAGATAAAGAGCTAAGTAGACGTTAAATGCACTGAGTACAAAAGCTCATTGACTTCAACTTCAAAATTATGTATCGCTCAGACAAACAAAACATCAAAGTCGATGCATTGATTCATTAAGTCAATTCAGTTTCTAGAAGTCTTGAGAATGAATGATGTTGTTATCAGCGAACTACAATTCTCACGTTGAATTGAATGAAAATCACTGATCTAAAAGAGAAAGAAAACAATGAATCAATTTATTGATTGATTCTGAAAGCTAACATAATTAACAAGAATTGTATTCTACTTCATGAAGTTGTATTAAAAGATGAAGCTCAATACAAAGATACTAAATTAAGAAATTGTCGAGTTCAGAACGAAATACTATATCGAAGTGATCTTCTATGAGTTTTCTTTGATGAGCATCTTCAAATGAAGTTAATTCAGAAAGTTCATAATCAATCTTTTATTGATCATTTCGAAATTCTCAGAACGATGAAGATCATAAGAAAATACTACTATTGATTTTCAATGTGAAAGACAATAAATTAATATATTCAAAACTGCTACATTTGTCAGCGATCAAAGACTTCTTAAAATAAATTCAATGAACTACTACATTCTCTATTCTTACTTGAACAGCAATGAAAGAACATAGTCATGAATTTCATCATTGACTTATCTTTTTCTGAAGACAAAAACATCATACTAACAGTGATATGTAAACTATTAAAGAAACGACATTATATTTCTTACTTCACTGATGACAAGAGAATCACAGCAGAAAAAACAGCTGAGCTAATGCTTCAGTAAATATATCAAATACATAATTTACTCGATTTCATTGTTTTGAATCGAGACTCTCAATTTATCTTCATTCTATGAAAGTCGCTTTGCAAAAGACTAAACATTAATCTTCAACTCTTTACAGTTTATCACTCTCAGATCAATGATCAAAGTGAACAAGTTAATCAAAATGTTGAAAGATATCTTTGATTCTTCTGTTTGTACATGCAAAATGACTGAGCTAAGCTACTACTCATGATTGAGTTCATTAACAATAATGCTTTGTTCTCAATCATCTTCTTGATTTCTTTCTTTTTAAACAAAGACTTTCATTCTTGTATGAGCTTTGAACTCAATGTCATTGAATATGAAAGTTTTCGTGAATGCTTGCAGATGACTAAAGTCAAGAATATATTTGAACATATGAACAAAACACTGAAGTTTGCTTGCGAGTCACTAGTCAAAACACAGAAACAAATGATGAAACAAGTCAATAAGCATAGAAAAAAAGTTGATTATAAGATTAAATCAAAGATGTTTTTGAATGAAAGAAACATCATTACAGCAAGATCTTTCAAGAAGTTAAATGATAAAATGCTCAATTCTTTCATTAATTTAAATCTTGTCAACTCTTCATATAAACTCAAATTATCAGAGTCTATGCATGTTCATGATGTATTTCATTCTAATCTGCTTCGCTCTGTCATCAATGATTTCTTGTCTGATCAAAAGAATGAACTCTCAGATTCAATAGTGATAAACGATGAAAATGAGTAAAAAATCGATGATATATTGAATTTTCGTTGATATTAAAGATAACTTCAGTATAGAGTCAAATGAAATGACTATGATAATAATCTCAATTGATACAATATTGATGATGATGAATTTATGAATGCTCAGAAAATCATTGATGATTTTCATATTTGATACTCAAACAAATCGCGTTAATCAACAATTCAATCAATCATGATTTAACAGATCTGAGTTTGTGAAATCATGATTGAGCAATTAATCGAGTTGAGCAGAAAATACATTCATGCGAACATGAATCATTGAAGAGAAAGAGTAATGTCATGATTTTAGTCTTGTCAGACTCAATCTTCTAGTCTTGTCAGATTTATTCTCACTTCGTCATCTTGACTAGTCTCTATTGAGTCTAGCATCAACTGAGAAATATACATATGTAGTCAGCTTCTTTTCTATAACTATCTTTCTTTCTTAGCATTTATCTTTTAGTTAAATGACATCTTTATCTGACTCACTCTAGACAGACTTCTAACATATTGCTTCAATGATTCAACAAATCTTCAATGATACAGACAACATTGCTCAAGCATAATCACAAATTCTTATTTTCGTTCTTTTGAATAAATTCATTTGAATAGCTCATTAAGAGAATCATAATTACTCAATTGACATTGTGTCTGAATGTGTGCAGATCAACAATGATCTGAAGAAGCAGATGCAATATCATTTAATAAATCAACAATAATGTTCATCTGTATTAATTTCAGCTACGATCATTCTGCATTTATAAAACGCAGCAAAGTCTAGAAAACTTCACTCATTGAAGTAATAAGAATGTTTGTCAAATGTCAATGATTTCACAATTTGAAATCATAATGCTCTGAATGAGCAAGCAACATTCATCTCGCTTCTATTAAATTATTAGTATCAATCATGAAAAGAAATAAACGAAAGATTACAAGTAAGAAAAGTGCACTTTTCTCAAAAATTATGAGTCTTGAAGTTCAAGTCATTTACATGAAAATGTGCACTTGAAAAGTCTTTTCATACTTGTCAGATGTTCACACACTGCAGATGATGTAAATGTGAACGCAATCAATGAAGATATAAAGTACAAAAGTATAGAAAAGTTTTTTTAGAAAAGAGAAAAAGTGCTGTCAATGCATGTGAAGAATGTGTGATACTTTATTTATATCATACTTTGACTCAAAAGTTAACTTGACTTCTAATGTTTAAAAATTGAGTGTCAGCTCGCTCATTTACGAATTGACATCAACATGAGTAACTTAAATTTTGTGATGATGACTTACTTAAAACTCATCATCACAAATACAAAAGTTATAATTTGCAAGATCTAAATTCATGAAAGTCATTTGCAAAGATTTTGACTTGAAGAGTGTATTGATTACAATCATTGCAATTGATTATCAACAAGATTGATGATGTAGTTGCTTGACTGAAAAAGACACAGATGCACTTTGCTTCATCACGATCATAATAGTTGAGTTTTATGATTTTCAAGCGATTGTCATTAAGATATTATGTGCAATCAAGAGTATTAAATTCAATGACTTTCATACATCTTGAAGACTACATGATGATTAATGACATCAAAGCAGACATCATAAATTCAAGAAATCTGTCTTGCAGTTCAATGAATCATACATCAGTCAAACTCACGAAAATGATAAATTGATTCTGAAACATCATTTCATCAGAAGCTATGAGAATTCAATCATCAAAGTTGCACATCAAAAGATGAAATGCTTTCTTTATATATTATATATATATAGCTAGAATCATGATTATATACAACTCATTGAAACATACAAGACATTATCACTTGTATCTGAGTAACTGTCTTGCTTTGCTCATCATTAACAGAGAGTCTTACTGCTTGATCTTGCACTTCGTCATTAATCACTCATTACATGCACTAATGTGATGAATTGACTTAATGAGATCATTCTGATCGCGCTTCTTGATATCTTCATGATTGCACATGTTTAAATCTTGCAGAAATGTTTTCTTCATGTTTTTCATATGAGATGAAATATGCAAATTAAAATTATTCAATTGTTGCATTTTAACAAAGCTATAAAGTATTTATCTGTGAAAGAAATCATCTTTTGCAAGATTTTGAAGCTACTTTTGTTGTAAATTGTAGAAAGTCTGAGTAATCTTGTTTCTTTGAAGATAGTAAATAAATACTTGATACAATTGAAGATCTTGAATGTTTATGTCATATTGATCAATAAACTTTGACATCACGCTTAACATCATCAACTCATGAACATGAGAAAAACTTTCTGTTGCTGAATACTCTGCATTTGTTCAAAAACTTGCAAATCACAACATTAAATTTCTAACAGCAATTATGTTGAATAAAAAGAGAAATTTTGCAAGATAATGTCATTATACAATCACGAGAATGAAATCTTTCTATCTACTTTTCATATAAAGCACATAACTCATTTTCTTTACTGCAAAATGCGATGCTCACAATCTCTTCATACATACTGAGTGTTTCTTGATCTTTGATCTTGCAAGTCAACAAAGATTTTCAATTTTGAAGATTATGTTCAATGTGCTTTTGCAATTTGAGTACGATGACAGTTTAATCAATTGAGTCAAACTTCGACATTCTGTCAAGATGTTAAAAAAGTATCAGCATATCTGCTTTGAAATTAGTCAAGTACATGCAATTGATTTAACTTGAGATCGAAAATCATGAAAAGTCAGCTCACAGAATCTTTCTAGCAGCTGTGTCAGACTACTGCAAAGCTCAGTTCTTTGATGAGTGAGATCATTTACTTGCACATCAAGCAAAGATACAAGTCAAAAAGATGACATTTACGATGCTTTCACAAATAATCAATTTTGCGTACATCAATATAGTCAACTGATCTCAGATTCATGATTTTGAAAATAATAATGAAATTGCGAAAAAGCTAAATGAGTTATTGAATCTGCTGCAAACAACAGATATGTGATTACTCGAGATCTTGCACACTATGATCGAGAGCAAAATCATCGACAATGCAACAACTGATGTCAGATCAGATAATGTTGAATTGATTCAAAATATTGTAAAGAATACTAATGCATGAAGTTTGACAAGTCACTGCAATGCATTCATAGCGAATAGTTCAAGCTTTGTGAAGACTGCAAGAAGTCAAGATTAGTGATGAAAATGAGAAAGTCAATAAAAGAAGAGTTTAAGCTGTTGCTGATATAGAGTCGAGACATGAGAGAAAGAGTCATTATTGAAAAACTGTCTTTACAAATTGAAGATCAAAGAGACTTGAGAATTCAAACAGAAGCATCACAGCTTTGACATTTAACACAGAAGTTAAAGAATGAACATGAGATCATTGCTACATCAAACGCTACAGATCAGCAGCGCATAATAGACTTTCAAAGCAAGTACAACAATTTAGTTTCATTCAGCATGAGCATTGAGCAGAACTATTGTATTCAGACATACATGCATAGTTAATGTTCAAATAAGAAGATTGAGAAATGCTACATTAATAAAAATCATTCATTTCATTTTCTTGATCATTAATTCATTATCTTTAATCATGAGCATATACTTCGTATGCAGATAAGATTGTCAATCTTCATGAAATTAGAATTAATCAATTCGTCTTCTGAGTCATTTTACAGTGAATGCTCAATAAGATTACTTGAATCATATTGCTTGATGTCTTGATGATTACGCTTACTCAAAACTTTTGACAATGTTGTTTTCATATTTTTTGCATAAGACTTGAGAAGTGATCTGCAAATCATCTTTGAAATTAGAATCAATCAAGTTGTTTTCTGAGTTGTTTTGACTTGAGTCAATGTATATTTTAAAAAGATGAATGATTGAGAGTGAAGAGTATTCATGTACTATTAATGATGCTCTTAAGTACAATGATGATATTCATTGTAACGACACTTCATACTATAATTCTGCCTTTAAATAAGTCTCTGTAAATATATATAATATACACAAAAAGAAGAATTGACATATGTGACATAAATGATGAAAGCGACGAAAGCAATGAAAGCGAGATTCTGTCAGAATCATGCCTAAATGATATAATCAATGAAGATCAGAGTTGATAGTGCTTGATCTTTAAAGATAGTTATAACTGAATATTAAGAATACAGAAGAAGATTGATACAAAAGCTTCTATTTATGTAATGTTCAGAGACTGTGTTAGACTCGAAAGAAATGTGTTTGTGACATGAAAAGAAAATGATGTAGATGAACAAGATGTTGATGAAAGAAAAGAATGTTGAGAAAGAAAAAGAATGTTGAGTCATATCTGAGTCAAATCTGAGTCAGATCTAGATCAGATCTCGACTAAATCATTGACTAGCTTTAATCATTACGCAGAATACTCGCTAGCGTGCACTGTGATTTGATTAAAGCTTCAGTCTTATTAATCTTAATATGCTCGTAATATTACTTTCTTCATCGAAAATTCATGTTTGCATGAATGTAGTTCTTTTGCTGACTTTTGTTAATAGTTATTTCGATATTTAGCGCGATTTGCTTGAATATAGCTTATGAAATTCATTCAAAACTTTCTCTGAATCATTGAATTTCTCTTTATTAACATAGTATCATTCATCATCTTTATTTAGATCTTTTCATTTGACTTTGTACTGTATTCAACCTTGATAGCGTCTGAAGTTCAATATATCATCTATCTTTCAGTGTTCATCGTCTTTGATAGTGATTGATCTGAGTGATTCTGAATGTTGTTCTGATAAAAAGTCTTCTGAATATGATCGTAGTAGCTTCAAGCTGAACATCGAGTGTATATGCTTCATGCTTGTAGATAAATGAAGATGATAGAAAGTCTTAACTTTGACAATGATTGAGTAGAAATTTAGCTGTTTATCTTTCAAATTCTTGCATGATCTCATGATTTTAACGTTTCTGAAAGATAGTCAGATCTGATCATCTATCTTGTAGATGACATTTCGTTTATGTTTATTGATCTGAGCTTTGATGTTCAGCTTAGTTTTTTCCAATTGTTGATGATCGAAATTCAGTAGCTCTTTCATTCAAATGATAATATCATTTGCTTTTCTAACTTCAATTCATTCACAAGTGATTTTGTAGTCAGTTGTATTTGAATTGAAACTCATTCAAGAGTGAAATTCTTTATTAAAGTAGAAAGAAATCATTGAGATGATCAAGAATGTATTGACATTGTCACTGAACTCAATCATAGATATTCATTTAGCTCAATCATTCTGCATGTAATTATAGTAGATTCTGAGTTCGCATTCAACGTCTTGATTAACTCGCTCTGTTTGATCATCAATCTCAGAATGATAAGCAGTGAATAGACTAGCGATAATTTATAGTCGCTTACAAAGACTCTTTCACATGATGAATATGAATTAAGAGTCTTTATTTGAAACAATAGAACTGAATAAATCATGTAGTCGATAAACATTTCATAGCATAATTCAGACTGTTTCTTCGACTGAGATGTCATCATCTCTTCAATGACAGAAAACATAGTGATGTTCTTTGATGAAATGACATATGATTGTGCAAATGACATTATAATCTTCTGACAGAGATAGTTCAGTGATGAAGTTCATAGCTATATCTTTTCAGCGTTTCTGTGAAATCAAGAGAGAATGATGAAGTTCATTGATGCTATTTCTAGAAACTTTGCTTCGTTGACAAGCATGACAGTTTTAAATGTATCATCGAATAGTAACTTGATGATCTGATCAATAGTAGAAACGCTGAACTAGATCAATGATTTGTTTATTGTCGAAGTGAGAGATTGAAGATTGATCATGCACTTCTTGTAGTAATTTCGTGTGCATGTTCTCAGAGACTCACAGTAAATCTTTTCTAAATAGAACGTCGTCAATGATTTCGCAGTTCTTCAGTTTAATGATATGAAATTTGAGCTTGTTCTCATTCATAGCTTGTTTATATTCACTGCAGAATTCATCTGTTTGATTGACTAATTGTACTCTCTGATAGAGATTGACTTTCAATTCAACAAATAGAACATCAACTCTATCAGAAATCAGAATAGTTTGAAAATGATCTTCAAGACGCTAAGCTGATTCAGAGACATTCACTAAAGACATTCTGATTAAAGCATTGACTTTAGTGTTCATTTTGCCTGATTTAAAGATGATCTGAAAATTGAACTTTGATAGAATGTTCAGATAGTTGACTTGACGTCGACTCAGCTGTTTGTTTTTCATGAAGATTTTCAGAGCTTAATGATCAATGAATATCTGAATGAATAATTCAGTACATTTCAGCTTGAGTCATCAATGTTTGAAACAGCGAATAATGATCAGCAATTTCTTGTCATAGATACTGTTATGAGTCTGCATAGAGCGAATCATATGAGTGTATTCTAACTAGAAGTTCAAAGCTGAAGAAGAAAGAAGATGCAACACGTTGTGAGTTTTACTCACGAAGGCACGCTAGATCGCTAGCGTGTCAACATCAGCTCTATACTAGTCTATGATAGTCTGACATGATCTATGTTAGGCTAACTCGAAGTGCACGATCGCAACAGATATGATAGTTGATTTCAGCGAGAATCATGCTTTTGCTGTAGAAGATCATTGAGTGAAGTACACTCTCATCATTATACTGAGACAGTATTTCATCTTTTACATAGTTTAATGCATCGATTTTCAAAATAGTCTGACGTTTGAGATTGAAATGACAAAGAACTGAAGCGAAACTGATCTGTTTCTTCAGATTTCTGAAAGCTTGAACACAAACTTCATTTCAAACAAAAAATGTGTCTTTTCTAATCAATTGAGTGAATGATTTGACTAGTTTGAAGAAGTTCTTAATGAAACAACGATAAAAGTTCACAAATCTTACAAAGCTCTGAATTTCTTTCAAATTGATTGAAGTAGTTCAGTTGACTATGACAATCATCTTGCTTGAATTCATGCAAAGATCTTGTTTTGATACAATGACTTCTAGAAAGACTGTTTCTTCTACATCGAATTTGCACTTTCAAATATTCATCTGCAGTTCAGCTTTGCATAGTCGACTCGATACTAGTTTGACGTGATCTTTATGTTTCTTTCTTGTTTTGCTATAGATGAGAATGTCATTTAAATAGACTTGACAAAAGTCGTTCAGAAAGTCTCATAAAACATCATTCATATATTGCTGAAAGAAGATCAATTCATTAGTCAGTTTGAATGATAGCATCTTATATTTATATGCTTTTAAAGCAGTGATAAAAGTGATGTAATTCTCGCTATCAAGATGCATTTGAAGTTTGTTGAACATTGATATGATGTTTAATTTAGTCAGATGCTTGCAAATCACTATTTTATCAATGATCTCGTCTATCAACAATAAAGAATATCTATTTCTTTTGAAAATGACATTTAGCTTTTGATAGTTCACGCAGAATCAAAGATCTTCATTTGCTTTGAGAATGAATAGAACGAGAAAGAAATAAAGAGTCTGACTGAGAGTGATGAATCTCTTCAACAAGTTCTCGTTTAAGTACTTCTTTACTTTCAGAAGTTTGACAGAAAACATTCAATAGACTTGACAGCAAGAAAACGTTGAATCATTGATGAGCTCGATTTTATGATCATAGAAGCAATGAGAGAATAGTTTATTTCATTGAGCTTGATCAAAAACATCTAGAAACTCATGATATTTTGATGACAGCTTCGCTTTAATAACTTTCAAATTCTGAGTAGTTTTCTTGACGAAAGTAGATCTGTCGTCGAGTTCAAGTTGCTCAACTCAACTCAAGTTGAGTTTCAGAATTGAGTTGAGTTGAGAGAGATTAATTCAACTCAATCGAGTTGAGTCAGACTCTCAACTTAACTCAATCAACTTGACGAGTTGATTTGAACTCAACGACATGTTTAGACATTTTACTTATTTGAAATAAGTACTAGTAGAATGATATTATGAAACTTTAAAATGTGTATGTATGAATGATCTTTATTTACATGTCGAAAAGAAATTTATATGTATGTAGAGAAATGTCTTCAACTCTTCTATTGTTAACTCAGATCTCAGTCACTGTCTCTAACTAAACTGCTTGAGAAATGCGTGAGCAATTTCATGAAAACAGTAGATTGCAAAATGAATTGCAAAACTATTTACATGAGCTTTCTATTGATGTCTTCTTGTCTTCTTTGCTCAGACAATGCATTCAATTTAGCTTTATTCTTAAATGATGATTTCTTCTTGAAATTAGTCATTTCAAAGCTACGTTTACATGTTGAAACAGAATTCAACTTCAAAGAAGAAGTCGTTTTGCGCTGTTCTTTTTTCACTGCTAAAGATGACGACTTAGATTCTTCATTCAATTTAGAGACTGCAACGAATTTCATCAAATTTCTTTGATTCATTATCTTTCATAATAATTGATCGTTCTTCTTCAATCTGTTTCTCTCAGTCAAGTGTAATGTAACTCGATCAAAATGAGCAGACGCTGAAAATCAAGCATTCAAAAGTGAAGTTGTTGTAGATCTTGCTGTCGTAGATCTTGCTGTATTAAATAACGTAGATAACGAGAGTTCTTTAAAGTTTGAGAATCTAGATTGCGAAGATGATATAAAAAGATCAACATTAAGTGTATCATTGTTCTTCAGCTCTGATATTGTTAATTAAATGTCTGATGATGAACAATATAACATTACTTATCACGCTCGTTATCATCATCAACATCATCATCTGATGATGCATCGCTGATATACTCTAAATCTTCATTAACGTCGATGATGAAGACTAAATCTTTATTCTTTTCTTGTTTCTGTGCATCGAAAGTTCTTTTCTCTTTGATAAGCTCATGAGACTTAAATTCTGCTTTCAACTTCACAGCATCTGCATGCTTAATCATCATGATATTTGATATGATGTTGACAACAAGAGAGCTGCAACGATAAGATAATAAGTCTCATCTCAAATTGAAAACTCGTTCAACATTTGTTGAGATAGCTGAAATTGCTAAAATATCTCGAGTCATTCTGCTTAAAGAAACAAAGTTTCTGAAATAATTTCTTCAGAACTTAATGAAATTGATGTCTTGAACAATGTCTAAAGCTTATTAGAATTTGATATTTCAAACTATGTGACTGCAAAATCGATTGCAAAATCGATTGCGAAAATAATAGCAAAGCAAACTAACATAATAAATAAAAATTATTAATTATCTTGAACAATGTTCGAAATAAACTCTCTTGTATAAACATGCTTTGAAGACTAATCTTAAGTATTTAATACTCTTTCTCATTCTCATTCTTGAAACTTAACGTCAGCGATTTGAGTAACTGTTTAACAGCTAACTAAATTACATGTGCTAAACATGATAAATGTGAAGTAGCTGAGAACGTTTGCAAAGTCTCGTCTAATGCAGTTATCATGACGTTATTATTGCTGACGTTGTCTGTGATTACAGTCATAACTCGATCTTGAATATCAAGTTCTTGCAATATTCATTCAGTAATACTGCTTAGATTGCTCTCAATATGCTTGTCTTTGATTTGTTCAAAGCTCAACAAGACTTTTCAATACTTTCAGAACTCAATGTAGCAAAATCTCATGATGACTAGAAAAGATAATCTATTAGAACTACTTCATTCATCTAAACTAATAAAGATTTTAGAATTCGTTGATAAATTCTTGAGTAAGTTGACTCAAACAACAGTCGCTCAATTCTTAAGAGAGATCGTAAGTTTGATTCTGTGCAACAGAGTAATGCTCGATCGTGTCATTTCAAATGCTCATCGAAATTGAACATTGTCAACAGTGACATGAAAGATGTTCAAAGCGACGAAAGTCTTTTGAAGTTGTAATGCAAAAACTTCTGAAGTATATTCTTGATGAAAAACATGATGCTGTGATTTGTTAATCTTTTGCAATCTCTTTTGCAATCTGTTTTGCAATCTATTTTGCAATCTGCAGCTAAGAAGCAACTTATCAAAGCTTTAACTCTAACAAAGTTACAAATGTCTTGAACTTTCGTGATCTTAGTTGCTAAGTTTGTGCATCTATCACAATCTTTGCTATTCAAATGATGTTTCATAATGCTGTTATCAATGCTTCTATTGTTAGAATGCTTGTAGACATGCAAACACAAATGACAAATAAGTTTGAGTCTTTCGCTTTCAACTAAAGCTGTCTGATAGAAGTTATTTCATATTTCATCTGTTCATGTCTGTGAGATTCACTTTGAATGACGATAGTCTGATACTTTTCGTTCTACTTGCATCGCATATTGAGTTTGCTTTCATCAATTCAGAAATATATGTTGATATTCTTGCTCATGATCGTATAGCACATATCATTCATCATGTAACGACTGCAGTTCAACAAGCACGACAGAAGCAACGTTAGAAAAAGAAGATCAAGCACTATCATGCTTGCTGTTATCAAGATTCTCTGAAGATATATTTATAAAACTGAATAAACTGTTCATACTTGCTTGCAATTTCGATGTTCTGTTTCAAGAAGATGACATGATAAGTAAGTTAAACGAAAAAGAGACTGCAAAAAGAGTTGCAAAAAGAATTGCTAAGAAAGTTGCAAAAAGAATCAAAAACAAGTTTGATCTTTCAAGCATCATTAAGCTTAGAGTTTGAAGATCAATGCAAATCATGCATCATTGTTGACTTGTGACTGATTAATTTTTATCTTTTAAATTAACTGTTAATTATTCTAAAAACTAGCACATTTTAATAAATTTCAAACGTCATGATTGACTAAGAAGCTTATTACAAATACAAGAAAAATAATTATACAGAGATGAACTGAAGTACGAAATAATCGTTGCACAAAATTATGCGAAAAGAATGTTTAATTCTTCTGTTCACTTCTGCTATTTAATTATTACATGAGAGTATGATGTGATGCTGCATGCAATAAATGATTCTATCTATTAGCTTGTGACTGCAAAACTAGCTAGATCGTTGATTTAGAAACACTCGATTTCTAAGATATGAATATTAAGAGAATCAAAAAGATTACTTGACTTCTTAATTTTGAATATTACTTTTCAGATTTCACATGTCAATTTGTGTGAAATATTTGATGTTCATTCATACTTGTTGTAGTCAAAATTTGTCGATCAATTCTCAGTCTGATCTGATAGCACAATTCACTTGCATGACTTGTTCTTAATCGTCTTTCTTCTTGATCATACTGAACGTCATAGAATTTTCTCAGACGTGATGAATGATTCTTGAAAGCGCTTTAATGTCAATTTGTGATCTCGAGAGATATGACAATTTCTGAAGAAGACTCAACAATACTGATCGCTCTCTGCTTTTCTATATGTCACAATGTTAATATAAATATTGAAATACAAGTCGCGAAATTGATTGCAAAATTGATTGCAAAATTGATTGCAACATCAAGAACAAAATCAAGAGTAAAATTCAAATAGTAAAAGAAATAATAATCATGTTGTAAACAAGATTACAAAAAAAACTGTCAAAACTTACACAATAAGACGACACGCTACGTCTTTTCAGAAATTCTGAAACTGTCGAAGAATCTTCACTGTTAATGCTTCTCTGATGACATTCAAGTCATTTATCATCTCTTTGTTCATTATCATCTTGAGCTTTTCTCTCAGAAGCAAGTCATTCACCTGATATTATTCTTTCGCCTGAAGATCATTGATGTCAGAGAGCTTCTCTCATTGAGAATTCTTCACATTTGTATTGAAACAAGCGCTTAGTACTGAAGAATCTTGATTGAGACTTGCAACATCGAGACGCATTCTTACATGATTCATCGTATTTTCTTTTGCAATTCTATGAATTTATTAATATTTGATTGCAAAAAGAATTGCAAAAAATATCGTTGATTTCATTTGCTATTTACATGCGCAGTTAACAAGAACTCATGATCATCATTTGATGCTTGTAGATAGACACTCGATTTTTTGAATTGCTTGATTCAGTAGAAACGAATGTTTCTATCTCTGTTCTTGACATCTTTTATTTCTTTTTCATCATTCGTCATTCTTTCAACTCGACTTCTAGTCTTTTTCAAATGAGAATTATTGAAATAATTATCGTTTATCTTGCGCTTGTTAATTGACATCATTGCAATGATAATATAGAGTAGTAGTGAAAGTGTAAACATAATATTTTAGTATTCTAAATGATGATTGTGAGTTAAAATAGTGAAGTTCAATTGCAATAATGAGATATGAACTTTAAACTTCAATATCTTGATTTAAGATTTTAAGATTTAGATCATCAACATTAATTCTGTCATGATTTTAGTCTTTGTCTATTCTTCAACTAGTCTTCGCCTAGTTTCATTCTAATCGAGTCTAGCGAAAATCTGATCTAAAGATGATGTCATTGAGTCTCTGCATTATATGTGTAAGACGTCAACTCAATCGAGTCTAGCACAGAACTGAGAAACACACATATAAGAATTGAGTTCTTTTCTGTAGATACTTTTCTTTCTTAACATTTATTTATTAGTTAAATGACATCTCTATGACTCGCTCTAGATCGATCTTTAACAGTAGATAAATGCTCATTAACTACTCTGCTGTCGACGTGTAGATGATACGAAATAATCTACTTCTATTCAGAAAATTTGCAAGAAATTCTTTGAATTACTTTCATCAAAACACATCTTCAAATTTACTCAAATTTATCAAATCAATCACTCAACTTTATCACAATCAAATCTATCTATCTATCTTTCTTACAATGACACGCGACTTCGAATCAGTTGAGTCATGAACAGCTCATCTGCTTAGAAGCACTGCTAGCAGACGCGTTTTCATTATTTCTTTTGATGTCTCAGCTGAATCTCAGAATGTCGCTACTTCATGAAACATCAACATAAGTCAACAACTTTGTCAATGAGCTATTGATCAGTCAGACGAGATCATCAAGATGCTGATCAAGCTAAGAGATCAACGAAACATGACTTTGAAACTCAATGAGCAATGAATCAATGTTCAAGTCAATCACATCAAGAGACTTGATGAGCTAAAGATCAATCAAATGACAATAGACACTCAAGAAGAGACTATCATCAAACTAGAAGAGAAAGTCTTGAGTTTAAAAAAGAAACAGCGTTCAGCGAATCAATCTCGATCTCGTCAGTCTACGAAATCTCTATCTCGTCAATCTATCGAGAATCATACTCGACGTAAGTCGTTCACTCTATTCAATAATGATCATCACAAGTTCTTCAAGTTTTCAAACTCATTTATATTCACTAATGAAGATGAATCAACATGAGACAGCTGAAGAATCAAGATGAACGACAAGCTTCAGACAAATGTCGATCACTTCAATAATGAAAATATCTGTATTGTTTATGTGATATCTAGACTAGAAGATGATGCTGCTGAGCACATCTTCGCTCAACATTGACATGATGCTTCGCATTTATACATCTCAATCAACAAGCTATTTGAGCATCTGAAAGAAATATATGATGAACTGAATAGAAATTGAAAATGTTGTCGTAAGTACAACGTTCTGAGACAAACAGACAAATTTTTCAATGTCTTCTACTTCAACTTTATAAAGTTATTCAGCTATCTAGACTACGACGATTGCACTCTGATGAACAATCTTCAGAATAAAATCAATAATCGCTTGCAGAACACTCTATCAGTCTGTTCAGAGAATTTTACTTCGCTCACTCGCTTAAGAATCTTTCTTCAAGATGTGAATAATAAACAATGAGTCAACTATCAGCTACGCAGTCAGCTTCGCACTGTCATCATCAAAGTCTCTGTCATATCTGATAAATGTGCTGCTACTTTATTGTCAGTGATGACTTTGATAATTGAATATGTCAAGTCGACTATCTTTTCTACATCTGAGTCAGTCAGATCATCTATCATTTGCTATATTTGCAAGATTTCAGATTACTTATTCAAGAACTGCTTTCAGAACAAGATCAACACTTCAGCATTTTGTGTCTTCATCTCTCATCTACATGAGATCATCATTTCAAAGAATAAGAAGAATGAGAAAATGTCTTCTTTTGAAGATAGTGAGGCAAAAAACTAGAAACTTTCATCAAAGACGTGATGAAAGATGTGTTAATTTCTTCAACGATGAGCATGTCAAATGACTCTTTTGCTTCTGAATCTTTGATTACTGAATGTGTACTTTCTAGCAATGAAATTAGTTACTCATTGAAGTCATTGATAGACATCGAAGCTGCTGACTATTCATTCATTAATGAAGTGATCGCGCAGATTGTTTGTGATCAGTTGCAAATCGAGTCTCTGACTTTGATCAAAGTGAAGTCAATTCGAGAATTTGACGATCAGTATGCTAAGAAACTTATTACTCATGTCATTTATTTGAATCTGACTGTTCAAGATCATACAATTGACACAGCTTCTATGTTGATCACTTGATTAGATCAACATCAAATGATTCTTGAAAAAACATGAATGAACAAAATTGATCTAGTAATAAATATGCAAATTGATTTTCTTCGATTTTCGAATTTCATCTCTAGTCAGAAATCAATTGTTCTACTCTCAAGTTATAGAACAATCACGAAACAGAAGAGCTTAACTTCTACTCATATACTAAAGAGATCTTTCACTTTCGTTACATCTCAACTCAGTCAGAAATCACTCTCTTTCAGTCAAAAGAAGAGTTCAATTGAACAGTTAAAATCGTGTAACGCGACTTTAACTAACGTCAAAATTTCTAAATCAACATCAGGTTCAACGAACATAGTAATGATAGAAACAGCGACATATAGAATGTTAGTCAAACGTTCAGATGTCAAGATCTTTGCTGTTATCATCTTGAAAATCGATCGACTCATAACTACAGCTGAAAACAAGTCTGAAGAAGTGAATCTGCATGAGCTTTCTCACGCTGAAGCTCTTGAGCAAGTCAAGATCAAGCTTCTCTCTGAATATCACGACTATCTAGACGTCTTTGATTAAGCAATGATTGATCAGCTATCATCGCATTGTTTCTACGATCACAAAATCGAGTTGATCGATGAAGAAACATTTTCGCGAAGCAGACTATATCAGATGTTCAATCACAAGCTTCAGAAGATAAAGAAGTATCTGATCAAACATCTGAACAAAGAATTCATTTTCTTCAGCTTTGCATCATACGTCTCGCTCATCTTGTTCGCTGAAAAGAAAGACGAAAGTCTGCGTTTCTGCGTCGACTACAGAAAGCTCAATGCTTTGATCAAACGAGATCACTATTCTTTGTTCTTGATAGACGAGACTCTCGCTCGTATACAAGAAAGCAAATATCTGACTCGATTGAACATCATTGTCGCGTTCAATAAACTGCGAATGCACTCAGATAGCGAAGATCTGACTATCTTTATCATCTTCTTCGACTCATACAAATATCATGTAATGCTCTTTGAATTAATCAACGAATCGACGTTCTATCAACACTATATGAACGACGTGCTGTTCAAATATCTTCATCAGTTTTGTCAGATCTATCTAGATGACATTATCATCTACAGCAAGATCTTGAAGAAACACAAGCAACATGTACGATTGATCTTGAATAGACTACGAGAAGCTGATCTACAGATAGACATCGATAAATGCAAGTTTCATGTTCAGAAAATCATCTTTTTGAGACTTTTGATGTCAATCGAGAAACTTAAGATGAATTCACGAAAGATACAAGCAGTAGTTGATTGATCTACACTCAATAATCTCATTCAGATGCAGTTCTTCATTGACTTCTGCAATTTCTATCGACGCTTCATCAAGAACTTTTCGAAGATTGTTCGTTCAATGATTCAACTCACTCAAAAGAAGATCATATTTGAATGAAATGAGACTTGTCAGACTGCATTCAATCACATGAAGAAACGTATGACTGAGACTTTTATACTTCGTCACTTTGATCAGACTTGTGAGACTATTCTGAAAACTGACTCATTCAACTACGTAAATGATGAAGTTCTCTCTCAATATGATGACGAAGAAGTACTACATTCAATTGCTTTCTATAGCAAGAACATGTCTTCTGCTGAGTGCAACTACGAAATATACAATAAGAAACTGCTGATCATCATTTGAGCATTTGAGCATTGACGACTCAAACTGAAGTTGACTGACATTTCTATCAAGATGTTCATTGATCATCAAGCACTCATCTCATTGATGAAAGATAAGAAGCTGAGTCGATGATAAATGCATTGAGTTCAGAAGTTAGCTGACTTCAACTTCAAGATAATGTATCGATCTGACAAACAGAACATTAAGATCAATGCATTAACTCATCAAGCTGACTTCATGTCTAGAAATTTCAATAATGAACGCGTTTGATATCAAAGAACTACTATTCTGACATTAAATTGAATGAAGATTGCTGATCTAGAGAAGAATAATGATCAATCAATCTATAAACAGATTCTTGAAACTAATGAGATCAATGAGAATTGTACGCTACTTCGCGAAGCAATAGCAAGAGACGAAGCACAATGCAAAGACATCAAGCTGAAGAATTGTTGAATTCAGAATGAAATCTTATACAAAGACAGTCAGTTATGAGTTTTGTTCAATGAACTTCTGCAAATGAATCTGATTCGTGAGATACATGATCAGTCATCGATCGATCATTCTGAAATTCTTAGAACAGTGAAGATCATAAAGCGAAATTACTATTGATCTTCTATGCAAAAAACGATAGATCGATATATTTGAAACTGCTACGTATGTCAACGTTCAAAGACATCAAGAAATAAATCAAATGACTTGCTTCAATCTTTATCTATATCTGAACAGTGATGACAAGACATAATAATGAACTTCATTATTGATCTATCTGATTTGTATGATTACAACGTTATTCTGACTGTCATCTGCAAATTGTTAAAAGAAAGGCATTATATTTCTTGCATCACTGATGATGAAGATATCACAGTTGAAAAGACAGCTGAAATGCTGATTCAATGAGTATATTGAACTCATGATCTATCAAGCTTCATAGTATCTGATCAAGGTTTGCAATTCATCTCTATACTATGAAAGTTTCTTTGCAAACGACTGAGCATTTCTGTTACGATTCTAGCTACGCATCTTCGTTGATGACTATGTTGATGACTATGTTGATAACTATTTTGAGAGCTATCGTCGATCGCTCGTCGCTAGAGCATAGACTTGTTTTGAAGTCAACTTTATTCAGAATTAGCTTATGTTCTTCTGAGTCATATAGATAGTCGACCCTTTTCTTCTAGATACTTTTCTTTCTTAGCATTTATATACTCGTTACATTACACTCATATGACTCGCTTTATGCTGATCTCTAACATTATATAAATGCTTCTTCGTTACAGACGAAGTGAAATAATCTGCATTGATTCTCGAGTGCTTCTGTCGACTCTTCAACTCACTATCGACATTTGGTCTAGCCGACTTGCAATCATCAGCAGCACTCATCTCTCTTCTCTCGTGAGCTGATTCAGCGAGAATAAACAAAAGATTCAAACTCGTGCGCTGATCAGCGAGTATAAACAAACGATCGAAATCATTCAACTAGATCAAAGATCAGCGAATTAATCATTCATTCAGATTCGCAAGAGATTCTTCGAATTTGTTGAACAATCAAACGAAATCAGTCTATGACTGCGTGAAGTCTCTATCTCAAAGAGCAATCAAACAAGACCAGTCATAAAACTGCGTGAAGTCTCTATCTCGAGAAGCAAACTCTCAGTGAGTCTGCTTCAATGACATCGTCAATGCGATGATTTTCTCATCACTCTACCTATCAGTGAATCGATTCGTCTATCAGTTCACGTGCAACTAGTGAGTCTGCTTTAAAGACATCGTCAATGCAATGATCTTCTCATCGCTCTACCCATCAGTGAATCGAACTACTATGTTCATATGCAACTAGTGAGTCTGCTACAAAGACGCGATTCGAATTGATCTCTTCAATGAGTCAATCAATTCTCTCATAGTGAGTCTGCTACAATGACACGTTTGACAGTGAGTTTGCTTCAATGACGCGTTTGATATTGATCTCGTCATCGAGTCAGTCACTCGATAGTTAGTCTGCTTGAACGACACTCGAAGTGAGTCTGCTACAAAGACAGACAACGATTGATCTCTTGATTGAGTCAATCAACGAACGAAACAAGCTCTACTATGTAGTAGATTTGAATCAGAAGTGAGTCTGCTTCAATGACATCTTTCGTCAATGCAATGATCTATCTACTCACATCGCTCTATCTATCAGTGAATCGATCTGTTGACTCGTTCGCATGCAACTAGTGAGTCTGCTTCAATGACACTTCTATCTTGCATAGTGAGTCTGCTACAATAGGCATTTTGATTCTACACAAGGCTAAGAAAATACATTTATGCAAACATGAATCGTTGAAGAAAAGAAGTAATGTTACGATTCTAGCTACGCATCTTCGTTGATGACTATGTTGATGACTATGTTGATAACTATTCTGAGAGCTATCGTCGATCGCTCGTCGCTAGAGCATAGACTTGTTTCGAAGTCAACTCTATTCAGAGTTAGCTTATGTTCTTTTGAGTAATATAGATAGTCGATTCTTCTCTTCTAGATACTTTTCTTTCTTAGCATTTATATACTCATTACATTACACTCATATGACTCGCTCTATGCTGATTTCTAACAATTTCCCTTTGATTGTTCATCGTTTATCATTCTCAGATCAACGATCAAAGCGAACGAGTCAATCAAAACATCAAGCATTATCTTCGATTCTTCTGTTTGTATATGCAGAACGACTGATCTAAGTGACTACTCATGATCGAGTTTGTTGACAATAACGTCTTGTCATCAGTCATCTTCTTGATCTTCTTCTTCATGAACAAGAGCTTTCATTCTCGTATGAGCTTCGACTCTGACATCATCGAGTATGAAAGCATTCGCGAACGCTTGCAGATTGATCAAGTCAAGAATATATCTGAACAAATGAACAAGACTTTGATCTTCGCTCGTGAAGCTCTGATCAAAACACGAAAACAAATGATGAATCAAGCTAATAAGCATAGAAAGAAGATCAATTATGAGATTGAATCAAAGATGTTTCTGAACGAACGAAACATCATTACAGCGAGATCTTTCAAAAAATTGAATGACAAGATGCTTGATTCATTTCAGATCATTGAGTCTGTTGACTCATTCTATAAGTTGAAACTATCAGAGACTATGCATATACATGATGTATTTCATTCAGAACTTCTTCATTCTGTCGTCAATGACTCTCTGTCTGATCAAAAGAATGAATCTTCAAAGTCAATAGTGATAAACGATGAAGATGAATGAAAAATCGATGATATACTGAACTTTCGACGCTATAAAAAACGACTTCAATATCGAGTCAAATGAAAGAGCTATGACAATGATCTCAACTGATATAACGCTGACGATGACGAATTTATGAACACTCAAAAGATGATTGATGACTTTCATATCAAATATTCAAGAAAAGCGCACTAAGAAACAACATTCATGCGAATATGAATAGTCAAGAGAAGAAAGTAATGTCATGATTCTAGTTTTCGTCTATTCTTCAACTAGTTTTCATCTAGTTTCATTCTAATCGAATCTAGCAAGAATCTGATTTAGAAGTGATGTCATTGAGTTTCTGCATCATATGTGTAAGACGTCAACTCAATCAAGTCTAGCACAGAGCTGAGAAATACACATATAAGAATCGAGTTCTTTTCTGTAGATACTTTTCTTTCTTAGCATTTATTTATTAGTTAAATGACATCTCTATGACTCGCTCTAGATTGATTTCTAACAAATTCAGTTGTGTAATCATCAACTTTTTTTCTTCTTTGTAACAATTATCTTCAAACAACAACATACTGCAATCATGATTGCAACAGCTCAGTAAGTTATGTATCAGCTTCATGAGTTTATAGAAGATCGCAAAACTGATTGCAATACAGAAACAATGAGCTTAACGTCAATAACAAAACGCTATTCAGCACTTTTGATTTTGCAACTGACGAGATTTTGAACTCGATTTTGAATTCAAATGAATTCTTCAACTTGCATGAATTTATGTACATGTTTCGTTTCTTATTACTCTTGAATTGATTGCAAAACTGATTGCAAAGTAGAAATAATATTGCAGCGAATTTTAAATTCAAGCTTACAAGATCAAATTTTGATCACGAGTCAAATAATAGATCGCGATTGTCAAGCAGCTCAGAATCATCATTGTCAAGCGCATCATCATCATTCTCATCATCATCATTCTCATCATCATTCAGTAAAAAACCTTATAACAAGCAATTTGTCAAAAAGATGCTTCGAAAACAGTCAATAGTGAAGTCGAGAACTGATGATAGAAAGATGAAGCTCATCAAAGTAAGTTTGAGACTTACTAGATTGCAAAAAGAATTGCAAAAGTAATTTCAAAGACGCTGATCATATGTTAGAATGTTTGATTCATTGAATCAGCTTGTATTATCAATGTCATCATAAAAAGTGATCTTATCAAGCTTAAGAAAATGCGAAAATATTGCAGAGAAACTGTAATACTTCGTGAAATTCATCAATATCAAAGAACAATCAACTTACTTATTTCAAAGCTGTTGTTTCAGCGTGTGATTCGCGAAGTGTGTCATGAATTGATTGAAGTCAATCTTCGCTTTCAATCAAAAGCTATAAAGACATTGCAGAAGACGATGAAAGCATGACTGATTGCAATGTACGAAGATTAGTTTCATGATCAATTTTGCAATTAATTTTGCAATCAATTTTGCGATTCAAATACTGATTACTTAACAGACATCAATCTTTGCGCAATTCACGCAAAGCGTGTAATCATTCAAGCGAAGAATATGAGGTTAATTTTTCATCTTACAAGCGAAAAGTTTACATTTGAAGTCTGTTCAAATTACATGACGAAGTAGATAGTCATGTTACTATGCAATCAGAATGCAACGCTGTCGCAAGACAAATAGATAGTAAATACAATTTTTGCACTGTTACACTGTTAGTGATACTATTGCTTTCGCGCATAATTCAAGTTAATTCTTATTGCTTTTGTCAATAACTTTAGTTTTTTTTTTCTTGAATGTAAAGTCAATTAATTAACTACTTGTATGCATAAGATTTCAGCGCAAACGAAATTTTCACGCACGTTAACTAAAACTATTTATATTAATGTCATTTTAGCACGTCAAACTCTAACTATTTGTTGCTAATCTTTCTAGATTAGAGTGCGTGAAAACTCAGTTTGCGCGAAAATCTCATGCATACAAGTAATTATTCTATTTTTAGAAATCGAATTTGAATTCAGTTTGCATGAAAATTCTGTGCATATGAGTAAGTATACTATTTTTAGAAATCAAGTTTAAGCAACTCAACTTGATTTCAAATTGAGCTCGAGTTGAGAAAGATCAATTCAATCTCAACTTGAACTCAGAATTGAGTTGAGTTGATTCTTCTCAACTCAACTCAATTCTAACTTGACGACAGATCTAGACGAAAGAGACGTTCAGAGTGTTCAAATTGCATTGAGTGTTGTACGTAATTTCTTTATCAATATTCTTCATGAATAGAGTGAATACTTCAGTCTGATTCTTCTTTGAGTGATTCAACAATGTTTTAAACGAAGCAATGTTTATGCTTTGAATTGAGAAGAACTCTTTCTGAATCGTAGTTGAAATAAATCGTTTGAGCATTCTAGAAATCTTTGACTGAGAGTTAGAAGTAAACAAAGTTGATCACGATCAACTTGAATACTTTAAATTGAGAGAGATCAAAAAAATCAAAATGAAAGTATTTAATTGATTTGAAAAAACGACGACGTTGATTTGCATATTCAGTAATATTTCATTTTTATTCATTCAAGATTTTTCTAATATGACTTTGTGATGATCAATGTCAGCTATCAACATAGAAACAGTCAATTTCTTATGACTTTTAATGATGAGATTCAATAGAATTTTATGAGTGATAGTCTTCTTAAATATCTTTTCATTATATTCTTTTATTAACTTCTCTTTTGTCAGTAATATAGATTGAATTCTCAGCTCTTTACATACTTTGTCGACTAGATTAATATGTATGATCATATAAATGACTGAATCACTGTCTATCAAAGAATGAAGATTGAATGATTCATTCTGCAAAATGAGAAGAGCATTGACTAGAAACGACTTATCAAAGTAATTCTTTTTCGATAGAATTTCATCTAGATTGCACAAAGATATAATCTTCACTTCAATGATTGTTGAAAAGATAACTAGTTTTTTAACTTGAACTCTGATTCAGTATTGAGTTTGAAACAATCGTAGTTCTCATCAACTGCATTGACTTTGATAGATTGATTTGAGCATTCTCTGAAACTATGATCTGATTTGTGACATATGAAACAGATTTCAACTAGAACATCTGCATTCTTAATGTTAGTCAAAACTGCGCTGCGTGACTTTGATCAGTCAAACTTCAAAGTTGAAGACTGAACAGCAATAATTGCTCTAAAAATGATGATCTTTGAATCATCATGTTTGAGTAGTTTGTTCTTGATCTTTCAAACTGCTCTATGTTCATTGTTCAAGCGAATCAGATAGTTTCGAATATCTGATAGCTTGATGAGCGACTTCATCTGAGCTGTTCAAAAGATTTGAAGACGAGAGTTTATTTTATTCTTTAGATCAATGACTAGTACGTTCTTCTGATACTTTAAATAAATGTATAGTCATTGAAACTGATTAAAGAAATCGCTGAATTTCTTTGATTCTTGAATCAGATTAATATATTCTCTATCATAGTTGTCTTTCTTATCAGAATCATGAAATGATTGAGTTAGTTTCTCTAGAAGTTCATTGACAGTCAGATAGAGATTATCACAGTTGAAATTACATCTGACTTAAGTGACTTCAACGACATCATCTGCTAGTTGATATTTATGTAGCTTAGCTTGTAAAGTTCATTTGAGAAGATGTTGACATTAATTGCTAACTTCTTTCATATATCAAGAAATCAGTTCTTTCAAGTAGAGTTCTTTTCATCAGTGAACATCAAAGAATCAAGTATTTTGTGATGTTTAGATTGTTCAAAGTAGATGACAATCAAGAAAGCAGTGATGATTACATTGACTGTGATAGCAGTGAAAGCTTGTAGTTTTGCTTTCAACTGTTGAATTTCGCTCTTGTCTCGTTGTTTCATCTTAATGAGATGATCTGTTTCTTTATTAAGAACATAGATACGTTTCTTTCATACTTTCATATCATCAAGTATGATGATTTCAGCGTTTGATTCGTCAAAAGCAATGAATGAAGAAGTGTGTTGTAAATCGACAATAAAAGAGAAAGCTTGTGAACGTGTTTATTGCAAGAAGTCAACGAAAGCTTTATCTTTATCAGATGTGTTCTTAAATGTCATAGTGAAGAAGATGAGAATTGGTTTGAACTGAACGAAGAATGAAGCTCAGTGATTTTATGAAGAAAGACGAATGTTTGTTCAACAAAGAAAATGTTTGTGAGAATGATTGATCTTGAAGCAATTCACGAAGGTTCTTTATTGTAATTCTCTTGATCGATTTGATTCTCTAGCAATTCATGAAGATTCTTTATCATAGATTTTATTAATCAATTTTGAATGAATGCATACTGAATGAGTGATAGATCTTCTAGCAATTTAATGATCATATGTTCTTGTTGATTCTATGAATCTTCTGATGTTGTTCTTGTCTTTCAAGATTGAATCATCAGATAAACAAATTTCTTTAAACTCAATTCATCTGTATGAGTTGATTGAATGAGTAATGAGATCAGTATCATGTGATTAACAAATTCTTAATATAATGTCAGAATCATGTTTAAATGATACAATCAATGAAGATCAGAATTGATAGTGCTTGATCTTTAGAAATAGCTATAACTGAATATTAAGAATATAGAAGAAGATTGATACAAAAGCTTCTATTTATGTAATGTTCAAAGACTGTGCTAGACTTGAAAGAGATATGTTTATGACATGAAAAGAAGATGATGTAAATGAACAAGATGTTGATGAGAGAAAAGAGTGTTGAAGAAGAAAAAGAGTGTTAAGTCATATCTGAGTCAAATCTGAGTCAGATTTAGGTCAGATTGCGACTAGATTGTTGACTAGCTTTAATCATTATGCAAAGTACTCGCTAGCATGAATTGCGAATTGATTAGAGCTTCAGTCTTATTGATCTTGATACGTTTGTAACAGATTCAGTTCAATGCATATGAACAAACGCAGATTTTATTGACAAAAGCAAGATTCAATTCAGTAACATATGAATGAATGCAGATTTTATTGACAAAAGCAGAACTCAGTTCAGTGAGATCAGCTCAAATTCAGATTTTATTCAACTTTAAGCAATGAATGTCACTTAAGCTAAACTTTAAAATTTAGTTCACTTTATGAGATGATGCTTTAAAGTATTGAAAATGATCATTGTATTGCAATTGCACTATACATGAACATCAACAAAAGATGCAAATATTAACATATACGAGTAATAACGTCAAATATATATAGAGACATTAAATGATTCGAATTATAATATATATTTATTCATGAAAGTTATTGTTGCTCTGTTTAATGATGACTTGAGCAACTCGATGCTTCTGATTCAATATAAAAGAATTAATATTTTTTTTATATTGAGCTTGTTTCATTCATTCATTCAAGCATGTTCTAATTCAACTTTATCTTTTATGAAAGATCTTTGATTAGCTATATGATTCTTGAGCAGATTTCAGACGTGTTCAATAGAATTCAGATCGAGACTGTTATCTGATCAATTCAGAATCATGATGTTTTGCTTCGCAAATAAAGATTTTTGTCATTGAGAAATATGACAGAAGACTTCATTCTGCATTAATAGAGTAGTGCTCATAAAGCAGTGAGTGATCTGAAATCAATGATAGACAGATAATAGTAAGAATCGCAAGATGCATCTGTTGTATTTATATCAGTCAATCTCTCTTCTTTTGAAACGACAGCACGACAAGAATTTGAACGAGAAAGTCTTCAAGTCTTGTTGCAGACAATTCGTCTTCTTCTCTGCATGAGCTGTCTGTTCTATAGAGCGTCATAGTAAATTCTCGACAGCAAGAGCTGAGATAAAAACTTCGCGATTCTTTTTATTCTTAAGCTGATAGATGTAACAAGAACTCTTTCAATTCAGAGTTATAAAATCTTAAAACATAAACGTTGTATATTCAAAAAAGATCTTCTCACATCAATCTGACTTTCACTCTTCTTCTTTGATTCATGTAACGTGTATAAGACTTCGCAATTTTCCTAATTTGACTGATGTTTCATTTGTATAGATGATTCTACTTCATCTCTGCCTCAATATTACATTTCAGAACTTTTTATTTCTACATCAGTCTAAACGCTTCATTTTCATGATCATGATAAGATAGAGCTTTTGACGAGATAAATAACGATCGTATTTGACTTTCTTGAAGACTCTCTCTATTGTAGATCGTGAGACTAATACTTCACATTTGTGTGCAATCATGACTCAGAATCTGCGTCATCATTTCTAGCTAGATGTGACTAGTTTGATTATTATATCAATTTGCTTCTGACATAACAATGAAGATCTTTCAGAACGCGATTCAGAAGCAACGTTTTTCTCGCGAAAAGACTTTGTTTCATGAATTTTAGTCTTTGTGCAAGCATGATTGCTGATATTTGATATTGATGTCAAAGAAACTTTAATGCAAGTCTGTATGACGCGTAAAGATGATTGATTCTGATATCTGTTATGAACATGCCTGAATCGATCAGAGTTCAGATTTAATTCTAATCAATTTGATTAAAGCAAGTCATAACGCTATGCCTAGTTTGAATCTAGCGCATCTCTTTGAATCATTCTCAGCACTTCTTTTCGTTTGTTCAGCACTTTCTTCATTCATCTCTTTCATCATTCTTTTAGACAAACACATCTGATCTATTACATCACATCTGTATCGAGTCTAGCGCAGCCTCAAGTCATTATTTATAGAAGAGCTTGCACTCTTTCTCTTCTGTATTCTTAATGTCTTGTTATAACTATCTCTAAAGAACAATACATACATATCAGCTCTGAGTTTCTTTGATTGAATGATCTAGGCACAATCTCAACATTACATTAAGAATCTCGTTTATCATACGATACAGATACTCATTACTCGTTCAATATACTCGTTCAGACAGATCGAGTCTAAAGAAATTCGTTTATCTGATGATCAACGCAATCGAAAGACAGAACAACACTAGAAAATCTATAGAATCAACAGCGAGACTGATTGAATTGCTAGACGACTTACAGCTCATTAAGTACGCATCGTTCATTTCGATTAATAGAATCAGCGATAAAGAATCTTCGTTGATTGCTAGAGAATCAAATCGATCAAGAGAATCAATCAATT
>JAABUT010001013.1_pt1 | contig 35938 bp, 31 predicted proteins | sample 5559281 | NCBI WGS metagenome assembly JAABUT01 (sample SAMN10711880, study PRJNA513359) | rock metagenome | isolation source: Antarctica rocks | place: Antarctica: Victoria Land, Ricker Hills nord | collected 2016-01-04 | reverse complement strand
GCTGCTGGTTAGTTTATCCACACAAAAATGTGGATTTTAAAGAAAAAAGTAACAAAAAAGAAAATAGTAGTAATAATAGTAATATTATAAATAGAATTTGAATACAAATCTAAAGGACACAACGATGTCGAAAAATGATATGCTGCCGGCTCCAAAAAAAACCGGCACAAAAGGCGAACCTGAAAATATAGAAAAAGGACTAACGTAAATTACAATAAACTTAGATAAAATACAAATAAGTTGCATAAGAAAAATATAATTACGGCAGGCAAATCATTGGATGAAGCAAGTAAAGTTTTAATTATGGTGCATGGCCGGGGAGCAGGTGCGGAGGATATTTTATTCATGTCTTCATATTTACACGTAAAAGATTACGCTTTAATTGCGCCTCAGGCAACTAATAACACCTGGTATCCGTATTCTTTTATTGCTCCGGTAGCACAAAACGAGCCCTGGCTGTCATCTTCATTAGCAGTGTTAAAAGAAATAGTTACCGGTTTAAATAAGCAGGGATTTGCTTCGGAAAATATCTACTTCATGGGCTTTTCACAAGGTGCGTGCTTAACATTGGAATTTACAGCACGGAATGCAACAAAATACGGCGGAGTAGCAGCTTTTTCGGGCGGCTTGATTGGTGATAAGATCTATAGTGAAAATTATATGGGCAACTTTAATCAGTCTCCTGTTTTTATAGGTACCGGCAACCCTGATCCCCATATACCTGTTGAAAGAGTGGTCACTACCGCAAATATCCTGAGAAACATGAATGCCGATGTTACAGAAAAAGTTTATAACAACATGGGACATACCATTAATGAAGATGAAATAAACTATGCTAATAAGCTTGTTTTTAACTCGTAATCATGCTTCCATATCCCTGCAATAGCTATTTACATTGGTATATTTATAAGCAAATTAAACAGGAAATTATAGATAAATATCTATAGGTGTATAATATAAGATGTGCCTTTTTCAACTTCGCTTTCTACATAAATAGTTCCTCCCAATGCTGTTATCTGAGATTTTATAAGAAAAAGGCCAATTCCCTTCCCATCGCTGTTTTCATGAAATCGCTGGTAGAGGCCAAATACTTTTTCTTTATGCCTTTTCAAGTCAATTCCTATGCCGTTGTCAGAAAATTTTATTTCAGTTCTTTTATCTGAAATACTTTCTGAAACTATCGTTATCTCTAATGGTCTTTGTTCTGAATGAAATTTTAAAGCGTTACTCACGAGGTTAAGAAATATGCTTTCCAGGTAAGTTTGGTTTGACCTTATAACCGGGTTATATAATTTTAAAATTATTTTTGGCTTTATATTATCAATCTCATCCTTAAGTGTTTTGGTTGTTTTATGAATTATTTCTTCCAGGTTAATTTCTGTTATTTCGAGCGGTTTTGTTGTCAATCACTTTTCGGTCTTCTTCTGCAAATGCTGTAGCAGTTTTTTCCGGGTATATATCAAAGACTGTTTTTTTAATAAGATTACCATGCTCACTAAATGATTTTTTATATTCTTTATTCACGAGCAGGTATTTCCCGTTCAGATCTTTCAAATTGATGAGAGATGATGTATTATCTATGACAGATTGAAGTAATTTTTGGTTTTCATTAAGTAACTTCTCGGCTTTCCTTCTTGCATTTTCATTATTCCAGACTACAACAGAAGCTATAAGCAAAGCCAGAACGATTGCAATCAAAAGCGCCCGGAAAGTTATTCCCAGGTTTTGGTTACTATTTTCATTTACATTTTTCCTCATCTTAAGTAACTGGTTTTCTTCTTCCTGGATCGCTGTCAGTGTTTTTTGTATACTGTCCATATCTATCCTTTCCATTCCGGACATTATCAAATCCTTCGAAGCATAAAATCCCATTTCTTTCCGTGTTTGTACTACAGCACTAGAAAAAGCAATCTTTTTTTGGATTAAATGCGATAATGTGTCAATTCGCACCTGTTGACGAGTGTTATCCTTAGTCAGGGCTTTCAACTTATGCAAATGGATAAGTAAAATATTTTTTGTGTCAATAAAAGGGGATAAAAATGCCGCATTGTTTGTTAATGCATAACCGCGCATGCTGCTTTCCATGTCGCTTGCTGATGATAAAAGCTGTTCTGTTTCATACAAAACCTGTTGAGTATGCTCAACCCAATATACTGTGTCTTTATACCTGGCGTTATTTTTAGCAGTTCCTATGCCGAGCAGAATAACCCCAATCGAGAGGATAGAAAAAAACAGAAGAATGTTATTTCTAAACGAAAATTTCATAGGGATATACTGGAAGTTTACCCATAAGGGTAACCGGTTTTATAGGATTTCAAGAAAAAAAATAAAATATCAGATGTTTATATTGATTACAGTAATTACGTTTAAAGTATTCGTATAGTTTTATTATTGGTTTAACGGTTTTTCAAATAATCAATCAGTTACTATAAACACAGAATGAAGATACCATAAAATTTATAGTTCTTTCAAGAAACACAAGTCGAATTTATTTTAAAAACTGTTGGTTATGTATTAAGTATTAAAACGATAATACCGTACAAATTATTACATACATCGAAATGTGAGGCCAAAAACATGTGGCTGTACTGTAACTTTACCTGTTGATTATAATTTCGGTAAAAGTTTTTTCATTACTGTTAGAAACGGTAATTTCTTTTTGCTTAGACTTGAAACAATCCGGCTCATTCCGTTTCGGGCTATATTTGTTTTTAGCAAACAAAACCATTTATGAAAAGTACTACGATAGAAGAATTTTACCAGCAAATGTCTGATAAGACTGAAGGTGAAATAGTTTCTCTTCTACCTGAAGGTATCAACAAGGAAATAGGACATTTTAATGTTTTCAGTGTTGAGGATCTTATTCCAAAGTTTAAAAAAAACCCGGGCTTTATGCCTTATAACCGTCGTGCTTATTATAAGATAAGCCTGGTCGGCGGAAAGAACATAGCTGAATATGCTGATAAGGTAATCAATATTGATAAAAATGCCCTGCTGTTTGCAACACCAAAAATACCTTATAATTGGATTCCGCAGGATAATGCCCAATCGGGTTTCTTCTGCATCTTTACCCCCGATTTTCTTCTTCAGCAAAAAAGTGGTGTAGTGCTCGACGAATTACCCATTTTCAAGTCCGGTGGTTATCCTGTGTTTGAGTTGTCTGACGAAGAAACGGAAGAAATCACTGCTATTTTCAAAAAGATGTATAAAGAATTGTCTTCGGGGTATACTTTCAAATATGATCTATTGAGAAACTATGTTCTTGAGCTTATTCATTTCGGGCAAAAGCTTCAGCCAGCTACTGCCTTATATCCTGCTCATAATGCATCAGCGAGAGTATCTTCTCTTTTTGTCGAATTATTGGAGCGGCAATTCCCTATTGAGTCTCCGAATCAAAAAATAAAACTACGAACTGCCAAAGATTATGCAGAAAGATTATCTGTACACGTCAATCACCTCAATAAAGTATTAAAAGAAAATTTAGGCAAAACCACCACTGACATTATTTCTAACAGGGTGATACAGGAGGCTAAAATTCTTTTAAAACAAACTGACTGGAATATTTCTGAAATTGCCGATAGTCTTGGTTTTGAAGAAGTTGCACATTTCTCCAACTTTTTTAAAAAACAAACTTCATACGCACCCATTTCTTTCCGTGAATGAATCAGCATTTGAATTTTACAAACAATCGATTGATGTTCGCAAGGTGTTTTAGAACTTAATTTAGTTGAAGATGATTTTAGTAAAAACCGCAGACCTTTAACCGTTAATGCCCTGACAGCTCGAATTTGATATTACTATCAGCAATATTTATATGAGTTCGTCATAAGCTAAAGTTACAATTCATCTTTTAAAAAGACTGCAGTGCATATCTTTGTAAGCAACCTTCTAAAATTATGAATATTGAATTTGATAAGAATGAAGATGCTATGAAAATGGCTATAAGTAATTTAAATCAGCATTATGAAAAGATAAAATGGGGCGGCGGAAGCAAAGCGATTGAAAAACAGCATGAGAAGAATAAATTAACTGCACGGGAAAGGATTTCTTACCTGATAGACGCTGAAAAGCCATTTATCGAAATTGGTGCTTTTGCAGGTTTCAATATGTATGCCGAACAGGGAGGATGTCCGGCAGGTGGTACAGTTGCAGGACTCGGATACGTAAGCGGGAGACAATGTGTAATTGTCGCCAACGACCAGACAGTAAAAGCAGGTGCCTGGTTTCCTATAACAGCGAAGAAGAACTTAAGGATGCAGGAAATCGCTATGGAAAATAATCTTCCGGTAATTTACCTTGTAGATAGCGCCGGTGTTTTTTTACCCTTGCAGGATGAGATTTTTCCTGATAAAGAACATTTTGGAAGAATTTTCAGAAATAATGCCAGAATGAGTGCAATGGGCATTACGCAAATTTCAGCGGTATTAGGTGCGTGTGTGGCAGGGGGCGCATATCTGCCTATAATGAGCGACGAGACGTTGATGGTGGAAGGCGCAAGTATTTATCTTGCCGGACCATATCTTGTAAAAGCAGCTATTGGTGAAGAGGCAGATACTGAGACACTTGGCGGAGCATCTACACATAATGAAATAAGCGGTATCGCTGATTATAAATTTTCTACCGAACAGGAGTGTCTTGAGCAGATAAAAAAAATTATAAGCAAATTAGCTGAACCAAAAACAGCAGGTTTTAGTCGCTCCTCTCCTGTCGTTCCTAAAAAAGACCCCAAAGAAATATACAGCATACTTCCACCCGGAAATGTAAAGCCGTACAACATGCTTGAAATAATAGAGCGGATTGTTGACAACAGTGAGTTTGAACAATTTAAGGAGCATTACGGAAAAACGATACTTTGCGGCTATGCAAGAATTGACGGATGGGCTGTGGGCATAGTAGCAAACCAAAGATTGGTAATAAAGAATAAAAAAGGTGAAATGCAGTTAGGCGGTGTAATCTACAATGACAGCGCGGACAAAGCTGCAAGGTTTATTATGAATTGCAATCAAAAGAAAATACCACTTGTTTTTCTGCACGACGTTACCGGGTTTATGGTAGGCAGCCGGAGCGAACATGCAGGAATAATAAAAGATGGCGCAAAAATGGTAAATGCAGTAGCAAATTCGGTGGTTCCAAAAATTTCTATTGTTATTGGCAACAGCTACGGTGCAGGTAATTATGCCATGTGCGGCAAGGCCTATGATCCGAGATTTATCTATGCGTGGCCAAGCGCTAAAATTGCTGTTATGGGCGGAGAGCAGGCAGCAAAAACAATGTTGCAAATACAGGTGGCAGGCATGAAATCAAAAGGTGAGCAGGTAACGCCGGAAGCAGAGCAGGAATTATTAAGTCAATTAAAGGGTCAGTATGAAAAACAAACAACTGCTTACTACGCTGCAGCGCGTCTTTGGGTAGATGAAATTATTGACCCTGCAGATACCCGAAAGGTTATTTCGGAAGGAATTGCTGCTGCTAATAACCAACCGAAAATGGCAGATTTTAATTTGGGATTATTGCAGGTGTGAATTATGATATTTATTATTGTATCTATTCAGAAAACATTTCGTTGCACGTTGTTTATTACAGCCCCTAATTTTTACAAAATGAAAAGCAATTTATCATTACTAATTGTGTCCATATTTATATATTCCTGCACCAAGACTGATAAAAGTATGTTTAATAGACCTTGTACAGACTCTTGTACCATTGTTACAGGACGCTTTATCACAGGAAACAACGAAGGAGTAGCTAATATACCAATTGAAATAAAATCAGAAATTCGTCCTACGCTTGGTTTAGGACAAACAACTATAAGAAGGATAGCTTCAGTGACAACGGATAATAACGGCTTTTATTTTTTAAAATTCGGGCTTAACCAAAAGGAATATGGTCAAATGGCAGATGCTCATGTTTCTATGTACTTCAACTATGATAAATCCAGATTTGTTCCTGTAACGTTTTATGAAAGTTTTGGTACAGAGGAGTCATTGGGACCTTTCGCAAGAAAGGACACCACAATACATGCAAACGTTTACCTTACAAGCAGAAGTAAGTTAAAGATTCGTCTTGAGAATTTTATTCCTATTCAATCAGGCGACAACTTTTCTGTTATAACTTCATGTGAAGCAGGACTTGAAAGACATTATTCAAGTGGCGGGTTAGTTGAAGCAACTAACCCTGTTACTGAAAATGAAATTGATGCATGTGGCAACGAACAAACCATAGTTTATATTAGAAAACGTAAGAATGGTATTTCAACCTCTACAAGCACAACTATTGCAACACCTACAGGACAGACTGTTGCTGTTACTTTTGCATACTAAAAAGCAACGCGCAAGGTGCATATTGCTAAAAATTGGGCGGAAGAAAATCCAATGAAAACCCTTGAGGATTTAGGAAACAGTATATCTTTAATGAACAGTGATAATGCTACTCCCCCATCTTTAGCCTTTCGTTTAAAGTTGTGCTCCTTTTATCTTTGTAGTTCAAATATTCAAAACGCATAAATTAAAATCATGTCAACCCCACTTACAATATTTCAAGTTGATGCATTTACTTCAAAGCTTTTCGGTGGTAATCCCGCTGCAGTCTGTCCATTAGATACATGGCTGCCTGATGAAATAATGCAAAAACTTGCAGCAGAAAACAACCTGAGTGAAACTGCTTTTTTTGTAAAAGAGGGTGAAAAATATCATTTACGCTGGTTTACGCCTGAATTTGAAATAGACCTCTGCGGCCATGCTACACTGGCTACCGCCTTCGTCCTTTTTAATTATCTCGGCTTTATAGAAGAAGTTATAAAATTCCGAACTAAAAGTGGTGTGCTCGAAGTAAGAAAAAAAGGTGATTTAATTGAATTGAATTTTCCAAGCAGGATGCCTGAGCCTTGTGAACCCCCCGAAGCTTTATTGAAAGGGCTTAATATCCAACCCTGGAAGGTGCTAAAGTCGAGGGATTACTTTTTAGTGTATAAAGATGAAGCATTAATTAAGCAAATCATTCCTGATTTTAAATTTCTTAATCAGCTTGATGTCGTTGGAGTAATTGTCACTGCGGCTTCAGGTGAAGTTGACTTTGTATCCCGCTTTTTTGTTCCTAATAGCGTTATCGGTGAAGACCCTGTTACCGGTTCGGCGCATTGTAACCTCATTCCTTACTGGTCTAAGGAATTGAATAAAACCACCCTTACTGCAAAGCAATTATCAGTAAGAGAAGGCGAATTATTTTGCGAAGACAAAGGAGACCGGGTAACTATGGCGGGAAATGCTGTATTATATTTAAAAGGAGAATTTTACCTATAAAAAATGAAAGGGAAAAATAATTTTTACGTAGTTTGGGTAGGAAATAAACCAGGCATATATAAAAGCTGGAAAGAATGCCAGGTACAAATTAATGGTTATTCAAATGCAAAATATAAAGGGTTTAAGACTATTGAAGCAGCAAACGATGCTTATAAAGAAGGATATAAAGACTATTGGGGCAACGATGTGATTGAAAACACTTTAACGAATAAAGAATTAGAATTAATTGGGAAACCTATAGATGAAAGCATCTCAGTAGATGCTGCATGGAATACTTCAAATGGCAAGGTAGAATACCAGGGAGTAAAAACGAAAAACCGTGAAGTTTTATTTAAAGAAGGTCCATTTGAAGATGGAACAAATAATGTCGGAGAATTTTTAGCTATTGTTCATGCCCTTGCTTTTCTAAAAAAACAAAATAGTCATCTTCCTATTTACTCTGACAGCAGGAACGCAATAAATTGGGTTAAAAATAAAAAGCATCGTTCTAATTTAATTCCCTCGGAAAAGAATAAAAAGATTTTTGATTTGCTTTTAAGAGCTGAAAAATGGCTGGCTGACAATAGTTATACTAATAAAATATTAAAATGGGAAACACGTGCATGGGGAGAAAACCCTGCAGATTTTGGCCGTAAATAAAATAAAACTATTTGCTTTGATATTTACTGGTTTTTTAACAAACTGTCCCTTTACCATACCAAAATTCTATAAGGAAACTTTCCAATATTCCTTACTTCGCCTTAAATTAATAAATAATACATTATCTTATTAGTAATTTTAGATAATAAGATACACGAGACAAAACAATGAAAGCAAAATATCTTAATCCGTTTACAGATTTTGGATTTAAAAAAATATTTGGTGAGGAAGCAAGCAAACCGCTGCTGCTTGATTTTTTAAATGCTTTATTGCCGCAGGAGCACAGGATTGTTGACCTTTCATTCAAAAATACTGAGCACCTGGGATTTACAGTATCTGACCGCAAAGCTATTTATGATATTTATTGTGAGAATGACAGAGGGCAAAAGTTTATTGTAGAGCTGCAAAAAGCGAAACAAAATTATTTTAAAGAAAGAACAATATATTATTCCACTTTTCCTATAAGAGAACAGGCTGAAAAAGGTGAATGGAATTATAATTTAAAATCGGTGTATTGTATTGGAATACTCGATTTTACATTCGACGATTATGCCAGTGAACCTGAAAGAAATGAAGTGGTTCACACCGTAAAGCTAAAAGACCAAAACGGAAAAACCTTTTATGATAAATTGACATACATCTATCTTGAAATGCCTAATTTCTCTAAATCGTCGGATGAATTGGCAACACGTTTAGACAAGTGGCTTTTTTTCATAAAACACCTGGAAGACTTTCAAACAATTCCACAAATATTTACGGATGAAGTATTTGTACAGGCCTTTGAAACAGCAGAATTAGCAAATCTCAACCAGGCCGAGTTAGACAGTTACGAATACAGCCTGAAAATTTTCAGAGACCTGAAGAATACTTACGATTACGCAATACAATCGGCAAGAGACGAAGGGCGGAATGAAGGAATAGCAGAAGGGAAAATGGAAGGGGAAATTATAGGGAAAATGGAAGGGAAAATGGAAGGGAAAATGGAGGTAGCGAAAGAATTAAAACGTAATGGAATTTCAATAGATATTATTGCTTTATCAACAGGACTGACAAAAGACGAAATAAAAAAATTATAATTGTAATCTTAGTTGTACTAATTAAAATAAGAAGTATTTGATAAAAATTGGGCAAGATAACTGTGCGGAAAACAACTAATACAACCTGTGGCTCAAGTGGTAGTAAACACTTTGTTTTTTATAGAGATCTGGGCAACTAAGTAACGCTATAAGACATAGGTTAATTGTGAATATTCTAAAACAGTTGACTTTTATTGGTACTGGATGTAAACAGGCTTTGGAGTAAATTTTAATATTTCCTGCGGAGTATATAACTGGTCGGTACCGGTTTTGGTATCATTGTGGTAGAACAGTTTAAATCCTGAAAACTGTACCGGCTCTTTATAGATATAGCGGAGATAAGTTGATCTTTTAAATATTTTATTTCCCCATCCGTCCATATCCATTACCACCTGTACTTCAGGCAATTTTTTTATATTCTCATAGCCCTTCACCATTCCCTGGGTAAAGCGGTGCACTATCAGTATTTTTGGCGGAAGATTATTTTTTCTTACTATTTCTGCAAGAAAATCAACCGCATGGTTTACATCATCAGCGTTGAACGTACCAATCCTTGTTCCGGGAACCTCACCGTTTTTTAATGAAAATTCAGGATCAATTCCAAGATTTACATTTGGCATTTGTAAATATTTTTCTAACTGAGGCACTTCGTCCTTTACCGTGCTATGTCCCACTTGTATATCGACAAACACCAAAGCATTAATTTCTTTTGCCCAATTCACAATGGTATCAATTTGATTAAAAGGCATACGATAACGGTATTTTCCATCTTTACCACCGGCACCCTGGGCGGTAACAGCTATATAATGCAAAGCGGGAATAACAGGAAGTGAGCTATCTGCAGCCTGCCACTTCGCAACTTCTCCCTTCAGTTTTTTCAGCATTTCATCTTTTGGTATTTCTCCTAAAATACCCATTTTTTTAGAATAAAGATTACCATAAAAAGCCACAATCCGCTTATAAGGTAAAGTTGCCCCGGGCAATGGATAAGGAGCTTTGGCAGGCCACTTACCTGTAGTGTCATTATTAGCAAGCGCACTTATAATTTTATCATAACCGGCGGTATCAAACACTTTTTTAACCGGCTCAGCATTTACTGCTTTATTTTGATCAGCGAAACCAACAGATTTCCTTTCTTCACTCGATTGCAGCTCTGTACAGGAAGTATATATTGAAATTAGAAAGGGAAGTAATAAAAAGGCTTTATAGCAATTTTCTTTTTTCATATAGCGCCAAATATATTTAAAATTTTTCTCGTGTTTTCTTTGTTTACCAAGGGTTGTTCATAACTTATTTTTGGTACCGCCATTTGCTATCATGTCATTATCCTACGCCCGCCGCTTGCCTCCAAATGGTTTCAGTATTACTACAACGTTTATATTCTTATGCCTGTCTGTGCATCAGGTATTAACGGCTTCTTTAGTGCTTTATTGCAAACTCTTACGTAAAAAAATTAAGAACAGTGTTTATGCTTTTTCTATACAATCGACATCTTATACAAAATACATCTTCCGGTAAAGATGAGTAACAAGAAATATAGTTGAATAAGATTGTATAAGAATATTGAAGGCTATCTTAAAAAACAGCAATTGCAATCACAGAAGTTGGAAGGTTTTCAAGAATTGGGGCAAAATAAAATATTACTATGAAAATAATAATTATTAGAGCAAATGTAAAGAATAGACGCTAATTTTTTAAAAAAGCTTAATCGGGCAATAACAATTATATATATTTATTAATTCATTTTTACCTAAAACAAAACTAAGAAACAATACACGAAAAATGTTTTTACTGTCAGGAGTTAAAAGGATATCTGAATTTCCCTTCCCGTCAGGCAATAGTAGAAATTTTGCAGTTGGTGCAAAAAAGCAATTCGGGTGTTTAACCAATGGCTCAGCATGTTATCTCCCCCATGAAAAACCATAATTTTATTCGCGTAAAAGTGATAGGTAAATCCTTCGATTGGAATCTTATCATACAAATCAGTTCTTTCCTTTTTTTTAAAACCTGCCCTTTCGAGTATTTCATGTGTTATAGGTATCGGGTGTAATTCTTCCGGCTTAAATGCACTTTTATTTCCTCTGAAATGCACTTTCGTTTCAGACACCCCTGTTACCTGGCAGATAACTTCTGCAACAGTTATCCAATTTCCAATTCTTAAATCAAATGTTGGTATCATGTTTTAGCTCGTTAAAATAAATGTGCCACAATCAGATGTTGTATCGGGATGAAATTGAATAGGAAAATGAAAAGTTGTACATTTTTTTAAATATTGAGCAGCAGTATCATTTTTATTTTCCAATAATAATTTCATCTCTTTTGCAAGACCACTTTCATATTATTATGACTTTCTTAAGTATATCTGTCCTATTTTTATTCTTTAAAATATTACTGAATGAAAAATCTAAATAGTCTTACTTGCTGGAAGTGCGTAATTATCTTATCGGCTTTATTCGCTCTTGCAAACTTATAATTTCGGTCGAGTTATAGTATAGGTCGATCCACGCCTGCTTAATCAAATGATACAGCTATAAGCGAGTCGTTATGAACTATAATCTCCCTTTATCTTGAAATTTGCTTCATTATAGCTTTTTCTGAAAAAAATCCAGCTCTTGTAACCTGTTCTTTCGCTTTAATCATTTTTTTAGAATATTTTTATCGCAAAGATTTTTGCTTGCCTCAAAATCAATAGTGGTAAATAAATAATAACATGGATTTAAATTTCTCCGATCAGTTGCAGCTTTTTAAAAATAACGTGGCAATTAAATTTCAATTGTTCAACAGCCTGTTCATTTCATTACCTTTTCACAGAATTGAAAATACGGGTATTCATTTATCCCTTTTATTAGAAAACTGTACGGAAGGATATAAAAGAAGTGAAAGCCCCCGGGAAATTATCGAGACTTTCTTTGAGAGATACACCACCTATCAAAATGAAAAAGAGAAAAACGATCTTCTTTTTCGCTTTATACACTATGTAGAGCGGCAGGTCGTGCTGTTTGATGCACTTGAAGATTCTGCTTATAAAGAAGTGATAGATATAAACGGGCCAGGTACGCTCAAACACCTTACCTCAGAAATTATTCAAAATGGTTTGCAGACTAAACTCGTTGCAAAACTGAAAGATTTTTCGGTTAAACTTGTTCTTACTGCACATCCTACCCAGTTTTACCCGGGCTCGGTTTTAGGGATTATCAACGATCTTTCAACGGCTTTAAAAGGTAATGAGATCAGCAGGGTAAATATGTACCTGCAGCAATTGGCAAAGACCCCTTTTTTAAATAAACAAAAGCCAACGCCATACGATGAAGCAATGAGCCTGCTGTGGTTTATGGAAAATATTTTTTATCCCGCAACAGGGCAGATGATTACTGATGTAACCTCCCAGTTTCCTCAAACCATGAAATATCGGCACCCGATAGTAGGAATGGGTTTCTGGCCAGGTGGCGACCGCGACGGCAACCCTAATGTAAATACAGAAACAACGCTGAAGGTAGCAAATGCATTGAGATCAAGTATTATAAAATGCTACTACCGTGATGTAAGAAGAATAAAAAGGAGGCTTACTTTCAAAGGTGTTGATACCATTCTTGCAGCGCTTGAAACCTTGTTATATACAAATATTTTTGTGCCCGAAAACTTTACGGAGGTCACAAAAGAAAAAATTCTGGAAGCCCTTGAAAAGGCAAGAGAAATCACCATAACAGAACATAACAGTTTATTTGTCTCTTTGATAGAAAATGTGATAAATAAAGTGCATGCTTTCGGATTGCATTTTGCTACGTTAGATATAAGGCAGGAGAGCTCGGTGCATAATTCTCTGCTGGAAATGATTGCAAAAAAAGAAAATGTATTGCCATCGGACTATGCGGCACTCAGCGATGAGGAAAAAACAGAAGCGCTTACCAATATTAATGGCGTTGCCGATCCTGAAAAATATGAAAAAGGTATATTGAGAGATACCTTGGAATCAATTCAAGCTATCAAAACTATTCAGCAATACAACGGACAGCAGGGCTGCGACCGGTACATTATCAGCCAATGCAACAGCGCTTTAAATGTGTTGGAGGTTTTTGGTCTGTTCTTACTGAGCAACTGGAAAAAAGAAGAACTCACTGTTGATATTGTTCCCTTGTTTGAAACTGTTGAAGATCTTAAAAATGCGCCTGACATTATGATCTCTTTATATGAAAATAAGATTTATAACGATCACATTGCTTTAAGGAATAATACCCAGACGATCATGCTCGGCTTTTCCGACGGCACAAAAGATGGCGGATACCTGATGGCCAACTGGAGCATTTATAAAGCAAAAAGAGAATTAACCGGTATTTCTAAAAAATACGGCATAGATGTAATTTTCTTTGATGGCCGGGGCGGTCCACCTGCAAGAGGAGGCGGTAAAAGTCATAAATTTTACGCCTCTATGGGCAAAGAAATATCTAATAAAGAAATACAACTGACCATACAGGGGCAAACGGTAAGCTCAAGCTATGGAAGCATAGAATCGGCCAGGTTCAATATGGAACAATTATTAAATGCAGGCATCAGCAATGAACTATTTTCTAACAAAGAAAAAACACTTACTGATGCTGAAGAGCAGGTAATGGATGAAATGGCATCAACAAGTCTGGAAGCTTATATAGACTTAAAAAATCATCCTGAATTTATGAATTATCTTATTAATATCAGCCCTTTAAAGTTTTATAGCGAAACCAATATTGGCAGCCGTCCGTCTAAACGCGGCAGTTCCTCCCAAATCACCATTGATGATCTCCGGGCTATTCCCTTCGTAGGATCGTGGAGCCAGCTAAAACAAAACCTGACAGGTTATTATGGCGTTGGCATTGCACTGGAAACATTAGATAAGAAAGGCAGGCTAAATGAAGTAAAGGAATTATACAAAAATTCTTTATTGTTTAAAACACTTATCGATAATTGTGAAATGTCAATGAAAAAATGTTTTTTTCCTTTGACAGCGTATCTTTCGGATGACCGGCAATATGGTGATATATGGAACAGAATTTATGATGAATATAAGCTGACTGAAAAGTATGTTTTAGAGATTTCCGGGAAAAAAGAACTGATGGGTAATTACCCGGTAGAGTCATTGTCTATACAAATGCGTGAAAAAATTGTGTTGCCGCTTTTAACCATTCAGCAATATGCTATGGCTAAAATACGCGACCTGGACGATAAGCACGCAGGAGATGAAGAAAAGCAGATTTACCAAAAGCTGGTAATGCGTTGTTCATTTGGCATTATAAATGCCGGGCGAAATTCTGTGTAAACTGTTTTTCACGCAAAGGGGCAAAGTTCCGGGAAGGCGACAGAAATAAATAGTCATAATTTCTTTATTTACCCCTTCGCGTGAAGCAGTATTAGTCTAAAATATAAACTGATAAAAATTAGCTATTAATTTATGGCTTTGCAGGCGGTGGCGGTGGTGGTGGCGGGGCTAAACGTTTCTTACCGTTTTTATTCATTCGGGGCCTAAACTTTTCCCCAGCTCCCTTTGTTGTGTCTGTCATCACTTCATCTCCCTGTTTCCATTCTTTCGATTTATATTCTTTTTTCTTCGATTCTGACTTTGAAACCTGGTCCTGGTCTTTTACAATCACTGGCGGAGTGAAATGTGTTGTCGTATCATTGCTGGTTTGTTGCGCACGTACGCTTATCGATGCCAGCAGGCATACACCGATTGCTGCATTTTGTATTAGTTTCATGTATAACTATTTATAGTAAGATACATTGTTACAACATTTTCCATAAAAATAAAGCCGGTCGCGAAAGTAATTACGATATTTTTTAATTGAGACAAAGTTTGCCTCCCAGGGGGAAAAGCAGCCAAAGAAGCAACGATATAATAACCTAATAATAAACTATTCCTTATTTATTTATAGAAATTGATCTTTTTAATAGTTATTTTGTAGTTAACATGGCACTCTTTTTTTATATTTTTTCCCGGCTCTATATATTTCGCTACTATGCATTCACCAAATAATAAAGTATCTGCTGCAGGACTTATAATAGCACTCGGAATAATTTACGGCGACATTGGTACATCTCCCTTGTATGTATTGAATGCTATTACAAATGGAAAAGTGATAAGCGACCTGCTTATCATCGGAAGCCTATCCTGTATTATATGGACACTCACGCTTCAGACTACAATAAAATATGTAATACTAACATTAAAAGCCGACAACAGAGGTGAAGGAGGCATTTTCTCGCTGTATGCTTTAGTACGACATAGAAAAAAGTGGCTGGTTTTTGCTGCAATTATCGGCGGAGCAGCCCTCCTTGCCGATGGTATGATCACCCCTCCTATTTCCGTTACCTCTGCTATTGAAGGATTGAGAAATATTAGTTTTCTCGGGCATATTTCTGACAGAACTATTGTTTACATCGTTGTAATTATAATATCCGGATTATTTTTTTTGCAGCAGTTTGGAACAGCTTCTATCGGCAAATTTTTTGGTCCGGTTATGGCCGGGTGGTTTGTAATGCTGGCGGTATTAGGCGGATTTCATCTTGCTGATGATCTTCACATTTTCAAAGCACTCAACCCCTATTATGCATTTGAGCTTTTAACAACCTACCCCAAAGGATTTTGGATATTGGGTGCAGTTTTTCTTTGTACTACGGGAGCTGAAGCTTTATATTCTGACCTGGGACATTGCGGAAGGGAAAATATCAGGGTCTCATGGGGGTTTGTAAAAACCTCACTTATTCTTAATTATCTCGGCCAGGGCGCATGGTTATTAGAAAACTATACCGGTAAACCAGTTACCCAGGATATGATTACTGCAGGTTTCAATCCTTTTTATGGTATTATGCCATCCTGGTTTGTAGTTCCGGGTATTCTTATAGCCACTACTGCTGCTGTTATTGCCAGCCAGGCCCTTATCAGCGGATCTTTTACCCTTATAAGTGAAGCCATCCGTTTAAACCTCTGGCCAAAAATGAGAATAATTTACCCTACGGAGGCGAGAGGACAGATATACGTACCCGGAATAAATACACTGCTTTTTTTCGGATGTATCGGAATTGTACTGCATTTTCAGAAATCTACTAATATGGAAGGCGCTTACGGACTAGCTATTACCATGTGTATGATAGCCACTACCATTCTTTTTGCTAATTTTCTTATCATACGTCGCACTGCTCCTTTGCTGGTGTATTTGTATCTTGCTGTTTATTTAACAATAGAGTGCTCCTTCTTAGCTGCCAATCTTGATAAATTTCCCCACGGAGGATATGTAACACTTATAATGGGTGGATTTTTATTTTCGGTAATGTATATCTGGTACCGTGCCCGCAAAATTAAAAATCGCTATGTCGAGTTTGTTTCCTTAGACGATTACATTGGCCATTTAGAGGAGCTAAGTAATGACAAATCAATCGTTAAACATGCCACTCATCTCGTCTACATGACCAGTGCAGATAATTTCAGGGAAATAGAACATAAGATTATTTACTCTATTTTAAACAGGAAACCAAAAAGGGCCGATATCTATTGGTTTGTTCATGTGCATACAGTTGATGACCCCTACACAAGTGAGTACAGCGTAAATCATATTATGCCCAATGACATTATACGGGTAGAGTTCAGGCTGGGTTTCAGGGTGCAACCGAGAATAAACCTGATGTTTCGCCAGGTAGTAAAAGACCTTGTTGAAAATAAGGAAGTAAACATCACCAGCCGGTACGAAAGTCTTGAAAGGAATAATGTGGTAGGAGATTTTCAGTTTGTAGTAATGGAGAAATATTTAAGCAATGACAACGATCTTCCTTTCCTGGAACGAATCATTATGAAATTTCATTTCTGGCTCAAAGACCACAGCCTGTCCGAAGCAAGAAGCTTTGGCCTTGACACCAGTTATGTATCTGTTGAAAAATTTGCTCTGGTGGTGGCACCCATTTCTAATCTTAAGCTCAAAAGGACTTTTAAAGGTGAATAGTTTTTTTACTTTTAAAGGCCGGACCATTAATTAGTCTTAGAAACTTTTGCTCCATAATCACTGTGGTGCAACCTTTTTTTATTATTTCTTTAAAAATAGCGGGGGCAAAAACGTCACTCCACCACCACCTTCCTGTACCCCAAACTTTCCAAAAAATCCTTCATCACTGTTTTCGCTTTTGCATCGGCTTTGCCCAGTAAGTTTTGCTGCAGCGCCCGTGATTGCAGTTTGCGGCGGGCCTGAAGTTTTACAAGGGCAACTTCCTGGCTGGTAAGCTGGCCTTTTTCTATAAAGACTTCAAAATCAGAAGGGTTTACGATAGCGTCTATGATTGCTGCTTTTGGCAAAAAAAGGGTAACTGTATCATTGCGAATAGTAAGACTGCTGTCGGTAAGCACAAAGAGATTTATTCCTGCTAAGACTTTGCCTTTGGCTACCAGCACTAATTGTTTATCAGCCGAAGGAAGCAGGGGAACAGCAGCAAGACGATTAAACGCATTTACAAAAGCTGACCCGCGCGTTAATATGACTGTGTCGGCAACTACCTCATCGTAAGCGGTGCAGGTGATCAACTGACCTATAGATTTTATTTCTTTTATTAGTATAGGTGTTTCATCTATCACCACCGGCCTGGCTCCAAATATATCTCTTATTGAAGGCAGCACATGTGTTTTTTGCAGCAGCCAGTAAGCCCCAACAATTATGAAAATTGCTATTAAAACATTTCTGGATTTTCTCATTGGAATTTATTGGCCGGCAGGTTTGAATTGTAATTAATACTTATATTTTCATAACCTAACTGCTTCAAAAAATTCGTTACAAATACTGCAGTATTTACTTTGGCCTGCTGCAGTATGCCCAGCGAGGCAATGCTGTTTCTTATTTGTTTCTCTGCCTGCACTGCCATAGCATTGCGTTCGGCTGCTGTAAATTTATCTCTCAAAACTCCCGTCTCTTCATATTCGGTTTTTATACTTTCCGGCGGTATGCTAAAGCTTACAATTTTTGGCGTCGGCAATGTCACGCTAATATTCTTATCGTTTATTTTAAAACTATGCTCATTTATGGCGCTCATATCTATGCCTGCTTTTATATGCGCTTCACAACTTATCAAAATATTTCTTTCCCCTACCTTAAACCATGTTTTATTGTCGCTTGCCTTAATGATTTTTGTTACCGTGTACTCCACCGTAGCCAGGTCGCTCATATCTCGCAGCGTAAAGATGTTTGGCTTTGGTTCTTCTTTTTTGGAGCATCCGGAGAAAAAAAAGAGAATAATAAACAAGTATTTATGCATTTTTTTATTCTATACTTTATTAGGGACTGAAATAACAAAAATTTTTATATTATTAGTTTCAATGCTGAAAATAAAACAAAGGAAAAGCTTTTTACCCGTTTCACTTTTTTACCCATCGTTTCTATTAAAAGAATTTTTATGGAGCAGCCATAACGGTTTTGAAGTTTAGATACGCAGAAGGATATAAGTTTGTGTACAGCATAATAATTTTTTGAGACTGACATCTAAAAGTAATATTATTATGTGACTCAACGGAATAAGAAACTATAACTATGGCAAAAGCAGGCAGATCAATAGTTGTGGCAGATGAAGCTTATAAATAAGATTGATTACACCAGGATGCAGAAAGTAATGCCGGACAGGATATTGCAAAACTTTATGGAGTTCAGTCGGTAAAGTTAAGAGAGCGAAATGATTTTTTTTGATATAAGAAATGCCTAAAAAAAATAATCCTGAAAAGCGCTATAGCCAGTACAGGCTTTAATATGGTTATAAAAAACAATCAAAGAGGGCAAAAAAAGAAAAGGAAACAAAATAAATTTTTTTTAAGAGAATAGTATGGAACATTGCATTATTTTGAAAACCGGCAATGCTAAATAGAATTTAAAGGCTATAATGCTCTTTTACAAAATATACTTCAGGCAATAATTGATTATTTATGAGACTTGTTCCTTTTATTATTTGTGGAATCATAACGGTGAGTTTAATCGTTGTTTTAAATATACCATTAACTATTACCGGTAATAAAACGCCACGCATCGGTGCGTTTTTAAGTCCTCAGCATGGGTTTTGGCAAAATGCCGAACCCGCAGATTATGACTTTAATGAAAGCCTTGATTTTCCTGACCTCAAACAAAAAGCAGAGGTATCTTTTGATGAGAGGCTGGTGCCGCATATATATGCCGAAAGAGAAAGTGACGCTTATTTTGTGCAGGGATACCTGCATGCAAGATTTCGTCTGTGGCAAATGGAATTTCAAACACATGCGGCAGCAGGAAGGCTAAGTGAAATTATGGGAGAGACGAGAGGAGGAACAGATTTTTTGAAAATAGACCGTTACTTCAGGCGTTTGGGAATGGTCTATGCCGCTGAGCAATCGTTGAAAAAAACGCAGACAGATTCCATGGCGCGGCGCGAAATGAAACTGTATACAGAAGGGGTGAATGCTTATATTTCCTCTCTGAAGCCTAATCAATACCCGCTGGAATATAAGCTGCTTGATTACGCCCCTGAAAAATGGACAGACCTGAAGAGTCAGTTGTTTTTAAAATATATGGCTTATGAGCTTGCAGGCGGAGATCACGATTTTGAAATGACAAATGCCAAAAATATTTTTTCACCTGCCGACATTGAAAAATTATATCCCCGGACTGCAGATAGCTTAGACCCTATTGTTCCCAAAGGCACTCAGTTTCTTCCGCCAAATATTCCGGTTAAAAGGCCTGTAAATGTTGATTCGGTTTATTATAATTTCCACGATACTGCTCAAAAACCTTTCGCTTTACAACCCAATAAAAACAACGGAAGCAACAATTGGGCTGTGGCTGGAAGCAAGACCAAAAGCGGCGCTCCCATTCTTTGCAATGATCCGCATCTCAGTTTAAATCTTCCATCTCTTTGGTACGAAATGCAGATTTCTGCCCCAAACGTTAATGTTTATGGCGTTAGTTTTCCAGGCTCGCCTTCAATAATTATTGGCTTCAATGATAGTATTGCATGGGGTGTAACCAACGCGGAAAGAGATGTAAAAGATTACTATGAAATTACCTTTCGGGACAGTACTATGAATGAATATATGTATAACGGGTCGTGGGTAAAAACTGCATTCAGAAATGAAATCATCAAGGTGAAGGGAATGCCTAACGTGACAGAAAAAATTGCTATGACAGTGTTTGGCCCTGTTATTTATGATAAAACATACCCTGACCCGTTGAAAGATAATAAGTACTATGCCGTAAGGTGGAAAGCCCATGACCAGAGTGACGAATTGCTGACCTTTAATAAATTGAATCATGCTAAAAATTTTACTGATTATATCAGGGCTATTTCCACCTTTCAGTGTCCCGGGCAAAATTTTGTATTTGCAAGCAAAAGCGGTGATATAGCTATAAGGCAGCAGGGACAGTTTCCTGCAAAGTGGAGAAGGCAGGGAGATTTTTTGATGGAGGGAATAGATAGCAGCTACGCATGGAAATCATTTATTCCTGCGAAAGAAAATCCAACGGTGTACAATCCTGGTCGTGGCTTTGTCAGCAGCGCCAACCAGTTAGCAACTGATACTACTTATCCTTATTATCTTGCCGGTACACCTTATATTTACCGCGGCCTTATTATCAACCGCATGCTCAGGCAAATGAACAATATAACTATTGAAGACATGGAGCGGATGCAGACAGATAATTACAACGTGTTTGCAGAAATGGCACGGCCCGTTTTGCTGAAATATATTGACATGAATAAGCTGTCTGCTGCGGAAAAGGCATATATAATCAAATTTAAAAACTGGAATTTAAGAAATGATATCAATGAACAAGGGCCAACTATATTTAAGCTATGGTGGGGTGAACTGGAAAATGCAGTGTTTAAAGATGAATTTTCGAAATCTGATCTGCCTTTAAGATGGCCTGACGAAAGCACCTTATTAGAAGGCCTGCTCAGGGACAGCGCTTATAAGTTTGTAGATGATGTAACTACTGCCCGTGTTGAAAATATACATGATATTGTTTTAAGAGCTTACCGCTTCGCTTACCCCCAATTGAAAGACGCGGATAACAAACGACACCTTGCCTGGGGTAAATATAAAGACACAGGCATAAGACATTTGCTGAAACTGCCATCTTTCAGCAGGCTGCATTTGCCTGTAGGCGGAGGGGAAAACATTATAAATGCCACGACAGGAAATCACGGGCCAAGCTGGCGAATGATAGTGCAGTTGACAAAGCATACACAAGCGTATGGCGTTTATCCCGGCGGGCAAAGCGGCAATCCCGGCAGTAGGTATTATGATACTTTTATTGATACCTGGGCAAGCGGAAAATATTATCCATTATTATTTTTAAACCACGATGAGGCTAAAAAAAATAATAATATAAAGTGGACAATGACACTTTCAAAGACTAAATTTTTTTAATGAAATTTCTTATCTCCTTTCTTCTCACGGCTTTATTAAGTTTCTCGTGGGCTTTATTTTTTCCGTGGTGGATAATTGCCGTCGCGGCTTTTATCGTGGCAGCGCTTATTCCCCAGGACAGATTTAAAGCTTTTTTATGTGCATTTTTTGCTTTGTTCATTTTGTGGGGCGGCCAGGCAATGCTGATTGACAACAAGAATGAGCACTTGCTATCAGTGAAGGTGGCGCAAATATTACCACTGGGAGGTTCATACATAGCTGTAATATTTGTAACAGCTTTGATAGGCGGAGTTATTGGCGGCATCGGCGCTTTAACCGGAAGTTTTTTAAGAACCCCACCTAAGTCTGTGCAAACAAAAGTGGCAGACAAAGCTGAATAATTTATGTAATTTCAAGCAAAAAGCCCTTTTGATAAGAATGTTTTTGGGACGGGCAGAATACTTTTTCCCGACATCGTTGTGTCACTCACGTGTACTTTTGTTTTTTCTATTCAGCTTTTTTCAAACGGTATAACAAGCCATTCAGATCGTTGTTTTTATTACGTACTATGACGACAAAATCATTTGTTCAAAATAGCGCCATTAATTAACAGTGAGAATGAGCATTTGACAGATTATTTAATAATATCGAAAGTTATTACCATTGTAGTAACGAACAAAACAAAAAGGCCCGTCATAAAAACATAATCCGCAATATTTTCATATTTTTCACTAAGCTTGTCGTTGCTGCTGCGTATCGACAAAAATGATAAAAGACTGCTGGTCATAAAAGTAACGGTTGCTACTGCCGTACATTCATCAATTATTGATGTTTGTTTCAGCTTCAAAACCTGCAGTGAGGTCAAAACAATAAAACAAAGACCGAGCAGGTTAGACGAGGTATTTAAAATATGAGCAGACTTATTATTTTCCACATTAAAATGATTATGACTAAAAAAAGTGAAAGTAATTCATATTGACAAATTCCTCTTTCTATAGCTGCAGAAAAACATGTTATCACATTTCATAATTAAAAGGTTGATTTAATTTTTTTAAAAAAATCAGCAGCAGAAATGCAATGCATTTTTTTAAAATTTTTTTTTTAAGAAGCCGTTTAAAATCTTTGAACAACGATTGCAGTGAAAGCCTGAAGATGCCCAATGATGTGCCGATGAACGAAATGCGACGCAACGATGATACCATGAAAACAAATGCCGGTACCAAAAAAATAATTATAAACAGCTTTCAAGACCATAAAATCTTTCTTAAACTTTTTAAAGCAACTTCACCCGCTAAGCTTTTTTATATTTTTTTGCTTGTAATTTTGCTTGCAATAGCTGCAGTGCCTGCTTTTACTTTTTTCATTTTTTTCTATAAAATTTTAGGGTAAAAGTATGTTGTACTAAAATGTAAAATATGAGCGTATTACATAACAGGGTTTCTCAAAAAGAATTGAAAGAACGTTTATACCTGGAAACGGAACCAAGAACGACACTTGGTTTTTACGTCTATCACCCTATTGCCAATCCGCAGGAATTCAGGGATGAGTTGTACAAAGCAATGAATTCGCTAAGCGTATTCGGGCGAATTTACGTAGCCAAAGAAGGCATCAATGCGCAGGTCAGTGTACCGCGTTCCCGCTTCGATGCGTTTAAAGCCCTTTTATATTCCTCGCCATTTATGAATGGGATAAGACTAAACATTGCAGTTGATGATGATGGCAAATCATTTTGGGTACTTAAAATTAAAGTACGTGAAAAGATTGTGGCGGATGGAATATCAGATAGCGGTTTCAGCATGGAAAAAAAGGGTAAATATGTGAATGCTGTTCAAATGAATACATTAATGCATGATGAAAACACGATTGTCGTAGACATGCGAAACCATTATGAATATGAAGTAGGGCATTTTGCAGATGCAGTTGAAGTGGCCAGTGATACATTCAGAGAGCAGTTGCCTATGGCAGTAGAAATGTTGAAAGATAAGAAAGACAAAAATATAATAATGTATTGTACAGGCGGTATCCGTTGCGAGAAAGCAAGCGCCTACATGCTTCATAATGGTTTCAATAATGTTTTTCACCTGGAAGGCGGTATAATAAATTATGCTAAAGAGGTAGAAGAAAATAACCTGGAAAGTAAATTTATAGGTAAAAATTTTGTTTTCGACGACAGGTTGGGAGAGAGGATTACTGAAGATATTATATCAAAATGTCACCAGTGCGGTGAGGCTTGTGATACACATACAAACTGCAAAAACGATTCGTGTCATTTGCTCTTTATTCAATGTAATAAATGCGCATTCAAATATGATGGTTGCTGTACACATGAATGTCAGTCTGTCTATAATCTGCCTGTGGAAGAGCAAAAGAAATTGCGTGAGGGAAAGCAAAAAGGTATAACGATATTTAATAAGTCAAAGGAGCGGTTAAGACCTAAGCTTAATGAAATTTTTTTATCGCTTAAAATTTCACGTGCGTGATTTATATCTTCAACTGAGATACGATCAAAAGAACTTAAACCTTTAGATGCTGAACAAAAAACCTTTTAGAGATAAGAGGTTTTTTAGTTATGCCTTTCCTGGTGGTATTCTAATCACGCCGATTTTAAAGTTACGTCTCTTTTATTCCTATAAAGCGCTGATTCTCCAATATTAAGCAATGCTCTCATTTAGGGAATGTGTCTTATTGGGGCATCCTTTTACCTTTAACAATTATTTATACACTTAATTATTGACTTACTTCGCTACATATTACTGAAAACAATCTAAAAAAGGTAATTCCTGGTTGTTTCAGCTAATAAAAACTTTTTAATTCGAATATTGAATCCATCATTCTTAAAAACCCCCAGATTACTATGAAAACACTTAATGGTGCAACGGACAATCAATTGGTACATCTATTCCAGGAAGGTAACAACAAAGCGCTGGAAATTTTGGTAGAGCGTTATAAAGACAAAATCTTTACCTCTATTCATCTTCTTGTTAAGGACAGGTATCTCGCTGAAGATTTGTTTCAGGACGTATTTATCAAAATCATCGACACGCTTCGCAGCAAGCGCTACAATGAAGAAGGCAAGTTTTTACCATGGGCAATGCGCATCGGCCATAATCTTTGCGTAGATTATTTCAGAAAGGTAAACCGGACACCTACAATCACCACCAGTGATGACCGTGATATTTTCGAGGTAATTAATGTAGTGGAAGATAATGCTGAAAAAACAATGATGCAGGCTCAAAGTTATGAAGGGGTGCGCCAGATACTTGATATGTTGCCTGAAGAACAAAGAGAAGTAATTGTTTTGCGTCACTACGCTAACTTCAGTTTCAGGCAAATTGCCGAAACAACAAACTGCACGCTTAATACTGCCCTGGGTCGTATGCGTTATGGCCTTTTAAACATGAGAAAAATAATGGCAGAAAAACAAATTTCATTATAAGTTAATTAAAATCAACAGGTTTTCGATAAATAATTTTACCCCCGTTTACGTGTAAAAGCCTTCGTTAAACCGACGGCTTTTTTTATAAAATTTAGTTTTCAAAATAATAGAGTTTTATAGCACAAACAAAAGGTTAAAATGCAAAGAAGGTTTTCATTCTTATTACCTTTGCTGCCTTATATGAAAGTAAGAACACTAAAAAGAGATAAAGTTAATATTATCACGCTGGGTTGCAGCAAAAACATGGTTGACAGTGAAGTGCTTAGCGGTCAGTTGAAAGCTAATGAAATTGATGTAGTTCATGAAAGTGCAAAGCGCGACCACAACATTGTTATTGTAAATACCTGCGGTTTTATTGATAAGGCGAAAGAAGAAAGTATCAACACTATTCTTGATCAGGTGAACCTTAAAAAGAAAGGCAAACTTGATAAAGTATATGTGACCGGTTGCCTAAGCGAACGCTATAAAAGCAGTTTGGAAGAGGAAATACCTGAAGTCGACGCTTTTTTTGGCACAATGGAAATGCCTTTAATTCTTAAAAAATTTGATATTGACTATAAAGCCGAACTGGTTGGTGAACGTTTGTTAAGTACACCTTCTCACTATGCTTATCTAAAAATAAGCGAAGGTTGTAACCGTACCTGCTCGTTTTGTGCCATTCCGCTTATGCGTGGAAAACATGTAAGTAAACCTGTTGAGCAACTGGTTGCCGAAACTGAAAACCTGGTAAAACGTGGAGTAAAGGAAATTATGCTGATTGCCCAGGAACTGACTTACTACGGTTTAGACCTATACAAAAAGAGAGAATTACCTCGCCTGTTACACGCCTTAGCGGATGTGAAAGGTTTGGAGTGGATTCGTTTGCATTATGCCTATCCGGGCAAATTTCCATTAGAAATTTTGGATGTAATAAGAGAGCGTGATAATATCTGTAAATATATTGACATGCCTTTGCAGCACGCCAGCAACAATATGCTTAGGGCAATGCGCAGGCAAATAACAAGGGAAGAGATAACAGAGCTTGTTCACCAAATTCGTGAACGTGTTCCCGGTATTTGTTTACGCACTACTTTGATAACAGGTTTCCCCGGCGAAATACAAGCCGATGTTGAAGAATTAAAGGGTTTTTTGCAGGAAACACGTTTTGACCGCGTTGGTATTTTTACTTACAGTCACGAAGAAAATACCGGCGCTTTTGACTTAGTTGATAACATCCCTGCGGAAGAAAAGGAACGCCGGGCGCAGGAAATAATGGAAGTGCAGCAGGAGATAAGCCTTGAAAAAAACCAGGAAAAAACAGGTAAAATATTTAAAGTCCTCATCGATAAAAAAGAAGCGGGACGCTATCTTGGCCGAACTGAATTTGACAGTGTGGAAGTAGATAATGAGGTGGTCATAACCACAATGAAGCGATTGCCAATTGGGGAGTTTGTAAATGTAAAAATTACAAAAGCATATGATTATGATCTGGAAGGGGAAGTGGTTGAGTCATTAGGTCAGTAAGTCATTAGGTCATTTAGGTCATGTGCGTAGAGGAAAAACGGTATATGAATGTAGTCGATTAGTAAAATAATAAAGGAAATTTTTTTATATTATACTTGCTAACGCTTCAGTTATTGTAAAGTTTTTTAAATTCCTTCTGTTACTGCCATCATTTTAGATAAAGCTGTTTTAGCAACCACCAATGCATCCTGGCTGTAATAGTTTTTATTGAAAACTTCACATGAAATAATAAGAGGGCGGGCGGGATTTTTTAGAATTTGTAAAACACGTCGCAGAGGTGCAACGCCATCACCGGGATATATTCTGTCAGCATCAGTGATAGCAGAAGCTGACAAATTAACCGGGTAATCATTAACGTGCAGGATATCAAGAGCAGACTTACTTATTAACGGAAGCGTATCAATACTCGATCCTCCCTTGTATAAGTGAAATATATCGAGCAATATTTTTGCTGATGGCTGTCCGCTTTCTAAGGCAACATACATCACATCGCTTACGCGGCTAAGATTTTTAGAGAAACCCCACATTTCAAGTTGCGGCACCACTCCTGCTGTGTTGCCAATTTTGAGTATAGCCTTGTACCGTTCTGCCACTTTTTTTAAATCAAGCACGGTAGTATCAGTAGCGCCAATTGGCGGCGCCGCAGTTCGTTTGCACCCTATTTGTGCCAGCATGTCCATCTCCCGCTTCATTTGTTCAAGTCCCGCTTTGCGTTTGGCGTCATCATCTACAATCCATTCTGCAAAACCAATCGCATTTTCAACTTTGACATCTAAATCGTTAAGACGCTTTTGCGCATCTTTGAGCGTACCGCCTTTATTAAGGTAAGCTTGTAAGGAGTCTATCCAAATCTCTGCAGCTTTGAAACCTGCATCAGATGCAACTTCAAGCTCTTTTACAAAACCAAGATGGTGACCACGGATGGTAGCCATATTAAGGCAGTATTCAAAAGAACCATTGTGTTTAGGACTTGATGCAGCCTGGCTAAAACAAGGCAAAAAAGAAGTTGCCGTGGTGGCACCTAACGCCTTAAGCAATTCACGTCTGTTCATGATTCTTATTTTTGAAAAGGAAAAGTAAGAAGTTGAATTTTATAAAACAGGTTAGCACAACAGTTTTTCTGATTAATACTGCAATTATTTTCGAAAAGCCCTTCCGTAAGAATTTTTACAGCTAAACCTCTTAATGTTCGCTTTTAATATTCGTCTTGTCCTATCGTTTTTTTTTAAATTCTTTTTATTCATTTTTCCAAGTGCAATTCTCATTATCTTCATTATAGAATACCTTAAAATACTCTCACTAACAGTTTTTATAATAATGAACAGAAGAAATTTTCTTAGAAATGGATCTCTTGCAGGTTTTACTTTATCTGCTCTCGTAAACGAAACAGCAAATGCAGCAATTAAAAATAATAATTATTTATATAAAGATGCAGATTTAAACGAGGCAACTATAAAAGAACTGCAGCAAAAAATGCAAAGTGGCGAACTTAGCTCAAAGACAATAACACAATGGTATTTAAAAAGAATTGGAGAAATAGATAAAGACGGCCCAAAACTAAATGCTGTAATTGAAATTAACCCCGATGCGGAAACCATTGCAGAAGCACTGGATGCCGAACGGAAAAACGGAAAAATCCGGGGACCACTCCATGGCATCCCGGTTTTAATAAAAGATAATATTGATACAGCAGATAAGATGATGACTACAGCAGGCTCACTGGCGCTTGCAGGAAATGTTGCTTCCAAAGATGCCTTTATAGTAAATCTTTTGCGTGAGTCGGGAGCAGTGCTTTTAGGTAAAACAAACCTGAGTGAATTTGCTAATTTCCGCTCCACCCATTCCACAAGCGCCTGGAGCAGCAGAGGAGGGCAAACAAAGTGCCCTTACATTCTCAATAGAAATCCTTCCGGTTCCAGTGCAGGTTCAGGCACTGCGGCTGCAGCCAATCTTTGCGCTGCCGCAATCGGTACTGAAACGGATGGATCGATAGTAAGCCCTGCATCGGTAAATGGTTTGGTAGGTATAAAGCCAACAGTAGGATTATGGAGCAGGTCAGGTATCATACCCATTTCTGCAACACAGGATACTGCCGGACCAATGACGCGGAGTGTAACGGATGCAGCTATACTTTTAGGGGCTATGGCAGGCATTGATACGGCAGATGGCGTAACTAAACAAAGCAGGGAAAAAGCACATAAAGATTATACAAAATTTTTAGATGCCAATGGTTTAAAAGGAAAGAGACTTGGTATTGAAAAATCTTTTCTTAAAGGAAATCCTGACGTAGTGGCCTTGTTGAATAAAACAGTCGCATTACTAAAAGAAAAGGGAGCAACAATTGTAGAAGTAGACATATTGAAGCCAATATTTGCAATTGGCCAGGCAGAAAACTTAATACTTCATTATGAATTTAAAGACGGGCTAAACAAATACCTCGCGGTTGCAAATGCAAAAGTAAAATCACTGAAAGAAGTAATTGATTTTAATAATCAACATGAAGCGGAAACTATGCCTTTTTTTAAACAGGAGACTCTTATCAGTTCTGAAAAAAAAGCCGGGTTAGACAGTAAAGAATACACAGAAGCATTAACTAAATCTCTTTCATCACGAAAGATAATTAATGACCTGTTAAAGCAACATAATTTAGATGCTGTCTGCGGCACTACCAATGGACTTGCCTGTTGCATAGATCTTGCAAACGGCGATTATGATACGGGTTTTTCATTTTCTTCTCCTGCTGCTATGGCCGGTTATCCGCACATTACTGTTCCCATGGGTTTTATTCACAACTTGCCCATTGGTTTCTCATTTTTCGGAACAGCCTACAGCGAACCGGAATTAATAAGACTTGCTTTTGCATTTGAGCAGGCAACAAAAACGCGGAAAGCGCCGAAGTTTTTAGAGCAGTTAGTATAGACTGAGAAGCTTTGAATAGTTTGTTAGCAGTAAATGAGATTGACGAATAATTAAGAGTAAGTCAAAAAAAGTTTTGTATTTGAAAAGCCATAGCATGAGATAAAATTATGCGTTCTAAAAAACGATATCTTTTGCCGGTAAGGTCTCGTATTTCCAGATCGGGATAACCTGGTTCCCGGCTTTTTGCTGCTGCATATTTTCCTGTTTTATTGATCCGGTCAATCAGCATTTTTTCAAAACGCTCAGAAAATAAAACATCATTATTAAAAATATAAAAACCTTTACTTACTCCATCACACCTGGTATGGCATGCGGAGCAATCGAATATAAAATCGCTTAGCCGGATGTAAGCCATAATTTACATAATGTAATTTACAATGATGAGATGCCTGGTATCACGATTATTTCTTCCCCTTACATTATAAGCATATTTTTTGTCAAATTCTATAAACCGGCACTGTGGCGTTGTGTATAATGTTCGTATAAATTCAGTCTCTTTAATCACCAGCATCCATTTAGCTTCCGTCTGCAGCAGCACATCTCTGAGCCTTACCTGGTCATTTTTTGTAAAAGCGTTTTGATCATATTCAGAAAACTCGCTGTCGTATGGTGGATCTAAAAAAACGAAATCATTTTTTTTTGGTTTTGTTTCTAAAAGAAATTCAGCAAAGTCAAGATTATAAAACTTAGATTTCTTCAATACCTGCTGCAAATCTTTTGAAAAAATATTTTCTACTTTTATCCTGAAATTTTTTTTATTGTAAGCAATGCCGCCATAAGGTATATTAAAACCGCCCTTATTATTGTAGCGAAACATAGACGCATAGCAAAATTCTCTTACAAAATACCAGTTAGCTGCTGCTTTAGTCTCACTCATTTCAATCTCCCCGGAATATTGCAAATTCATCAATTCACGCAAAAACAAATAAAGACCGCTTTTAATTCCTGTCTCAATATGGTCATGCAGTTCATTGTCATTAAAGCTCCTGTTTTCTTTAATGCAGATAGCTTTGATCCTCTTACATTTATCCGCAACAGAAGCATTAAGTTTTTTTATAAATTTTTCGGGATAGAGTATAAAAGCCTTTTCAAATAACATGTAATTTTTATCAACTGATATTTCACTAATTGATTGTTCAATATTTTTTTTTAAACTACTTGCATCAATTTCATCATTAATGAATGTTTTGAATATTGGTAATATATATCGCTTCAATCTATCAGACAGTTTTCCGGCTCCATCCCATGCTTCGCAATAGGTCAATAATTCGTTTTGTAAAGATGCGGAATGAATAAGAGAATAAAATTTTATGAGGTCTTTACTTTTATCATTTAAAAAAGCCGTAGCGGCAGGTTGCAATGCGAAGAAAACGCCGCCCCCGCCAAAGAAAGGTTCAAAATACCTGTCGAAAGCAGGGATAAATCCCGAAAACATAGAAAATTCATCGTATTTGCCTCCTGTCCATTTAATGATTGGCCTTACTTTTTTATTGAGTTTTTTTGCTTCAAAAATATTTAATTGGTCCACTATTATTGTTTCATTTAGCAGATGCAATTTAAAGGAATGAAGGTTGTGATGAAAACTTTAGTTTCTTTCAGGTTGAAATAAGAATTAAATTTGTCTGAACAGATAGAAATTCAAATAAAAAAATAGAAAATAAAGGACGTTTTATTATTATTCTTTTCACTCTTGTTTACTAAAAATGCACTGAAGGTGATATAATTATCTTTTAAATAGTTAGTCAGCTTTTAAATAAAATTCTGTAAAAAGAGTAAAAACTATATTTAACCATTTATTTCAAACACTTAACTTACTTTCATTTCCTCAAAGTAAGCTATGCTTAAATCCTGTTTTTTTCTCATAATTCTATCAATTATTTCTTTTAAAATACAAGCTCAGTCGCACATGATAAGTGGTTATGTTTTAGATAGCCTCACTCATTTTGCTATTGCTAATTCCTCCATCACCAATGCTGCCAGTAAGAAAAGCGTTCTAACCAATGAAAAAGGATTTTTTCGCCTGCAGGCTGCTCCCAACGATTTTATTTATGCTGTTGCAAAATCTTATCATTACGACACCCTGGTTTATTCGTATATTTTTACTGATACCATCACCATCTATTTATCACCGGCAGGAAACATTTTACCGAATGTAACTGTAACAACAAAGTATACTAAATACCAGTTAGACAGTATTGAAAGAAGAAATTCTTTTGAGCAAGACATGGGAAAACCTATGAAAACGCTTGCTTCGAATCATCCTTCGGGTTTTGGTCTTACTTTTAATCTTGACAAGCTTTTTCAAAAAAAATACAGGTATAGAAAAAGAGACGAGCACATGTTTGACGTAAGAGAAAAAATGGCATATGTCGATTACCGGTTTTCTCCGCATATCGTAGCCTACTACACGCGTTTAAAAGGTGATACACTTCGAAATTTTTTAAACAAGTACTCACCCGGTTACGACTGGTTAAGGCAACATCCGTCTAACGAAGATGTGATGTTTTACATTAATGATAAATTAAAGACGTATCATGCTGTTCATTAAATCTTTTGTAAGCAATAAAAGCAGTCAAGGCAGTTTTCAAAATACCTGCTTCCTGCATCTTTATGCATTAATCACGGGTATTAAATAAGGTTAAAACCAAGTTTTCTTTTAATTACAATATCTTTATTATTTGATGAATAGCTGATACTATTGCTGTCTTTGTACTGATTATTTATTCATCTTTCAATAACCCCAATTTTAATTCTTATTCTATGATTCTTTCACGCGGCGCTTTAAAAGATATAAGCAGTTCTTTTGCTGAACTTCCGGATAAAAATGTGTTTGGGCTTCCGGAAAAAGTGTTGCAGTTTGGCACCGGGGTTTTGTTGCGCGGCCTCTGTGACTATTATATAAATAAAGCGAACAACGCTGGTATTTTTAATGGAAGAGCAGTTGTTGTAAAGAGCACATCAACGGGAGGGACTGATGAATTTTTAGCTCAGGATTGCTTGTACACTCACTGTATAAGAGGAATAGAAGATGGCGCTAAAGCAGAAGAAAATATAATAAATGCTTCAATAAGCAGGGTGCTTTCTGCAAAAGATGAATGGAGTGAAATTCTCGCCTGTGCAGAGAACCCGGAAATGGAAATAGTGATTTCAAATACCACCGAGGTAGGAATTGCCTTGAGCCCCAAAGATAAAATAGATGCCATCCCTCCTGTATCTTTTCCGGGCAAATTGCTTGCTTTTCTATACAGGCGCTTCAAATTTTTTAATGGTGACGCAGAAAAAGGAATGGTAATAGTGCCAACAGAACTGCTGCCTGAGAATGGGAAAAAACTTAAAACAATAATTTTAGAACTTGCGCGGCTTAATTCCCCTGAAACTGATTTTATCACCTGGATTGAAAACTGCAACTACTTCTGCAGCTCGTTGGTAGACAGAATTGTACCAGGAAAATTGCCATTGCAGGAGAAAGAGGAAGTTGAAAAAAAAGCTGGTTTTAGAGACGATTTAATGATTATGTCTGAGCCTTATGGTCTTTGGGCTATTGAAACGAACAACAAAAAAGCAGCGGAAAAACTTTCTTTCAGCAAAGCTGATGAAGGAGTGGTAATAGCAGAAGACATCAGCAAATTTCGCGAGTTGAAGCTGCGGTTATTAAACGGCACACATACTTTCACTTGCGGCCTGGCCTATCTTGCAGGTTTCACTACCATTAAAGAAACGATGGCAGATGAAAAGATGGCAAAATTTGTTCAGCAATTGATGCAAAATGAAATAGCTCCAAATATTCCTTATAAAGTTGAACCTGAAGAAGCAACTGAATTTTCAAACAAGGTGCTTGACCGTTTTCGTAATCCATTCCTTGAGCATAAGGTATTGGCGATAACGGTTCAATATTCTTCAAAAATGAAAACCCGTAATATTCCTCTTTTATTGGAAAATTATAAAAAAACTTCTGATGTACCTCTTCTGATGGCTTTTGACTTTGCTGCACACATTTTGTTTATGAATTGCCAGGAAGAAAATGGAAAATTTTTCGGAAATTACAACGATAAGAAGTACCCGGTAGAGGATGATAATGCCCAATTATATGCCGACAAATGGAATAATTATAAAGGTGATTCTCTTGTAAGCTCTATATTAAGTGACCAAAAATTATGGGAAACAGATCTTACCGTTTTAGATGGTTTCAAAGAAGCCGTAGCAGTTGACTTACATCGGCTGCAGAATAGTGAAGTGAGGCAGGCCATTAAAGAAGTGCTGGCACAAAAAGAACTGTAAAAGATTGAAATTATGAAAAAGAGTATTTTAAAAGTTCATTCAAAAGATAACGTAATAGTTGCATTACGCGATCTCGCAAAAGGAGAACAAGTTGCTTTAAATGGTTATTCATATACATTGGCGGAAGATGTGGCTGCCAAACATAAGTTTACCGAACATAACTTAGCGCCGGGCGATCATATTATAATGTATGGTGTTTTGGTGGGTAAAGCGCAAACGGAAATTGCTGCAGGAACGAGAATTTCAATAAACAATGTAAAACATGCTTCTACAGCATTCGAATTAGGAAACCGTCGAACAAACTGGCAGGCGCCTGATGTATCAAAATTTATGGGCAGAACCTTTAAAGGATTTCACCGCAGCGATGGAAGCGTGGGCACGGCCAATCATTGGGTGGTTATTCCAATGGTTTTTTGTGAAAATAACAATGTAGAAGTTTTAAAAGAGAGCTTGCTTGATGAACTGGGCTTTTCGCGTCCGAAGAAATACAACGGTTTTGCGCAACAGTTGAAAGAACTTTATTCTTCGGGACATTCAGTTCAGGAAATATTGGATGTTCAATTCCGCGAAGAGGAGCAACTTACCAAAAGTGAACGTTTATTTCAGAATATTGATGGAATAAAATTTATTTCTCACCAGGGCGGCTGCGGTGGTACGCGGCAGGATGCGCAGGCTTTATGCGGTTTGCTTGCCGGGTATATTACCCATCCCAATGTTGCCGGAGCCACTGTTTTAAGTCTCGGATGCCAAAATGCGCAAGTGGCAATGCTGGAGGAGGAAATCGCAAAACGTTCACCTGATTTTAATAAACCTCTGTACATTTTAGAGCAGCAAAAAATAGGCAGCGAAACTGACCTGGTTTCGCAAGCGCTGAAACAAACCTTTGCAGGGCTGATGGCAGCCAACCAAACAGAAAGACACAACGCGCCTGTCAGTAAACTTTGTATCGGTCTTGAATGCGGTGGTTCTGATGGTTTTTCAGGTATTTCTGCAAACCCTGCTATTGGCTATGCCAGTGACTTGCTGGTAGCATGCGGGGGCTCTGTTATTCTTTCGGAATTTCCTGAATTATGCGGGGTAGAGCAGGAGTTGAGCGACCGGTGTGTAGATGAAAATAAAGCGACCCGGTTTATAGATATTATGCGGCGGTACAATGAAAGAGCAAAAGAGGCAGGATCCGGATTTGATATGAATCCTTCACCCGGAAATATAAAAGATGGCTTAATCACAGATGCGATAAAATCTGCAGGGGCAGCAAAAAAAGGTGGCACCTCGCCCGTTACAGACGTTTTGGATTATCCTGAAAAAGTTTCAAAGCCAGGATTAAATTTATTATGCACACCCGGAAATGATGTAGAATCTACCACGGCTGAAGTGGCTGCAGGTGCAAATGTAGTATTGTTCACAACAGGTCTTGGCACTCCTACGGGCAACCCTGTGGCTCCCGTAATAAAAATCTCAAGCAATACGAAATTGTACGAAAAAATGCAGGATATCATTGACATAAATACCGGCACTATCATAGAAGGTGAAGAGACAATTGAGCAGGCAGGAGAAAGAATCCTTGATTTTGTGATTAAGGTAGCAAGTGGAGAAATTGCAGCAAAATCAGTTAAAAACGGCCAGGAAGATTTTATTCCGTGGAAGCGTGGGGTGAGTCTGTAATGTGGGGGAAATGGACAACGGACAACGGACAACGGACAACGAACAATGAATAATGTACAACTCACAACAACTCACAATTCAAAACTCACAATTCACAACTCACTATCATGAAAAAGTACTGTTTGGCATTAGACCTGGTGGATGACCCTGCGTTGATACAGGAGTATGAATATTGGCACAAGCCGGAAAACGGGAGTGCGGAAATTAAAAAAAGCATTTTAGATGCCGGCATTACAAGCATGGAAATTTATCGTACAGGAAACCGGCTCTTTATGATACTGGAAGTTAGTGATGATTTTAGTTTTGAAAATAAAGCAAAGATGGATGCGGAAAATCTGAAAGTGCAGGATTGGGAAACTTTTGTGTGGAAATTTCAAAAGCCTCTTGAATGGTCAAAACCCGGTGAGAAGTGGGTGCTGATGGATAAGATATTTGAACTTTAGTAAGAGCCCATTTTTTGACGTTGCTAATTTAAAAAAAGCACCATTTATTATAATTAATCAAAAAAGGTGCAGGTGTTTTTAGAGGCACAATATTGTAAGGATTATCAGAATTAAACTTCAAAATAAGTTGCTCTAAAAACAAAGTCTTTTTTGTAATAAATGTTTATTCCTTTTGTTTAAGGTTCTATGAATTTTCGCTTCCGAAAATAAGCCTTTCAGGGGAATAGCAGAGACGATTTCAGTAATTTAGATTCATGAAATACAAGAATAGCTTTTCAGAGCACTATCGACATTTATTGGAAGGGCAATAC
>JAABUT010001012.1_pt1 | contig 35991 bp, 31 predicted proteins | sample 5559281 | NCBI WGS metagenome assembly JAABUT01 (sample SAMN10711880, study PRJNA513359) | rock metagenome | isolation source: Antarctica rocks | place: Antarctica: Victoria Land, Ricker Hills nord | collected 2016-01-04 | reverse complement strand
CTGCCGAAAAAAATAACATTCCGTTTCAGCGCCAGGCATCTTCCCGCACCACCGGCACGGATACGGATGCTTTTGCGTACTCCAACGCGGGCGTTCCTTCAGCCTTAATTTCGCTGCCTTTGCGCTACATGCACACCACAGTAGAAATGGTGCACAAAGAAGATGTGGACAATGTGATCAGCCTGATCTATCAAACTTTACTGAACATTCAGGACGGTCAGGATTTTAAATATTTCAACATAAAACCATAACTTTTAGGTGATAAAAACAGTATGATACTTCTTTTATCCGTACAAAATTCAAACTAAAAATTCAATCCAACAAAAAAATGAAACCTACACTCTTAATACTGGCAGCCGGAATGGCCAGCCGCTACGGCAGCATGAAACAAGTGGACGGCTTTGGCCCGAACGGTGAAACCATCATCGATTATTCTATTTATGATGCGATCAAAGCCGGTTTTGGCAAGATCAGTTTCATCATCCGCGAAGAATTTGTGGATAGTTTCAAATCAAAATTTGAACCGAAACTGAATGGTAAAATCGAAACTGAATACGTATTCCAAACCTTCAACCTGAAACCTTATGGCATCGATCAGGAAATTGAACGTGCCAAACCCTGGGGGACGGCACATGCAGTTTTGGAAGCGAAAAACCAGGTTCAGGAGCCATTTTGTGTGATCAATGCGGATGATTTTTATGGTGCTGAAGCTTTTGAAAAGATGGCAGCGTTTTTAACCGGAGAAGTTACCGACAATCATTTTTCGCTGATGGGTTACCGCATTGATAAAACTTTGTCTGAGCACGGTTCTGTTTCGCGCGGTGTGTGCAAGGTTGATGAAAACAACAACCTGGTTGAAATTAACGAGCGTTTAAAAGTTTATGCAAAAGACGGCGTGATTGTTTATGAAGAAAATGGGGTGGAAACGCCGCTGCATGAAGATCCGCGCGCATCCATGAATTTCTGGGGGTTTTCTCCGGCGATTTATGGTTTGATGGAGCCGATGTTTAAAGCTTTTGTGGAGAAAAATTCTGCTGATCCGAAATCAGAATTTTTGTTGCCTTACGCAGCGGATCAGCTGATTAAAGCCGGAAAAGCATCTTTTAAAGTGATCCCGACTTCGGCACAATGGTTTGGCGTTACTTACAAAGAAGATAAACCGGTTGTGCAGCAAAAAATATCAGAATTGGTACAAAACGGTATTTACCCAAGTAATCTTTGGGGATAAGTTGATTGTTAAATTTTAGCCTGTAAAAGAAGTATGCTTCTTTTACAGGCTATTTTTTGGCTCATTATAATTCTTAAAAAGCCTCACCCCAGCCCTCTCCAAAGGAGAGGGAGCAAGCTGCACCGGGTTTTCATTCCCTCTCTTTTGGAGAGGGATTTAGGGTGAGGCTTTACATGTTTTTATTTCTTCTTCAGCAAATGATGTCCGGCAGTTAACAATAACCCAACTGCTTTCAGCATCGGATCGCCGGAATTGCTTTTTTTATGCAGGTATTTTTGCAGATAATGGCCGGCAATGGTAACCGCCAGGGCAGAAGCTCCGCCTAAAACCAAACCTTTAAAAGCACCGCCTTTGTTGGCACGATACAAACCTGCCCCGGCCATCGCCCCGGAAGTAATCTTGCCAAATGAATTTCTTGATAGCAACCTGCTGTTCGGATTAAGCGGAAGTTTAACGTTTTTATCACCGGAACGAGATAAAACTTTGGTAATGACCGTATTGGCCAATGATTTTTTAGAGCTGGTTTTAGGACTGCTTAACAAGCTATCAGCACCGTAGTTTAAAAAATAACCGACCAATGTTGGGGCAACCACCCCGCGTAACCCAGCTGCTGCCCCCATCCCGATTGCCTTTGCAATAATCTTCTTATTTTTCATGGTTTTAATTTGATCTTAAACATTGAACCAGCCACATAGTTTGCAGCTTGTATCCGGCATAAAATTAAATTTAAATTCCTAATTTAAATCCCTAAAAGAAGCATTCTGAAATTTTCCGAAGTAAGTTTTTAGACCGGTTTATTAAAATTAAAAAAAAAGCTTATTGATTGCATTTCCGGAGATAATTTGCGCGCAAACGGGAATCGCAGCGCGAAGCAAAAAGGTTTTTGGATGAAGAAAAACTGATGAAAGCCTGGAAAATTTTGCTGCTGAGTTTGCCGGAATAGTTTATATTTCTGTTCAGTAGTTGCAGGTTTTAATTTCAGCTTTTTGGCCGATAAAAACAGCATTCAATTTGTTACAATAATAAGTTGTGTGTGAAAATGTAGCCGCAAAGCATTTTTCAAAATTGATCCAGATCAGGGAATTCGATTGGCCGCAATTGTGGTTCGGCATTTGTAAAACAGTGATTGTTTCGCCAAACAATTATCCGTTTTTTAAAAGCATTGTACCATGAATATTGATCATCAACAAACGCAACCTGTATCTATCAACATGATATTTTTGATCATCTTTTTAATGATTATTTGGGGTTTGGCAAACAGTTAGTTATGCCGAAATTGCTTTTCATACTGTTTTTATAGGGGTAAAAACAGTATAGTTACTTTTATTATATTAGAAGAAAACGGCTTTTCTGCTTAGCAGAAAGCGGTTTTTTGCTTTAAATCGATTGGTGCTGATTTAGATATTGGTTTATACTTTTTTCTCAAGAACCCTTACTACTTTCCGCGCCAAACGTTATCATCCCAGTTCACATCCGCCAACCGATGTGTAGGATCAATTTCAATCCAGGCCAGATCGCTTAAACTTCCGTTAAATTCGATGGTATAAGTCGGGTGCGTCCATTTCCAGGATTGTTCAACAATACGCGGAGATTGCCCGCTTTCAAGTGGTTTTTCACCAAACATCAAATACATCGGGATATAATGCAGTTCTTTTTTTCCGTTTTGAAAAGTCAGCTGCAAATCAATCGGCATCGGCATTTTACCATGATTAATTAGCCTGATCTTGGTTTTATTGCCTTCCTGCCAAACGCTGTCAATGCCATAATCAATGGTTTTGGTGGTGTTGATCCAGTATTCTTTGTACCAATCCAGCTGCAAACTGCTCACTTTTTGCGCTACCACCATAAAATCATTGGCGTTCGGATGTTTAAAATGCCATTCGCGGTAATATTGCAGCAAAATCTGATCGCGGACCTGCACGCCGGTGATGTAACCCAGCTGCTCCAAAAAAACCTCACCTTTAGAATAAGAAGAAATGCTATAGGCCAGATTGGTTTCATAATGATCAGCGTGCGTAGTCAGCGGTTCTTGCAAACCGGATTTTACCAAAGCATAATAACTGTTATAAGCAACGGCGTGCGGCTGAGATTTCAACACAGAATCCAATACTTTCAACCGCGGGTCAGCCGGGTTGGCAGCCATCATTTTTTTATACCTAAAAGCAGTATAATCATCGCGCGTGATCAAATTCTCGGCATAACTGGTAAAACCTTCATCCATCCACGCATATTCACTTTCATTTGTGCCCATCATGCCTTGGTACCAGCTGTGCATCCACTCATGGAAAACCGTTCCTAAACTCGGCCCGTTAATCAGCGTGGCCATCGGATATTCCATGCCGCCATCTCCGCCCTGCACAAAAGAATATTGTTTGTACGGATAAGGCCCAAAATTTCTTTGAATAAAAGGTAGTTCCTGTACAGCCGCAGTCAGCACTTCCTGCCAGCGGTCGTCCCAGCTTTTAATATAATTTTCTGCGTTTTGATACCGGTTTTTTTGTGCTGTTTTTAGCGAATCAAATTCCTGTTGCAGCTTTTTCAAATCGCGGTTATAAATTACGTTGATGGTTTTCCCGTCAGCAGTTTGGGCAGATAAATGCCTGAAATCCGGATCGGCAGCCCACATAAAATCGTGCACGTTGGGCGCGGTAAAATGCCAGGTCAGTGTATTTCCTGCTGGCTGCGTTACTTTAGTTCCGGCGGCTTCGTAGCCAAAACCAATTTGCTGGGGATTTTGCAGATAACCGGTTCCGCCAATCAAATACTTTTTATCAATCGTGATCCTGACATCGTAATCGCCCCAAACACCATAAAACTCGCGGGCCACGTAAGGTGTTGGATGCCAGCCTTCATAATCATATTCGCACATTTTCGGGTACCACTGGCTCATCGAATAACGCACGCCGGTTTGCGGGTTATCACGGCCGCTTCTGCGGACTTGCAGCGGCACTTGCGCTTCAAAAGTCAGCTCAAAAACTGCTTTACTATGCGGCAAAATCGGTTTTGTCAAATCAACAACCAAAATGGTTTCTTCCGTTTTATACTTTTGGGCGATGCCGTTCATCTTTAACGACAATACTTTTTGATAGCCGATTTCCGCCGGTGTCAGCTTCAAGATGCGGTCTTTCACCCGTGCGTCCCAATCCTGTTTTTTGTTGATGAGGGTTTTGCCCAGTTCTCTGCTGCGCGTATCCATCATGCTGTTCGGTTGGAAAGCGTTCCAGTACAAATGATAAAAAACACACTTCAAAGTATCCGGCGAATTGTTGGTATATTCTAGTTTTTGCGTGCCGGTGAAACGATTGGTCTGCACGTTCATGTTCACGTCCATCGCATAGTTAACACGCTGCTGCCAGCGGTCAGCTTGGGCAAATAGTTTGGCGGAACAAAAAATCAGGAGTAAAAAAAGTATATTTCGTTTCATCGTTTTGGGGAATGCTGTTTTTATCGGCATAAAAACAGCCTGTGGCTAAAGTAGCATAACCAGGCAAGTTGTGCAAATGGAAACGGTTTTTTGTGAAATTTGGTTCGGATTGTCATTCCGACCGAAGGGAGGAATCTTCTTCGGCACGATTTAAATTTTTATTATTTGATGAAGATTTCTCCCTTCGGTCGAAATGACAAAACCTCGTTCAAATGCTGTTTTTATAGGATAAAACTTAGTCCAAGTTGTCATTTCGACCCAAAGGGAAAAATCTTCTTCAAAGCGATCCGAGCCGTTATTATTTGATGAAGATTTCTCCCTTCGTTCGGAATGACAAAACCTCGTTCAAATGCTGTTTTTATAGGATAAAACTTAGTCCAAGTTGTCATTTCGACCCAAAGGGAAAAATCTTCTTCAAAGCGATCCGAGCCGTTATTATTTGATGAAGATTTCTCCCTTCGTTCGGAATGACAAAACCTCGTTCAAATGCTGTTTTTATCGGGTATAAGTTGGTGTTGTCATCCTGAACTTGTTTCAGGATATCTCAGGAAAAGATAAAAACTAATCTTGTGAGGTGCCGAAACAAGTTCGGCATGACAAAAAGAATCAAATCCCTAAAACCAGCTTCAACTTAGCATAACCCGCTTTGCTTACCGGGATTTTGGCACCGGATTTCAGGATCAAAATATGCGTTTCTTTTTCGTAAGGATCAATCCGCACAATCTGTTCTACCCGTACAATATAGGAGCGGTGCACGCGTGTAAATATTTGCGGATCAAGTATCTGCTCAAAAAAACTCATCGTTTTATTTTTGAGGAACGCGCCGCCAGCCGTATGGATGTTCACATAATCATCCGCAGCTTCCAAATAAATGACTTCCTGAATTGGGATAACCTTGATTTTTGTTCCGGTTTTCACCACAATCCGGTCGTGCTGCGCCGGAGAGCTGGCCGCCGTTTCCAGCAAAGCCGCAGTGGCTTCCGGTTTTTTAGGCTGATTTTCCAGGAATTTATCAATTGCTTTGTTAAAACGCTCTTTGCTGAAAGGTTTCAGCAGATAATCAACGGCGTGCGCTTCAAAAGCTTTCAACGCATATTCATCAAAAGCCGTAGTGAAGATGACCGAAGGCGGTTGGTCAACCAGTTCCAGCATCTCAAAACCATTGATTTTTGGCATTTGTATATCCAGGAAAATCAAATCCGGTTTGTGCTGCATCATCGCTTTAATGCCTTCAAAACCATCGCCGCACTCTTGCGCTACCGTTATCTGCGGATATTGCTGCAAATATTCCAATACGATGGAGCGTGCCAGCGGTTCATCATCAATGATCAATACTGTTTTTATCGACATAAAATTAGGATGCTGTTTTTAGGTTGGTATTTTGAAGATCAGCCGTTTGCGGGATTTTTAAGGTGATGCTGAAAATATCGTTTCGCGTTTGGATTTCTACCAGATCATGGCGGGCAAAAAGCAGATACAGCCTGCGCTTCACGCCACTCAGGCCAAAACCGGTCCCCCGATTGGGATGGGCTGTTTCCGGGTCGTAAGGGTTACTGATCGTGATCTGTAACTGCTTGTCAACCACCACCGCATCCAAACCAATCGTTACATCGCCGATGGTATCGTACAAACCAAATTTGATCGCATTTTCTACCAGCGGCTGCAGCAGCATTGGCGGGATCAGCATTGCATCGGCGGCATCATTATGGCGCAATACGGTAGATAAACGATGGCCAAAACGCACTTTTTCAATATCCAAATACAGTTGCAAATGCTGCAGTTCATGCTGAAGCAAAACCCATTGCTGTTCTTCTTTCAGCGTTCCGCGCAAAAAATCCGATAACTGGTGGATCATTTTCCGGGCTTCATCCGGTTTAAAACCAATCAGCGCGCTGATGGAGTTGAGGCTGTTGAACAAAAAATGCGGTTGCAATTGCTGGCGTAATTTGTACAATTCGGCATCGCGGGCCAGGTTTTCGGCGGCCAGTTTCCGGGCTTCGTAGGCTTTTTGGTCTTTTTGCATGTAGCGCAGCGCACTCAGCATCGCCATCGAACCGATAATCAAAAATGAAACACAAAAGCGGATGGTGAGCGATTGGATCAGGAAAACTTTATAAGCTGCATCCGGGATCAGTTGCGGCAACAGCCAGCGGCAGGCCGCCAGCCAGCCCAAACTCAGCACTAAGCAAAGCACCAAAATAAACAGCGAACGGCCTTTTTCGGGCTGGTAATATTTGAGGTTATTGCTGATGAGAAAGCAGGCACCGGCCAGCAAAACACTGGTAGCTGCGGCATCTGTACTGGCTATTTTCCAGCTAAAACCAAAATCATACAGCAGATAACTTTGCAAGCCAAACCAGGCCAGCAAACCTGCACCGACAATAAAGCGGAACTTATTGAACAAAGAAACTTGATTTTCCAAAGGGCTTTCCGGTTGATTTAGGTTGATACTGTTTTTACCGATAATTTTTCCTTCTCATCAAAAAGGGCAGGAGTGAGGCTGAAAAACAGGTGCTAAAAGAAGCATCAAAAACTTTTAATATCCACGCCGCCAAAAATAGAAACGCCTTTCAATACCAATATTTTTCCGCTGGCCGCCAGATCAGCATTAGGAATGCGCTTATCGCTTACGCCGCCAAAAATCGGTGCAATATCAGACACCAGCTGCCAGTGCGGCGGAACGATCAGTTTGGTGCCGCCAAACAATTGCACTACATCGATGATTACGCGGCCATTCACATCAGCATGACTGAAATCGAGGTTGGTCCCTCCAAAAATATTCACAATTTCGCCGCCTTTAAAAGCTTTGGAAAAGATGCTTTTTTTAACATCACCAAACAACGAAAACGAGTTGAGGTAATCTTCATTGGCTTGTGTTTTGGGTTGATTCGGGTCTGTAGGTCCTGTTGCGGCAGGCTGTAGGTTTAGGAAATCATCATTTGCAAAAGCCTCTTTTCGAATGGTTTGCGTAGTGTCTAAATTGTAATTTCTGCGGAAAATCATCCATAAACCGGCTGCAATAATGATGACCGGCCAGCCCAGATGCACCACGTTTTGGCCCGGAAATATTTTTTCGACCAGAAACAAACAGCCAACTACAATCAGGATTAGCCAGGAAGAACTGTTGCTGCGGTTATTGGCACGTTTCACCAAACCCACAATAATCAGGATCATGGGCCAGCTGAACAGCCAGGACGGGAAAAAGAACCAGTTTAACTGCTGGAACAACAAGCTGAGGCCAACGGCAGTGAGGATGAAACCGGCAATAATTTTGCCGGAGTATTTGGAAGGGTTATGATGGAGATTGTTCATTTTATTTTGATTGCTGATACAAATGTATCCGAACAGTTTTATCGGCCAAACAACATATGGGCAAAGCGTTGCAATTACTCGGTAAACAAGCCTGATTTTTCGGCGGGATATTTTCCTGTTTTACGGGTTTTCCCTTTTCACGATCAGCACTTCATCCTCGCCCAAAATCAAGTAGCCATAATCATAGCAAAAATTATAAGTATTGCCGGTTTGCGTTTGATAAATACCTGTAAAATGATCAAAATTAAACCCCAGCGTGTTCAGTTTTTTACGGGAAGTTTTAGTTTTTCCGGTTGGGTTGAGTTGTTGCAAAATACGCCGGTTGCGCCGCAAAATATTGTTGATATTGCGCACCAGGTTGTGGCTGTCGCTGTTCAGCTGGTTGTTAAAATTGCTGCGGCATTGGTCGTTGCAAAACTTTTTATCGGCACGGCCGCGAATGGTTTCGCCGCAATCGAGGCATTGGCGTTCTGTTGTAGGCATGTAAAGATTTAGGTTGATTGGTCAAGATACTGTTTTTATGCCAGTAAAAAGAGCATCGGTTGTTTTGTAAATCCTTACTTCACAAAGTTCTCCGCAATTAAAAGAATTATAAAAGTTGATTTTTTCATAATAGCTGAACTTTATAAACCCAGAAATAAAATTTCATATGATAAAAGAAGCCTTATTTTTTCAGGTATAAATTAAAAAAACGCAATTGGACTAATATTTTAAAACATTTTCAAATTGATTCAGGATTTTCCCATGCTTCTTTTATCAACCTAAAGTTAAAATTTCCATGTCTTTTGCTACAAATGATGATTATAAAAAGCAAAATTTATAGGCATAAAAGAAGCATAGTAAGTATTAATCCTGAGTTTGTTGAAGGATCAGATAAGCTTTAAACCAAATTTAAAATTTGGGTTGATTTATTTTCTTATCGAATTTTCTCATTGTTTAATCCCTTTCCATCAAAAATTTGCTGCACATATTTTTCGACCCTTGATTCGCGTGAATTACAAATCTATAGTTCAGAGAGATTACGAGTGTTCTAAAGAATGCGTTTGTGATGCTGAACTGGTTTCAGTATCCCATCATAAAGGCTAAAACTTTTTATATTGGTTATCTTTTCAATGAGGTGCCGAAATAAATTCGGCATGACAAAGCTACTATCCATTTTAAAGTTTTTCAATTTCTGCTGATGAAAGGCCGGTTGTAAGCAGGATAATTTCTGCTGAAATGCTGTTAGCTTTTAAGGCTTTTGCAATTTCTAATTTTTCCTTTAATCTGCCTTTTATTTCGCCTTTTATTTCACCATCATCAAAAGCAGTATCGATTACACCTTTCAAATCGCGGTAAGTTTTCAAACTGTTTTCGTAACTGTCTAATTCTGAATGGCCTAATTTAGCCAGTTCTGCTTTTTCAAAAGCCTGATTAAAAATATCGTCTTTAAACATGGCTGGGATCGTTTGGAAATCTTCCAGGTTTTGAATAAAATACAGCCATTTGTCTAAACGCGTTTCCAGTTCTGCTTCAGTTTTGTGGAAATTGGGCATTTCCAAATAAATGTAAGTCAGTTTTTCATAAAAGACTTTTCCGTTTTGGTTTTTTAGTTTGATGGTATGTACAACTTCCGTTTTCGCTTGTACGGTTTTGTAATCATCAAAAGTAAAATCCAGGATACCCACGCAATAAACAGCTTTGAGGTTATAGTTCCATTCGCCTTTTTCGGCTTGTTCGCGAATAGGGAAAGTGGAATAGTAAACAGTTCTTTCTTTAAAATAATTCTGTTTTGCTTTTTGCAGTTCTACAATAAATTTTTTGCCGTTTTCATTCTCGCAATAAATGTCGTAGATGGCTTTTCTGTCTAAATCCGTTTGCCCGAGTTGTTCAGTATTTTTAAAAGAAAGGTTTGAAATTTTGTTTTGTTGCGGCAAAAGTGCATTCAAAAAATCGAGCAGTAAAGGTTTGCTGGCTTCTTCCCCAAAGATTTTTTTAAAACCGAAATCAGTGAATGGGTTGATGTATTTTGCCTTCATTTTTATTTCTGGGATGAAGGGTGAATTTACATGTTTTGGAGTCTTATATAAAATGTTCTGATCATTAAAATAAAAAAACCAGTTTAAGTTTTATATTGATTTTTTTTAAATACTTCTTTTATCGACTAATTTTCATTCCGTCAGCCGAAACCGAAGCAAAATAGCAAAATAAAAGTTCAACAACTTCGGTCAGCCGGTTTTTTGCCAAACTAATGTTATGCCTCGTTGTTCTCATTAATAAAAACATTAGTCAAGTCAAATCACAGCTCTTATTAATTTCTTTTGTTCCATATTGACGTTAAAACAATCTTCCCTTTCGGACTTAAATAAAAAGCCTTGATTTTCTTTAAGTCTTTAGTACTGATTGAACCACTTAATAATTCACAATTTTAAATTTTGCATCAATATTTAAATCTTTTGTTTTAACGTGAAAATGTGGTGGATCATGGTCGTTTGAATAAATAATGACTTGCAAATCGTTGAGCGTTGACAGTCGCTCTTTAGTTGCAGTATTTACTTCTTTTAAATGTTTTTCAAGCGAAATGTCGTCAAGACTTAAATAATACCTTAAAAGGTTAGTCAAGATTGTTTTCATTATGTTTTGTTTCATTTGAAGTGTGTCTTTTTACAATGTGGCCTAACGTTCAAGGCTTGACGAAAAACCGATATTTGAAACCCGTCAGTCCAAACCAAAGTTAAATTTATAATTAAATGTTGATGCTTCTTTTATCGGCTAAATTTATATTTGTCAAGCTGAAGCTGGAGCAAAATAGCAAAACAAAAGTTGATGTTTAATTCTGTCAGCCAGTTTTTTTTCTGAGCAAAAGTTAGCAGCCGTTTTCTTTCTACTGTCGTTGCGATAACGTTGCCAACAGATTTTCCAAGTTTTCCATTGTCATTCCAACACCTGCTTGGAAGCCCATTTCAATCATCTTCTCCAGGCGGGCAAGGGATTCATTTTTAATAATAATACTAACTTTTGTTGTACCGTTTTGTTCGCTGAAATTATAATCCCAATCAGAACCGGGCAATTCGGGATTTTCATCTTTGTCGGCAAAAGCATTAAACATTTTGAAATTGGTTTTTGGGTTAATGGAAGTATATTTCTGAATTGACCAACGCTCTTCTCCTTCCGGGCTTACCATAGCATAAAACCTTCGTCCGCCAACTTCGAAATTCATATATTTTGTTTTTGATGCCCAAGGTTTAGGTGCCACCCATTGGTCAAGGATTTCTTGTTTGGTAAAAGCATCCCATACCAGCGAAAGTCCGGCAGCAAATTCTCTGTTTATGAATACCGTTTTTGTTTTTTTGTCAACGGTAAAATCAAATAGCAAGTTGTTTTTCATTTTTTCTGTTTTTTAATGGTTGATAATACTTTGTCAAGTTGATTGAATCGGGTTCCCCAAATTTTTCTAAATTCGTTTAACCATTGATCAATTTCTTTCATTTTTTCAATTTCAAGTGAATAATAAATTTCCCTGCCTTGTTGTTCCTGTTTTACCAGCTCGCATTCCATGAGAATGCGAAGGTGTTTAGAAACAGATTGCCGGGTAGTGTTGAAATTTTCAGCAATGGCATTCGGTGTCATTGCCTGCAATGTAATCAAAGTAATAATTGCCCGCCTCGTTGGGTCCGCTATTGCCTGAAAAATATCCCGTCTCATATCATTTAAATTTTTGTTTGCGAAACCAATCGGTTGCAAATATATGTGCAACTATTCGGTTTCGCAATTTTTTTAAATTGAAAGAAAGTTAATGTGAAAATGTAGTGGTAGGTATCTCAGGAAGTTGCCACCACCGGTTGAGTATTGCTGTAGCTGAGGGATTTTATAACGTCCAGCCCGTAACTGTAGTTTGGTTTTGTTTAAAAGTTAAAGATTTCTGCTTTGCTTTAGTCGCCGGATGGAACTATTGCTGAACAGGGAACTGTAGCCGATACTTCAACATCCAGCCCCATTTGCAGCAATGCTTTTGTTGAAATATTTGGTACGCTCTTATTTGTCTTTCGTAAACCTATAACTCCTGCCGCCTTGCTTCATTATCACTTCGTTTTTTTCTATATCAAAAGTCATTACTATTCCTGCAGGAACAAATCGAAATTGATTTTTCTCAATGGCTTCAAGTGGAAAATCTGCTTGACCAGTTGCCTGAGCAAACAAATTATTATATTCTTTTGTGATAGTTATTTTTAGAGGAAGGTCATTACTTGAATATACTCCAACATACTTATTTAATAATTCTTCAGGAATTTCAAAAGTTTTGAATGTGGGCATTTCATATTTTTCATTAAAGCAAATGTGTAAAATGTCTATATTGATTTCATTATGCGGATAATTTTCTCCATTAAAGCAACTAGCGAGCGTTAAACTATCGCTTGGAAAATTTGCTACCAAAGTATGTGTTCCATAAGTATCTCCAGCGTGCCCATATCCAATCTTTGAATAAAAAGGTACTTTCATAATTCCCATTCCAAAAGTGTTATTTGCAAATGTCTTCATGGAATCTAAACTTGTCTGTGAAATCAACTTTCCGCTTAACAATGCTTCATCAAATTTAATTAAGTCTGAAGGGGTTGATAGTATGTCGCCGACACCAACAACATTAGGAAAATAAATATCGGTTACTTTCTTCCATTTGCTGTTTGAGAAAGCGAACGAATTTGCTTCATTATTTTTCAATTTATTGTTTGCGGGGGAATAGGTATTTTTCAATTGGATTTTTTTACATATTCTTTTTTGTAAATTTTCATTATAAGTCTGATTGGTTATTTTTTCAATAATATAAGCTAATAATAAGTATCCTGTATTACTGTAAGAAAAATTCTCGTTTGGCAGGAAATGGATTTTACCTTTTATTATTTTACTTACAATCATTTGCTTAGTTTGAGGTCTGGTTAACCAAACAGGGTCTTGGTCATCCACGAAATCAAATAGCCCACTCCTGTGATTTAACAATGTGCGAATAGTGATTTTATTAGCATTTGGTATGTTGGGGAAAAAATTTTTCAAATTTGTGTTTAAAGAAATTCTATTTTCTTCAATTAGTTGAAAAATCATTGTTGCAGTAAACATTTTTGTTATGGAACCAATACGATAAAGAGTTTTTGAGGAAGCAGGTGTATTTTCGTTGTCGCTGATGTTGCTATATCCTAATGAACGGGTATAAATAATTTTCCCATTTTTCGCGATTGCAACACTTCCCATTGTTTTATTGTTTTTTGAAAGTGCGTCAAAAAGACTATCTAGTCTTGAAGTATTTATTGCTTGTGAAAAGAGGGAAGTACTTGAAAGTCCCAGAAAAATAAAAAAGAGTAGAATTTTTTTTGACATGAATTAAATTTTATAAGTTTTTTTGAATGAGGTTTTTGCTGATTGCACACAACGTTCCGGGCTTGGCGAAGAACCGATATTTGAAACCCGTCAGCCAAAAACCAAAGTTAAATTAATAAACAAATGTTGATGCTTCTTTTACCGGCTAAATTTTGTTCTGTTAGCCGAAACTGAAGCAAAATAGCAAAATAAGAGTTTAACAACTTCCGTCAGCCAGTTTTTTGCCAAACCAATGTTGTACGTTCGCCTTAATCTATTAATTTCAATCCGTCAATACGGTCGAAATGTTTTTTATTTAATGTCGATAGCGGTAAACTGGTAGAAATTGCTGTGGCCGCTATAAATAAGTCTGCCATGCCAATTTGTTTTCTATTACGTTTTAATACCAAGTTGATATCTACAGCAATTTGTGAAATAGCTTGGTCAAAAGGTAAAACTTTGGTATTATTTAATAGATCAGTCCAAAAAGGTAATTGAAGGGCGGTTGCCCCGGAGTAAATTTCATAATGCGTGATAGCTGAAATCGAGAAGTCGTAACCTTGATCAAACAAAGCTATCAACACAGAATTTAATTTATCACTTTTTCGGAAGTAGTCTATAAGAATAGAAGTATCTGCTAAAATTATATTGTCCGCCATTCATCAATTTTTTTTCTGGTTTCTGCGATTATATCCAGCTGCTTCTTTGAAAAAGTTGGGCCGTTCAACAAAAAGTTTCTGAAATCCTCTCGTTTTTTATCAACAGATGTTTGAGATTCTACTTCTTGTTTGAGTTTAGTCCATTGTGTTTCTGGCAGCATTTTAACCAATTGAACTAGTTGGTCAAATCCTATTTCTATCTGTGCTTGCATATGTCAAATTTAAGAAGTTTTTGTCTAACGGCGATGGTCTGTAGGTGAAGTACAACTCGCTTATGGACACACCATTTCCGTCTGCAAACATTTACAAACGAAAATACCCATCTATACCCGCTTACTATCCGACTAAGATAATCAACCTGCCACACCTTTGTACCATCAACTCAAAACAAAAAAACAAAATGATGAGCACCTTAAAAAACAGTGTACGCCTGGTAGGAAACTTAAGCACCAACCCGGAAGTAAAAAGCTTCGATCAAAACAAAAAAATGGCAAAACTGGCCCTGGCTACCAATGAAGTTTACCACAACCAAAAAGGCGAAAAAGTAACCGAAACGCAATGGCACAACCTGATACTTTGGGGAAAGCAGGCAGAAATTGCCGAAAGCTACCTCAAAAAAGGCGACGAGATCAGTATTGAAGGCAAACTTGCAACCCGAAATTATACTGATAAAGAAGGTATCAAACGGTACGTTACCGAAATTGTGGTGAACGAAATCCTGATGCTGGGCGGGAAGAAGTGAGAAAAGCGGGTACTTGACACGCAGGCCGTCCAGTATTTCGTAATGGGTTTTGGAGCGATGCAGGTAGAAGTGTCGGCCACGGGTTATAATTTATTACTAAAATTAACAAAGCTTTTTCTTTAATGCTTTGCCTCTATCTCAACTTCAAACCTATTTCACAATCATAATAGTAATTGGTTGTGAGCTACCTACGGAATAAACAACGATTGCTCCGCTTTTTTCACTTTTAATAGCTTCAAATCTATCTTTGTAAGTTGTTAATTTTTGTCCTCCGTTTTTAAAGACAGTTGAAATAAACTTGTCAGTTGCGTTAATTAATAATTCTTCTGCAACTGCGTTATATTCAAGAAGCAATTTTTTTAAATCATATTCTTTATAGTTTCCTTTTGAGTCTGAAGTCTTGATTGGATAATTGGCCAGAGAGCCTCTTTGAATTTGATGAGGGTTTTTTTTACCATTATCAATGAAGTCAATTGTATGAGCACCAACAATGTGTCGAAGCTCCATGATTTTTAAATTGTCAAGTTTTGCAACTAATATCTTTTTATTTTTCAGTTTAATTAATTCGACGAAAGATATTAAAGCGGATTTTTGAAGATAAATTGCATTTACAATTCCATAAAGTCTGAGGTATTGTTCTCCGTAATCTTCAATTTTTGTTGGTCCAGATAAATCAAATTTTAAAAAATTTTCTTTTGCTAATTCTGTATCACCCAAAACATCCATTAAGCTGCACAAAACGTTCCAATCAGTTTCGTTTTCAAACTTTAATCTATGCGTAACTGTTTTTAAAAATGGCTTGTCAGTTATTCTTAGAGCCACATCATTTGCAATGTCTCTAATGATTTGCTCACATCTATATAGTAAGGATTTTGTATTATACACAGTTTATAAATATTAGCATCTTGCCTAACTAAGATAAATACTGAATCTCATCGTTTTAGTATAAGATTTTTTAAAAAAGGTGATAAGCATACTGCAAACTATCATACGCTTAGTAGAAAGTCAAAACACATCCTAACCTTCTTTTATCACCCCAAAACTTATGGCGTACTCAAAGCCACCGGAAGCACTTTACCATTAAAAAACTTATGACCGGTCATTGCAAAATCTGCTACATATTTGCCCATTTCAAAAGCCAAAACCGGTGATTCGTAGCCTGGAAAAGCGCGTTCCAGCATTTCGGTTTGTGCCGATCCTAAAGCCAAACAGTTCACTTTTATTTTCTGCGGAGACAATTCCTGGGCCAAACATTCGGTCAGCGTATGCAACGCGGCTTTGCTGGCCGAATAAGCAGATAAGCCTAAAAATTTTGCACTTCCCTGGAAACCGCCCATGCTGCCAATATTTAAAATATGCGAATTTTTGGCCATTAAAAGAAGCATCGCCTGGATGATGCGCACATGGCCGAGGTAATTGCTCTGCAGCATTTCTACAAAATCACTTTCATCCAAATCTGCAAATGGTTTATTGATGAGCGCGCCCGCATTGTTGATCAGCACATCAATTTTTCCTTCAAAACGGGTTTGTACAAATTGCTGCAGATTGTGGTAATCATCGTGCACAATATCAAAAGCAACCGGGTACAAAACACAATCAGGGTTTAAACTTTGAGAGATTTCAAGCAAGCGCGCCAGTTTTTCTGCCGATCTGGCAAGTGCAATGATTTGATGGCCAGGCTGCTGGATCAGTTCAATCACGGTTTCAAAGCCAATGCCGCTGCTGGCCCCGGTGATGATGATATTCATGATTGTGTAATGCTGTTTTTATCGGGTAAAATTTCGGTTTCTTCTGGTTTTGGCAAGCCTTCGTTGAGGCGTTTGGTGTTGAAAACGTAATAAATCCCCAATAAAGAAACGGTTGCCGAAGTGAGGTAAAACAACAAACTGACCACTACAGCCAAATTGGGGTCCATGTTGAAAAAAGGCGCAAAATGGACGAAAATATATTCCCTCAAACCCAAACCTCCCACAGAAAACGGAACCACTGCCGATAACGAAGCCACCAAAAAAGTGAACAAATACGGCGAAAACTTCCCGTGAAACTGCAAAGCCAGCAGCACAAATAAAACGGTAATCACCTGCATGGATTGCACCAGGATGGCTTTGGCGTGCGCTTCAAAAAAGAAATGCGTATATTCTTTAAAATAGTATTTCGCCACAAAATAATAAACTGCCGTGCCCACCAAAAAAACACTGAGCGGAATGGCCAGGTGGATTTGGATTTGCGGCAAAAAACCAATCAGCGCAACAATAATCAGTCCAATGGCCCACAAGCCGCTTAGCCGATCAAAAAATATCGCCCAGAATACTTTTTTTGCAGGCAGTTTATAGCTTCTGTTAAGGAGCCAGATTTTGTAGCCATCGCCACCGATGCCGCCCGGCAAGAATAAATTGTAGAACAACCCAAGCATATACAAACGCAGGTTGAACATGAAAGCAAGCCGCAAATTAATCGACTTAAAAAAACTAAGCAAGCGCGAAGATGCAACCAATTGGGACAGAAAAAACGTAAGAACGGCCAGCAGCAAATACAACGGATTGGAAGCCGATAAGGTGGATTTTACTATTGCAAAATCCATTTTACGCAGCACCAGGTAAAGTAAAAGGCTGGTGAACCCGATTTTCAGGATCGTTTTTACAACATCCCAAAAAACTTGCTTTTTGGTTTTCGGTGCAGGTACTTCTTCAGCTTCGGCCATCATTGGCAAAAATAATAAAATAGGCAACTTAAAAACATAGATTTTAGGTGGATAAAAACAGTATGCAGTTGATAGTTAGTAGTTGATGGCTGAAAGCTCAACTAAAAGCATTGCGCCGCTTTGATCTTAATCTTATTTTTGTGGCAGAATAAAACAAGCTATGTCTAAAGTTAAAGTTGGTTTAGTGCAGATGACCTGCACGGCAGATAAAGAAGCAAACCTGCAAAAAGCGATTGCCAAAGTGCGGGAAGCCGCGGCAAAAGGTGCGCAAATTGTGTGTTTGCAAGAGCTTTTTACGTCGCTGTATTTTTGTGATGAAGAAGATTACGATAATTTTAAGCTGGCAGAAGCGATTCCAGGCCCTTCGACAGATGAACTTTCTACAGTTGCTGCCGAGCTGAATGTGGTCATAATTGCTTCTTTGTTTGAAAAACGTGCGCAAGGTTTGTACCACAATACGACGGCTGTTTTGGACGCCGACGGAAAATACTTGGGCAAATACCGGAAAATGCACATCCCGGACGATCCCGGTTTTTACGAAAAATTCTACTTCACGCCCGGCGATCTGGGTTATAAGATTTTCAAAACCAAGTTTGCCAATATCGGCGTATTGATTTGCTGGGACCAATGGTATCCGGAAGCGGCGCGGATTACGGCTTTAATGGGTGCCGAAATCCTGTTCTATCCAACCGCAATCGGCTGGGCGCAGCAGCAGGATTTGCCTACCAACACCGAGCAGTATAATGCCTGGCAAACCATCCAGCGTTCGCATGGTGTGGCGAATGGCGTGCACGTGGTAAGCGTAAACCGCGTAGGAGAGGAAGCTGGCGTGAAATTTTGGGGTGGATCGTTCATTTCTAATCCGTTTGGAACAGTGATTTACCAGGCTTCGCATGATGAGGAAGAAGTGGTGGTGCAGGAGCTGAATTTGGCTGAAACAGATCATTATCGTACGCACTGGCCGTTTTTGCGTGATCGCCGGATAGATTCTTATCAGCCAATAACTAAAAGATTGATTGATGAAGATTAATCTGCAGGAACAAGGTTATTATTTTCCGGCCGAATGGGAAAAGCATAAAGCCACCTGGTTGAGCTGGCCGCATAAAAACGAATCCTGGCCTGGAAAAATGGAAACCATTTATAAGCATTATTGTGAATTTATAAAGATCGTTGCGGAAGGCGAATTGGTACGGATCAATGTTGCTGATGCCGGGATGGAAGCGTTTGCCAAAGCGGAATTACAGAAAGTTAATGCTGATTTAAGTCAGGTTGAATTCTATCATTTCCCCACAAATGATGCCTGGTGCCGCGATCATGGGCCGGCGTTTTTGCTCAACCGTGATGCTTCTTTTATCGACCCAAAAATTATATTGGATTGGGGCTACAACGCCTGGGGAGGCAAATATCCACCCTTTGATCTGGATGATGTGATCCCCACAAAAATTGCCGAATATTTTGGTTTGCCGGTTTTTGAGCCGGGAATTGTGATGGAAGGTGGTTCGGTGGAATTTAACGGGAAAGGAACAGTGCTAACAACCACGGCTTGTTTGCTCAACCCAAACCGAAACCCGCATCTCAACCAAAATCAAATAGAAGATTACCTCAAAAAATATTACGGTGTGCAGCAGGTTTTATGGCTGGGCGATGGCATTGTGGGCGATGATACCGACGGGCATATTGATGACATCACGCGTTTTGTAAATGAAGATACGGTGGTTACGGCTGTGGAGGAAAATCCGGAAGACGAAAACTATCACATCTTGCGGGAAAACCTGGAAAAACTCAAGGAAATGAAGCTTTTGGATGGCCAAAAATTAAATATTATTGAGTTGCCGATGCCATCTCCTGTTATTTGGGAAGGTACGCGTTTACCGGCCAGTTATGCCAATTTTTATATCGCAAACAAAGCAGTTATCGTTCCAACTTATCGCGACAAAAACGACGAAAAAGCATTACAGATTTTACAAGAATGCTTCCCCGGACGTAACGTTGTGGGCATTGATTCTACGGATATTATCTGGGGTTTAGGCAGTTTTCATTGTTTGAGCCAGCAGGAACCGGCGGTGTGAGGTTGATTTGTATAAAGATTATCATGCATCTTTTATTGGCATAAATTAACTGATGTTTGCTTGAAAGTCTTTAGTTTTAGGTGATGAATAATCTTAGTTATAATCAGCAAGTTCCAATTTATTCTTTAGAACCAGATAAGGCAACCGGTAACAAACACTTTAGGGTTTATAATTTTGAAGGTAGTTTACCGGAGCAGTCTGATCTTTTGGTACCGCACCGGAAGGACCATTATCTGATTGTTTTGATAAGGCGGGCCAATACGCGGCAATGGATTGATATGGCATCCTATGTCATCAAAAACAATACTATTTATTTTACCGGGCCTAATCAGGTTATTGTAAAGGAAGGATTTGAACAGTTGTGGAGTACGGGCATTGCTTTTACAAGGGAGTTTTTGTTGTTTCAGGAAAATGCTTCGTTAAACAAACTGCCGCTTATTGAAAACCCTCAAAATGGCCATGAATTGCTACTTACTGAGACCGATATAAATTTTGTAGAAGATGTGCTGGTCAAAATCAACCTTGAAAATAATCGCCCTAATGAATGGCAGCAACGCATGTTGGGTGCTCATTTAACAGTGCTGCTTACTTACCTGAGCCGACTTTACACAGAGCAGTTTAAGGAAAATGACACTTCTGCAGATAAGTTTTTGTTAAAGGATTTTCAGACTAAAATTGATGAGTGCTTTAGGGAACTGCATGAAGTTGGTGATTATGCTTCTCTTCTACATATTTCTGCCGGACATTTAAGTGAAGTAGTGAAAATGCAAAGCGGCAAGCCAGCTATCAAACATATCCATGAGCGGCTAATATTAGAAACCCGTCGCCAACTCTTCCATACCCAAAATTCTTTAAAAGAGATTGCGTTTGATCTCGGTTTTTCTGACACCTCCTATTTTAACCGATTTTTTAAAAGAGAAACTGGTGTAACGCCTGCAGCTTACAGAACAAATATCCGTAAAATGTACCATTGATACTGCCAAATGTGTTGCAGTCTCCAATTTTGCATGCTGTAAGTTTGTACTGTAAAAAAAACAGATATGAAAACAGTATTAATAACAGGGGCAAACAAAAGCATTGGTTTTGAAACAGCCAGACAATTATTACAGCAAGGGTATTACGTTTACCTGGGCTGCCGCGATATGCAAAAGGGCGGGCAAGCGGTAAGCCAGCTGCACGCAGAAGGTTTAAATCAGGTCGAGCCTATTGAGATCGATGTAGATAACCTTGCATCGATAAAAGCCGCCCGCCAGGTGCTTGGTGAAAAAACTAACGTGCTGGATGTGCTGATTAATAATGCAGGAATAATCGGTAGCATGCAGCAAACGCCCTTGGAAACAGATATCAGCATATTTAAACAGGTATTCGAGACCAATTTTTTTGGGGTGATAGAAGTAACACAGGCATTTATAGATTTGCTGAAACAAGCTCCGGAACCAAGGATTGTAAACGTAACTTCTGGCTTGGGTTCGCTCACCTTGCAAAATGATCCTGCCTGGAAATACTATCAGGTTAAAGCTGCCTGCTACGTTCCTTCCAAAGCTGCCCTCAACGCTTATACCATTGTGCTGGCCCACAACTTGCGTGATTCGGCATTCAAAGTAAATGCAGTTGATCCGGGTTATACAGCTACAGATTTTAACAATCACTCTGGCCCGGGAACAGTGCAGGATGCTGCTGCACGAGTAGTAAAAGCTGCTGTGTTAGAGCAGGATGGCCCGACAGGTCAGTTTTTCAGTGATGATAATGCGCCGGATACCGGGATTAGTCCATGGTAAGTTTATGCAATTGAAAACTTAAAGATACAGGTTTTATAAAACAAATTCCATCATACATAAGTCCGTTTTCGGATTTTGTGTGATGGGGTTTTTGCAGGAAAAAACAGTAGGATTAGTCTAATTCTAGGTTGATGCTGTTTTTATCGGCTAAAAAACCGAAAGAAAACATTGATCCGGAAAGAAGTATTTTTGGCGAAGCAGTTAAGAGCCTGTTTTAAATTTATCCAACTTACTTCCCGATGCTTCTTTTATCGGTATAAATTACGAAACAAGTTTTTTTGACTAAACAAAAAGGCATTTTGGCTAAATTCTTTTTAAAATGGTTGCTGAACTTTGACTTATCAAAAAAATATAAATAATGTATTATGAAAGTGATAAGAATTAATGAATTTGGCGGACCGGAGGTTTTAAAATTAGAAGAAGTAGAACGCCCTGTCCCGGCATTTGATGAAATTTTGGTAAAAGTGTATGCAAGTGGAGTAAACCCAGCTGATTGGGTAATTCGTAATGGCGGAAACGACTTTTTGAGGCCTTTATTAAAATTGCCTTTAACATTAGGTTGGGATGCGGCAGGAGTTGTAGAAGAAACAGGCAGCGATGTGACCGAATTTAAGAAAGGCGATGCTGTGTACGGAATTCCTAATTTTCCCGGTGACGGAAGTTATGCCGAGTATTGTGTTGCAAAAGCAAGTCAATTTGCCTTGAAACCGAAAAATATTTCATTTAATGAAGCTGCCGGCGTGCCTTTGGCAGGACTTACTGCTTGGACGGCTATTTTTCATTTTGGAAAATTAGCGGCCGGACAGCGCATCCTGATTCAAGGAGCATCTGGTGGTGTAGGAAGCTTGGCTGTACAGTTCGCAAAAGCAAAAGGTGCCTATGTAATTGCAATTGCTTCCACACAAAATCTTGATTACTTACTGCAATTGGGTGCGGACGAAGTGATTGATTATAAAACCCAGAAGTTTGAAGAACTGGTGCACGATATAGATGTCGTATTTGATGCTTCACCGCTTCGTGATAATAATGAGCGGTTAAGGTCAGTGAAAGTATTAAAAGAAGGTGGAATACTTGTAAGCGTAAATGTTGATTTCCCGTTTGGTGAGGAGGTTACAAAAGCACTCGCCAAGAAAAATGCGAAGGGTGAACTTGTTGCCAACCAACCCAAAAACGATTGGCTGCAGGAAATGGCGCAACTGATTGATGAAGGCAAAGTAAAAGTTTTCGTCAGCAAAGTCTATCCTTTGGAACAAGTTGCCGAAGCACATCGTGAAAGTGAAACCTGGCACGTTCGTGGCAAACTTGTTTTAGAAATAAGAAAAGAAGATTAATTGGTATGAAGTATTTTAAATCGATAACCGAATTTCATCGGTTCAGGGAATTGCCAAAACCCCAACATCCGCTCATAAGTGTAGTTGATGTCGAAACGGTAAAGCATTTACACGAAGACGAACCAACAAATTTGGTTTTCGATTTTTATTGCATCGCCGTAAAAAGAGTTTTCAATCTCAAGGTAAAATACGGACAGCAGCCTTTCGATTTTAACGAAGGTATTATGTCTATGGTTGCACCAAACCAGGTTATTAGCCTCACTCTGCAAAAAGATGAAGAGATAAAACAGTCGGGATGGGTGATATACATCCATCCCGATTTTTTATGGAACACACCTTTGGCCAAAACCATCAAGCAATATGATTTTTGGGATTATTCTGTAAATGAAGCATTGTTCCTTTCTGAAAAAGAAGAAGCAACGATCAACAACATCATCCAAAATATTCAGCAGGAATATCATTCCAACATTGACAAGTTCAGCAAACAAATCATTATCTCACAAATTGAAAGTTTGCTCAATTATGCAGACAGGTTTTACAACCGTCAATTCATTACCCGGGAAAAGGCCAATCATCAAATACTTGACCGTTTAGAAGAATTACTTAGCGGGTATTTCAACAGCGGTGATTTAATTAAAAGAGGACTGCCAACAGTTGGGCATATTGCGGAACAGTTAAATCTTTCCCCTAAATATTTAAGTAGTTTATTGCGGACAGTAACAGGACAAAACACACAGCAGCACATTCATGATAAACTGATAGAAAAAGCCAAAGAAAAATTATCGACCACCAACTTGTCAGTTAGTGAAATTGCTTACGATTTAGGTTTTGAACATTTGCAGTCGTTCAGCAAGTTGTTCAAGACGAAAACGAAACGTTCGCCTTTGGAGTTTCGGCAGTCGTTTAACTGAGAGATGTCATTCACTTAGCCAACATGCTGTTTTTATCGGCATAAAATAAGCGTAGTTGCTTTCATCTTTTATTGTTGATTGGTTATAAACCTTTTTTCCGCCACCTAATCACCCGCCAAACCACTTCCCCGGAAAGCAAAGTGCCGATGGCAAAAGTGGCTGGTTGCCACGTTTCGCCCGAAGTGGAAAATGCACCGGATAAAGCCACAATGTAAACCAGCAAAGGCAGCAAAGCCATCAAGCCCAAACCCCAAACATTTAAAGGTATTTTGAAAGGACGATGCAGATCAGGGAATTTCAATCTGAAAACAATTAGCGAAACAAATTCCAGAAATAACGCTGCACCATAAACGGTTACGTCTATAATGAGCAAATCGCTAAAGGTCCACAAGATCATCAGGCTGACGACGGCTGAACAAACCAAAATCGAAACATAAGGTGTTTTGTATTTGGGGTGAAGCTGGTTGAATTTTTGGGGAAGCAAACCATCATCGGCCATCACTTCTGGCACCCGCGAAACGGAAAGTAATACGGCCGAATATAAACCCAGCGCGCTGGCCATCCCGCCAAAAGAAAGTGCCGCACCGAGCCAGCGCGCACCAAGCAAAACGCCTAAAATTGGGAATCCTGCTTTCTGTAATTTTGCGGGATCAATGCCGGATTGCTGCGCCACCAAAACCGCCAGAAAATACACTGAAAATATCAGGATAAAAGCAGTAAACACCGAAATAAGATACGTGCGCACGGGTTTTTCTACTTCCTCGGCATAGGTGGTTACGTTGTCCCAGCCAATGAAATTCCACATAACCGTGTACAGCCCTAATCCCAACGAAGAAAAACCAACGCCTTTTAAAGACAAATGCGGAAAGCTGAAACTGCTGCCATGCTGCCAAAAGAACACAAAAAAAAGGATGATAAAAGGAGTAAGTACCAGTGCACCTAAAAAGACGGAAACCTCGCCCACGGGCACAATCCCCAGAATATTTAGCCCGGCGGATGACCAGATAATGAACAAACAGACCGGGATTTTATAAGCTTCAATCCCCGGAAAAAAGAAAGCGGCGTACTCTATAAAAAGTACGGGATAGATGGCCAGATCAACAAAGGTGTAAAGCCAGGTCCACCAGCCTTCATACAAAGCCCAGCGCAAACCCAATGCTTTTTTTACCCACTGATAATAGCCGCCGGTAACGGGCATCATGCTGTTGAGTTCCAGCACGGTGAAAATGGTTGGGATATCCCACAAAATCGGGGTGATGATGAGCAGTAGCAGTGCGCCGTTTTTGCCGGCATAAGTAAGAAGTGGCTCCAAACCGTACGGGCCGCCGGAAACCGTGAGGAAAATTAAGGCGATCAGAGGCAGTATCCTCAACTTTTTGAGTGCAGAACGAGGAGTGGAATTGGTCATGAAATAAAGCTAAAAAATAAAAGTACAGATTGGACAAAGAATAATGTTTTTGTACGGATGTGTACAGAAAGAGGCAAGCATTCTTTTCGGTTGAGTATCGAAATAAAGTGTTTGTACAAAAAAGTGATTGCGCCCGTAGTTTATTCATTTAATAGCAACCTCAGTATTTACGTGTCGTATAACTCCAGATTAAAAACTGACTTGGCCCGATTAAAAAAGCTACCGCATTTCTATAAAATCTTTACTTCAGCTTCTTTATGTTAAAACAATTACAAATTTTTATCCTGCTGCTGTTTTTAGCAGGTTTAATTCCGGATAAGGCTTTTGCACAGTTTCCTTACAGTGAAAGTTTTATGAACGCTACTGCTGCGGGCGTAAATTTGGGCGGCGATGCGGTTTTAACCAGCGGCAATGCAGATCCCTCCGGCAACGGTTACCTGCGTTTAACATCAAACATAAACAGCCAAACGGCCTATGCTTTTGTTTCTAACAGCTTCCCGTCTGGCAATGGCCTTTCAACTTCATTTGAATATGCTACCTGGGGCGGAACCGGTGCCGATGGTATCTGTTTTTTTCTGTTTGATGCAGCTGTGGCTGATAATAATTTTGTGGTTGGTTCTTTCGGCGGCTCATTAGGGTACTCTACCGGCACATCATCTCCAAACGGCTTATCCAAAGGTTATTTAGGGCTTGGGTTGGATGAATTTGGCAACTTTTCTAACAGTGCTTTTGGTGCCGGAGGAACAGGAACAGTCCCAAATTCTGTTACTATCAGAGGTGCATGGGATGATTCTCGCGGTGCTTTTTATATGCTAAAAACAGTACCTGTATTGACCAATTACGGCTTTACTATTGGCAGCGGCACCGCGCGCGCAACAAGCGGAAATGCCGGTTATCGTAAAGCTTATATTGATATTTTGCCCGATGCCAGCGGGATTGGTTTTGATATCACCGTAAAAATACAGCACGATGCGGTTTCGACGCCGGTTACCATCATCAATAATTTTTATTATAACAAAGCGGCACCGGCTAACTTAAAATTTGGTTTTTCCGCTTCTACCGGTGGTTCTAACAATTATCACGAGATCAGGAATGCGGGTATTAATGCGCCCGCGCCATTAAATCCGCAAACCATCACTTTTTCAGCCATGCCGGCAAAAACTTATGGCGATGCTGATTTTGATGCAGGCGCCATTGCTTCATCCGGTTTGCCCGTGAATTATGCCAGCAGCAATTTATCGGTAGCAACCATTGCGAACAATAAAATCCATATTATTGGCGCGGGCACAACTACTATAACAGCCTCGCAGGCCGGGGATAATACTTACAGTGCAGCAACTTCTGTTACACAAAGTTTATCGGTAAACAAAGCATCATTAACTATTGCCGCAAACAACCAAAATACGAGTTACGGTAATATACCTGCGCTAACCCTAACTTACACTGGTTTTGTTAATGGAGAAACAAGCGCAAACTTAACCACTCAGCCAAACATCAGCACTGCAGCAACCACAACTTCTGCTGTTGGAACTTACCCGATCACCGTATCCGGGGCCGGTACTGCCAATTATCAAATTACCTATGTAAACGGAGCATTATCAGTTTATCCCGGTACGCAAACCATCACTTTTACAGCCACGCCCAAAACTTATGGCGATCCTGATTTCACCCTGAATGCTGTTGCCTCATCGGGCTTGCCGGTAACTTACAGCAGCAGCAACCCGGCTGTAGCAACGGTTGATGCTAATGGATTGGTCCATATTGTTTCTGCCGGAGATGTAACCATCTCGGCCCTGCAAACCGGGAACGGAAATTATATCGCTACTACCGTCATCAACCAGCAAATTACCATCAACCGTGCAACATTAACGGTTGTAGCAGACAACATAACTAAAACTTTTGGCTCAGCTAATCCGCCATTAAGTATAAGTTATTCGGGTTTTGTTAACGGAGATACCAATACCAGCCTGACTACACAACCAATCATCAGTACCACGGCCACAACTGCCTCTGCAGCAGGCTTATATCCAATTTTGGTTTATGGGGCAGTAAGTGCAGATTATCGTATCAATTATCAATCCGGTTCGCTAATCGTTGGGCAAAATACGCAGCAAACTACTTTTGCCGCATTGCCGCCCAAAACTTATGGTGATGTAGATTTTACACTTAATGCCAGCACTTCATCCGGCTTGCCGCTCACTTTTATCAGCAGTGACCCAACTATTGCAACGGTGGATGCTGCAGGCCAAATACACCTGCTTGCTTCCGGCGAAACTACAATTACTGCCATACAAGCTGGCAACAGTAATTATTTCCCTGCGGATTCTGTCCGCCAAATATTAACTGTAAACAAAGCATCGTTAACAGTTACGGCTGATCCGAAAGCGATCACTTACGGATCAGGATTTCCTGCTTTAACATTTACTTATACCGGTTTTGTAAACGGAGAGACAGCTGTAGTTTTAACAGCAGCACCTACGGCAAGCACAACCGCCACGGCAACTTCTCCCGCAGGAACTTATCCGATTACGGCAACCGGAGGAGCAGCTGCCAACTATACAATTACGTATGCTGACGGAACTTTAACAGTTTCAAAAGCAGCATTAATTATCACTGCGGATGACAAAACAAGGGCTTACGGTTTGCCAAATCCCGATTTTACAATTGCTTACAACGGTTTTGTAAACGGCGAAACAGCTTCAGTTTTAAGTACACAACCCACTGCCGGAACTATTGCCACAACAAGTTCTGCGGTTGGCAATTATCCGATTACGGTTGCAAATGCAGCGGCCGACAATTACAGTATTACGTATGTTTCCGGCACATTAACCATTAGCAATGCAACCGTAAACAGCGTTAGTTTGGCGCAAGTTACGTTGTTAGAAAATCAGGCTTCCGGTATCACAGCAGGAACTTTGAGTGCGGTTTCGCTGGATCCGAATGCAGTTTATACTTATAGTTTAATCAGCGGAACCGGTTCTGCAGATAACGCCTCTTTTAGCATTCAGGGAAATAAAATAATGACTGCCCAAAGCTTCAATTTTGAGCAGAAAGCAAGTTACAGCATTCTGGTTAGGGCAACTAACCAGTACGGTTTGTATGCAGATCAAAATTTTGTTATCCAAATTACTGATGTAAACGAAGCACCAACATTAGCGGCAATCCAAAACCAAGTGGTGTGTTATTCTGCTTCGGCACAAAAAATTGGTTTATCCGGTATCACAGCAGGACCGGAACCAGCACAAAGTACAACGCTTAGTATCAGTTCTACCAATCCTGCACTGTTTAGCAATTTAAGTGTTTCCGGCGTATCAGGCGGTTCTGCCAATATAAATTACATTTTAAACGGTACAGGTACAGCTGTAATTACGGTGATTGTAAAAGATAACGGCGGAATGGCAAACGGTGGCACGGATACTTTCAGCCAAAGTTTTACCATTACGGCAAATGATCTGCCCGTTGCTGCCATCACAGCAGACAGATCAACCCAAATTACCAAAGGGCAAACCGTAACGCTGACTGCCAGCGGCGGCGGCACTTACAGCTGGGACAATTTAGCTGGCATCATCGGTTCTGCCAATACGGCGGTGCTGCAGGTTCGCCCGGCGCAAACTACTACTTACCAGGTCAACGTCAGCAATGCTTCCGGTTGCAGCAGCACGGCCAGCATCACCATTAATGTGGCAGATGATTACGCATCTATCCAGGCAACCAATATTTTAACACCCAACGGCGACGGTAAAAACGATACCTGGGTAGTTAAAAACATTGATCTGTACCCGGAAAGTACCATCATCATTTTTGATAAAGGCGGCAGAAAACTGCTAAACGTAAAGCATTACAACAATGATTGGGACGGCACGTTCCAGGGTTCGCCGCTGGCAGAAGGTACTTATTATTATGTGATTGATTTCGGGGCAGGAAAATCGCCGCTGAAAGGTTTTATCACCATCATCAGAAACCGATAAAATGCACCCGAAAATCTAAAGACATTATTTTATACCATCCTATAATGAAAATATCAACATCAAAAAATATGCTGAAAGCTGTGCTGTTGCTCGCTACTGTTTTTACCGGCATAAAAACAGCATCGGCGCAGTTGAACCCTTACGCTTCCATGTATTTCCAGAACCAGTATTTGTCAAACCCGGCGATGGCAGGTTTGGGTCAGGGGCTTAATCTCAACCTGGCCATCAGGCAGCAATGGGCAACGCTGCCCGGAAGCCCGAAAGCGCAGTTTATTTCCGGTGATTACAATGCCGGCAAGCATGTAGGCTTGGGGTTGAGTGTGAGTAATGACCAAACCGGTTTGATCCGCCAAACGCGCGCCGTGGCTACGTATGCTTACCACGTGATTTTGGGTGCCAATAACCAGCAGCTTAACTTTGGCTTGTCGGCTGGCATCAGCACGCAGCACATCAATTATAATGAAATTAATGGCGATCAGGGCGACGTGCAGGTAGATCGCTACAACAACCAAAACCGGGCTTATCCCGATGGCGATTTCGGCGTTTCTTATACCAGCAACAACCTTACTATGCAGGGCGCATTGCCCAATCTCAACCATCTTTTCAAAACCAGCAATACCATTTTGGGCGTAGACCGTTCGGTTTTTATCACTTCTGTGAGTTATAAATTTGCGCTGAACGTGCTCGACGGTTCTGCATTAGAGCCAAAACTGGTTTTCCGCGGCGTAGATGGCTACAAAAGTGTGCTTGATGCCGGACTGAACCTCAGCCTGAAAAACGATTTGCTGCATTTGTATTCCATGTATCACAGTTCTCAGAGTGAAAGTTTTGGTTTTGGTGCCAATATCAGCAAAACGGTGCAGCTGATGCTGTTTTACACGACCGAAAACACGCCGCTGAAAACGTATACCAACGGCGATTTTGAAGTTGGCCTCAAGCTGCATCTTTACAAATAAGGTTTATAAACCTGATAACTAAAAGCCTGCAATTATAATGATTGCAGGCTTTTGATTTTTGGTTAAAGCCTGTTGTTCGTATTTTGTCCACGGCCTTCGGGCCGTGGATTATATATAAATGAGACATGGCTTTAGCCAAAATAATAGAGAAGAAATCTAAACAAGCTCTAAATAATCTTGAAATTAAGGTGATAAAAGAAGCATGTAAACTTCTCAGCCAAAACTTTAAACAAGCTTTATCCAAAATTAACTTTTAGATCACGCTAAGCAACAGTCAACAAAATCTTGGATGTTTGTTGTGAAACCAAAAATCTGAACTTGTGTAAAAACCAAAACAGCAGCTGCAAAATATTTGCAGCTGCTGTTTTGGTTTGATACTGTTTTTATAGTGCTAAAAACAGTATATTGAAATAGCTGATTGAAGCAGCTAATATCAATTCATGTTATTTAGCCAAAGAATATTTATCTTTCCGGCCGTCTTTTACGGTTGTTAAAGTGCCTTTTGCTTTCAGGTTAGAAAGTACGCTTGCAATCTGTTTGAATATTTTTTCCGCGTCGCTTTGCGGTTCATATTGTGCCATTGCGTTGGCAATATCCTGACCAAAACCTGCACCGCCAATTTCGTTTATAGCGAATGCAATTTTAGAACTCAAGCCCAAATCAGGTGAGTATGCTGCCGGGACTTCCAATATTTTGGGTGAAGTTTTGCCGGTTTTTGCAGGTTTCGGATCTGCTTTCTTTTTTGGGGCTTTTGCAGCAGTAGTTTCTTCTGCCTGCTCCAAAACAGCTTCCATAATATTGTCTTTGCTTTGTTTGGCTGATTTGGTTGGAGCTGCAGATCCGCTGAATGCGTTCAGCATATCTTCATACTTCTTGGATTCAGCTTGGATACTTTTTATCTTTTCTTTAAGATAAACAATAATTTCTTTTTCGGTTATGTTTGCCATGTACAAATGTAATTTAGATTTTTAATTAAAAAAATGTTTAGGATTAAATTTTAGAATTAAATAAATTGTCTTTTGGTTTTTTAGGTAACGGCAAGTTGTTGACTTTGTTTCTGTTAACAGAAAAATAAATTTAAATAATATATTCAATTACACTTTTACTTGCATCTGCAGCTACAATACAAATTCAAAAATCACAATGCTTCTTTTATCGGTATAAATTTAGTTTGATGCTGTTTTTTTGCCATTCATTTCAACTTCTTTGTCCATCTCCAGCATATCAACCGGTTGAGAAAAATCACCCAGCAAGTATTTGCAAAAGTAGTCTCCTTTTTGCCAGAAAAAATATTCCGTCATATCGCCATAAGCATGGCGCTGGCCGGGCAGCAAAACATAATCAAACCTTTTGTTGGCTTTGATCAAAGCATTAACCAAACGGATGGTGTTGGACGGGCTTACATTATTGTCAATATCCCCGGTAGAAAGCAGCAAATGTCCTTTCAGGTTTTTGGCCAGGTCCTGGTTTTTATCAATCGAATATTGGAAAGTTGTATCACCTTTTGGGCTGATGGTTTCTTTCAAACCATTGTGCTTTTCGCTCCACCAGCGATTGTAAATGCTATTGTCATGATTGCCGGATTCTGAAACAGCAACTTTAAAAAAATCAGGATAAACCAGCATTGCCGCTGTCGACATAAAACCGCCGCCGGAATGCCCGGTAATGCCAACTTTGCTGATATCTATAAAAGGATATTTATCAGCCATTTGCTCTGCTGCTGCTTTTTTATCGGCCAAACCATAATCGCGTAAATTACCGTAGCCATAATTGTGGTACCATTTGGAACGCTCCGGATTGCCGCCACGGTTCCCGATCGTGATCACCACAAACCCAAACTGCGCCAGCCTTTCCTGTGCATCCATGCTTTTGCTAAAAGCCGTATTCACCGCCTCCGTTTGCGGGCCGGGATACACATATTCAATCAGCGGATACTTCTTTTGTGCATCAAAATCATAAGGTTTATACATCACGCCGTATAAATCGGTAATGCCGTCATCTGCTTTTAGTTTGATCGGTTCCGGAAACTTATAACCTGCCGCCATTAAATTGGACAGATCTGTTGTTTCCAAATCCATTATTTTGTGGCCCAGATAATCATACAAAACAGCTTTTGGAATTGTATTTACACGAGAAAAACTGTTGACAAAAAACTTGTTGTTATCATCTAAACTGGAAGCATGATCAAAGTTCCCGGCATCCAGCAAATGCAAATTGCTGCCATCAAAATGGATACTGTACAAGTGTGTATAATATGGGTTTTCGTTGACTTCCCTGCCGGAAGCGGTGAAATATAAGATACGGTTTTTGGCATCAATATTTATTAGGTCATCGCAATGGAAAGAGCCGGAAGTGATCTGGTTTTTTAATTTTCCGCTTTCATCATACAAGTAAAAATGTGCCCAGCCATCGCGCTCGCTCCATTCAATCAATTCTTTGCCATCGTTAACCAAACCCGGCCGGTTGATTTCTACATAAGTATTAAATCTCTCCTGAACCAATAAATTAACTTTTCCGGTTTGGATATCCACGTTGCAAACATCAATCTTTTTCAAATCGCGGCCGGTTCTATAAAAGTAAAATTTACTATTGTTGCCCAGCCACAAGTTTGGCCGAAACTCATCATCGCGGTTTTTTTGCAAAGTTGGTGCAGGCCACATCGAAAGTTCCTGATCTTTAAACAAAGCTGTGTTTAACTTTTTAGAAGTTTTGGTTTCAAAGTCAAACAGCAACATTTCTTTTATCGGATTTTCTTTTTCGCCGGGAAGCTGATATTTGTAAGTTTCTAAAGTTGGCCGCGGTTCTGCAACACTATTAATTACCCAAAAATCTTTCAGCTTGCGTGCATCTGTTTTGATCATGGCAAAATGTTTGGCATCCGGCGACCATAAAACTTGTGTTGGCTTGCGTTTTTTCTTGTTTTTCTCTAAGTCAACATTGGTTTCGTTCATGAAACTGCCGCCGTACGCATCATTTTCTACGCCATCTTTGCTCAGCTGATGTTCTACAATTGTGCTGTCATCTTCGTTTTTCAAAGCCTTTTTATAGTTGGCTTTATCCATCCAAAACAAATTATAATTGCGGGAGAAAATAATAGCCGAACTATCCGGCGCAATCGAAGCCCACATTGGTTTGGGTTTTACTTTTTCATAATTAACCAGTTCGGCCAGCTTTCCGGTTTGGAGGTTGTATTGAAAGTAAAAGGTTTTTTTCTCTAATGAATCCGCTGCTTTTTTATCTTTCCGTTCTTTTTTTACGATGTCGATTGTACTTTTTAAATCAAATTGAATGCTTTTTTCATCCTTGGTAAACTTTAAGTTTTCGATGGGCAAATGCTGTGCATCAAAAGGATCTTTCACAATCAACGTAACGGCGGCCGCAACTTTGGCATTATCAAACAATAGCTTTTTGCTTCGTGCCATCGGATCAACCAGAAACCATTTTTTGCCGGAGCTGGTTTCAAACATATACCAAAAACGATCGGAAGTTTTGAGCCAATGCGCATCAACAGAAGTTGAAAACACCATTTTTTGTAGTTTTTTGGGAGAGAAACGCGCCGCCAGCAAATAGTTTCCTTTAGGCTGGTTTGGATTGGGACTGCTGTTTTGCGCCTTGAGATGAAAACAAAACAGCGGCAGCAATAGGGACAAGTAGAACTTTTTCATCAATAATAATTTGAGACGAAAAGTATTCAATTGAATTTTAAAAAGATAACGCAATTGCCGAAAAGGGCAATTTGGAATGTAAAAATTTTAATACTTCTTTTATCAACCCAAAAAACAGGTGATAAAAGAAGCATTGGGTTTAATAGGATTAGATTTTAAAGTTTATCAAAATACAAAAGCTGATATTAATTAAAATACCAGCTTTGTAAAAAAGAATTTATACCGATAAAAACAGTATGTGCCTGATTTGCTCAAACTTACTGCACTTTTACAGTATTGTAGGAAGAAATATCCAGTGCCGGCATAGTTGATCCGTATTTAGCATTGATTACTTTGATAATTTCATCTGTTACAAAAGCATTGCCGCGCGGTGTAAAATGTACGCCATCCAACGAAAAGAAACCGCCGCTGATGAAGTTGGTATTTAAATTTACGCCATCTTGTGTTATGCCGGTTTTAAGCTGATTCAGCAGCGTGTAAGAATCAAAAACGGGCAGGTTATTGGCTGCTGCAACTGCTTTGATGGTTGTATTATAACTATTGATGTAATCTTTAACTTTTGCTGCTTCGTTCACATCCAGCACTTCTTTGCTCAATAAAGGATTGGTCGGGGACAAGCCATACAAAATGCCTCCGTTTACGGCTGCACCTAATTGTGCGGTTTTGAAAGTAAGCATAATTAAATCTGCATTGGTGGCGGCACGGGTAACGTAATTTCCGCTTTCATCTAAAGCCCGGATATACAAAGTTGTAAAAAGAGGGTTCACTTTTTGGGCCGCCGCCAGCAAAGCCTTAACCGTAATATAATTGAAAAACGGGATAACTGTGAGATCAGGAATGGTGCAAACCACGCCTTTTGCACCGGTTTTGGTAAGCGCGGTAATGGTAGTATTATAAGCGGTTGAAAAGGTGGTTTTGTCTGTCAGCGCAAAATTAGCCGCTGTTCCGTTGGACTTAGCATATCCAAGCGCATCATTATTGCCCAGCCAGCAACTGAAAAAAGTAAACGGTTTTGCGGTTACAAAATCCAGGTAAGGTGTAGCAATGGTACCGGCACTGGCTGTAAATAAACGTTCAAAAAAGCCATTGTAATTGCCATAAAGTGGGTTGGTCACATCGCGCAGGTTGATGCCGGGCACACCATAATTGTTCAGGTCGCCGGTGTATTTGGTAAATAAAGTAATGGTGCCAACTGCTGGGATTGTAATTATATTTCGCACCGCAAGATTGGTTTTGACCGAATCAATCATGGGCGATCCGTCTGTATTGTAGCCGGATAATTTTAAATAACCGGAACCGTTTGCCTGGTCCGCAGAAAACAAAGGAGACGTAAAAGTACCTCCGCCAGCCAGCTTCATTTGCCCGGCCAGCAGGTTTGGAAAAGCAACTTGCTGCCCGGCCAAATACAAGCCGCCATCCGCAAAACCGGAAGTAATGGAATTACCAACAGCAATATATCTGGAAAAATCAGCCGTTCCGGTAGTTACAATTTTATTGGGTTTGTCTTTTTTACAGGCGGAGAAAGACAATATAAAGATGCTGAAACCTATGGTCAGGCAACGAAAATTTAAACTTAGTCGCATAAATTTTTTTATTTAAATGTAATATTTTAGGATTTGATTTAGAGCCTGTTTAAATTTATACCAGAAAAATTTATAATGCTTCTTTTATGCCTGTAAATTTTGTTTTACATTTTTGTACCGATAAAAGAAGCATAGAAAAATCGATTGAACAAAATTTAGACAGACTCTGACAAGTTAAAATTAGATGATATCGTTTTGTATCGAAAGTGTGTTATTCCTTAAAAGCAAAGTATAAAGCCGCTTATTTCATTTCAATAAAAATACGGATTTGAGTGCGTGCCTAACTTTTTTTGAATTGTTATAGTTTATTTTGGTAAGCGGTTTGTATTAAACCCATTATACTTGTTACTTCGTAAAATTGTTTTTTCTATTTAAAAAAGTAGAAGTACAGGCAACATGCAGGGTTATTATCAAAGCCACACACAATTGAAATTTATTGGCAACGAAGGCCAGGAAAAACTTAACCAGGCCAAAGTTCTCGTAATCGGTGCCGGCGGCCTGGGTTGTCCATGTTTGCTTCATCTGGCTGCTTGCGGCGTTAGCGTTATCGGAATTGCAGATTTTGATGCGGTAAGTTTATCCAACTTGCACCGCCAAACTTTATATACTTTTAATGAGGTTGGAAAAAGTAAGGTAAAAACAGCATCGCAAACTTTGCTGGCCCACAATCCAAATATCCAAGTAAAGGAACATGATTTTTTGGTTGATGAAAGCAACGTGCTCCAACTCATCCAAGATTATGATGTGGTTGTGGACGGGACCGATAATTTTTTAGTTCGATATTTAATAAACGATGCTTGTGTTTTTTTAAACAAGCCTTTGGTTTACGGTGCCATTTATAAAACGGAAGGCCAAGTTACTGTTTTTAACTACCAAAATTCGCCAACATTGCGTTGTTTGTTTCCGGAGCCGCCGCCGGAAAATCCGA
>JAABUT010001011.1_pt1 | contig 36001 bp, 36 predicted proteins | sample 5559281 | NCBI WGS metagenome assembly JAABUT01 (sample SAMN10711880, study PRJNA513359) | rock metagenome | isolation source: Antarctica rocks | place: Antarctica: Victoria Land, Ricker Hills nord | collected 2016-01-04 | reverse complement strand
CAAGGTTGAAGTTCCAGATCAACGAATAGATGACGGCAATGCCGCCGACAGCATTCAGAATACTGTATCGTAGATCGGACAGACCAAGGATACTGAGCTGCAGGCTGGCGTATGCCCCTACGTAAAGAGCAACCCCAATCAACCCGATCACGTCAGGAAAGGTCACCGTGACACCTCGATCTACCCTTGGACCCAGCATACCCCTTCCAAGCGGTCGTCGCTGCTGAAACGCACCACTCTATGACGGCGAAAGACGGAACCGCATCGCAGGCGCGGCATCGAAACCGGAAGGGGCACGAGTCAAACTGAGGCACTACCGTCGTCAGAAGCCACCTTGCGGCCAATCACAGCCCATAACGGATCGCCCGCACGACCGCCGCAGACGACTTCCCGACCCTCCACTTCGGCAAACCCGGCGCGGCGCAGATACAGCCCGATCAGCCCGGCCTGGTCCGGCCCTTCCAGCGCCTGCCAGATCGCCACCGCCTTTGTCGGGAAGCAGCGATTGCTGTAGCTGATGACGACGGGTCCGCCCGGCCGCAGCACCCGGGCAACCTCCCGCATCACCTCGACGGGATATTGCAAATATTGAACCCCCACGCAGATGCACGCGGCATCCATGCTGGCATCCTCTAGCGGCAGCACCTGGTTCTCGTTCAGGTTCTGCACGAAGCGGCGGTCCAGGCGTGGATTGGCCTGCAGTTCCTGCATGTTCATGCCGTGGCCGGCAACCTCGGCATACCGCACCTCTGGCGGCAGGTGGCTGACCCAACTGCTCATCAGGTCCAGCACCCGCCCGCCTGCCGGCAGCACCTCCCGGTACAATCCCGTCATCCCGGCAATGGCACGGTCGTCAATGTGGTTGACCAGCCGCGCCTGCACGTAAAACTGCGTGTCGGACGAGGCGTCCGCCTTGGCGAACGCACCCTGCGGCAACTCCGGCAAATCGTTCATCGGCTCATACCGGCTCAAAGTCGAAGCTGCCGTCCTTGGACTGCCAGGTTTGCACGGTGAGGACCTTGGCGCCCCCCCTGCTCTCATGCGGCCCGTGCACTTGCCCGGCGGCGTGGGTCATGAAGGCGCCGGGGCCATGCTCCTGCCCGGCGTCATGCAAGTCGCCCTCCAAGACATAGTGCATCTCGGACCCAGCCTGGTGCTTGTGCGCCGGAATCACGCCGCCGGCCGGCAGGTGGACGATGGTGGTGACCACGCCGCGGCCCTGGTCCTCGTTCAAGATCTGGATACGGAACTCGCCGGTCGCGCCGGGGATCTGGAACGGCGTCGCCTCGATGCCGTCCGCCACCAGTTTGATGCCCTGCATGTCCATTCCTGTAAGCCCTTCGCGTTGGTGTCCCGGGGCAACGCGGCATCCTTCACCCGGTTCATGCTTCCGTGCCGGGCTTCTGTGGGACTACCATGCGCCGCATAAAGCGGAGGACCGCCCCATGGCGCACACGAACTCGACTCATCCCGAAACCCTGGCCCTGCACGCGGGCTGGCGCAGCGACCCGGCAACCGGCGCCGTCGCGGTGCCGATCTACCAGACCACCAGCTTCCAGTTCGAAAGCGCGGAGCACGCGGCCGACCTGTTCGCGCTGAAGCGGCTTGGCAACATCTACACTCGCATCATGAACCCGACCGCCGACGTGCTGGAAAAGCGCGTCGCGGCGCTGGAGGGCGGGGCGGCGGCGCTGGCCGTGGCGTCCGGCCAGGCGGCGTCGGCGCTCGCGGTGCAGAACCTGGCGGTCGCCGGCGACAACATCGTCAGCTCCACCGACCTGTATGGCGGCACCTGGAACCTGTTCGCCAACACGTTGCGCGACCAGGGGATCGAGGTCCGCTTTGTGAACCCTGCAGACCCCGAGGCGTTCGAGCGCGCGACCGATGCCCGCACCCGCGCCTACTACGCCGAAACCCTGCCCAACCCGAAGCTGCAGGTGTTCCCGATCGCCGAGGTCGCCGCCATCGGCCGGCGGCACGGCATCCCGCTCATCATGGACAACACCGCCGCGCCGCTGCTGGTGCGTCCGTTCGACCATGGGGCGGCGGTGGTGGTGTATTCCGCGACCAAATACCTGGGCGGGCATGGCACCACGATCGCCGGGCTGATCGTGGACGGCGGCAACTTCGACTGGGCGGCGTATCCCGAGCGGCAGCCGACGCTGCACCGGCCCGATCCCAGCTATCACGGCGCGGTGTGGGTGGAGGCGGCCAAGCCGCTCGGCCCCATCGCCTACATCCTGAAGGCGCGCGTGACCCTGCTGCGCGACCTCGGCCCGGCCCTCAGCCCGCACAGCGCCTTCCTGGTGCTGCAAGGCATTGACACCGTCGCGCTGCGGATGGAGCGGCATTGCAGCAACGCCCAGTCAGTCGTGGACTTCCTGTCCAACCGTCCGGAGGTGGCGCGGGTGATCCACCCGTCGAAGCAAACGGGGGAGGCCGCGTCGCGCACCAAGCGATACATGCCCCGCGGGCTCGGTGGTCTCGTCGGGATGGAGCTGGCGGGCGGTGCGGACGCCGGGCGGGCGTTCATCGACCGGCTGCAGATGGTGCTGCACGTCGCCAACATCGGCGACGCCCGCACGCTGGCGATCCATCCGGCCAGCACCACGCACTCACAACTGGAGGCGGAGGAGCAGATGGCGGCAGGGGTCAGCCCAGGCTATGTGCGGCTGTCCATCGGCATCGAGCACATTGACGATATCCTGGCCGATCTGGGCCAGGCGCTGGACGCCGTGACGGTGCGGGCGGCGGCGTAGTGCAGGCTTCGCCCGCTTCTGGCCGCGGCGGCGTGGCTCGGCTTCGCCTGCTGCAATCCGCCGCGTCCTGTCGTAAGACGCCTTCCCTGCTCCAATCCCCGGCGCCCGGTGCGCCGGGGACGACGCAGCATCCACCCATTCCACCCACTACAGGATACCCAAATGGACGACATGAAGGCAGCGGCAGCCAAGCACCACGAGGACGCCGCGCACCACTTCGAGGTGGCCGCCAAGATGCACCACGACGCGGCCAAGCACTGTGCCTCAGGCAACTACGAGAAGGCCGAAAGCCTGGCCACGTCGGCAGCCGAGGCCGAGGGCGTGGCGAACCGGCACGCCATGCAGGCGGTGGACGGCTACCGCCAGCACGCCCAGGAGGTTGCGGACCGCAAGGCCGAGGCCGGCGCGGAAGAAGCGGCGCGCGTCGCCAAGCATGACGCCAAGGCCGCCGCGAAAGGGTAGCTCCGCAGCGCCGGCATACCGCAAGCAGGGCGGCTGGCATGATCGCCGCTCCGCTTGCGGTATGACCGCACCTAAACCAACTCACTACTCGTTCTGATCTTTCTGCCGGCCCCTTGTCAGCGCGAGCCGCCTGCAGCGTCGCGGTTCCCGGGTCCACAGGACTATGCCTGGGACCCTGGATTACCCCGGCGCGCCTTGGCTCGCAATGACGGGAACAATCGAGCCAGATGAATCAGGATGTTGGCTGCACTTACGGCGCTATGCCGGAAGCAACCTTCGATGCCGCCTTTTCGATGGAGTAACGGGATGCAAGCGTCGCCTTGCCCGGCGGCAAGCGCCGCGCTATCTCTGCACCAGTGCGGGCGTAGCATAGTGGTAATGCGGTAGCCTTCCAAGCTACTGATGAGGGTTCGATTCCCTCCGCCCGCTCCAGCCTACCGCAACAAGATGTAGTTGATCGTCAGCGGGATCGTAATCGTCGGATTGGGGTTCTCCGCCGGCAGGGGCGCCAGTTGCGCGTTCCGCCATACCGACACGGCTGCCATATCCAGCCAGGGCGATCCGCTGCGGCTCTTCACCTCCACCGACTGCACCCGGCCCAGGCGGTTCACCACCAGCGTGACCTGGACCGTCCCGTCCTCCCCGTTCTCGGCGGCCTGCTGCGGATAGAAGCGGTGGCGGCGCCAGTAGTCCGCTAGCCCCTGTGCCCAGTCCGCCCCGACATTGGCGGCGCGCGCGTCAAAGAACGCCTCGGACCTGTTCGGCCCGGCCTTCGGCGTCCCCAGCGAGAAGTCTATCGCCCGTGACCCGGCCGACCCCCGCGGCGCCGGGGCGCGGCTGGATGCTTGGCCGAAGTTCAGGTCCATCGGCGCCCCCAGCGTGCCCAAGGCCTGGCGCGGCGCCGGGGGCGCCGGCCGCGGACGGGGCACCACCGGCGGGGGCAAAGGCGGCGGCGGCGCAGGCTGCTCGAAGTTGGGCACGAGGTCACGCGGCCTCGGCGCGGCCTCGAACTCGTCCGGCTGTGCCAGGCGTACCGCGGGCAGGGCGGGCGGCGAGGGGGCGGGCAGGGCGGCTTCGGGCGGCGGCTGGGACGGCTGCGGTGCGGGCGGCGGCGGCACCGCCTCGGTCGGCGGCGCCATTGCCATCTGCACCGGCGGCGATGGATCGGGTGCCGGTACAGGAAGTGTCGGCGCCTCGGCCGGAGCCGTCACGGCCTGTTGAACCGGCGGGGTAGGATCAGCTGGCGCCGGCAGGGGCGCTACCGGCACCGGCGCTTCAGCCGGAGTCGTCGCCACCTGTTCTGGCGGCGGAGTGGGATCGGGCTCGGGCGGCGAGGGCGGCGGCGCGGCATCCGGCGTGGGCGCTGCCGCAAGCTGCTGCGGTTCGGGCGGCGTTGGCGCCGGCGGCGGCGCAGCCTGGGAATCCAATGCGGACGATGTGTCGGCCGGCTGCGACGGGGGCGCCGAGTCCATCGCCGCTTGCTCGGAAGCAGGCGGCGTCGCCGACCCGCCATTGTCGAACAGCAGTTCGTAGGACGGAGCCATTGGCAGCTCCGGCTCCTGCCGGCGGACCACGAGCAGCCCCGCCAGCACCAGCCCGTGCAGCACCACGGACCCCGCAACCCACCATGCCCGGCGGCGGCGCGTGCGGGCGTCTGCCCGCCCGGACAAGGGCACGCGCAGGCTGGGAAGGGTGCTCAGCAGCATCGGTCACGGGTCATATGTGGAGCCATATAGCGTCCCATGCCGCACTGCGGAACAGTTGCAGCAGCGCGCAGCCGCGTCATCAGGCTTGACATAAGTCCCGCCGCGCTCTTTCTACGTCCCAACGCGGCCCGCCGTGCCCGGCCGCTTCGGGCGCGGCGCCGGTCCTGCAGGGGTGTAGCTCAACTAGGCTAGAGCGCCGGTCTCCAAAACCGGAGGTTGCGGGTTCGATTCCCTCCGCCCCTGCCACCGCGTTCTCCCATCGCATCCCGCGCCGGGTTGGCGCAGCCACACGAAAGAGTTGCAAGAACATGGCCTTGGCGATTGACCCCTTGAAGTTCGTCCGCGAGGTGCGGGCCGAGGTGGCGAAGGTCACATGGCCCTCCCGCAGGGAAACGCTGGTCACCACCGGGCTGGTCTTCGCCCTGTCGGCGCTGGCAGCAGCCTTCTTCTTCCTCGCCGACCAGGTGATCGGCATCGGTGTGCGGTTCCTGTTCGGGTTCGGAGCCTAATCATGGCCAAGCGCTGGTATGTCGTCCACGTCTATTCCGGCTTCGAGAAGAAGATCGCCCAGCAGCTCAAGGAGCTGGCTGCCCAAAAGGGCCTGGCCGACATGCTGGACGAGGTCCTGGTGCCCTCCGAGGAGGTCGTCGAGGTACGCCGTGGCCAGAAGGTCAACTCGGAGCGCAAGTTCTTCCCCGGCTATGTTCTGGTGAAGATGGAACTGACCGACCAGACCTGGCACCTGGTCAAGGAAACCCCTAAGGTCACTGGCTTCCTCGGCAGCAAGACCCGGCCGTCGCCGATCACCGAGGCAGAGGCCGAGCGCATCATGAAGCAGAGCGCGGAGGGCGTGGAACGCGCCCGCCCCGCCGTGCTGTTCGAGATCGGCGAGCAGATACGCGTCGCCGACGGCCCCTTCACCAGCTTCAACGGCACGGTGGAGGAGGTGGACGAGGAAAAGGGCCGCGTGAAGGTCAGCGTCAGCATCTTTGGCCGCTCCACGCCGGTGGAGCTGGAATACAGTCAGGTCGAGAAGGTCTAGCCTCCCGGCAGCCGTGCTCGCCCGTTTGGGCGGGCGGCTCGACCCGGCGCTGCCCTGGCTGCCGCGGCTGTTCGTCCTGGTAGCGTTGCCGTCCGTCCTCGCCATGGCGTTGCTGTTCCCGATCGGCGAGGGGCCGGACGAGGCCACCCAGGCCGCACGCGCTGCCTCCGTCTTGCACGGCCAATGGATCGGCCGCCGAGTGCAGATTCCGCACCCCGCGGATGGCGTCCCGGTCACGGTGGCCGGGGTGGACATCAACCCGGGCTACCTTCTGCCCTTTTTGGCCCTGCCGTCGCTGCCTCTGGAGGCGCACAAGCCGGTGACGCTAGACATGGTCCAGGCCGCCGCCGCCAGCCGGTGGCCGAACGGGTTGGTGTTCACCGAGGCATCCAACACCGCCAGCTACCTGCCACTGTTCTACCTTCCGTCCGCAGCCGGCATAGGCCTGGCCGCGCTGGTCCGGGCCGGGCCGATGCAAACGGTGCTCGCCGGCCGCATAGCCAATGCGTTGTTCTGCGTGCTGGCCGGCTACCTCGTGCTGCGCCTGGCCCGGCGTGGCCGCCCGGCGCTGTTCGCGCTCCTTGCGCTGCCGATGACCCTGCACTTGGCCGCGACCATCAACCAGGATGGGCCATTGATCGCCACGGCGGCGCTGGCGGCGGCGCTGCTGCCTCAAGCCGGGGGACGCTACTGGGTGGGCGTGGCGGCCCTGGCCTGCGTTGTCGCGGCCAAGCCGCCCTATCTGCCGCTCGCTGCCGCGGCTCTCGTCCCGCTGGATGGCGCGTCCTGGCGGGCCAGGCGGCACGGCGTCGCCTTTCTGGTCGTTGCCGCTGCCGGGTTGGCGTGGGCCGGGGCCGCTGCCGCGTTCGCGGCGGTGCCGTTCCTGCGCCCGCCCTACCATCCCGGCCCGCTATGGTCCGGACCTGACCTGCTATTCCATGCGACCGACCCGGCGGCGCAGCTTCAGGTGCTGCTGCACCGGCCCGCACTGTTCCTGCGCCTGCCGCTGGATACGCTGACGCAGGGCTGGCGATACTTCGCAAGCACGGCAGTGGGCGTGTTCGCGTCCCTGGACTTCAACCTGCCTGTCTGGTTCTACCGGGTTTGGTATGCCGCCCTAGCCGCCGCGGCGCTCGCTGCCGCTGTCACGGTGGGCGGGCGGGCCGAGCCGTCCACCCCGCGGCCATGGGCCTCCCTCGCGCTCGCGGCCGCTGCCGTGTCATGCCTCGCCGGCGTGATCCTGCTGCAATACCTGACGTGGACCGGGGTCGGCCATGCGACTGTGGACGGCGTGCAGGGCCGCTATCTGTTGCCGGTTCTCGCAATCTTGGTGCCGGCGCTGCCCGCCCTCCGGCTGCCGGCGCCGGTGGATGGGGTGGCGCGCACCCTGCTGTCGGCGCCCGCCGCCGCTGCCGGGCTGCTGGGTCTGGGCGCGCTGCCCGTGCTGATCGTGCTGCGCTACTACCTGCGCTGACCCCAGGGCGCCGATGGCACCCTGTTCTTTCCCGGAGCGCTTACGGCGCCTTGTTCTTCAAGGTGCGCTGCAAATCCCGCTCAATCGGTGCCAGGTCGGACGCATGGTGCTCCAGCGCCACGTCGCGCCAGTCCTCCACGTCCGACACGCGCGTCGGATTCTCCCGCAGCAGCTCGCGCTTGATGAAGGGAAATCCCGACGCCAGCAGTTGCCGCCACAGGTCGCTGGTCGGGTTCATCGGCGTGCGGTTCACCGCGTGGCCGCGTATCCACCGGGCATGGTGCTGGCGCGCGCGCACGGCCGCGTCGGCGAGGTTCGGGCCGCCCTCCTTGAAGTCGGTCAGCAGCTCCTGGTCCAGGTCGCGCACCAGGTCCTGGTAGGGCCAGATCGCCCGGCAGGTGAAGCCGGCCCTCAGAAGCTGCTGCGTCAGGCCCAGCTCATATAGCCGGATCAGCCACACCTTTGCCCAGGTCGGGCGCACATCCGCCCAGAACCCGCGCCAGGCCTCGCTCGCGACCACCCGAGGACTGAACGCCATCAGGTAGGATTGCAGGTGATAGCGCGACTGCCAGCTTTCCGTGCAGCCCCACACGTCTGCCACGGTGAAGTCCATGCGGGACAGCAGGTCGTGCAGCGGCCGCACCGGGCCATAGACGCTGTCATTGCTGATCAGCACCATCGCCGTGTTCGGGCGGGGCAGGGCGGCCTGCTCGATCCCTTCTCGCCAGGCGCCGAAGTCGTAGCCGACGTTGCGCCGTATGATCACCCCGGCGCAGATCAGCTTGACCGCCTCCATCGCCGCGGGGCGCAGCCGGCCGGCGTTGGTGACGAACAGCACCGACACCCCGGCGGCAGCCAGGCTGCGTATCTGGTGCAGCACATGCTCCCGCACGTCGCCGCCGCCGTCCCAATGGACGAAGATGCACACCCGTGGCCCCAGGGGGATCTCTCCATCCGGCCAGCGGTGGACGATCTGGTTTGGGCTGCGGTGGCGCATGACCTCGTGCCCGATTTGCGGCAGCACCCGGTAGCGTATGAAGCTGAGGCTGCGGTGCAGCGCGTGACCGATTACGGTGCTGGGCATGTCAGGCGGCGTCGGTCGGGGCGGCGGGTCCAATCCGGGCCATGACGTCGGCGGGCCAGTCCAAGTCCGGGTGCGCCGCGTGTATCTCCGCCGTCAGCGCCGCGGCCTCGTCGAGCGCCTCCAGCAGATCGAGTGCCTGCAGCTCCCCACGCAGCGCCGCCCACCACAGGCCGGAGCCGGGCGGGCACACCGTGCGGACACGGGCCAAGCGGCTACGCGCCATCGCCGGGTCGTGGGTGGCGCGGCCGTGCCGGTCGGACTGCACGTCCAGTACGCCCAAGCAGAACAGCAGGTCGCGCTCGGACTCTGACAGCGGCCGGGTGCTGCCGGGCCGGGCAAACGGGGCGTCCATCAGGCCGGACCGCTCCGCCAGGGTGCGCGCCGGGCCATACTGGCCGGCGTTCACCAGCTTGGGCAGCGCCCAGGCGCCGGTGTCCGGGCCGGGGTTCTCGTGCACGGCTTGCAGGACCACGGCCGTCGCGTCGTCGTTGGCGCCCATCAGGTCCAGCGCCTGCAGCTCGCCGCGCAGCGCCGCCCACCACAGCCCGCCCCCGGACGCTGCGGCGGCGCGCACGGCGGCAAAGCGCGTACGGGCGGAGGCAGGGTCGGCCGGCGCGCCCTGCACGTCCAGCACCGCAAGGCTGAACAGCAAGTCGCGGTCGGCATCGGCCAACGTCTGGCCCTGCGCCGGCGCCGGCACGATCTCAGCCGCCGCGACGGCCATCAGCCCGCGGGCGAGGTCCAAGTGCCCGGCGTTCACCAGCGCCATCAACCCGCGGCGCAGCACGCCCAGTCGCCGGGCCGCACCGCCGGTCGGCGCCGGAGGCAGGGCGGCCAGGCGCCCCAACACGCCGGGGTTGCCAGCCGCGGCGGCGCACAGCAGCGCCTCGGCCCGGGCGGTCCAGTCTATGTCCTCGGTCTGGCCGTCCTCCATCGCCAGCTCGCCCAGGGCGCGGCGCATGTTGGCAGCGGCAGACGCGGCCAGGGTGAACTGGTCCTCCAGCGAGGCACGGGTCGCGCCGGCCGCCAGGCGGCGTATGCCGCGAGAATAAAGCAGCCCGCCAAGGTTCAGCGGCACAAGCTGCGCCATGCGCTCCAGCCCGCAGGTTGCGACCTCCGCCGGCAGCTCCGTCAGCGCATCCAGGGTCCAGCCGAAGCGCGCCTGGCAGCCGCGGGACAGCAGCGCCCAGGCACGGTCAGCGGCGTCCATGTCGCCGTCGTTGACTGCTTCCTGGAACGCGCGTCCGGCCAGGCCCAGGAACAGGTCGCTCGCCGGGTCCAGCTTGGCGGCGCGGCCCTCCAGGTGCGCGCGCAGCGCCTGGCGCAGCCGGGCCGGGTCACGCTCCAGCCGCAGCGGCGCGTCGCTGGCAAAGGCGATCAGCGAGTGGCTGTCTACCTCGACGTGCACATGCGCGAATCCGCCGGCCCGCAGCAGCGCCGTCAGGCTGCCGGTGCTCTGGATCACCAAGTGCAGGCTGGGCGACAGCAGCGGGATCAGGATGCCCGGCGGCGTGTCCGGCCGGATGTCGTCGCCGTTCGGCGTCGTCAGGATCAGCAGCCCGCCGGGCTTCAGCATCGCCCGCAGAGTGCGGACGAAGGCGGCGGTGGAGGTGACGTGCTCCACCACCTCCGACCCCATCACCACGTCCATCGTGCCGCGCGCCTCGTCGTCGTCGCGCAGGTAACGCAGCTCGATCGGCAAACCGAAGGCGTCGCGGCCAAGGGCGGCCAGCGGCGCCGGGTCTATGCCGCGCCCCTGCCACCCCCGGGTGTTGACGGCATAGTCGAGGCCGAAGCCGTAACCGCAGCCGACCTCCATATACGTGCTGCCCGGCGGGGCGCCGGTCATCGCCAGCGGCTTGGTGATCAGGCCGACGCCCGCGCCCTGCTGCACGTAGAACGGCACCCGCCCGCGGTTGTTCAGCGCGGGCTCGGCATAATCCGGCGGCACCTGGTCGTCGTAGAAGTGGCAGGCGCAGGCGGGGCAGCGCAGCAGGCGCAGGCGCTTGGGCGGATTGTCCGGAAGCTGCACGTCCACTTGCAGCACCTGCGCCTTCGGGTCCGCGGCGCCGCAGTTGGGGCAGGGCTGGGCTTGCAGCGCCGCTGGGGTGGCTGCGCCAGGGGGCATCCAGGTGACGGTGGGCGGCTGGACCTTGGACGGCAGGGCGGCGGCGGTGCTTGACATGGGCGGCGTATCCCGCAGGGCGGCGGTGAAGGCAAGCGGGGCGGGGCCGTTGCAGGCCGCTTGGCTTTGAACCCGGACGATAGCGGGTTTCAAGCCTGTGTCGAGCATGGCCGGGCGCATGGCGCCTATCCCGCCGACGACTTTCCATGCCGCCGCGCGTTGCTGGCGCGCAGCACCAAGGAAAGCCTCGTTATGCCGAACCCATCCCCCGCCATGCCGGCGCAAACGGTGATCGAGCCAGGCTTGATCGCCCATTCGCAGCAGCCCTTCAACGCGGAGCCGCCGGCCGACCAGCTCCGCGCCAGCTTCATCACGCCGCGGCACCGCTTCTACGTCCGCAGCCACGGCGACATCCCGCAGCTTGACCCGGCTGCGCACCGGCTGCGCGTCGGCGGCTGGGTCAGCACCGCGCTCGACCTGTCGCTGAACGAGTTGAAGGACCGGTTCCCGTCGGCGACGGTGATGGCCACCCTGCAATGCGCCGGCAACCGCCGGGCCGACATGCAGCGGGTGCGGCCGGTGTCCGGCGACCCCTGGGCGCCCGGCGCCATCGGCAATGCGGAGTGGACCGGCGTGCCCCTGGCCGACGTGCTGCGCGCCGCCGGGGCCGACGAGGACGCGGCCTTGCACGTCGCCTTCGACAGCGCCGACGAGTGCAGCACGGACGGCAAGACGTTCCGCTACGGCGCCTCGATCCCGATGACCAAGGCCCTCGGCCCCGAGGTGCTGCTGGCCTGGGCGATGAACGGCGACCCGCTGGAGGCGGAGCACGGCGCGCCGCTGCGTGTGGTGGTGCCCGGCTATGCCGGCGTGCGCAGCCCAAAGTGGCTGTGCGCCATCAGCGTCCAGGACCGCCCCAGTGACAGTCCGATCCAGGCCAGCGACTACAAGCTGTTCCCGCCGCACGTCACCAAGGAAACAGCCGACCCGGCGGCGGGCATCACCATCAACGCCATGCCACTGAACAGCGCCATCTGCGAGCCTGCGCCGCACGTCCAGCTCCCGCCCGGCCCGGCGACCCTGCGCGGCTATGCCACGGCGAGCGGACGGGCCGTCGTCCGGGTGGACGTGTCGCAGGATGGAGGCAGGACCTGGCTGCAGGCAGACTTCGAGGACCATCCCGGCAACGCGTGGTCATGGACCTTCTGGCGCGCGACGCTCGACCTGCCAAAGGGTGAGCACGAGCTGGTTGTCCGCGCCTGGGACGAGGCGGGCCAGACCCAGCCGGCGATGCCGGACGACACCTGGAACTTTAAGGGCTACCTTTCGGCCGCCTGGCACCGCGTGCCGGTGTCCGTGGGGTAGCGCCGATGGCAGTCAGAGCCGCTTGCAGTCAGGTCTAGACGCGCGGCGACCGGACCTGGCCACCATCTGCCCGCAAACAAGAAGTTGGATCGGGCTACGTCAGGTTTGGACGCAAGTCGCGCTAGAGCATGTCCGGATCAAACGGCTTCGTTTGGGTCGGACATGCTCGCCAAAACAAAGGCTAGAGCGTGTTTGGTGTCTTCACTTGCACCAAACATGCTCTAGTCTGCAGGCAACTCGGTTCCAGCCTTGTACTTCCGGCCAAGCTCGACGAATCCGGATTTGATCCGTGCCAGGTCTTCGGCTTTGATCTCCTCCAGCCTCAGCAGCGCCAGCCGTGCGCCTTCCGCCACCCGGAGCCGCTCGTCCACCTTCACCTGCAGCGCGTCCGTGTCGCGGTTCTGGGTGTTCTGGATCAGGAACACCATCAGGAACGTAACGATGGTTGTGCTGGTATTGATCACCAGTTGCCAGGTGTCGCTGAAGCCGAAGATCGGGCCGCTGATGCCCCAGACGATCACCAGCGCCGTTGCGATGATGAAGGTGAAGGGCTTGCCGGCCCCCCCTCGCCACTACATGCGCAAGCTTGTCGAAGTTCATGTGCCGGGTTTCCTGATTTCGTCCTGCCCCGCACCCTGTTACGGCGCGGGCCGTGACTTCACCGTCGGCTCAAACCTCCTCTGCGTTCAAGTCCCTGCACTGACCCGCGCCACGCCCCGCCCGATGCCATGATACTCCAGCCCGGCCTGCGCCATCGCCACCGGGTCGAACACGTTCCGCAGGTCCATGATCAGCTTGCCGCGCATCAGCGATTGCAGCCGGGCAGGGGACAGGGCGCGGAACTCGTTCCACTCCGTCACCAGCACCAGCACGTCCGCGCCGGTCACGGCGTCGTAGGCGTCGGCGCAGAACTGCACGCCGTCCGGAAGCATGTCCTTGGCATGCGTCATGCCCACGGGATCGAAGGCGCGGACTGACGCCCCCTGCTCCGCCAGCCGGCTGATGATGGGCACGCTCGGAGCGTCGCGCATGTCGTCCGTCTCCGGCTTGAACGTCAGGCCGAGCACCGCGACCGTCTTGCCATGCACGCTGCCGCCGGCGGCCTGGATCACCCGCGCCGCCATCCCGGACTTGCGGGCGTCGTTGACCGCGACCGTCGCCTCCACCAGGCGGGACGGCGCGCCCCAATCCTGGGCGATCCGCATCAGCGCCAGCGTGTCCTTGGGGAAGCAACTGCCGCCGAAGCCGGGTCCGGGATGCAGGAACTTGCGCCCGATCCGCCCGTCCAGGCCGATGCCGCGCGCCACGTCGTGAACGTCCGCCCCGACGCGCTCGCACAGGTCGGCCATCTCGTTGATGAACGTCACCTTCATCGCCAGGAAGGAGTTGGCGGCATACTTGGTCAGCTCAGCGGTTTCGAGCGTCGTGAACAGGATCGGCGCCTCGATCAGGTACAGCGGGCGGTAAAGCCGCCGCAGCACCTCCCGCGCCCGTTCGCTGTCCGTGCCGATCACCACGCGGTCCGGGCGCATGAAGTCGCCGATGGCGCTGCCCTCGCGCAGGAACTCGGGGTTGCTGGCGACGTCGAACTCCCCGTCCGGGCGGGCGCGGCGCATGATCTCCTCGATCCGCCGGCCGGTCCCCACAGGGACGGTGGACTTGGTGACGACGACGGCATAACCGGTCAGCGCCTTCGCCACCTGCTCCGCCGCCGCGTTGACATAGGACACGTCGGCATGGCCGTCGCCGCGCCGGGTCGGGGTGCCGACCGCGATGAACACGGCCTCCGCCCCCGCAACCGCTGCCGCCAAGTCGTTGCCGAAGGTCAGGCGGCCGGCGGCCACGTTCTCCGTCACCAGCCGGTCCAGGCCCGGCTCGTAGATGGGGATGCGCCCATCCGAGAGGGCGGCGAGCTTGGCTGGGTCCACCTCGACCACTGCAACCTCAACCCCCAGGTCGGCGAAGCAGGCGCCAGACACCAGGCCCACATAGCCGCCACCGATCATTGCTATCCGCACGCTGTGTTTCCCTGTCTAGTGGCGCTGAGAGCCTGTTTGAGTGGGCGCCGGTTGAGGTCCAGCAGGGGATTTTCCGTGACGGGCAGGAAGGGCCGCAGCCCCGATGCCTTTGCATCAGGGCAAGGTCCTGACGCACCCGACGCGGAATACCCGCTGTACCGACCCTGAGCCCACTCAAACAGGCTCTATGTCGCCGGCAAAGACCACATCCGGCGTTCCGCGACCAGATGGGGCGACGGTAGGCACCGTCAAAACGGTGGCGAACCGTCACGTCCCCGGGTGGCGTCGTCCAGGGCATGCTGCTCCTTCTGCGCCGCGGCGGCGTCACGGCGCGCCGCCTGCTGCTTCGCCAGGGTGGCCACCGCCTCCAGCGCGGCGCGGGTCATCGTCAGCACGGCGCGGGCGCGGGCGACGTCGGCCTGGGCGCGCTCGCAGGCTTCCCGCGCCTGGTAGGCGCGTTGGCGGGCGCCGGGCAGCCAGGCCGCGAACGCCTCCACCACGCTGTCATCTCCGTCCAGCGCGCCGGCCGCGACCAGCTCGGTGGCGATGATGCGCTCGGCCTCCTTGGCCAAGTCGTCCGCCTCCCCCTCAATCTGCAGGGTGCGGGCCAGGGCAGCCAGCGTCTCCTCATTCGCCAGGCGGCGTACGCGGGCAAGTGTGTCCAAGGGGTCACGCGGCATCGGCAGGCTCCATCGCATCATGTAAGGCGGCAAAGGCTTCGGGCAGGGAGCTGCGCTCCCCCTTCATCTGGCGCAGCACGGATTCGATCCGCGGGGCGAGGCGCAACGCCTCGTCCGTCGCCGGGTCGGTGCCGGCGCGGTAGGCGCCCAGGCGCACCAGGTCCGCCATGTCGGCGTGCAGCGAAAGGGCGGCGCGGGCGCGGCGGACCAGCGCTGCCTCCGCCGGGTCCAGGCAGCCCGGCACGGTCCGGGACAGCGACCGCAGCACGTCCACCGCGGGGTAGCGCCCGCCTTCGCCAATGCGCCGGTCCAGGATCACGTGGCCGTCCAGGATGCCGCGCACGGCATCCGCCACGGGTTCGTTGTGGTCGTCACCTTCCACCAACACGGTGAACAGGGCGGTGATGCGGCCAGAGTCCGGCCCGCGGTCCGGCCCCGGTCCCGCGCGCTCCAGCAGGCGCGGCAGCTCGGCGAACACGCTGGGCGGGTAGCCGCGGGTGGCTGGCGGCTCGCCCGCGGCCAGGCCGATTTCGCGCAGCGCCAGGCAGAACCGGGTCACGCTGTCCATCAGCAGCAGGACGTGCAGGCCCTGGTCGCGGAAATGCTCGGCGACTGTCATCGCGGCATAGGCCGCCTCCCGCCGCATCAGCGGTGGCTGGTCGGAGGTGGCGATCACGGTGACGGCGCGGGCCAGGCCCTCGGCGCCGAGGTCGTCTTCCAGGAACTCCCGCACCTCACGGCCGCGCTCCCCGACCAGGGCCAGCACCGCCACGTCCGCATCGGCCTGGTGGATCATCTGCGACATCAGGGTGGACTTGCCGACGCCGGACCCGGCAAACAGCCCCAGGCGCTGCCCCGCCCGGCAGGTGGCGAACAGGTCCAGCGCCCGCACTCCCAATCCGACGCGCGCGCCAAGCCGCGCGCGCGTCGCACCGGGCGGCGGGTTCGCCCGCACCGGCCGGAACGTGCCAGCCGGCAAAGCCCCGCGCCCGTCCAGCGGCTGTCCCAGGGGATCAACGACCCGCCCCAGCCACCCATCCGAAACCGCAAGCCCGGCCCCCCGCACCCGTCCGGGACCGAACGGCAGGGTGGCGGCGCTGCGCGGCCCCAGCCCGTCCAGCGGGTCGAACGCCAGCGCACGCGCCATGCCGTTGCGGAAGCCGACGACCTCCGCCGCGACGCTCCGGACGCCTCCATGACCCGATGGCCCTGCCGGGACGGACTGGCCGTGGACGGCAGTCCGGTCCCCGACAGCAAGCTCTCCCGTGATGCCCGAGACCTCGATCAGCATGCCCGATACTGCCGCGACCTGGCCGGACATGCACGGTGCGGCATGGCCGGGCAACACGGCTGCTGCAGTTCGCAACCGGTCAAGCACCTGGTTTCGTCTCAAATTAAACACTCCTTAGGTTCGGGGAGACAGAGTAGGGCCACCCCAAGGACGCTCCAGCCGGTATAACTAAAATTATGAGCACAGAAGTAAAATAATTGTGGACATGCTCGCGTATAGGTTGCATATTTGGATCAGTCAGAATGACAAGGAGCAACTTATGCGTGTGTTGGTAATTGAAGCTGATCCGATTGCGTCCCGCGGCCTGACCGCGCTGTTGCGCGGCAACGGGGCGGTGGTGGAACATGCCACCACTGGCGCCGACGGCCTGGACCTCCTCCGTCATTATGAGTTCGACCTGGTAATGGTGAACCTTACGCTGCCCGATAGCGACGGGACGGAAGTGGTGCGCCGGATGCGCGCCGCCCGGATCGAGACCCCGGCCGTGGTGATGTCCGAGCAGACCCGGGCCGACGCCAAGGTGCGGGCCTTCGGCGCCGGCGCCGACGACTTCATCTGCAAGCCATTCGACCCGGCAGAGCTGCAAGCCCGCCTGCAGGCAATCCTCCGCCGCAGCAAGGGTTACAGCCAGCCGACCCTGGTCCTGGGCAGCCTGCAGCTGAACCTGGACAGCCGCGAGGTCACGGTGGCGGACTGCCCGGTCCACCTCACCGGCAAGGAGTATGCGATCCTCGAGCTGCTGGTGCTGCGCAAGGGCATGGTCCTGACCAAGGAGGCGTTCCTGAACCACCTGTACGGCGGCATGGACGAGCCGGAGATGAAGATCATTGACGTGTTCATCTGCAAGCTCCGCAAGAAGCTGGCGCAGGCCGGGGCGCCGAACCTGATCGGCACAGTCTGGGGCCGCGGCTACATGGTGCGCGACACAGCCCCGGCCGCTCAGCGGGCGATCACGGCGCGCGGCCCGCTGGTGGACGCCTGACGGCACGGTGCCTGGCCTGGATGACGGGTGTGCCCGGCACGATGCTGCCCGGGCACACCCCATTACCGCCATGATGCGCGCATCCGGCCTCCAGCCCACACGGGACGGTTCGGTCATGAAACAGCAACACCGGACCTGCTGACACACTCCTGCTTATGGCGTAACCGGTGCAGCGCCCCGCCGCACCCACCAGAAAGCAGCGCGAATGTCCGACACCGCCTTTCCCGCCTTCGCCTCCGCGCGCCGGCTGCCCAACGCGTTCGACGTGGTGGCGGGCGTGTGCATTGCCGGCGCGCTGGTCTATGTCGCCACGATTGCCCGCGGCACCCTGCAGCCGCTGGATACAGCGGCGGCGGACGCCATCACCCTCGATCCCTCGGCGCTGCCGGGCTACGCGGTCCGCACGACGCTGCGGATGTTCGCGGCGCTGATGTGCTCGCTGCTGTTCACCTTCACCTACGCGACCTGGGCGGCGAAAAGCCGGCGCGCCGGGCTGATCCTGGTGCCGGTGCTGGACATCCTGCAATCCGTGCCGATCCTGGGATTCCTGACCTTCACGGTCGTGTTCTTCATGGGCCTGTTCCCCGGCCGGGTGCTGGGGGCCGAGCTGGCGGCGATCTTCGCCATCTTCACCAGCCAGGCCTGGAACATGGCGTTCAGCCTGTATCAGTCGCTGAAGTCCATCCCCGCAGACCTCGACGAGGCGTCCCGCAGCTACTGGCTGACCGGCTGGCAGCGGTTCTGGCGGCTGGAGGTGCCCTTCGCCATGCCTGGCTTGGTGTGGAACACCATGATGTCCATGTCGGGCGGCTGGTTCTTCGTCGTTGCCAGCGAGGCGGTGAGCGTCGGCGACTCGACCTGGAAGCTGCCGGGCATCGGCAGCTACGTGGCGCTGGCGCTGGAAGAGAAGGACATCGGCGCGGTGTTCTGGGCGATCCTGGCGATGCTGGTCGTCATCCTCGCCTATGACCAGTTGCTGTTCCGCCCCCTGGTGGCCTGGTCGGCCAAGTTCCGCTTCGAGCTGACCTCGGCGCATGACGCGGAGGACCCCTGGGTGCTCAAGCTGCTGCGGCGCACCCGGCTGCTGCGGGCGGTGTCGGGCATCATCGGCTCCGTGTTCGACGCCTTCGGCGGCCTGCGCCTGCAATTCCGTGCGGGGCCGCGGCGCAGGGCGGCACGGCCGGCGTCACCGCTGGGCGACGCGCTGTTCATCGCGGCGCTGGCAGCGGTGGTCGGGTTTGCGGTGTGGGAGATATGGAGCTTTGTCTCGGCGTCGCTGACCCTGTCCGATCTGGCGGAAGCGGTGGGCCTCGGCCTCATCACCCTATTGCGCGTGGTGGTGCTGATGGTCTTGGCGACGCTGGTCTGGGTGCCGGTCGGGGTATGGCTCGGCCTGCGCCCGGCCTGGGCGCGCCGGGCGCAGCCGCTGGCGCAGTTCCTCGCGGCGTTCCCGGCCAACCTGTTCTTCCCGGTGTTCGTCGTCGCCACGGTATACTTCAGCGGCAACCCCGACATCTGGCTGACGCCGCTAATGATCCTGGGGACGCAGTGGTATATCCTGTTCAACGTCATCGCCGGCGCCAGCGCCTTCCCGGGCGACTTGCAGGAAGCGTCAAACAACTTTCAGGTTGGCGGCTGGCTGTGGTGGCGCCGCGTGATCCTGCCGGGCATCTTCCCTTATTACGTCACCGGCGCCATCACGGCGTCGGGCGGCTCGTGGAACGCGGCCATCGTGTCCGAAGTCGCGGTATGGGGGAACACCAAGCTGACCGCGCACGGCCTCGGCGCCTACATCGCCCAGGCGACCGCGGACGGGGCGACGCCCAAGGTCGTGCTGGGCGTCGTCGTCATGTCCAGCTTCGTGCTGTTGTTCAACCGCTTGCTGTGGCGCCCGTTGTATGCGTTCTCCAACCGACGCCTGACCCTGTAACCCCCTGGACCGGAGGCCGCGCCCATGGACCAAACCGTTGCCGCCGACGCCCTGCTGCAGGTGCGCGCCGTCCGCCAAGCCTACCACAAGGACAGCACCGCCGACCTGGTGGTGCTGGACCGGGTGGACGTGTCCATACGCAGCGGCGAGATCGTCGGGCTGCTCGGCCGCTCCGGCTCCGGCAAATCCACCCTGCTGCGGATCATCGCCGGGCTGCTGCTGCCGACCTCCGGTGACGTGACCTGGCGCGGCCGCCCGCTGCATGGCCCGGCGGACGGGGTGGCGATGGTGTTCCAAAGCTTCGCGCTGTTCCCGTGGCTGACGGTGCAGGAAAACGTGGAGCTAGGGCTGGAAGCGCAAGGCGTCGTCCGGCGCGAGCGGGAGGACCGGGCCGAGGCCGCCATAGACCTGATCGGCCTCGGCGGCTACGAGAGCGCCTATCCCAAGGAGCTGTCCGGCGGGATGCGCCAGCGCGTCGGCCTCGCCCGCGCACTGGTGGTGCATCCCGACCTGCTGCTGATGGACGAGCCATTCAGCGCCCTCGATGTCCTTACGGCCGAAACCCTGCGCACCGACCTGATTGACCTCTGGAGCGACGGCAAGCTGCCGGTGAAGTCCGTCCTGATGGTGACGCACAACATCGAGGAGGCCGTGCTGATGTGCGACCGCATCCTGGTGTTCAGCAGCAACCCGGGCCGTGTCGCCAGCGAGCTGCGCGTGCCGTTCCCGCATCCGCGCAACCGGCACGACCCGCAGTTCCGCCAGATGGTGGACGACATCTACGCCCTGATGACCCGGCGGGCGCCCGCCCAGCGCACCGCCGTCCCCGCGCCGGCTACGCTGGCCCTGCAACTGAATCCCGTCAGCACCAACCTGCTCGCGGGCCTGGCCGAGACCCTTGCCGCCCCGCCCTACAAGGGCCGCGCCGATTTGCCCGCCCTGGCCGGCGCCCTGCAATTGGAGCTGGACGACCTGCTGCCGATGGGCGACGCACTGCAGTTGCTGGGCCTCGGCGTGCTGGAGGAGGGCGACCTGCGCCTGACCGACCAGGGCCGTCAGTTCGTCGAGGCCGAGACGGACGCGCGCAAGCGTATCTTCGGCCAGGCGCTGCGCGGCAACGTGCCGCTGGTGGCGCAGATCCGCCGCGTGCTGGACGAGCGCCCGAACCACCGTGCCGCCGCCGTTCGCTTCCGCGATGAGCTGGAAGATTTCATGTCCCCGGACTACGCCGACGAGACGCTGACAACCGCCATCGCCTGGGGCCGGTATGCCGAGCTTTACTCGTATGACGAGGAAGCGGACCAGTTCTTCCTGGACGACGAGGAATGACGCGGCGCCGGCCACCCGCGCTGCCGCCGCAGTGATTTAGCGCCCGTTTGAGTTTAACACCGAAATGACGACCCGCCGTGGATAAAAGATGCCCCATGCTGGGAGACGGATACGAATTTCGAAACACTTTCTATCTAGAATGCGCTGCGTTGAGTCGGGTGGCGTGGGTTTCGGAGCAGCACCGGAGCGAAGCGGGCATCCGGCTCGTGAGTTCCGCCCAACGCCTTTGTTGGGGCCGTCCAATGCCTTCGTTGGGCGAGCGGAGCGCAGGTAAGCCGCGTCGGACGGCCAGCGCAGCAGCATTGTCAAACCGGCACTTAAACGCCCGGTTAGGGTCTACCAGCCATAATCCGTTCCATTGAGCCGGTGCTCGATGGAAAGGACTACACAAATGAGGAAAAATTTCCCTACAGCTTTGGCGGCCTTCTTCGGGGCGGCTCTATGTGTCCTCGCGCCGGCACAGGCCAGTCCGGTAAATGCGACGGCGCCGATTGCGCTGTTCAACGTGGCTTTGGTGGACGGCACGGACCTGTCGAACACCACCGGCCTGTCTTTCAACCTCGGCCTCACCACCGCCCAGGGGGCCGGCGACTTCAGCATGATCCCTGCCGTCACGACGGTCGCGGTCAACGGACCGCTCTATCTCTACTCGGCTCTCGGCGGCCTGGGCGACGCCGCGTTCTCGTTCAGCCTCGGCGCCTACGGCACCTTCGTTGAAAGGGCTGTGCCACGCATCCTCAACAGCAGCCTGACCGCTACCTCGACCGGCATCGAGGCCTACCTGCTCGGCATCTTCTCCCCGGCGGGAGCATTGGATGGCTTTGCCTCAGGGCCGGCAAGCTTCGACGTCAGCTTCACCCGCAGCGCCGCCACGAATGACGCCAACAACGCGCAGGTTGCCTCGACCAGCGGCAGCGGCACCCTGGCGTCGCCGCCTGCGGCGCTGCCCGTGGGGGAGCCTGCGTCGCTACTCCTGCTCGGGCCGGCCCTGATCGGGATGGTGGTCCGCAACCGCCGCACGCCGCAGTCGGCGTAGCGGCTACTTCTCCACGAACGCCTTCTCGATGACGTAGGTGCCGGGGGCGTTGCTGCTGCCCTCGGTGAACCCGCGGCCGTCCAGCAAGGCCACCATGTCGGCCAGGAAGACGGGGCTGCCGCACAGCATCATGCGGTCATCCGCCGGGTTGATCGGCGGCAGGCCAAGGTCGCCGGTCAGCTTGGCGGTGTCCAGCAGCGTGGTGATGCGGCCCTGGTTGCGGAACGGCTCGCGCGTCGTCGTGGGATAGTATAGCAGCTTGCCGTGCACGGTGTCGGCCAGCAGCTCGTCCTCTTGCAGCCGGGCGACGACCTCCTCGCCATAGGCCAGTTCCGCCACCTCGCGGCAGCCATGTACCAGCACCACGCGCTCGAAGCGGTCATAAACGTCGGGGTCCCTGGCGATGCTGGCGAAAGGTGCAAGGCCGGTGCCGGTGCCCAGCAGATAAAGGCTGCGGCCCGGCAGCAGGCTGTCCTGCACCAGCGTGCCGACGGCCTTGCGCCCGACCAGGACCTCGTCGCCCTCCTTGATAAGTTGCAGCCGGCTGGTCAGCGGGCCGTCCGGGACCTTGATCGAGAAGAACTCAAGCTGCTCGTCGTAGTGCGGGCTGGCCATGCTGTAGGCGCGCAGCAGCGGCTTCCCGTCCACGGGCAGGCCGATCATGGTGAACTGCCCCGACAGGAATCGGAACGCCGGATCGCGCGTGGTGGTGAAGCTGAACAGCGTGGGCGTCCAGTGGCGGACGCCGGTGACTGTTTCGTGCAGCAGGTTGGACATGGGTGGACCTCGGCAGGGCCGGTGCGCGGCAGAACGTGTGGGGAATGGCGGGCTTAGAGCCTGATGTCAGGTCCTTTGGCAACCGTAGCGGCAGGCGGCAACGTGGTTCGGGACCGTGCCGGGCAGGCCGCCGCTCCCCGGCGAAGGATCGTCAGCGCTGACCGTACGGGCCTGTTCCGGACATTTGGTTGCAGACTGCTTCGGAACACCCCACAGTCGCCGCACCGCGGGAAGGTGGGTTCTGCATGGCTCGAAGAACAGGTCTGGCCAAGGCGGCCGCAGCGCTGGCAATCATGGCCGCCGCCTCGTGCGCGCAGGCGCCGCCCGCATCGGCAATCCTCGATCCCGGCAAGGTATCTTCCATCGTGGTCGGCCGTTCCTCCCGGACCGACGTGTTCACGGCACTGGGGCGGCCCACCCGCACGCAGCAGGGCCTGGCCGGCGAGAACTGGGTTTATGACGCCAAGACGGACGACTCCGGCAGGCAACGGCTCATGAGCGGTGCGGCAGCGGCGTCCGGGGTGGCTGGCGCCTTCGTGCCGTACCTGGGGCTTGTCGGCTCGGGCCTCGGGCTGGCGAACGCCTCCGCGGACACGGGGCAACGGGCGCCGGACATGGTCAGCATGACAGTGGACTTCGGCGCCAATGGCCTCGTGCGGGATTGCACCTACAGCAGCTCGGCAGTGCCGGCGGGCATGCCCGGCGCGGCAGCCGGGGCTGCAACGCCGCTGGGATGCCAGAAGCCCTATCCCGCCCCATCCCGATCATAACCGATGTTCCCTGCGGGATGCGCGATCCGGCCCCGGCAGGCGCACCGGCCGGCGCCGCCCGCCGCTGGAACACCCAGGCTGCAAGCATGGCGCACGCGCTCTTGGATCGTATCGCGGCATCGCCCTGCCGGAAGCCATCACCGGCCACGGCATGGCTGGCCCGGCAGTCAGGGGCGCTGCACACCCTGCTGTCCAGCAGCACAGTGCCGGCATCTGCGGAAAGACGACCATGGCCGGTATGGAGCATCATCACGCCGCATCGAGCGCAGGCCGCGTCGCTGCCGGGGAGGGCGCCCCGGCGACGCCGCCCGGCCGCTGACGACGGCCGCGTTGGAGGTAACACCATGCCGCGCTTGACCCGTCCCACCCTCCTTTGTGCGGCCCTGCTGGCCGCGGCCCCGGCCAGGGCGGCAGACGCGCCGCCCGGGTGGGAAGCGGCCTGGGACTTCCTGGTCCAAGACGTGTGCGTGAGCGCCGGCAATCAGGTGATCCCGGGCGTCACGCCGCTGGACGGCGCGGACGCCTGCCCGCGCCGGCGCAAGCTGGCCATCGGCGAGCGCCTGCCCTACCACAAGCGGGACTGGCCCGGCGCATCCGACCGGGACGCATTGCCGGGCGGTTACCAGGCCAGCGACTCCATTCCCATCCGCACCAGCCTCGGCCCGGCAGTGCTGCAAACCTATGATTTCGGCGACCCGCCGCGCCGGTTCGGACAACTGGACTCCGGCGATGGCGGCCAGGTCGCGTTCTTCACCACGGCAACGGCGTCATTCGGGGTCACGGAGGATGGCGGCGCCGGCTTGCAGTTGTTCATCGGGCCGGGCTGCGCGCCGGCGGACGGCTGGGTGGTCGTGGACCGCAGCTTTGCCACGCAGCCAACCGGCGACACCCTGGCCCGCATCACCCGGCAGGCCCGCCAGTGCCCGGACCGCCTAGGCTACGCCTACACCCGCTGGCATATGCAGCCCGTATCCTACCGCACGATGTCCCGGGGTCGCCCCGGCCGCACCGAGCTGCCGACCCTGGTATCCGAGCACTTCGGCGGCCGCACGGTGGCGGACGCCGACCACCTGGAACGGTTCCAGTTCACCCAGGCCCTGGGCTACACCCGCTGGGAACGCTGGCAGAACCTGGCGGTGCACAACCGTGCCGAGGACAGGGCGCAGGCCGCGGTGATGGCCGCCTCCGGGCGGTGCGAGCCAGGGCTGGGTCCACCGGCCGCGGGACCGTGGGTAATGGTGGATTGCCGGCAATGGACGCAGATAGTGCCCCCTGATGACGCCGGGGGCGACCCGCCCGGCCCCTGGCTGGACCGGCTGCGCAGCAGCCCGGCCACCCACGACCTGTTTGCTCCCTGACGGCGGCGCCGACCGTCCTTGACAGCCGCCGTGCCCAGGCAGATGTGTCAGTGCAGCAGCGGAAGAGACTGCCCCACGCTCAGGGGTGGCGCCGACGGAGCAACCGCCCCGGAAACTCTCAGGCACCAGGGACCGCTGCGTTGGCTTGGACTCTGAAAAGTGGGGCCGCATGCCCCTGCCGACGGTGTAAGCCCGTTCCCGGCGCGCGGGAATTGGCGATACTCTCAGGCCAATGACAGAGGGGGCGCCGGACCGCACCAAGCGGAACAAGGAGCGCCCATGCCTGACACCCACGAGTCTTTCGCCACTGCCCCCGCCGTAGTCACCGCCGATCCGTCCCATCCCAGCATTGCCGTGATCGGCGCGGGGATCACCGGCGTCACCACCGCCTACAACCTGGTCAAGCGCGGCTGCCGGGTGACGCTGTTCGACGCGCATCCCTATGCCGCCATGGAAACGTCCTTCGCCAATGGCGGGCAGCTCTCCGCCAGCAACGCCGAGGTCTGGAACTCCTGGGCCACGGTGTTCAAGGGCCTGAAATGGATGTTTAAGCCCGGCGCCCCGCTGCTGGTGAACCCGAAGCCGTCCTGGCACAAATTGTCCTGGATGGCCGAGTTCGTCGCCGCCATCCCGCACCATGAGGAGAACACGGTCACCACCGTGCGCCTGGCCATTGAGGCCCGCGCCCACCTGCAGCGCATGGCGGACGAGGCCGGCATAGATTTCGACTTGGAGGAGCGGGGCATCCTGCACTTCTACAAGACCAAAGAGGACTTCGACGGCGCCGCCGGGGTGACTGCGCTGCTGGCCAAGGGCGGGCTGGAGCGCCGGGCCGTGACGCCGGAGGAAATGCGCCACATCGAGCCGGCGCTCCACGGCGAGCTGTATGGCGGCTGGTACACCCCCTCCGACTTCACCGGCGACATCCACAAGTTCACCGTCGGCCTGGCCAGGGCGTGCGAGCGGCTTGGCGTGGTGATGCAGTTGGCCACCCATGTCTCCGCCGTCCAGCCCGGCGACGACAGCGTGACCATACGCCACCACTCCACCGAGCCGCACGGCGACGGCGCGCCAGCGGCGGAGCAGGAAAGCCGCTTCGACAAGGTGGTGGTGTGCAGCGGCATCCTGTCCCGCGACCTCGCGCACAGCATGGGCGACCGGGTGAACGTGTATCCGGTGAAGGGCTACTCGATCACCGTGAGCCTGCCCGAGCCGGCGGACCAGGCGGCGGCGCCGTGGGTGAGCCTGCTGGATGACAAGGCGAAGATCGTGACCAGCCGCCTGGGCCAGGACCGGCTGCGCGTGGCAGGCACGGCGGAGTTCAACGGCGCTAACAAGGACATACGCGCCGAGCGGATTGCGCCGCTGGTGCATTGGTGCCGCGAGCACTTCCCGGGCATGAGCACCCGGCATGCGGTGCCGTGGGCCGGGCTGCGCCCGATGATGCCGGACATGATGCCGCGGGTGATGCAGGGGCGGAACCCGAGGGTGTTCTACAACACCGGCCACGGCCATCTCGGCTGGACGCTGTCGGCGGCGACGGCGGACGCGGTGGGGGCGCTGGTGACGGCGCGGACGAACGTGGGATAGAGAACGCGATCAGGCGTCCCAGGGATTGAGGACCGGGACGCCGGATGGCCTGAAATCGGCGACGTTGCGTGTCACGACCGTCATGCCGTGGACCAGGGCGGTTGCGGCGATCAGGGCGTTGCGTTCAGGTTGAGGGTTCGGCACGTGCAATTGCGCGCAACGTTGTGCGACAGCAGCGTCAATGGATAGCACCCGGCCTGTAAAGCTTGGCAAGATGCGGGTGTCCAGCCAGGTACGCAGGAGGGCGCCCTGCGCTGGGTCCCTGCGTGCCATCAGAAGTGTGCCTACCTCAAGTTCCATGATGCTCATAATGGACACGAACATCATGGACGGGGAGACGGTAACCACCCAGGAGACTACGTTCTTATCCGCCCTGCCAGACTGCGCCTTCCGGAACTCGGACAGGACGTTGGTATCCAGCAAACAGTTCAGGACAGATCAGCCGCTTTGATGGCTGGACCAGAAAGTCTCGGCGGCTCGAATTCAAAATCTCCGACGCCCGGCATTGCGAGCAGCTCTAAAATATTTGGCTCTTCGCTTACCAACTTTAAATATGCCTCCATGGTCAGCAACACATGCGCAGGGCGTCCGCGGTCGGTGATGAAAACGGGGCCGCTCGCCGCCGCTCGTTTTGCGCGGCTGGTATCCTGGTTGAACTCTCGGCTGGACAGTGTGGTGATTGACATGGCGTAGCCCTCCATTCGAAGTAGATATGTTGCTACATACCCGTCCCACCTGCAAGCACTCAGAACCTGTTCGGATCAAACGGCTTCGTTTGACTGAACAAGTGCTCGCAAGAACAAGGGCTGGAGCAGGTTTGGTACGGCTATCGCGCTGAACCCGCTCTAGTTGCCTTCTCCGCCGCCCCTGGCCCCTACGCGCCCAATCGCCTACTCCTCCCTGATGGACCTCGCCACTCTCCCCCCATCCCGCATCGTCACCATCGCCCGAGCCGCCCGCGACCGTCCGGACACCGAGTTCCTGTGCTTCGGCGAAAGCGACCACCCCGCCCCAGCCGGCGCCGCTCCGGCACTGCAAGCCGCACTCGCCCGCGGCGACGCGCTGTATCCCGACGTGCGCGGCGTCCCCGCCCTGCGCCACGCGCTGGCCGATCACCTGACGGACCTGCACACCCTGCCAGTGTCGGAGGACCGCATCCAGGTCACCGCATCCGGCATGACGGCGGTCAACGTGGCACTCGCCAGCATCGTCCGCGCCGGGGACCGCGTGGTGCTGCACACCCCAGCCTGGCCCAACCCGGCCAACGCCGCCCGGCTGCGCGGCGCCGACGTGGACGCCCTGCCGCTCGACCCGCGCCCCGACGGCGGCTTCCACCTCGACCTGGACCGCCTCGCCGCCAAGCTGCCCGGCGCGCGGGCCTTCATCCTCAACTCCCCCAACAACCCAACTGGCTGGACCGCAACCCTCCCGGAGCTGCAATCCATCCTAGACCTCTGCCGCCGGCACAACGTCTGGCTGGTGTCGGACGAGGTGTATGCCCGCCTGGTCTATGACGGTGCCCCGGCTGCGCCCTCCCTGCTGGACCTGGCCGGGCCGGACGACCGGGTGATGGTCTGCAACAGCTTCAGCAAGACCTGGGCGATGACCGGCTGGCGCCTAGGCTGGATGGTGCTGCCCGCCGGCGCGCGGGACCAGGTGGCAGAGGTGGTGGAGGTCACCCAGTCCGGCACCGCCCCCTTCGCCCAGGCCGGCGCCCTGGCCGCGCTGGCGGACACGGACTTCATCGGCCGCTTCCGCGCCCACTGCGCCGCCGGCCGGCAGATGGCGCTGGACGGCCTCGCCGGTCTGAACGGCATACGCCTGGCCGCGCCCGACGGCGCGTTCTACGCCTTCATCGGCGTGGACGGGGAGGCAGACAGCCTCGACCTGGCGTTGCGCCTGGTACGGGACCACGGCGTGGCACTTGCCCCGGGCAGCGCCTTCGGCGAGGGCGGGGAAGGGCACCTCCGCCTGTGCTTCGCCCAAAGCCAACCCCGGATGGAGCGTGCGATGACCCGGCTCCGCGCCGGCCTGCAGGCGCGGTGAGCCAGCTTCCCGCCTGCGCCGTCTGCGGCAGCGCTGCCCGTGCGCCGTTCCGCCCGCCGCCGGCCGAGCTGGCGCCCGACCTGGACGGGCGCCCCGGCGAACCCACCCGCTCCACCCTGCCGCAATGGATCGCCACCTGCCGCCGCTGCAACGCATCCGGCCCGGACCTATCGCACCTGCCGGACGGCGCCGGGGACGTGGTGCGGTCGGAGGCTTACCGCGCACTGCGTACCCCCGGCCTGCAGACGCCGGCGCTGCGCTGGGCCTGCATCTGCGAGACGCTGGGGTCACGTGCCGCAGCCGCCGAGGCCGTCCTGCAAGCCGCCTGGGCGCTGGACGACGCCGGACAGGATGCGTCGGACCTGCGCCGCCGCGCCATCTCGCTGTGGGGGGAGCCGGCCAGCACCGAGGACGCCCTGCGCCTGCTGGACATGCAGCGCCGCGCCGGGGACTTCGCCGCCGCCAGCGCCCGTGCGGACGCGCTGGATATCGCGGCGAATGACGAGAACACCGCCGCCATCCTCGCCTTCCAGCGCGCCCGCATCGCCGAGGGCGACGCAGGCCGCCACATGATCAGCAGCGCCCTTCGCCCCCCGGCCCGGCGCCCGCACGTCACCCATGGAACGCAGGCCGCAGCCACCGGAGGGTTCTGGCGCCGGCTGTTCGGCGGATGAACCTGCGCGACGACTTGCAGGCGACCCTGCGCGACGACTTGCAGGCGGCGCTGGACGGCAAGGCGAAGCCGCTGGGATCGCTGGGCCGCATCGAGTCGCTGGCGATCCAGCTCGGCCTGCTCCAGGGCACGCTGCGCCCGGTCGTGGAGCCGGTCGTGCTGGTGTTCGCCGGCGACCACGGCGCCGCGCCGGGCGTCTCCGCCTACCCCTCCAGCGTGACGGCGGCGATGGTCGGCGCCTACCTTTCGGGGCGCGCCGCGGTCAACCTGTTCGCGGCCCAGGCCGGGGCGCGGTTGCTCGTGGTGGACGCCGGGGTCGCCGCTGACCTCCCGCCGCACCCTGGCCTGATCAGCGCCAAGGTGCGCCCCGGTGCCCGCGACTGGCGCGCCGGCCCGGCCATGACCCCCCCGGAGCTGGACCAGGCGCTGGATGCCGCGTCGGCCCTGGTGGACCGCCTGGCGGACGAGGGCTGCACCGTCCTGGCGCTCGGCGAGATGGGCATCGGCAACACCGCCAGCGCCGCGCTGCTGGCCCACAAGGTCGCCGGCCTGGACCTGGACGCCCTGACCGGACGCGGTGCCGGGCTGGACGACCCCGGGCTGGCGCGCAAGCGGGCGGCAATGTCAGTCGGCGCCGCGCGCACCGTCCTCCGCCTGCCGCCACGCGGCGCGCTGATCGAGTATGGCGGCTACGAGATAGCCATGCTGGCCGGCGCCATCCTACGCGCGTCGGAACGCCGGGTGTGCGTGCTGGTGGACGGCGTGATCGTGACCGCCGCCGCCGTGCTGGCCCACGCCATGCGGCCGGACTGCCTGCCAGCTTGCGTATTTGCCCACCGCTCGGCTGAGCGGGGCCACGACCTCATGCTCGCACATCTCGGCGCCGCGCCGCTGCTGGACCTCGGGATGCGGCTGGGGGAGGGGACCGGTGCGGCGCTGGCCATCCCGCTGCTGCGCGCCGCTGCGGCTGTGCTGTCCGGCATGGTGGCTCTGCAGGACCTGCTTGCTTAGGGACCAGGTGCGGCTGGCGCTGGTGGCGGTGGGCTACATGACCCGGCTGCCGCTGCCCGCCTGGGTCGGGCATGGCGCCTGGGGGCTGGACCGGGCGGCGCGCTATTTCCCCTTGGCCGGGCTGCTGGTGGGCGCGGTGGGTGCCCTGGTGCTGGCCGGTGCGCGGGTGGGGCTGCCGCCGCTGGCCGCGGCCGGGCTGGCGCTGGCAGCGATGGTCGCGCTGACCGGCGCGCTGCACGAGGACGGGCTGGCCGATACCCTGGACGGCCTGGGCGGCGGCTGGACCCGGGACGACGCGCTGCAGATCATGAAGGACAGCCGCATTGGCGCCTATGGCGCGGCGGGGCTGGTCCTGCTGCTTGGGATCAAGGCGGCGGTTCTGGCCGAGCTGCCGGTCTCGGCGCTACTGGCCTCCGGCCCGGCCAGCCGCCTGATGCCGGTCTGCATCATGGCGCTGCTGCCTTATGCGCGTGTGGGCGATGCGGCAGCCCGGGCCGCTCCCGTCGCCACCGGGCCGGGCGGATTGGCGGTCGCGGCGCTGTTCGGCCTCGCGCCGCTGACGCTGCTGGGCTGGCGCGCGCTGCCGGCGTTGCTCGCCGCCACCCTGCTGACAGGCCTGATGGCAGCGTGGTTCCGCCGCCGCCTCGGCGGCTGGACCGGCGACACCCTAGGCGCCGTGCAGCAAGCCACGGAGCTTGCCATCCTGCTGGCGGCGGCATGGCACGCGGCCTAATCCTCCTGGCCCGGCACCCGCGTCCCCGCGTCGGCGCCCGCATCTGCTACGGTCGCACCGACGTGCCCCTGGCCGAGCCGCCGGAGGCCGGCGCCGACGCCCTGCTGCTCGCCGTCGGCCCCGACCCGGTCGAGCGCATCGTCACCAGCCCGTTGCAGCGCGCCGCCCTGGTGGCCCGCGCCGTCGCCGCCCGCACCGGCGCCCCCCTGCACACCGACGACCGCCTGGCCGAGATGGATTTTTCCGAATGGGAGAACCGCTCCTGGACTAACATCCCCCGCGCCGAGGTTGACGCCTGGGCCGCCGACCCCCTGCGCTACCATCCCGGCGGCGGCGAGAGCGTCAACGACGTCCTGCTGCGCGTCCGCCGCTCCTGGACCAGCCTCGCCAGCAGCGCCGACAACACGCTGGTCATCACTCACGCCGGCCCGATCCGCTGCCTGCTGCATATCGCCCAGAGAGTTCCGATCCTGGAAGCGATCCAGGCCGGCATCCCCTACGGGTCAGTGACGCGGCTGGGCGGATAGGGCCGAGTCTATTGATTATGAGAGCGAGCGGCCTCCTACTCCCTCTCCGTCCGGGAGAGGGTCGGGGTGAGGGGGTCGTCAAGTACTGTTCTTGGACCGGAAAAGCCCCGGTCTGGCTGGTCCGATGGTCCTCTGCTCCGCGGCCAAGACCCCCTCACCCCAACCTTCTCCCGGAAGGAGGGGGAGCAGCACCGTGTTGCTGGCTACGGCGCCAGCAGCCAAGATGGCCCGATGCGCGTCCTTCCGATCCTGCTCCTGCTCGCACCCGCCGCCCACAGCCAGACCCTCCAACCCCCCGTTACCCCAGCCTGTATCTCCTCCCCCTTCGGGATGCGCCACGCCATCGGCCCGCATGCCCCGGCGGCGTTCCACAACGGCGTTGACCTGCCGGCCCCGGCCGGGGTGCTCGTCCATGCGGCTGCGGACGGCACCGTGCTGGCGATCAAGCGGCAAGATTTGGGCGGCGTCACCGTCCACCTCGGCCATCCCGATGGCCTGACCACGCTGTATGCCCACCTGGGCAACCTGGTTCCCGCCATCGCCGAGGGCCGCCGCGGGGTCCATGCCGGGGACTCGCTGGGCCACGTCGCCCGCACCGGCGTCACTTATGGCACCCACGTCTTCTTCGCGGTCCTGCGCGGCGCCGAGGCCCTGGACCCCGAACCCCTGCTGGCCGTCCCAAGGTGCAGCCGGTGACGCCGTCCAGCGACCACTTCGACGGCACCCATTTCCACAATCCCGGCGGCGGGCAGGCGGCTAGGTTGGGCGCCGTGCTGCGCTGGTCGCTGACCCGGCAGCGCACGCCCTGGCCGCGCTGGGTCCAGGACCCGGCCTGGCCGCCGCCCAGCCCTACCATCACGCCAGGCCATGCCGCGCTGACCTTCATCGGCCACAGCAGCTTCCTAGTCCGCCTGCCGCTGCCCGGCGGCGGAGTGTTCAGCCTGCTGACCGACCCGGTGTTCAGCGACCGCTGCTCGCCGTCGCAACTGGTCGGGCCACGCCGGGCGCGGGCGCCGGGGCTGGCACTGAAGGCGCTGCCGCAGGTGGACGCCGTGCTGGTGTCGCACAACCACTATGACCACATGGACCTGGACAGCCTGCGCGCCCTGCACCGCCGGTTCCAGGCGCCCGTCATCACCACGCTGGGCAACGCCGCGCCACTCGCCCGCGCCGGCGTGCCGGGCGCAACCGAGCTGGACTAGTGGCAGGCGACGCAGGCCGGCCCCGCAGAGATCACCGCCACCCCGGCCCGCCACTTCTCCGCCCGTGGCGTGCGGGACCGCAACCAGACCCTGTGGGCAGGCTTCATGGTGCGGATTGGCGATGCACAGCTCTTCTTCGCTGGCGACAGCGGAATGGGACCGCATTGGCGCGCGATCCGGGAGCGAATCGGCCCACCCGGCATCGCCCTGCTGCCGATCGGCGCCTACGACCCGCGCAGCATCATGCGTGCCGTCCACATGAACCCGGCCGAAGCGGTGCAGGCCCGCGCCGACCTAAGCGCGGCGCGGGCCATTGGCATGCACTTCGGCACCTTCCAGCTCACGGACGAGGGGATCGAGGCACCGGTATGGGAGCTTGCCGCCGCCCGGGCCACCGCCGGGCTGCTACCCGATGCTTTCGATGTCCTGGGCTGCGGCGAGACGCGGGAACTGCCGCTGGCCGCCGGGCGGTAGCAGCGTCCCATGCTCGTCCGGCTCCACCCAGGCGATCTTGCCCGGGGTGCCGCAAGACTCGCACACCGGATGCCACTCACTATGCACCGTGCCGCACGCGCCGCAGCGCCATACCGGGTCCGGCCCGGCAGATGCAGCCTGGCGCAGAGCATCCTGGCTGGCAGCCACGTCGTGCTCGCGCTCCGCCACGTCCGCCGCCAGCATCCATAGCCGGCGCTGGTTGAAGCCTGCCGCCCGCGCTGCCTCGATGTGCTTGCGCGCCTCAGCCGTCTGTCCCGCATCCAAGGCGGCCTGAGCCTGCATCAGCCGGCTCTCGGGATGGGCTGGGTTGGCATTGGCCAGGCGTGCCGCGGCCTGCAGCCGGTCGCGGGCTCCCGTGTGGTGCCGCAGATATTCGGCCGCGATCGCCGGATGCGGCTGCGCCGACCACGCACGGCTGATGACGTCGTCAGCCCGGCGGGACTTGCCCATCTCCCGCAACCGCGCCGCATAGGCGACGACGGCCGGCGCCAAGGTAGGATCGGCATCATAGGCCTGCTTGGCCAACCGCACCCCGGCCTCCGCGTTCGGCGCGGCGTCGGCGGCGGCAATGGCCAGGGCGGCGCGGCTATCCGGCCCGGACAGGCGCAACGCATCCTCCCACTTGCCCGTCCGCAATGCCAGGGAACGGCGCTCATCCTTAAGCCACTGCGCGCCGGGATAGGCGGCCTCGGCCCGGCGGGCCAGGCTGTCGGCCTCGTCCCAGTTCTCGTCCGATATGGCCTGGCGCAGCAGGCCGCGCAGCCCCAGGAACGGCGCGTCCCGCCGCTCGGCCAGCAGCCGGTAGGCGGCAGCGGCCTCGTCGTCGTGCCCTGACTGGCGCCCGGCCTGGGCGGCGAGCAGCAGCGTCAGCGGCGTGTCGCCGATCAGCCGCCGGGTGCGGTCGGCTTCGCGCCGGGCTGCGTCGCCGTCATTGGCGGCCAGCGCCACCAGCGTGCGCGTCACGGCCTGGTCGCCGCTGACGCGCGACGTGCGCTCATTGCGCCGGCGCAGGTGCCGCGGCAGCGAGAACAGCCCGGCCAGCAGCCGGATCACGAAATAGAATACGACAAACGCCACGACGAGCAGCGCCAGCACGGCCGGCGTCCCCGCCTGGAACTGCGTCCCGGCGACATCGGCGGTCCAGGTGCCCGGCAGGATCGAGACGCCCCACGCCAGGGCGATGACGACCGCAGCGACGATCAGGAAGGTGACGACGCCGCGCATCAGCTGCGCGCCGCCATGCTGGACAGCGCCGTCCTAGCTTCGAGCAGGGCACGCGCTTGTCCGACCCAATCCGCCATCGCCGCCTGTGCCGGGCCGGCCAGCCCGTCCAGCGCCTTCACCGCCCCGGCGAGGTCGCCGGCGTCCAGCGCAGCGCGGGCACGTATGATGCGCCCAGCCAGGGGATCGCCCACCAGCACCCGGTCGCCTTGGCGCACGGTCACGGCCTGCTGCGCCCGGGCAATCAGGCGGTCGCCGAACGACCTGCTCTCCATGATCGCGGGCTGGCCAGCCTGCTCCGCCGCATCTGCTGCGGCGTCGAAGGACCGGCGCAACTCCTGCTCGGTCTTGCCTGGCGTCGTCGCGAAGCGGGCGACGGCCGGCGGCGCGCCGGGGATGTCGCCCAGCGGCTGCCCGGACTCCAGCGCCGCCATCGCCGCCTGCATGCGTACGACCCGGCCCGACCGCTCGGCGACGGCGCCAACCTGGCTGGCCGTCTGCTTGGCCTGCGTGTCCACCCCGGCGATACGGCCGTCCAGCGCGTCCAGCCGGCCGCCGAGGGCGGCGGCGTCAGCCCCTTGCTTGGCGACGACCGAATCCAAGCGCCCGTTCATCGCAGTTACGTCTGCCGTTTCCTTGCCGGCAAGCGAGTCCAGCCGCCCGCCCATCGCATTGGCGTCCGCCGTTTCCTTGGCAACGACCGAATCCAAACGCCCGCCCATTGCGGTCGCATCCGCCGCCTGCTTCGACGCCAGCGCGTCCAGCCGTCCGCCGAGCGCACCGGCATCCGCCGTTCCCTTGGCGGCCAGGGCGGCCAGGGTGTCCAGCCGCGTGGTCAGCGGCGCCGGGTCGTATGGCGGCGGCGGCGGCTTGCCTTCCAGCGCGGCGATGCGGTCCTCAACCGGCTTGAAGTTCGCCGGCGGAGGCGCCGGGCGGTTCTCCAGGGCGGCGGTGCGCTTGTCCAGCAGCGCCAGGTCGGCCGCAGCAGCGGCGCCGGCGCCAGCCGGACGCGCTTCCAGCTTCGCCAGCCGGTCGGTCAGCGTTTGCACCTGGCCCTGCAAGCCATCCACCCGGACAGCCGCCTGCTGCGCCTCGGGCGGGGTTGTCGGATGGGAATACAGGTAGGCCACGGTGCCGCCCAGGATCACGAAGCCGAGCAGATACAGCAGCGGCAACGGATCGCGCCGTATCCGCTGGCCCATGTCCTCAACCCTTGCCCGGTCAATCAGGCTAGGAGGGGTTGGTGGGCCAGGCGGGGGCGTGCCGGAAGTGGACGACTGCGACGGAGGGGAAGGCTTCTTGGGAGGGGTCATAGGAGTGCCATCACGGATGCCAGTGTCGGCTTAGCCGACACGCGCACTCTACGCCAGGGCAAGTGCATCAGGACATCCGCCGCAGGCTGCCCGATTGCCAGCGCCTCCACCCCGGCCAGGGCCGGATGCAGCCCGGCGGGCATCGCCCGCACGAAGGCGCGTGCGGTATCCGCGGACAGGAATATCGCGGACCCCAGGCTTCCATCGGCCAATGCGTGCCGGGCCGCCGCGGGCAGGCCACGGGCGGGTTGCGCGGCATACACCGCCCGGCGATGCACCCGGAACCCCCGCCTGCGCAGGTCGGCTGCAAGCAATTCTCCCTGGCCTGCCCCTGTCGCCAGCAGCAGCGCTGCCCGGGGCGGCAGCACCTCCGCCGCCAATGCCGCGAGTGCGATGGCGTCCCCATCCCCGCTACAAACCTTCGTGAACCCGGCGGCCCGCGCCCGCGCCGCCGTCGCATCGCCGACCGCCAGCAGCGGCAGCCCGTGCAGGCCGGCAGGCAGCGGCGGCACGGCGTTGCCGCTGGTCACGAGCACAGCCTGCACCACCGCACCCAGCCGCACCGGCAGCATGGCGATAAGCAGCATAGGAGCAAGGATCGGAGTTAAGCCAAGCATCCTGATCCGCCCGGCAGTTTCGGAGGCTCCGGGTTCGGGCCGTGTGACCAGCACCGCCAATTGCTGGCCGTCGCGGGCTTGCCGCGTGTCCGTGGCAGTCATTGCAATGGCAGGAGCGGCGCGGCAGGACAGCATGATCGGAGACTTAGTCCGGCGGCCCCCGGATTGCCACGCCGCAAGAAGCACGCACTCACGGTTCACGAGGGGCCGGAACGCCCCTCCGCCGAACCAGAACGACAATCAGCCAAAAATGTCGCGCGGGCTGTCCGCCCGCAGGCTGGCGCCCAGCTCCGCTCCCAGCCGCGCGGCGTCCGCGGCGTCGCCATGCAGGCTGCGCTTGAGCAGGAAAGATCCATCGGCACGCGCCACCAGCCCCGTCAGGTGC
>JAABUT010001010.1_pt1 | contig 36002 bp, 37 predicted proteins | sample 5559281 | NCBI WGS metagenome assembly JAABUT01 (sample SAMN10711880, study PRJNA513359) | rock metagenome | isolation source: Antarctica rocks | place: Antarctica: Victoria Land, Ricker Hills nord | collected 2016-01-04 | reverse complement strand
TCCATGATCGTTTGTCACAGCCCCTCCTGAATCCGCACTTACCAAGGGTGTAGGGCGAAGCAGACAGCAGCGCCCCTCATCGAGAGGTGCGGCGCGGCGCATGGACCTTCGCAGCGGCACGAGATCCCGGACGGAAGGGACGGCGCGGTTACGTGCCGTGCCCGACGTCGACTCCGACGCGCTGTCGGCCGCGCTGGAGGACACCGGCGGTGTCCAGGACGTGCGGGAGGACCTGGCGCTGCTGCGCGACGCGGCAACGCTGGTGACGGCCGGCCAGCGCTTGGACGGGCTGCTGCTGCGGCTGACGGTCAACCCGTTCGACCCGGCGGCCTACCGCGGGCTCGGCTCCTATCTGGTGGGCCCGGGCGTCCTGGCCTTGGCTGCTTACGAGCGCGTGCGTGCCTGGACCGTGCGGGGCATCTGATGCGCCGGGAGACGGGCGAGGCACTGCTGGCCAGCAGCCCCCAGTTAGGACCCGGTGGCCCGCCGTTGTCCTGCCTGGTCGGGCGGATCGCCGAGAGCCGCGGCCTGAGACTCGACGACACCCCGGCGCCCAGTTCGCCGGTCCCGGCCCTCCGGCGGCGCGTCCCGGTTCGGGCGCTGTCGCTCCCGTCGGCCGGGCTGGTGAGTGCGCCACCGGCGGGCCGGTCGCTGGATACGTCCGTCCGCATGGTCGACGGCGTCGCCCTGCTGGGCGCGCACGGCGGTGCTGGCGTTACCAGCCTGTTGCGCGCCGGCTTGGACCAGGTCGCCGTCGACGCCGACCGGTGCTGGCCGCGGGCCGGCCTGGTCCTGCTGGTGGCCCGGACGTCGACAAGCGGCCTGGAGTGGGCCCGCGACCTGGCCCGCCAGCACGCCAGCGGCCTCGTGGGTGACGTCGACCTGCTCGGCCTGGTCCTGGTCGCCGACGCGCCCGGCCGCCTCCCGACCCGCATTGCCGGGCTGCGGGACCTGGTGTCCGGCGCGTTCCCCCGGACCTGGCACCTGCCCTGGCTCCAGGAGTGGCGCCTGGCCGCGACCACAGAGCCGCTACCGATCCACCCCGACATGCAGCACCTCACCGCCGAGCTCACCCGCACCGCCCAGCTGTCCCACCCCCACCTGTCCCGCACCACCCGAACCCGAGGAGACCTGCTGTGAGCACCGTCCTTACCGCCCTGAGCGCCGCCAAGGACACCCTGATCGCGGCCGGCATCAACGCCCCGGTGTCCGTGCAGCCGCCCGGCACGGCTGGGCTGCTGACCGTCGTGGGCTGGGTCGCTTGGATCGTCACACTTGCCTGCATCTGCGGGATCTTCGCGGTCGCCGGGAAGATGGCCTTCTCGCACCGGCGCGGTGAGGGCAGCGAGGCCGTCGGCCAGCTCGGCTGGGTCATGGGCGCCTGCGTCCTAATCGCCGCCGCCGGCCCCGTCGTCAACGTCCTGATCTGAGATGGCCGGCACCCTGCGTTTTCGAGGCACGCTCCCGCCCGACGTCGACGCCGACCCGGCCGGGCCGCGGCCGGGCACCGTCGCGGCCGGCGTCGTCGCCGTGGTGATCCTCCTCGGCGCCGGGGCCGTCGCCCTGTCCGGTGGAGCCAGCCCCTCGGCGGCACCCGCGGCAGGACCGGTGGCGCCGGCGCCGGCCGGCCCGGCCCGGTCGGCCACGGCCCCTCCGGTCGACCTCGCTCCGACCATTTCCTCGGCGGTGGCCGAGGGACCGCTGCTGGTCGCACCGCGGGTTGACTGGCAGCTGTTCGTGGGCGTCCCGCTCCCGTACAGCAAAACCGGCGGCCCCCTCAAGGTCGACGGGCCTGTCTACAGCGGCTACCAGCGGTCCCAGACCGGTGCACTCATCGCCGCGGCGCAGCTGGGCACCCGCTACCTGCTGACCCCGGGTGACGGCTGGCGCGAGCTCCTTGAGCGCCAAGTCCTGCCCGGCGTTGGCCGGGACACCTTCGCCCGGCTGCGCGCCACCGTCGACCAGGACGCCCCGCCCGGCAGCTACGGTCAGCCGGCCGGGTTCCGGTTCGTCGCCTTCACCCCCGACGTCGCCGCGATCCAGTTCGTCTCCCGGTTCCCAATGACTGGGAACCTGCAGGTCGTCGTCGTCACCGTGAAATGGGTCGACGGAGACTGGCGCCTGCAGCTGCAGCCCGACGGCGGCAGCAGCCCGACCGCGCAGGCCGTGCCCGACCTCGACGGCTTCGTCGTCTGGGGTGCCTGATGCCCAACCCCTGCAACCTCCCCCTGGTCGGCACGATCTGCGGCGCCGTCGGCGACGCGGCCAGCACCGCCGCCGGCAGCGTCTTCGATGCCGCGGTCGGCAAGATCGCCGACGGCTTCGCCAAGGCCATCGAGCTCGTCGTGACGTTCTGGACCGGCGTCGACGTGCCAGGCCTGAACACCTCCGGCGGACCTGTCGCGGAGATACGGGCCAACACCGCCTGGCTATCAGCGTTCATCGCGGTGTTGTCGGTCCTGGTCTGCGCCGGCCGGTTGGCGCTGACCCGGTCGAGCCGGCCCGCAGCGGAGGCGTTCAAGGGCCTGCTGATCCTGGTCGTGGTGAGCGGTGCCGGCGTCGCCGCCGTGAACGCCCTGGTCGTCTTCGGCGACGGCTACAGCAAGTGGGTGCTGGACCGCAGCACTGACGGCCAGCTCGGTCAGCGCCTGGCGGTGCTGGCCACGGTCGGCAACACCGCCGGCTTGGGCACCGGCCTCATCCTGATCGTCGCGGTGCTCGGGATGCTGGCCTCGATCGCGCAGATGGGCCTGATGCTCGTCCGGGTCGGCGTCATCACGATCTTCGCCGGGCTGCTGCCCCTGGCGGCCGCCGGCACCTCGACGCAGACCGGCATGGACTACTTCAAGCGGATGACCAGCTGGCTGCTGGCGTTCGTGCTCTACAAACCCGCCGCCGCGACCGTCTACGCCTCGGCGTTCCTGATGATCGGTAACGGCAAAGACGCCACCAGCGTCCTCGCCGGGCTGTTCATGCTCGTCCTGTCGATCGTCGCGCTACCGGCAATGCTGCGCCTGATCACCCCGATGGTCGGCGCCGCGGTCGCAGCCGGCGCCGGGGCTGGCGGCGGCATGGCCGCAGCCGGGATGGTCATGGCCACCGGCGCCCGGATGAGCAGCGGCGGCTCCGGCGCTCGAGGCGCGCGGCCCTCCGGCGGCGGTAGCCAGCAGCCGGGTCTACTGCCTGGCGGCGCCTCCGGCTCGCCCAGCAGTGCCGGGGGCGGCGGCCCCCGTCCCGCCCCGACCGGCGGCAGCAGCGCCGGTGCTGCAAGCGCCGGGGGCGGCGCTGCTGGTGCCGCCTCGGCCGGCGTCCAGGTCGTGCAGGCGGGCGTGCAGGCCGCCCGCGGCGCCGCCGCTCACGCCGGGTCCCTTGACGGCACCCCGGCCCAGCCCAGCCCCCAGGCAGGCACCCGGTGACCGCAACCACCACGCAGCACGCCGCCGCGGCCGCGCACCCGCCCCGGACCTACGGCAACTGGCGCAAGCCGACCTCCCCGGGTCTGCCACGGCTCGAGCTGCTCGGGACCGCGATCGCGCTCAGCTCACTCGTGCTGGTCATGCTCGTGCAGATCGTCGCCGGCCTCATCGCCGCGGCCGTCTGCGCACTGCTGGTGTGCTTGGGCCTGGCGCCGCTGGTGTGGCGCAGCCGGGCCGATCGCAACGGCTGGCAGGTGCTGGCCGCGAAGTGCTCCTGGCGGCTCGGTCGGCGCCGCCGCCAGCACCTGTACGCCAGCTCCCTCACCGCTCCGATCAGCTTCGGCGCGGCCCGGCTGCCCGGGCTGCTGGCCAGCAGCCGGCTGCTGTCGGCGATGACCGCCCACGGCGAGCAGTTCGCGCTGATCCACCTGCCCTCGACCAAGCACTTCGCCGTCGTCATCCGCTGCGACCCGGAAGGCTCACAGCTCGTTGACGTCGAGACCGTCGATGAGTGGGTGGCCTGCTGGGGCGGCTGGCTGGCCAAGCTCGGTCACGAGGCCAACCTGGAGGCCTGCTCCGTCACGGTCGAGACCGCCCCCGACCCCGGGTCGCGGCTGGCCGCCGAGGTCGACGCGATGCTCACTGGCGACGCCCCGGCACTGTCACGGGCGATGCTCACCGAGACCGCCGCGAGATACCCGCACGGCTCGGCAGCGGTCACCGCCTACGTCACCCTGACGTTCTCAGCCCGCCGGGTCTGTCATAGCGAGGCCGAGGGCGTCATGGGCGCCCGCGGCGGCAAGAGCAGCCAGAGCAAGCGAGCCCCGTCGGTCCGCAGCCCGCAGGAGATGGCCGCCCAGATCGGCCGACGACTGCCGCTGCTGCTGCACCAGCTGCGCAGCGTCGGCGCCGGTACCTGCGCCGCAATGACCGCGGCTGAGGTCGCCGAGACCGTCCGGGTCGCCTACGACCCGGCCGCCGCCACGCTGCTGGACCGGGCCCGCGCGCAGCAGGCCCGTCAGGTCACCCCGCACGAGACGCCGGCACCGCTGGTCGCCTGGCAGGACGCCGGCCCGATCGCGCAGGTCGAGTCCTGGGACCACCTACGCCACGACAGCGGCGCCAGCATCACCTGGCAGATGGTCGACGTCCCGCACGGCGCCGTTCAGTCCCGCATCCTGGAGCAGCTGCTGGAGGCCGGCGAGCACCTGGCCCGCAAGCGCGTCACCTTGATCTACCGTCCGCACGACCCGGCCAGCGCCGCCCGGGTCGCTGACGCCGACGTCCGCACGGCCGTCGGCCGGGCCAGCTTGCGCAAGGGCGAAGCCAGGGCCGGGGAGTCCCTGGCGCTGGCCTCGGCCCGCCAGTGCGCCGCCGAGCAGGCCGCCGGCGCCGGACTGACCCGCTTCTCGATGCTCGTCACCGCCACCGTCGACGACCCCGCCAAGCTCGCCCAGGCTGCGGAGGTCATCGACCAGCTCGGCCCGGCCTGCCAGCTGCGGCTGCGTCGCTGCTATTTCGGCCAGGCCGCCGCCTTCACCGCCGCTCTCGGCGTCGGGGTGGTGCTGCCCAAGCACGTCGCCGTCCCCGAAGTCGTCCGCGACTACCTCTGACCGCCCGACCCGTCTCAACCTGCTCGAGGAGATCGCCATGGGCATCCGCCCGACCAAGCCCATCCCGACGCGCACCGCGGCCGGGCCAGCCAAGCCCGCGCCCGGTGCGCTGCGGACCGCCGAGCCCGGGCCCCGTGGCCTGCGGGGACCCGGCCGCGGCCGGGTGTCCTACGTCGAAGCTCCCCCGGAGTGGCGCGGCACCACCGTGCAGGTCTGCGGGCTGTTCCCGTTCGCCGTCGGCGGCGGCAGCCCGACCATCGGCGTCCCGCTCGGACGGAACCTGCTCACCGGCGCGACGGTCTGCTGCGACCCGCTGGCCTGGTTCCAGCGCGCCAAGCTGATCCTGAACCCGAGCATGTTCCTGCTCGGCCTACCGGCGCTGGGCAAGTCGACGCTGGTCCGGCGGATGGTGATCGGCCTGGCTGGCTCCGGGACCGTCCCACTGATCCTGGGCGACCTCAAGCCCGACTACGTCGACACCGTCCGTGCCCTGGGCGGGCAGGTCATCCGGCTCGGTCGCGGCCTAGGTTCGCTCAACGTCCTGGACGTTGGGGCGCTGGACGACGCCGCCGATCAGCTTACTGCGGCCGGGCTGGTCAAAGAGGCTGAGGCGCTGCGGGAGGAGGCCCACGGCCGGCGCGCCACGATGGTCGAGGCGTTGCTGACGCTGGTGCGCGGCACCCGCTCGACCGACACCGAACGCACGGTCATCTCCGCCGCCCTGCGGGTGCTGGCCGCGCAGCACCTGGCCGCCCGCACCCTGGAGCCGGACTCCCCGGCACCGCTGCTTGCCGACCTGCTCGAGGTCATGGAGGCGGCCCCCGACCAGGTCCGGCTCCCGACGTTGGACCGCGGCAGCATGGACGCCTACCGGACCGTGGTCGATCCGCTGCAGCGCTCGCTCTACAGCCTGCTCGACGGTCAGCTCGGCAGCGTCTTCGCCCGCCCGACGACCGAGCGGATCCGGCCGGACGCGACCGCGGTCTGCGTCGACGTCTCCGGGATCTCGGTCAACGACACCGCACTGCAGGCCGCGGTGCTGCTGGCCTGCTGGTCCGAGGGCTTCGGGGCCGTCGAGGCCGCGAATGCCCTGGCCGATGCCGGGCTCGCGCCGCAGCGCCGGTTCTTCATCGTCCTGGACGAGCTCTGGCGAGTCCTCAGGAGCGGTGCGGGGATGGTCGACAAGGTCGACGAGCTGACCCGCCTGAACCGCAACAGCGGGGTCGGGCAGGCGATGGTCACCCACTCGATGGCCGACCTGCGGGCGCTGCGCAACGTCGAGGACCGGGACAAGGCCAAGGGTTTCATCGAGCGCGCCGGCCTGGTCGTCTGCGGCGGCCTGCCCGCCCAGGAGGTCGCCGAACTGTCCGACATCGTCGCGTTCTCCCGCGCCGAACGCCAGCAGGTCACCAGCTGGTCGACCCCACCCGGCTGGGACGTCGCTTCGTTGCCCCCCGGCGTGGGGAAGTTCCTCATCAAAAGCGGCCAGCGGCCGGGGATCCCGGTCAGCGTCGAGCTGACCCGCGCCGAGCTCGACGCCGCGGTGCACGACACCAACAAGCGCTGGGCAGTTCCGGCGCAGGCCGCCGCAGGCGCCCGATGAGCCGCCCCGTGACACCGGGTGGCGGCGCCGGCGGCGGCAACGAGGCCGCCTGGATCATCCCGGGCATCGGCGCGCTGCTGCTGATCACCTCCGCCGCCACCTGGCTCGGCGGGACCCTGGCGGCCGCGCACGCCGGCACCGGCGGGCCGCGGGCGTCGTTCAGCCTCGCCCTGATCGCCGAAGTCCTGCGCGACGGCCCCGACAGCCGCTGGCCCGGGGTCTCCCCCGCCCTGGTCTGGGGCCTGACCGGCGGCCTCACAGCCCTGCTGACGGTCCCTGTGGTCGTCGTGGCCGTCGTGCTGTTCTCCCGCCGGCTGCGCGCTGATGACCCCCGCCGCTCACTGGCCAGGGCCGGTGACGTCGCGCACCTGACGATGCCGCAGGTCGCGACCAGCGCCACCCGGCTACGGCCCTCTCTCGCCGGCCGCAAGCCGGCCGAGGTGGCGGCCGGCGACGCCGGCCTGGCACTGGGCCGGCTCGGCACCGGCGACAAGGGCCGGGTGCTGTTCAGCAGCTGGGAGGACGTCGTGCTGGCCTACATGGCCCCGCGCTCCGGCAAGTCCACCGCGCTGGCCATCCCGGCCGTGCTGTCGGCGCCGGGCGCGGTCATCGCGACCAGCAACAAGGCCGACGTCTGGTCGGCCACCGCGGCCATCCGGGCCGACGAGACCGGCGAACGGGTCTGGACCTTCGACCCGCAGCACATCGCCTGGGTGCCCCAGACCTGGTGGTGGGACCCGCTGGCAGACCTCACCTCCGTCGAGGAGGCCGAGCGGCTGGCGTCGCACTTTGTGCTGACCGTCGAGGACGACCGCGGCAAAGACATTTGGGGACCCGCCGCGCAGGAGCTGCTGGCGGCGCTGATGCTGGCCGCCCGCTCGTGCGGCGGGACCATGCACGACGTCTACGACTGGCTCAACGACGAGGCCAATCCCGTCCCGGTCCAGACCCTCAAAGGCGCCGGCTACCGCGGCATCGCCGCGAGCCTGGCCGGGACACAAGCCAGCCCGGCCGAGACCCGTGGCAGCGTCTACTTCACCGCCCGGGTCGCCGCCAAGTGCCTACGCAACCCGGAGATCACCGCCTGGATCACCCCGCCGATCGACCCGATCGTCACTGGCCCGGACGGCACCGCGGTGCGGGTCGAGCAGTTCCGGCCCGCCGCCCTGCCGACCAGCAAGCAGACGCTCTACCTGCTCAGCAAGGACGGCGGCGGCAGCGCCGCCCCCCTGGTGGCGGCCTTGACCGACCGGGTCATGCGAGCCGCGACGTTGGCGGCGGAGAAGGCCGGTGGCCGGCTTGACCCGCCCATGGTCGTCGTCCTGGATGAGGCCGCGAACATCTGCCGCATCGCCGACCTGCCTCAGCTCTACTCCCACCTGGGCAGCCGCGGCATCATCCCGCTGACGATCCTGCAGTCCCACGCTCAGGGCGTGGGGGTGTGGGGTGAGACCGGCATGCGGGCGTTGCTCGGTGCCGCGACCGTCAAGCTCGTCGGCTCCGGCATCGACGACGCCAGCTTCGCTGAGGACCTGTCCCGGCTGATCGGCGACCACGACGTCACGACCGTCAGCATCAGCAGCGGGGACGGCCGCACCAGCCGCTCCCGCTCGGTGCGGCAGCAGCGGATCCTGCCGGCCGCCGCGATCCGCGCCCTGCCCAAGGGGCGGGCGCTTGTCTGGCTGACCGGCAGCAAAGTCGCGATGGTCGCGACCCTGCCCTGGTACGCCGGACCTCGGGCCGCCGAGATCAACGCCCGGATGCAGGCCGCCGAGGCCCGCACGACCGCCGCGGCCGCCGGCACCGCGCTCACAGCACCCGCGGCGCCGACGGCTGGTGCCCGGCCGTGACAGGCGCGGGTGAGCTCGCCGAGCTGCGGGCCAGGGTCGACGCCCTCGACAACGACGTCACGGTCCTGGGCTCGGTGCTGGAGGACCTGCGCAACGGCGACCTGATGCTGCCTGGCGCCGCGGGACCGCCGTCCCCGGCCGCCCCGCGGCCACCCGCCACCGCCGACGGCGGCGCCGCGGAGGAAGAGCCGATCGTGCCCTTCTTCGGCTCCCTGCTGGAGTTCGTCGTCGAGCACTTCGGGCCCGTCTACGCCCGCAACACCAGCCCGACCGTGCGGTGGTGCGCGAGCTGGTGGGACCACGCCGAGGCGCTCTACCGCCTGGAGGCGCTCTGGCGGACCTGGGAGCTCTACCGCCTCGAGCCGCGGCTCGGGATCGCCAGCTGGTTGCGGGACTACCTGGACCCGCAGCTGCGCGAACTCACCAGCCCGACCGGCCCGTTCGCCTCCTGCACCGCCGACCGGCACTCCCCCGTCAAGGCCCTGTCTACCAACCAGCCCCCGGAGACCTACCTGAACGACCTCTGACGCCCCGAGCTCCATGCCCGTACCGGCAATCCCTGCATTCAACCCCTGCATGAGCGGCCCCGGCCGTGAACCCGAAGGAGATCCGATGACCGAGCACGCTGAAGACCCTGTCGGCCACGCCAGCAGCAAGATCGTGCAGTACGTCTCTGTGGCGACCATGGCCGCCGAGGCGCTCGCCCAGCGCTCCCAGCAGCGCGCCGCAGCCGCGGCCGCCACCGACCAGAAGGCCACCGCCGCGCTGCGCGCGCAGCAGACCGGCGCCCGCAACGCCGCCCGGCTGCAGTGGCTGCCCGTCCTGGATCCCCGCCGCGGCGCCGACGCCTCCCTGGGCGACGCCGGGCTGGCCTGGGCCTCCAGCCAGGCCTGGCGCGACGTCGACCCCGAGGCCGCGATGGCCGGTGACCGTGCGCTTGAGCGGATGCGCGAGCTCCGCCCGGACGTGATGGCCCGCTTCGACCGGCTCACCGGCGACGGACTGGACCAGGTCGAGGCGATGCGTCGCGTCGCGCCGTTCTTCGACCGCCCCGCCGCCCGCGAGCACGGCGGTGCCGTCTGCCATAAGCTCACCGTGGGCGAACCCGACGCGAGCCTGCAGGCGGCCGCCGACAGCGCCGCCCGCGCCGCCCGCGACGAAAGTGCCCAGTTCGCCGACCGCACGGCCGTCGTCGACGACGCCGGCACCCGGCACGTCGATGAGCGCCTGGACACTGGCGCGCTCGCCGAGCCGCCCAGCCGCGAGGCCGCAGCCCAGTCAGGCCGGGCCGCTGCGCTGCAGAGCGCCGCCGACCTGTCCTCGGACGTCGTGCTGGTCGCGAGCGGCCGGACCCCGCCGCAGCTGGCGCACGACGCCTACCCCGAGCGGCTGACCGGGGAGGTCCTTACGGCTATCAAGATCAAGCCCAAGACGCCCGACCGCACCGCACCGGCCGCGGTCCGCTCGACGGGCCTGGCGACCGCCGCCCGCGCGACAGGCGGCCGGGGCCGATGACCGGCCCGGCGAACGCCCCCGTCGACGTCATGGCGATCTTGACCGACCTGCAGCAGCAGGTCTCCGACCTCACCGGGGTCGTCGAAGCGCAGCAGCGGACCCTCGGCGACCTGTCGCTGATCGTGCAGTCCCAGGACCACGCACTGCGCCAGTTGCTCCCCGGCAGCCCCTGTTTGTCCGCCGCGCCTGTCAGCCGGGGCGGCGCGTGATGGGCCGGTACACCCCGCCTGCCAGCCCGGCCGAGGCCGCCGAGCGCGAGGCGGCCCGGACCGCCAAGCTCGAGCAGCTGCACGCCTCCCTCACCGAGCAGGTCGGCGCGATCCGCAATGGCCAGGACTGGCAGCGCTGGCTGCAGGTCGCCGCCACCTTCCCGTCCTACAGTCTCAACAACGTGCTGCTGATCGCCGCCCAGCGCCCGGACGCCACCGCGGTCGCCGGGTTCGGGGCGTGGAAGGCCGTCGGTCGGCAGGTCGACAAGGGCTCTAAAGGCATCGCGATCCTGGCGCCCCTGACCCGCCGGTCCAGGCCCGACGCCGCCGCTGGTGGGCCGGCGTCCGGCCCCCAGGACCAGGAGAGGTCCGAGACGGCGGGTCCGGCTGCGGGTGAGCAGCAGAGGGGGGCCCCGAGCGGCCGGGGTGGCCGGGTCGGTGGGTTCAAGATCGTGCACGTTTTCGACGTCTCGGACACCTCAGGACAGCCGCTGCCCACACGTCCGGTCCCGGTGCTGCTGGCTGGGCAGGCCCCGCAGGGGCTGTGGGAGGCCCTCGCCAGCCAGGTCCAGGCCCGCGGGTTCACGCTGCAGCGCGGTGACTGCGGCGACGCGAACGGGCTGACGCACTACAGGGACCGGACCGTGACGGTCCGGGCCGACGTCGACGACGCGCAGGCGGTCAAGACGCTGATCCACGAGCTTGGGCACGCGCTGCTACACGACCCGACCGGGCCGGCCACGATCGCCCCGCCCGGGATCGTCGTCACTGCTGGGGACCCGGTCCTGACCTCGGCCGGGCAGTGCCGCGGCCGCCTGGAGGTTGAGGCCGAGTCCGTCGCCTATCTGGTGGCCAGCGCCCACGGCCTGGACACCGGCGCCTACACCTTCCCCTACGTCGCGGGGTGGGCGTCCGAGGTCGCCGGCGGCGAGATCGACAAGGTCGTGCGAGGCACCGCCAACCGGGTGCTGGCCGCGGCCAAGGTCGTTCTCGCCGGCACCGAGCACCTGCTCGAGCAGACCGGCGAGGGCCAGGTCCTCCAGCAGAACCTGACGCTGCCGGCGGACGCCGCCCGCGGCGCCGACCGCACCGCGGCGCTGCTCAGCGCCGCGGAAGCCACGGCCGAAGACGCGCAGCGCACCGCGGCCGCCGTGACACCGCAGGCGCCGGTGACCGCGGTCGCGGCGGCGCTGGTTGACCGGCCGGCCACCGCGTCGGCCGGCCCGACGCCGGAGCGGCTGATCGAGGTCCACGCCCTTGCGGTCGGCTTCTACGCCGACCGGCTGCACGCCGGAGGCCCGGACGCCCGCCGGGCGGTCGCACTGCTGACCGAGCGCGGCGTCGACCGTGACATCGCCGGAGCCGCCCGGCTGGGCTACGCCCCGCGGGCCTGGACCAACCTGGTCGACCACCTGCGCAAGGCGGGCGTCGACGACGCCGAGCTCCGCGCCTCCGGCCTGGTGCTGGAATCCTCACGCGGGACGCTGGTCGATCGGTTCCGCGACCGGGTGATCTTCCCCCTCGACTCCTTGGCGGGACGTACCGTCGCGCTGCTGGGCCGTGCGGTCGACGAGACCGCGACCGACCGCAACGGCACCCCAGTCCCGAAGTACCTCAACAGCCCGGACACGCCCATATACAGCAAGAGCGAACATCTCTATGGTCTCGGCAAGAGTGCAGCCAAAGCGATCGCCAGCAGCGCGAAGCCGGTGCTCGTCGAGGGCCCCATGGACGTCCTGGCCGTCAACCGGGCCGCGACCTCACCGGCCAGCGGCGCGCCGACGCACTTCGCGATCGCGCCGTGCGGGACCGCTCTGACCGCCCAGCAGGTGCAGCTGCTGGACACGGTCAGCTGCGGGCTCGCCGCGCGTGGCGTCGTGACCGCCTTTGACGCTGACGCCGCCGGCCGAAAGGCCAGCCTGCGGGCCTACGACCTGCTCCGCGCCGTCCGGGCCTGGCCGACTGCGCTGGACCTGCCAGCCGGTCAGGACCCGGCCAGCTTCGCGGCTGAGTACGGCACGGCTGGGCTGCAGGCCGCGCTGCTCGCGGCGGCCGGCAAGCCGCTCGCGGACCTCGTCGTTGACGAGCGGATGACACGGCACCACCTGCGCTGGCCCGAGGGCCAGGTCGCCGCCGGCCGCGCCGCGAGCGCGGTCGTGGCCGCGATGCCGCCCGAGCACGTGTCCCGGCAGATCGTGCGGATCATCGCGCACACCGGCCTGGACGCCCGGACCGTCGCTGACCTCCTCATCGACGCCGGTACCAGCCCCAGCTCCTACCGCTCCCCTGGCAATGCCGAGATCCACCCGCCGCTGGCCACGTGTAGGCCGCACGCTGCTGCCGCCGCGCTGCCCGATCCGGTGAGCGTCCCGCCCCCACCGATGTCGCCGACCCTCGCAGTGGCCCCGTCGAGCCAGAGCGCCGCCCAACGTGCCCGAGCCGGCTTCCCGGTGGCGCTGAAAACGAGCCTGTGCCCCCCAGCCCCAGCCGCGCTCGGCACCAGCCCCCCGGTGAGCCCGCCGCCTGCCCAGCAGAATCGCTCCCGCACAGCCTGAGCAAAACGTAGGCGGCCCCCGCCGCACCCGACGGGGGCACCTGGGCGTCGGGACACCCCCCTACCGGCGGCGACCTCCTGGGCCGGACGGCGCGTCGGCATCGACTGCACACCGCACGCGGTCGTCACCACCCGCAGCGCCTGAGAAGGGACGTTCTCGGGTGCTGTTCAACCAGCTCTATCCGGCACTACTCGTGCGGCCCGGTGGAGTTGACCCGCTTGCGTGGACACCACGTTGTTGCGGATGAGTTGGAGGATGTCAGGCGAGAAGCAGTTCGTCGAGGTGCCGATTCGGGTGCAGAACACGTTGCAGTCCTCTCAGCGCTGCTGCCTGACGTAGCGGGTGTCGCAGTCTGGGCACTGGTAGACGCCGCTGCTCCGGCGGCTTCTTGCGGGTTCGACGACGATGTCGTCGGGATGGCCCTGACGGTCGCGGTAGGCCCGTTGGCGACAGGCTGGGTTGCAGTAGCGCTGGCGTCCTCGAGTCGTCGGCAGCGGGCTGTTGCAGCTCGCGCAGACGGGCGGGGTCGTCACGCTGTCGTCACGCGACGGGAGTTCGCTCATGCCGCGGCGCTGCTGTCGTCATTGCTCGCCTGGTGAGAAGCTTCGAACGCCAGGGGGGATCTCATCCCCCAGCGCGGAGTGCCGTCGGCGCGGGTTGTAGAACGTCTCAAGGAAGTCGAAGACGGCGAGCTTGGCCTCGCGGCGAGTGGAGAATCGGCCGCCGGGTTGCTGGTCGAACAGCTCGCACTCCAAGGTCGCGAACACGCTCTCGGCGAGGGCGTTATCGAAGCAGTCGGCCACTGATCCCATGCTGGCCAGCGCACCGTGCCGGCGCAGCTCACGCTCGAGCTGATGGGAGGTGTATTCACCACCGCGGTCGGAGTGGTGGATCACGCCGGGGACGTGTCCGCCGCGGCGGACGACGGCCATCGTGACGGCGTCGACGACAAGGTCACTCTTGCGGTGGCTGGCCATCGACCAGCCCACGATCAGGCGGCTGAACACGTCGGTGACGCAGGCCAAGTAGAGCCATCCCTCGAGCGTCGGGACATACGTCACGTCCGCTACCCACAGCTGATTGGGGCTGGTCGCGACGAACTTGCGGTCGACCAGGTCCGGCGCCGGCGCGGCCCTCAGGTTCTGCGTCGTGATCGAGAACGAGCGCTTGCGCCGGTGACAGCCCACGATGCCGGCCTGCCGCATCAGCCGGGCAATGCGTTTGCGACCGACATGCACCCCGGCGTCAGTGAACTCGGCGTGGATCCGCGGGGCGCCATAGACCCTGCGGTTGTCGTGGAAGGCGGTGCGGATCTGCCCGGTCAGCACCTGATGGGCCAGCGCCCGGGCCGATGGCGTCCGCCGCAGCCAGGCGTAGAAGCCAGACCGGCTGACCTGCAACGGCAGAGCACCGTGACGTCGCAGCAGGCCTTCTCCCGGTCGATGAAGGCGAACCGCGTCACCTCGTCGACTCCGTCACGAAGAAGGCCGCCGCTTTTTTCAAGATTGGGGTCTCCATCTCGGTGCCGTAGCTCCTGGGAACACTCAGGATGCGTGGTCGCGCCAGGGCAGACCCGTCCCTTGGCGTTCGAGACTGGGCGGGAGCATCCGTGCGCGGACCGGTGGCGGCGGTGGTGGCCGGGTCCGGCCGGCCTTGCGCAGCTCCTTGTAGGTGAGCGCGTCACCTTCGACGGCTTGCTTCAGGAGTCGCTGGAACAGCAGGCCACGGCTGCGTGAGTTGCGACGGTTGAAGCGGAAGACCCACTCGTCGAAGTACGCCTGCATGTGTTCAGGGCTCACCGAGCCGTGCAGGGTGCCCATCACCCATCGCTTGACCAGGGAGGATGCGCTCTCGTTGATGGCTTTGAGCGTGTATAGCCCCTGGGTGGCCCGGGGGTAGGCACGCCACCCATCGGTGATGATGCGGCTGCCGGGCTCCACGTTGGCGAGCAGGAACTCCTGCAGGCTGGCGGCGCTGGAGTCATCGATCACACCCAGGCGAACGCGCCCAAGACCCTTGGGGTTGTTGAGTTCCACCGCCGCTGCGAACAAGATCTTGCCCAGCGCGCCACGTCCCGTGATGCCCGGTTCGGGTCCACCAAGGAACGCCTCGTCGACCTCCACGTCGCCGGTGAGCCGGTCCCGACCGGGGCGCACCATGACCGACCGGTAGCGGTGCAGCATCGCCCAGGCCGTCTGGTACGAGCCGAGCTCCATCTCGCGCTGAAGCTCCGTCGCGGAGATGCCGCCCTTGCCGCTGGTGAGGTGCCACGCTGCGGAGAACCACACCGTCAACGGCGTCCGAGTGCTGTGGAAGATGGTGCCAGCGGTGGCCGACACGCGCCGATCGCAGCCGGCGCAACGCCACCGACGATCCGGTGCCCGCCAGCCCTCGACAGAGCCGCACCACGGGCACACGAAGCCGTCAAGCCAACGCAACCAGTCCAGGTAATCCAGGCACTTCCAGTCCTCGTCGAACCACGCACGCAGCTCGGCATAGGAGTTCGGATAGTCACGACTAGCGAGCAACGCCACGATCAGAATCTACGGCACCGAGATGGAGACCCCACTTTTTCACGATCTCCCGCTCGACCTTGAGCTTGGCGTTCTCCCGCCGAAGCTTGCTCAGCTCGGCGCGCTCGGCAGCAGTCAGGGGCAGCAAGCCGCTGCTGTCCACGACACCACGTTCGGCGTCATCAGCCTTGACCCAGTTCCCGAGCGTCGTGTCGTTGATCTGCAGGTCACGAGCGACCTGAGCGACTGGCTTCCCAGTCGCTCTCACCAGCTCTACGGCCTGTTCCCGGAACTCCGGGCTGTACTTGCTGGGACGGCCCATCAGGACCCCTTCCTCGAGCGAAGTGCTCAAGATCAGGGTGTCCACCGAAGCGGGTCAACTCTACTGCGCCCACCTTCCTCGGCCGCGCGTTGCGCGAGGTTACGAGGCCCAGGGCTCAGTCCCGAGACTCCAGCCAGGTAGTTAAGCTTTTGACGTTCGGGGCTAGGTCTTTGGTGGAGGCGAAGTCGGCCTCGTAAGCGGGCAGGTGGTTGAACCAGGCGAACATGGCTTGACGGTCTGGGTCCTGCTCGAGCACGTCGAGCGGGAGCGGGTCGAAGCGTGGCGGTAGCCCGAAGTGCTGGCCGTACGCGGCGGTGATCTGCGCTCCGGTGAGTTCGTCACCGGCGATCTCGATGGTGCCGCCGGGTACCCGGTCGCGGTCCAGGAGCGCCGCCGCGGCGATGACGCCGATGTCGTCGACGGCCACCATCTGGAGTGGCACGTCCGTTGTGAGCGGCAGGCGCAGGACCATGACGCCGCCCTCGGACTGGGGCCCGGACCGGGCGAAGTTCTCCATGAAGAAGGTGGGTCGAACGAACGTCGTCGGCAGACCTGAAGCACTGAGGTACTCCTCAACGCGACGTTTGCTCTCGAAGTGCGGGATCCCCGTGTGCCGCTCGGCGCCACCGACGGAGCTGTAGACAACATGCGGAACGCGTGCAGCGGCTGCAGCGTCTGCAATCCGCTTGCCGTGCTCGACCTCGCCGCTGGTGCCGGCCGGGCCAGCGAAGGTCGTCATGGCGAAGACGCCATCGACGTCGCTGAAGGCTCGGCGCATGCTCTCAGCGTCATCGATGTCGGCCTGCACCACCTGGACGCCGCCTTCCGCAAGAGCGCGAGCTGCCGGGGCCTGCGGGTCGCGCACCAGTGCCCGCACCCCGGCGTTCTGCGCCTGCAGCGCCCGCACGGTCGCGCCGCCTTGCTGACCTGTTGCACCGACGACCGCGAACACCCTGCCGTGCCTTTCTCCACCGACGGGTGCGGTCATGTCCGGCCGCCGTCGACCGTGACCACGACCTTGTCGGAGTAGAAGCAGACGTGTTCTGCGGCGGGGATACCTTCCGGTAGCGGGTGCGGCAGGCTCCAGGCCACGTCGGGCACGACCACCGTCCCGTTCTCGACGAGGTTCCAGTGCCGGCCGTCGCCCTTGTAGGGGCACTCGGACAGGGTGTCGCTGAGCTCGAGCAGGTCGAGTCGGACCTCTGACCACGGGATGTAGTGCCGGACGGGCAGACCGGTCTCGAACAACAACTTCGGGCGGTGCGTATCGGCGAGGACGCGCCCGTCGAGCTCGACGGTGACGTGCCGATGCGAGCTCAGGACATCCACCCGGTGGTAGGGGTCGCGTACCTCGGCATAGACGGGCTCGTCCTCGACGAACCAGCGGTCGGCGGTCTTGAAGTCCAGCTTCACGAAGCCGGCCAGGACGCGCGACACCGGGTCGCCGTCCTGCTCGAACTCAGTCAGGGCAGAGCTCGCCAGGCCGGATGCGTCGACCTCGGCCCGCGGGAACCACAGCTCGGCCCCGAATCCGGGTCCGTGCACCATCCAGCCCTTGTCCGTGTCCAGCAGGGCCCGGCCGTCGAGCAGGGCACGTACGCGCCGCGGGTAGGGCTCGGCGTAGGCCGCGCCGCGCGGAAGTTCGCCGCTAGACAGCACGCCGCGGCTGTCGGTGGAGAAGGGGCCTGGGCCGATGGTCAGTGACACGTAGGTCTCCGATCTAGGGGGTGGGTGCTTGCATCTGGTGCCAGCCTGTCCTGGTCGCTTGGAGGCGATCGCAGGGTTGGTTCGTCGGTGTCTGGGTGCCCGGGTGCCTGCGGCAGGCTCGTGCGGCGCTGGTGCTTCGGAGGTGCGCGGGTGGTCGGACAAGCGTGGCGGGTTGCCCGGTCGAGCCGGCGGGGGTCTAGCCCCTGGCGGCGAGCTCTTCGATGTACTGGACGACGGTCCTGGGTTCGTGGCCCAGGACGGCGCGCAGGACAAGCGCGTTGCCGCCGAGGAAGCCGTGCTGGTCGTAGTGCTCCATCATCCGGGTCATCCCTTCGCGCATCGGCCCTGCCGGCATCGGCTGGGCGGCGTCCGCCGGAGACGATTCGTCGGCCTGCACAGGCCTTCCGAGGGCGCGCGCCATGAGGTCGGCCAGGTCGGTGCGGTCGAAGGTGCCCGGTGAGCACAGCTCGAAGGTGCCGTTGCTCAAGAGTTCGCCGGTCATCGCGACGGCGGCGGCCTCCGCGACGTCGCGGTAGTCGACGTAGCACATTCGGGACCGCTTGGAGTACGGCATGCTGACGCTGCCCTGGTCACGGGCGCTGGCCCAGGCCCCGTCGAGCATCTGCATGAACATCGCGGGCTGCAGGACGGTGTAGTCCATACCCGAGGTGTAGAGGGCCTGCTCGACCGGGGCCTTGTCGGCGTGGTTGACCAGAGTCGCAAGCGTGGGGTGCATGACGCCGGAGAACACGAACTTGCGCACCCCCTGTGACTGCGCGGCGTGGACCATCGCCACCCCCAGGTCGGCTTCGTGGGGCGCGAACGCGGGGTTGATGTGGAAGACGCCGTCCATGCCCGTCGCGGCGGCGCGAAGGCTCTCCGGGTCGCTCAGATCGCCTGTGACGGTCTCGTCGGCGCCCCGATCACGAACCGCTGCGGCCCTAGCCGGATCGCGAACCAGAGCGCGGACCGTCGCACCGCGACTTTTCAGCTCAGGTAGGACCAGGCCGGCGTAGCTGCCCGTCGCGCCGATCATGAGGACGTTCATGCGCCGAAGATGCCGTGCGCTTCGGCGAGTTGCTGCGCACGCGCCGGGTCGGGCATCGCCACAGCAGGTCCGGGAAGCCCGAATGTAGTAGCCGGGTCGCCGAGGTCGTGGACCAGGTCGGCGAAGCCAGCGGGAGCGTTCAGCAGCAGGGTCCGGCCGGGCCGGTCGTTCGAGACGGTGAATCCGTGCGGAACGTTGCGCGGCAGGAACGCCAGCGCGCCGGGTCCGGCGGGCCAGGTCCGGTCGCCGCAGTGCACGGTGAACTGACCGGCCAGGACGAAGAAGACCTCGTCTTGCTCACGGTGCACATGCAGGGGCGGGGCGTAGCCGGGTGGGACGCGGTGGTCGACGATGTCCAGACCGCCCAGCGTGGAGCGGCCCAACACCTTGTTGATGGACAGCGATCCCAGCCAGTAGTAGGGGTCGCCCTGGTCGCTGGCAAGGACGAAGCCGCTGGAGCTGTCAGGTGAGGAAGTTTCTGCTTGCGTCATCGAGTTCTCCTGGACGATGTGGGACCTACAGGGTGAGGAGCTGCGCGGCTTCGGGGGCGTGACCAGCGGGTACGTCGTGGTGGACGAGATCCAGGCCGCCGCGGGTGTCGACCGCGCGGACGTTCGTCAGGCGGAGGCTGCCGAGCCAGCGGTAGGCCTCCCCCCGGCCACCCGCTCGTCCGGTCCCAGGACGTAACCGCGCCAGGCCCCGCCAGACGGGGGCGGTTCGGACGGGGGCGCGGGGAAGCTCATGTCGCTCCTCGGATGTGGACGAGTTCGTCCACAACCTAGGTCGGAACAGGAGCCTCGGCAAGGGGCGGGGAGAGGCCGCGCAGGAACAGCGCCTTCTGGCGCCGCGCGGCCCGCTCCCAGCCGGGCGCCAGCGGCTGCGCGATCATCGCGCCGAAGACCACCACGTCGGCCGGTGTGACGTCCGCCCGGACGCTGCCGTCCTCGCGGCCGCGCGCCAGCAGCAGCCCGAGGGCGCGGTGGACGGCCGCACGGACCACGACCGTGCCCGCGGGCAGGTCGGTGGGACCGCCGTGCAAGGGCAGGACGAGCTCGGCGCGGTGCTCAAGGGTGCGGTCGAGGAACCAGCTCACGGCCTCCAACCCGGACCCGGCGTGCGAGGCCGCCTCGACGGCGACCTCCAGGACCATGCGGAATGATCGTTCGGTGAGCGCTTCAAGCAGCGCCTCCCGGGTCGCGTACCGGCGGTAGAGCGTGGCCACCCCGACCCCGGCCTCGGCGGCGATCGTGGCCATAGGCACGTTCTGGCCTTGCCGCAGCATCGTGGTCACCGCCGCGGCGAGCACCCGCTCCTGGTTGGCCAGGGCGTCCCGGCGCAGGCGCCTCGCCGACGACGCAGGCTCACCCGTCACCCGTCACCCGTCCTCTCCGCGTGGGGCTGTGGCTCGCATTGTGGTCTCTGCTCTGGCCGTTGACGAGAAAGGCCGGGGAGCGGGTGGTTCGAACAGCTGGGTCCAGGCGCGCAGCCAGGGCCAGCCCTTAGATAGATCCAGGCGTCGGGTGAGCTGGCGAGCCGGGCCGGGACGTCCATGACGCTGCCGGGCGGGTGGGTTGGCATGCCCCCGGCGCGGGGGCAGTGGGTTCACCCCCCCCGCCGTAAGGCCCTGCTTGAGCGCTTCGCCTGCGAGGTGGTCAGGCCTGGCTGTCCGGCGGCCCGGTCGGGGAGGTCCCTCTGCAGCGGCGCCACGCTGAGGGCCAATGACCCGCACGGGGCACACGGGCAATGAGAAGAACAGCTCTCACCAGCAGCTGGAGCCCAGAGCTGCGACACCCCGCCCGCATGAGGGAGGTCGTCTGGTGGCGGGCGATTTTCCGGGCTCTGCTAAGCCTGCCCCAGGACACTCGCGCAGGTACTTGTCCGCAAGCTCAGCTGAGTCGACCCGACCCGTCATGCAACGTGGCAAGCGGCGATCTTTCGGCGCCTTGTACGACGAGGTCGAAGGGTGATTCTTGCGGTTACGGCCGGGCGAGGCCGGTGCGGTAGGCCAGGATGACGGCCTGTACGCGATCACGCAGGTCGAGCTTGGTCAGGATGCGCCCGATGTGGGTCTTGACGGTGGCCTCTGACAGTACGAGCGCCGAGGCGATCTCGCGGTTGCTCAGTCCGGTCGCCACCAGGGTGAAGACCTCCCGTTCGCGGTCGGTGAGCACGTCCAGCACCCTGTCGCGGGGCTCCGCGTCGTCCGGCCGGTCCGGCAGGTGCGAGGAGAATGCCTCGAGCAGGCGGCGGGTCATGCTCGGCGCGACGACCGCGTCGCCGGTCGCTACCGCGCGGATGCCGGAGAGCAGGTCATCGGGGGGGACGTTCTTCAGCAGGAACCCGCTGGCACCTGCCCGCAGCGCCGAGAACGCGTACTGGTCGATGTCGAAGGTGGTCAGGATGATCACCCTGACTTCGGGCGTCTGCTGCACGATCTGCCGGGTGGCCTCGATGCCGTCCATCCCTGGCATCCGGACGTCCATGAGTACGACATCGGGTCGCAGCGTGTGCGCCGCGCGGACGGCCGCCGCCCCGTCGGCGGCCTCGCCCACAACCTCGAGGTCGTGCTGTGCGGACAGCACCATGCGGTATCCCTGTCTCAGCAGCGGCTGGTCATCGACCAGCACCACCCGGATCCTCACGCGAGGGTCCCTGCTGAGGGCGTCGCCGGCAGGCGGCCGGAAGCGGGCTGGGGGAAGGCGGCGGGAGGCTTACTCGGCAGATGAGCCGAGACCTGCCAACCGCCGTCGGCGCGTGGCCCGACGTGCAGCGTGCCGTAGACAGCCGTGAGCCGCTCCCGCATGCCGACGAGCCCGTGACCGGCCAGCTCGCCGGTCACCTGGGGGTCGTGAGGCCTGCCGTCGTCATCGACGGTCAGGTCGACCCCTGAGGCGCGGTGACGCAGGCCCACGGTGACGTGCGTCACGCCGTGTCCGTGCTTGACGACGTTGGTCAGGCTCTCCTGCACCAGCCGGTACACCGCCAGCTGGACGCTCGGCGGGAGCGTCGGCCTGCTCCCGACCTCCACCAGCTCCACGTTCAGCCCGGCTGCCCGGACACTGGAGAGCAAGTCATCGAGCTGGGCGAGGGTCGGCTGCGGGTCGAGTCCTACCGAGTCGTCGTCACGGAGCACCCCGAGCAGCCGGTGCATCTCCCCCAGCGCCTGCCGCCCGGTGGCGGACGCCTGCTGACTGGCTTCCCGGGCCGCCCCGGGGTCGCGCAGTGCGGTGGCTACCGCACCGTCGCTGAGCGCGACCATCACCGCGAGGCTGTGGGCGACGATGTCGTGCAGCTCCCGGGCGATCCGCCGGCGCTCCTCGGCGGCCGCGAGCAGCGCGCGCTGGTCTCGGTCGCGTTCAGCGGTGCGTGTCCGTTCGAGCAGGGCGGTCAGGTAGGCGCGGCGGGTGCGGACGTACACCCCGAGCACCAGTCCCCCGGCGGCGGTCCCGGTGAGCAGCAGCGCTGTGGCCAGGAGGTGGTCGGACGGCGCCCAGCGCACCGTCACCATCACCACGCCGACCTCGCTGATCAGTGCGGCGAAGGCGAGGGCGCGACGCGAGTCGGAATGGGCACCGAGCGAGTACAGAGCGACCAGCACCGCGACATTGGCGCTGACCGGGCTGTCTACCAGCCAGTCCCCCAGCGCGATCGCGGAGATGACCAGCAGGACCGGCAGTGGGTGACGGCGCCGGGCCAGCAGCGGCAGCGGGAGCAGGACGTCGAACAGGTAGCCCCACGACGACTGCCGACCCGGCGCATCCCCCCAGCGCGATTCGACGAGCCCCCAGACCAGCACCCCCACCACGATCAGCACGTCCGCGGTGCGCTGGCGCCGAGGGTCAGCCCGCAGCCGGGTCCAGCGGCCGCCGCCGAACGTGCTCCCGCCGGCCGGTGCCCTGTCAGGGGCAAGCCGGCCGGCGGGAGCGCGCCCTGGGGCCAAGGTCACGCTCAGGCGTCTCTGCGGCGCAGTTGCACCGCGGCCACGGCCAGCGCCGCCACCACCCAGCCGATCAGCACCATCAGACCGGCCGAGGCGCTGAGCATGTCGGGTACCTGGACGCTGGTGATGAAGGATTCTCCGGCGTTGCTCGGCAGATAGCGGACCAAGTTCTTGGTGAGCGAGCCGGGCAGCAGCCCGGCGAGCAGGGGCAGGACCAGCAGGAGCCCGACGAATGTCGAGATGCCGCCTGCAGTGCTGCGCACTATCCAGCCGAGCGCCGAACCGAACAGCCCGAGCAGGGCCAGGTAGACGCCGGTGCCGAGCACCACCCGCAGCACCCCGGGGTCGGTCAGGGAGGTTCCGTGCCCGTAGTGAGACAGGAATGCCTGGGCGGTGCCGTAGGCGGCGAGCGACGCGGGGACCATGGCGAGCAGCGCGACGCCGCCGAACACGACCGCCTTGGCCACGACCACCGGTACCCGCTTGGGTACCGCGGCGAGCGTGGAGCGGATCATCCCGGTGCCGTACTCGCCGGTGACGAACAGCACCCCGAGGACGCCGACGAGCAGCACCGCCAGGTGATAGCCCTGCAGGCCGCCCGAGGGCGCGCTGTCTTCCGGCTGGAGCCCGGACCAGTTCTTGCCGGTGTTGTAGCCCACCGCGGCGGCGATACCGACCATGGCCAGGAACGAGGCCAGCAGCATCAGCCAGCTGGACCGCAGCGTACGGAACTTCACCCACTCCGAGAGCACTGCGCCGCGCAGCGTCACCGGCCCTGCCGTCAGGTCGGCACGCCGCCGGCGGGCAGGGGCGTCGTCCGGGCCGACGACCGGGGGGGTGGCGAGGGCGGTACTCATGCGGCGATCCTGTCGTCGAAGGGGCTGTCGGTGGAGGTGGAACTCCCGTGGCCGGGCGTCCCTGGCCCGCTGTTCTGGCGATACTCGACCGCGTCGGCCGTAAGCTTCATGAAGGCCTGTTCCAGCGAGGCCTGCACGGGCGTGAGCTCATGCAGCACCACGCCACCGGCCGCGGCACGGTCGCCGATCTGCTCGCTGCTCAGCCCCTGCACGTCCAGCTCACCCTCGGCCGAGGTCGACACCTGAACGCCGTCGGCCAGTAGCAGCTCGCGCAGCTGCCCCGCCTGCGGTGAGCGCACATGGACCCGACCGGTGGAGGCGCTGGCAATGAACTGCTCGGTCGCCTCGTCACGGATCAGACGGCCCCGGCCCACGACGACCAGGCGCTCAGCGGTCAGCGCCATCTCGCTCATCAGGTGACTGGACACGAACACCGTCCGCCCCTCCTCGGCCAGACCCCGCAGCAGCGTGCGGACCCACAGCACACCCTCAGGGTCCAGGCCATTGACCGGCTCGTCCAGCATCACGGTGTCCGGGTCGCCGAGCAGCGCGGCCGCGATCCCCAGACGCTGGCCCATCCCGAGAGAGAAGGACCCGACACGCTGGTCGGCGACCTCGGCCAGGCCAACTAGGTCCAGGACCTCGGCGACCCGGCGCCGGCCGATCCCACAGGTCGCCGCCAGGGCCTGCAGATGACCCGCCGCGGTGCGACTCGGGTGCACGCTGCGGGCCTCCAGCAGCGCGCCGACCTCGTGCAACGGGGCCGCATGCCCGGCGTACTGCTGGCCGTTCACCGTCACCGAGCCCGCGCTCGGTGCATCCAGGCCGATGATCATGCGCATGGTGGTGGACTTGCCGGCGCCGTTCGGTCCGAGGAAACCGGTCACGATCCCGGGCTGGACGTCGAAGGTCAGGGCGTCGACGGCGAGCTTCTCGCCGTACCGCTTGGTCAGACCGCGTACCTCGATCATGGTTCCTCCGGTGCGTCGCCGGCCTTGCGCCGGACACTTCGAACCGTACGAACGGGCGCCGCGCAGGTCGTCGGACCGCGGGATGGACCTGCGCCCGGCCAGATCACCCCGCGGGACCAGGCGTGTGCACCTTTGTGATGACCCGGGCGGTCAGCCAGCGAGCAGCAACCGGCCGACGCCGGTGGCCACCCAGAGCGTGACTAGCCGGTGACGGGACGGCCGCCAGGGCGTGCGGGCGTCCAGCCCAGCGGCGACCAGCGCCGTGGTCAGCGCCAACCCCACGGCGTCGGCACCGTCGAGGTGATCGCAAAGCTGCTGACCCGCGCGGCCGCCACGTAGGCCAGCAACAGACCAGACCACCGGACCGGCGCCCCGACAGCCGCGACCGGGGCCTCCGCTCCCGCACCGCGACGTCTGGGCCGGCCGGGCAGGCGCCCGGGCAGACCGCCCCACCAGGGCCAGCGCCGCTGGGCGCTGAGGCGTGGTGTGGCGTGGCCGGGGGGTCAAGCCTGTGATGACGATCCTGCGCAGGGGCCGAGCAGCACGCCTCCCCCAGGGCCGGGCGGCAATCGGGTTGCAGCTTGGCGGCTTCCGACACCTGGTCCCGCTTGTCTGGTCGCCCGCATCATCCACTCGGGCGGCGGCTCCGGCGGCTTCGGCCAACTGCGTCGTGTCCGAACGTCATAGGGCGTATTCGGTCGACGATTCGGTGGCGTAGCGCGTCATGAGCGCGTCGATGTCGCTGCTTTCGGGTGGGCCTGCGGCGGCCAGGTCGCGTAGGTCCCGGAAGTACTGCAGGTAGCGGTCCGGGGTGAAGGCGGTGAGCACGACGGCGGGTTCGTCGCCGGGATTGGCGAAGGTGTGCGGGGCGCCGGTAGGCACCATGACCAGCGTTCCCGGGCTGGCGTCGTGGTCCTGGTCGCCGATCGTGAATCGTACGGTTCCCGACACCACGTAGAACGCCTCCTCGTGCTGAGCGTGTCGGTGCTGAGGCGGTCCGGCGGTGTGCGGGGCGAGCCTGCCCTCTGCTAACCCGAGCCGGTGCTCGGTGGTGCCGCCGTCTTCCAGGATGCGCATCTGCATCGCCGGGCCTAAGAAGATGGTTTCCCCTTGGTCCGGACCGACAATGGAAACCTGAGCCACAACAATCTCCTCACGTGTGCTGGTGGTCGGCGCGTGTTCGCGGCGACTGACGTGCCACGAGCCATAGTCCTGCGGCTCTGTCCGCTCCGGCTTGAATGGCCGCGCCCCACGGGCTTGCTCGCGTGCTAGGGGAACCGAAAATCATGAGCCGTGGATGGTTTCCATGGCAAGAGAAGCCTTGGCGTATCCGAGGTAGATGGCCAAGAGCGCCATCAGAGCCGTGAGGGCCTCATCATCGAGCCCGCTCCGTCGGCCCAAGCGCAGGTGGGCAGCGAGGCGATCTCCGGCTACCCCCTGCGCGGCCAAGGCGGTGATGATGGCAATGGAGCGTTCGCGTCCAGTCAGAGCGGGGCTGAACCAGGCGGCTCCGCCCGCAGCCTGCAGCGCCTCCTCGGCGAACACCGCGCCGACCCGAGCTTCCAAGGCTGCGGTGACCTCATGCTCGGATACCGCGAAGATCTTGGCGTAGGCCGAGACACCTTGCTCTCGCCTGCTTCTGCATTCGCCGGTGTTCGGCGTGGCAGTCATGGCGAGTGCTCGTCACGATCGCGGCGGACCACGACCGTTGCGGCGCTCACGATGCGTGCTCAGCGCACAAGCAGCTGACGCCGGGCTTGATCCATTCCCGGCCTTCCCATTCCGGGTGCTTCTGGATCATCAGCGCTGTGACCTCGTCGATGATTGTCTGTTCGCTCATGGCCGAGTCCCGGCGCGCCCACGTTTCGTCGCGCAGCAACTCGAGGTAGTCGCGGACGTCGGCCAGCCGTTGCGCGCCCCCGACGTCGCCGTGCCCAGGGACCACGACCTTCGGGCTGGCGGCGGCCAGCCGCTTGATCACCTCGATCCAGCGGATCCCGGACACGTCGGTGTCGTACGGCGGGAACCACGGGAAGATGGCGAACTGCCCGGTCTCTACCAGATCACCGGTGAACAGGACCTCGGCGTCGGTGACCGTCACGACCTGGTCGCCTTTGGTGTGCGCTCGTCCGGTCGGCCGTAGTTGCACGGTCCGGCCGCCCAGATCCAGGTCGTAGGAGTTCTCGTAGACGACATCGGGGGTGGCAATCTGGACCCCCTCGAGCTCCCGGGCGACGGCGCCGCCGAAGCCCCGGAACTGCTCGAGGTAACCAGGCCCCCGGGTGGCGAGGTCCTGGGCCTGCCCCCCGTTGATGAGGAACGTCGCCTCCCCGGTGAACACCTGTGCGCCAAAGGCATGCTCAGGATGAAAGTGCGTCGTGGTCAGGTACAGCTTGCGGCCGTGGGCGTAGTCAGCCGCAAAGGCGAGAACCTTCTCGGCGTTGCCCGGCCCCATGCCGGTCTCGACCACCAGAACGGAGTGCGTGCCGCCGATGACTCCGATGTTCGGCACCAGCGGGACGCGCCGGTCCGGGATCACCACGAGGTCGGGAGCCAGTTCCTGCACCCCGATGAGCTCCACGACGGGGTCGGGATAAGGGTAGGTGTATTCGGTCATTGGACTGATCTCCTTGGAGGCAACGATCGGGCCAGTCCTGCTTGCGCGCTGCCAGTAGCATGCAGTCCACGCGAGCACCGTCACCGCGTCCAACACCGATTTCGAACCGATGATACCGCACGGGTATCATCGCGGTGTGGACCTACGCCAACTGCGGTACTTCGTGGCCGTCGCCGAGGAACGCCACTTCCGGCGGGCCGCCGACCGACTGCACATGACCCAGCCGCCCCTGAGCCGCGCCATCAAGCAGCTGGAGACCGACCTGGGCACAGTCCTGCTGCACCGCTCACCGGCAGGCGCAACGCTCACCGCCTCCGGAACCGAGCTCTACGACCAGGCCTGCACGTTGCTGGAACATGCTGAGCAAGTACGCACCCGGGTCACCGCCGCGGCCGGCGCCGCCACCATCACCGTCGGGAGCCTGGCCGACAGCGTCGACGAGGCCGGTACCCGGCTCGCCGCCGCCTTCCGCCAGCGTCATCCCGGAGTCGACGTCCTAATCCGCGAAGCCGACTTCACCGACCCGACCGCCGGCCTGCGGACCGGCCTCGCCGATGTTGCTCTGACCCGGGCGCCCTTCGACGACACCGGGATCAGCACTCGCATTCTTCGCTCAGACCCGGTCGGGGTGGTCCTGCGCACCGACGACCCGCTCGCCAGCCGGACCACCCTGAGCCTCGGCGAATTCGATGACCGCCAGTGGTGCCAACTGCCCGACGGAACCGACCATCTCTGGCGCGACTACTGGAACGGCGCCACCACCACACGCCAGCCTCGGACGGGTCCCACGGTGCGCACCGTCCACGAGTGCCTGCAAGCCGTCCTGTGGAACGGCACCATCGGGCTCACACCCCTCGTGCATGCGATACCCGCGGGACTCACCTACGTTCCGCTGACAGACATGCCGCCCAGCCAGCTCGTGCTGGCCTGGAACACCATCAACGACAACCCGCTCGTCCACTCGTTCACCCACATCGCCGCCTCCGCCTACCGCTCCGCGACCCTCAGACTCTGACCGCTGCGAACCAGAAGGTGAGCCCGGCGGCGGCAGCCGCCCAACCCGACGAGCAACCGGGAGTCGACGTCCGAACGGGCAACGGCGTCCCAATCACTACTTTAGCCCTCCAGTCACTGACGGTCGCGTGGATGCTGTCCCTACTCGGCGGCGAGGTGTTGGGTGCCAATAACGGACATCCCCTCGAGCTTGGCGTGATCCTGGCTGCCGGGTGCGGCGGTAAAGACCAGTAGAGCTTGGCCATGGTCTTGGTGATCAGGATCTGGCGGCGCGGGTGTGTCTCAGCGGCCAGCGGCGTGCCGGGACCAGAAGTTGCCGGCAGTACGTTTGGCGGTGTACATGGCGGCGTCGGCGTGCCGAAGGAGCTGGTCGGGGGTATCGGCGTCGATCGGGGCCACGCTGATCCCGATGCTGGCGCCGATATTGACGTGCCGATGGTCGGCGATGAGGAAGGCTGCGTCGAGGGCGGCCAGCAGGTCCTGGGCGACACGCTCGGCGATGCCGGCGGCCAGCGGGGTAGGGAGGTCGGCGAGGAGCAGCAGGAACTCATCGCCACCGTGGCGGGCGAGCAGGTCGTCGGCGCGCAGCGCGAGGCGCAGCCGGCCGGCGACCTCGCGCAGCAGCTGGTCGCCGGTGTTGTGGCCGTGCGCGTCGTTGATGGCCTTGAACGCGACCAGGTCGATGAACAGCAGCGCGGTGGCGGTACCGGTGCGCCGGCCGCGGTCGAGCGCGTCGCTCAGTGCTGCGCGGAGCCTTTCGCGGTTGGGCAAGCCGGTGAGCATGTCGTGGTAGGCTAGGTGCAGCACCTTGGCTTCGGCCTCGACCCGGGTGGTGACGTCGTGCTGCACCCCGATGTAGTGCGTCAGCGCCCCGCGGGTGTCGCGGACCGGTGACAGCTGCAGCTCATTCCACCACGGCCTCCCGTCGGCCCGGTAGTTGAGCAGTCGGGTACGGACCTGCCGGCCGGCGGTGACGGCGGCGCCGAGCTCGGCGACGGTGCGCTGGTCAGTCGCCGGGCCCTGCAACAGCCGGCAGTTGCCCCCGAGGACCTGATGGCCGGGGTAGCCGGTGAGCTCGCTGAACGCCGCGTTGACCCAGATCAACGGCGCGTCGGGCCGGGTCATGTCAGCGATCGTGATCCCGGTCGTGGAGGCGTTCAGGGCCCGCTCGAGCAGGCCGTGCGACAAAGCTGCGAGCTCGCGGAGCGGCCGGTCGGTGAGGACAGCTGGCGGTGTACGACCGGCTGCAAGGTTGGTGACGTGGGCGTCTGCGCGGCCGATGTCGGGTAGCAGGAGGCCGCGGGGCAGCGGCAGTTGCGGGAGGTCGGCGGTACGCGGCTCGGGCCAGACCCGTGACATCAGCGAGGCGGCGACCCGGATGGTGAGCTCACGGTCGTGGGACAGGATGAACTCGAACCGGCGCGTCAGGTCCGGGCCGGTGTCGCCCAGGTCGCGGGCGACCAGGCAGGCGGCGAAGTGCGGGCCGAGCACGGCGATGTCCCACTCACCGAGCAACGGGTCGCCCGGGGTGATGACGGCGCCGCGCAGACCGGGGAGCGGTTCGGCGGCCATCCCCTGGCCGAGGGCGGCAACGAACGAGCAGGACCGGACCAATCCGGTGTAGCGGCGACGGGTGGCCGGGGTGAAAAAGGTGGCGTCCTGGAACGCAGCGAGCACAATGGCGCTGTCGCCAGCGGCGTAGGCCATCGTTTCGAGGTGTTTGCTGATCTCGATCAGCAGCCGCTTGTCGGCGTCCCGGACCGGCCGGTCGGCGGCGGCCAGGTCGAACGGGCTCGGGTCGTCGGTGCCGGCGCGCCGAGGCACCACGGGCAGCGGCGCGGCAGCGGCGAATGTCGGCAGCGGGGTCGGGAGCGGGCCGGGGCGGCCGAAGTACCAGCCCTGCCCGACGGTGGCGCCGAAGGCCCGGGCGGTCCGCAGGTGCTCAGCGGTCTCGATGCCTTCGGCGAGCACGACAGTGCCGGAGCGTTCGGCTTCGGCGTGGACCGCGTTGACGACTGCGGCGATGTGCGCGCTGGGGCGGTTCTGGATCAGCGCCAGGTCGAGTTTGATGACGTCGGGTTGGACCAGCGGCAGCAGCGCCAGGGATGCGGGGTCGGCGCCGACGTCGTCCAGGGCGATGCCCCAGCCCAACGCGCGGACCCGGGCGACGGTCTGCAGCAGCTGCGCGGGCTGGCTGGTCAGGGCCCGTTCGGTCAGTTCCAGGACGACTGTCAGCGGCATGTGCTCGTGCTCGGGGTTGGGCCGCCAGCCGTCCAGCGCCTCGGGTTCGGCGTTGATGAACAGCCGGTACGGCTCGGTCAGACCAGCGCTTCTGGCGGCGGTCAGTGCGGCGGTCCGGCAGGCGATGTCCAGGTCCCGTAGCCGGTGGGCTCGGTGGGCGGCGGCGAACAGCAGGTCCGGGCGTTCCAGCGCCGAGCCGGCCGGCCCGCGGGACAACGCCTCATAACCCAACACCTGGCCGCTGTCCAACGACACCAGCGGCTGGAACACTGTCCGGACTGCCCGCTCGGCCAGCAGCCGCTCTAACAACGCCTGCTCAGCGGCCTCTACGGCCGGCTCGATAGCCGTCACTTAAGCCTCCGTCGTCCCTTTCCTCTCGGCCGGACCCTGCAGGAACTGAAGCAGGCACCGGATGATGTCCAGGTGGCGTGTGCCGCCCCAAGTTCAGCCTGGATGCACCGTCTACCTTCTGATGTTGCCTCGGCTCTAAATCTTGGCTGACGGTGTCGAGGGTCGTCGCGGCCGCGGCGGTGAACAGCGGGCCGACCTCGTGGGCCACGTCGGCCGGCGGCACCCGCCGGGTGAAGCCCGTATGCGCCCCTGCCTCCAGCAGGGCAGCGAGCTCCGGCTCACCAAAGGCCTGCGCGACGGCCACGGTGGCGGGCGCGAAGCGAGGCAGCTCGAGGAGAAGCTGAAGACCCGTGAGTATGGGGATGCGGTCGTCAAGGACCAGCAGGTCGGGCTGCTCGGCGATCGCGATGCCAAGCGCGTCGGCGCAGCTGTCGACCTGCGCGACCACCTGCCCGCAGTCCCTAGTGTCCTGCGCCTGGAATTCGCAAGATAATTTGCTAGAGTGGCTTATGCCACCTCGCGGACGTCCCAAGGCAGTGTTGGAGTTGGCCGAGGAGGAGCGTGATCGGCTGCAGCGGTGGGCCCGACGTCGTGAGTCGTCACAGGCTTTGGCGTTGCGGTCTCGGATCGTGCTGGCCTGCGCGCAGGGCAAGGACAACAAGTCCGTCGCAGCGGAGTTGAGGTGTTCGCAGGCGACGGTGGGTAAGTGGCGTGGCCGGTTCGTTGAGCATCGCTTGGATGGACTGACCGACGATGACCGCCCGGGTCGTCCAGCGAGCGTCACCGCTGAGCAGGTCGAGGACGTTGTGGTCGCGACGTTGGAGTCGGTGCCGGCGAACGCGACGCACTGGTCCCGGGCGAAGATGGCCGAGCGCAGCGGGCTGAGTAAGTCCACGATCGGCCGGATCTGGAAGAGCTTCGAGCTCAAGCCGCACCGGGCGGACGGGTTCAAGATGTCCAACGATCCGCTGTTCGTGGAGAAGGTCTACGACGTCGTCGGGCTCTACTTGAATCCGCCCGAAGCGGCAGTGGTGCTCAGCGTGGACGAGAAGAGCCAGGTCCAGGCGCTGGCCCGGTCCCAACCGGCGTTCCCGATGATGCCCGGCATGCCGGAGAAGCGGACCCACGACTACGTCCGGCACGGCACCACCAGCCTGTTCGCCGCGTTCAACGTCGCCGACGGCACCGTGATCTCTAGCCTGCACCGGCGTCACCGCAGTGTCGAGTTCAAGAAGTTCCTGACCAAGATCGACACCGAGATCCCCGCCGACCTCGAGGTCCACCTGATCTGCGACAACTACAGCACCCATAAGCACCCCACCGTGGTGACGTGGCTAGAAGCGCACCCGCGGTTCCACATGCACTTCACCCCGACCTACTCCTCCTGGATCAATCAGGTCGAACGGTTCTTCGCCTACGTCACCGCCGACCTTCTCATCCGCAGCGACCACCGCTCCGTCCAGGCCCTTGAGGAAGACATCCGCGAATGGGTCAAAGCCTGGAACGAAAACCCCAAGCCCTTCATCTGGACCAAATCCGCCGATCAGATCCTGGCCTCACTCGGGCGACTTCTTCAATGAACTACTGGCGCAGGACACTAGCTGACCTTGCCGCTGAACCACGCAGCGCGGTGGGTGACGACCACCCGCGGCTGAGACGGGATCAGCATCGAGGACACGGACAGACGCAGCCGGTCGGCGGTCCAGCCCACCATCGCCGCCTCGACACAGGCCAGGACGTCGACCTCGCTCCAGGTCGAAACGGGCTCGGGCCGGTCGGCAGCACCAGCTTCGACTCCGAGCGGACTGGGCTCGACCACGTCAGCTTCGCGGTGGCCTCGCGCGGAGAACTCGAAAGCGCCGCGGCCGCCCTGACCGCGGCTGGCATCAAGCACGGCGAGATCGTCGACCTCACCGACGCCGGCCTCGCGATCCTGTCCTTCCAGGAGCCGGACGACATCAACATCGAGCTGACCGCGCCGCTCGGCTGACCGCAACGGCGACGGGGTGCCCGGAGGCCAGACGTGTGCCCCTGTGTCACCTCGCCCTCGATCCGCGCTCGTCGCCAGGCTTCGGACGGCCGGCTGCATCTTCGCTGAGGACGAGGCGGATGTGCTCCTGTCCACCGCAGGCTCAGCGGACGAACTGATGGCGATGGTCAAGCGCGGCGCCGCAGGTCTGCCGCTCGAGCACGTGCTCGGCTGGGCGGAGTTCTGCGGCCTGCGGGTGAGTGTGGACCCTGGGGTCTTCGTGCCGCGTCGCCGTACCCGCCTTCATTATCAGCGAGGCAATCTCGCTTGCCCGCAGGTCTCCACCGAGGCCGGTCGCGTGACGCCGAGGACGACTTGGCGCAGCATGCCCTGGCCGCCCTAGATGCTCTGCGGGCGGCCAGCGCATCACTGCGCTGACCCGTCGACCTCGCTCGACTGAGCCAGCCCTTCCTACCATCTAGTGGTCCGTCTGCGTATTGGTCTGGCGGGTGAGGGTGGCTCGGCGCGTCGGGGCGCGCACTACCGGGCCGATGTTCCTGAACCGTCGCGGCCACCGGTCCACGGTCGATAACGCGATGCTGCTGGTGAAGAAGCTCGCCCATACGGCGAATCTCGACCCGAACAACGTCAGCCCGCACAGCCGGCGCACCTTCTGCACCGCTGGCCTGACCAAGGCGTGCCGCTCCGAGAGATGCACATCGCCATGCGGAACGCCGACCCCAAGACCACCGGCCGCTACGACATGGCGAAGAACAACATGGACAGACACGCCAGCCACAGAGTCGCGTCCTACCTCGCCGGTATGGCCTGATCGACTTCTCGGCAGTTCTCGCTGTCACCAACGCGCCTACGTGTGCTCTCTTTGAGAGGTTGTTGCTGGTCGTGACGCTCACAGAGTCGACTCGTGCGTGAACGGCACGCGCTGGCCACACGAACCCGCGCGGTGGCGTTTGGTCGGCATCAGGAGGTTAAGGCGGCGACCAGCGCAGGGTCCCCGCTGCCCATGGCCGCAGCAGGGACGCGGCCAAACAGCGCGAGCAGCAACTGCGCGGCTGTTCCCTCGAGCACGGCATCCGCCGCACCCCCGTCCAACAGCTCCCAGGACCCCGGCCCTAGCCGGACGGTCCAGTTCGCGTCGTCATCGGTGGTCCGCACCGTGATGATTCCGGCTGGCTGGTCAGCCGCCGGCTTGAACGGCCCCATCACGGTCAGCAGCTCATCGATCCCATCGATCGCCACCGCCAGGTCGAACCCGGAGCTGTCGCCGTGCGCGGACTCCGCATCCCAGCGGTGCACTGCCGGTCTCAAGCGCCATCCGGCGCGGCCAGAACCCCGCGACCTTCGGCGCCTGCGGCGTCCAGTTCCAGGCGGGGCTGTCGAGGGCCGCGCCGCGCAGCGCGACGAGCAGCTCGTCGGCCGGTGTCGAACCAGTCGAGCAGGTCAGCATCGGGTGGCAGCTGCGCGGCGAACGGCTCCGGCCGGTCCGTCACGCCGCGGGTGACGTGGCGGGTGTGGAAGCGGTGAACACTGCCCAGGTGCTGGGTCAGCTCACCCACGGTCCACCCGGGGCAGCCCGGAACCGGCGGCTCAAGCCCACGCGCGCGGCGAGCAGGAACGCATCGGCCTCGCGGCGGATCGTGAGGATGGCGTCGTACGTCATGTCGCACCTACCGTCAGGTTAAGAACCAAGCGCCTGTAAGGAGCTGGTAAAGCAACCCCGTGCACGCGACGTGATGGGTCCCGGCGGAGTCGTCGAGCACGGTGCCGCCCAGAGCGGCCCAGGTCGGAGGTCCAGACCGCTAGCCGCCCACCTCCGGTGCCTGGGGGTGGGCAGGACGCGTCGATGTTCGGGGATTTGTAGGCTGGTGTGTCGGCTGGCGCTGGCACCTTCTGGTTCGAGCGGGGCAGTGGTTGCTGCGGTCGCATGCCTGGTGCTCGACGGTCAGGTCTGGGTGGCTGGGCCCTGATCGCGGACCTTCTGGACGGCCTGCATGGCCTCGCGCAGCTCGGCGAGCCAGCTGTCGGCGTTGGAACTGACGAGCTTCACGCACCAGGCGAGCGCCTCGGCCCGGCTGCGGGCCACCCCGCTGTCGACCAGCGTGTCGAGCACCAGCCGCTCGGGCTGACGCAGCCGGGTCATGGTTGGCACCGACAGGTGCGTGAACAGCTGCCTTGTGCCGCCGACCTGCACGCCCCAGGCGAGCGAGCGCCCGAAGCGGTGCTCGGCCTCCTTGGCGATGCGCACCCGGTCCTCGCGGGTCTCTTCGCGCCAGCGGGTTGCCCGGCCGGTCTCGGCCGCGGCCAGGTCGGCCTCGCTGCCCTCGGTCTGCGGGCTGTCGACGGTCACCACGATGGTGATTTCGTCCCGGTCGACAGCCGTCTCCGGCGTCCTCCAGGCGTCCGGCAGCCGCCCGGCGAACCAGCCGGCCACGCCGTCGGCCGCCTGAACCTCGCGCTCGTCGGGACCGTGTGGGCCGCCCCTGCCCCGGCCGGGTCCCCGGCCGCCGCCCCCGCGTCCGCCTGCGCGACCGGGGCCGTCGGGCGCTTGACGCCCGTACTTCTCGTGTGGGTGCCTCATGGCTACCCCTCCTCTTCGTAGATGTGCACTTACATGATTACACAGCAACGACGAAGGCAGAAGCATTCCCCCGAGGTCGCGACCACGTGCAGGTCTCGGCGAGGCCCTCGTCGAGGGGAGTAGCCGTTACGGCGAACGTCGCGATGACGGCCGAGCTCGCGAGCACGTAGGAGCGGGTGCCCGGTTAGGCCGTCTCGGTTCAGCGCCTGCCGCTCGTCACCGACTCGGCGGACGGCTCGTGCCAGCCGGCCCCAAGACCGGTCGTCCGTCCCGAGCAACGGCGAGAGCCCAGGCTACGACCGCTTCGCTCGGATCGAGCTTTGGAGCCGCCCGCGCCGGCCCGCCGTGAGCCGGGGCCCGAGTCTGAAGGTCCGGGGGATGACCCTCGTGAACATGCTTACCAGCACCTGGGGGGTCGCCCTATCGCTGACGAGTACGGGGTCGGCAAAGGGGTCTGGTTCGAGCTTCGTCGCTAACGCCGCCGCTCTTGCGAGTAGGTGTGCCGCTACCTCATGACCTCCTTGGGCCTTCCCAGAGGCTCAAGTCACCCGCTTACCAGCGCCTCGGTCGCAGCGAGTAGTGCCCGCTGTGCGTCAGGGCCAACACCCGAAAACGTCCCGAGGCTCGGCGTTCTCACGACGCCCGTGTGGCTCTTCAGTTGAGCGCATTGGGCGAGTTCTTCGCAGCGGTCCCAGGTCAGTGAGCGTCGCAGCTGCTCGGTCATGGTGCGAGCCGCGATGGCGTCCTTCATGACCTCGGCGTCGTAGCCAGCCAGAGGCGGACTGTTCTTTACCTCGGCGGGACGCCGTGGCCTTTGCTGCGCGGCAGGTACCTCGGCCTCAGCCGGTCGTCGCAACACCCTTGGTAGCGAGAGCTGCTGATTGTGTCTGTGTGGCAGCAGAGGCACTTGGGCGGCAGGCCCGGTTCTGGGGTGGGTACCGCTGAGGCAGCACGTTGCCAGCCCAGCCGGTCAGGCGGAGGCCGGGCGGCCAACCAGAGCGGCGTTGTTCTCCGGCTGGTCGGCTTCGGCGGGCTGCTGGCCGGTGGGGTGCAGGCGCAGGAGCGCGATGGCGATCGGGACGGCGAGGGCGA
>JAABUT010001009.1_pt1 | contig 36036 bp, 39 predicted proteins | sample 5559281 | NCBI WGS metagenome assembly JAABUT01 (sample SAMN10711880, study PRJNA513359) | rock metagenome | isolation source: Antarctica rocks | place: Antarctica: Victoria Land, Ricker Hills nord | collected 2016-01-04 | reverse complement strand
TCATCAGCCTGCTGCGCCTCGCCGGCTGGGACAACATCGCCAAAGCAGTACGACACCACGCACGAGACCCAGAACGAGCCCTCACATGCCTGCTGACCTGCTAACACGCGACCTTTCCGGGGCCTTGGGTCCGGTGGTCGCGCATCAGGGCCCATAGGACGTCGATGAGGAGCCCGACTGTTTCCGGACAGTGAATCTGTTGGGTTCTATGCTGCCTGGTTTGTTGAAACCAGTTCCGCTCGGCCTCATTCGGAGTCATGTAGCCGAGCGCTGAGTGGAGCCTGTTCTGATTGTACAGTAGCTCGATATAGCCGCTGATGTCAATTGGTGCGTTTTCCCGGGTGGGATACACGGTCCGGTTCACTCGCTCATTCTTCAGGGTGCCGTTGAATGACTCTGCCCACGCATTGTCGAAGCATTGACCGGCTAATCGGGGGCCGGAGAACCCCGGAGAACCCCTGGAGAACCCCGATGGCGCAGGAAGTCTTCAGCCTGTCCTTTGGTCTGCTTGTCGTTCGAGGCGTCGAAGTCGTTCTTCGTGGCGTCGGACGTTGTCGGCGACGGCTTCGAGGGCGGTGCGTGGGTGCGCGATCTCGTGCGCCAGGCCGGTCAGGGTGCGGGCATCGGCTTGTCGGGTGCGGTGCTCGTCGATGACTGCGTGGAGGTCGGGGTCGCGGTAGAGGGTGGCGTGGCCGACGCCGGCGAGGTCAGCGACCGCGAGAAACGTGACCTGCTGTCCTGCTTGGAGGAGCAGGTCTGTCGATGCGCGGATGGCCGAGGTTGAGTTTTCGAAATATCCCAAGGGTGGGCACGAGCACCTCGCGGACGGCACGCTGGGTCGCGACCACGGGGCGTACCAGCTGGGCGACCCAGATGGGCAGTCCCTCACGGGGGTAGAGTCGGGTGGAGGTCCTGAAGCCGTCTGGCCGGCCCGGACCGACACGTGTAGCACGCCAGACAGACAGATGGGAAGACTCATGCGGTCGGTAACTATTGCCATAACGCAAACCACCTGGACCGGCGATACGACATCGATGCTGGACAAGCACGAGGGCTTCGCTCGCGAGGCTGCTGCTCGCGGTGCCGGGGCCATCTGCTTTCAGGAGCTGTTCTACGGTCCCTACTTCGGGATCACAGAGGACCAGAAGTACTACGACTACGCAGAAGCCGCGGACGGCCCCGTCGTTCAGCGTTTCGCCGCCCTTGCAAAGGAGCTGGCGCTCGTGATGGTTCTGCCGATCTATGAAGAGGAACAGGCTGGTGTGTACTACAACACCGCTGTCGTCGTCGACAGCGATGGCACCGTGCTGGGCAAGTATCGCAAGAGCCATATCCCGAACCTGCCCAATTTTTGGGAGAAGTTCTACTTTCGGCCGGGCAATCTCGGCTATCCGGTCTTCATGACCGCGGTCGGCAAGGTGGGCGTGTATATCTGCTACGACCGGCACTTTCCGGAGGGCTGGCGTGAGTTGGGACTGAACGGCGCAGAGATTGTCTTCAATCCGAACGCGAGCAAGCCTGGACTTTCAGCGCGCCTGTGGGAGCTGGAGCAGCCGGTCGCCGCCGGGGACAACGGCTACTTTGTCGCAGTGCCAAACCGCGTTGGGCGGGAAGACAACGAATACGGTGACGAGGCGGTCGAGTTCTATGGGACCAGCTACGTCGTCGACCCGCGAGGGAACTTCGTGGGCGAGAAAGGTAGTTCAACGAGCGAGGAAGTGCTTCTTCGGGAGGTCGACCTCGATCTCATCCGGCAGGTGCGGAACGACTGGCAGTTCTATCGCGATCGGCGGCCGGACTCGTACAAGGCCATCATCGTACCGTAATCGCGACATCTTAATGGGAGGCATAACAACCTCAGGAGGCTTCTCCAACATGACGGTGATGACGGCCGTGCAGGTGCTCATCGAGCACCGAAAGGCCATGTTGGCTAGCCAGGGGGCAGGCTGCCACTTGAGTTGAGGCGTGCCGGCGGGCGTTTCCTGGCTATGGCCCGGTTCGGTAAGAACCCCCACCTTGAGGAACGCCTTGGCCAGCGACAGGACACGTTTGTGTTCGACCCGCCGGCGCACCCGTTCCTCAGGGCCGTGTGGTCGATGGTGTCAAAGCACGTCTCGATGTTCACATCCAGCACCCAGCGATAGCCTTTGGTGCCGATCATGTGGATCTTGGCGATCGCGTCGTGTGCTCGCCGCATCTTGTGGATCTTGCGTTCCCGCACCGGTACCGCTCGGAACGTGCCGCCCTTGAGGCGGCCACGCAGATCGTCCAGGAAGCCGGAGATTCCGATCACCTTTTCGACGTCGGCGACCCTCAGGCCGTCCACGCCAGGCGTTCGGGCCCCGGCGTTGCCCGCGACCCGCTCGAACGCTATGAGCAGCGTCGCCGGGTCGTGCACGAGGTTGAACAGGTCGTTGAACCGGCGACTGGGATCGGCCACCGCCCAACGGTTGCAGTTTGACCTGCATCTCCGATACCCGCCGGTGTCTGACCCTGTCAGTCTGATCTGGCCCCACTGTGACGGGGCGGATTCCAGTGATCGTCGCAACTCCGAGCGTGAGTGGAGGTTGCGGTGGAGCAAGCCTTGGAACAGGGTCGGCGTCGTCGTCCCGGCGGTGGGGCAACGGATAAGCAGGAGCGCTTCGTCCGGTTGATCGAGCAGGGCATCAGAAAGCTTAGGCGTGCCGGATGGTGGGGATCAACCGGCGGACCGTCCGGCAGGCGCTGGGGAACGTGGTGCCACCGCAGCGGAAGACCCCGGTCAGGGCGGCTCTGAAGCTGGATCGGGCAAAGGGTCTGATCGATGGGATGCTGACGGCCGATCTGACGGCTCCTCGCAAGCAGCGGCACACCGCCCGCAGGATTTTGGCTCGGCTGGTCGATGAGCATCAGCTGACTGATTTGAGCTACTCGGGGGTGCGGGACTACGTCGCGAAGCGGCGCCCGGAGATCTGGGCCGCGGCGGGTAAGGCGGTCGAGGACGCGTACGTGCCACAAGCCCATGAGCCGGGCGCGGAGGGCGAGGTGGACTTCGCGGACTTGTGGATCGACCTGGCCGGGGGTGAACGCGACGGGCACCCGGTACAGCGTCCTCTGGTCGGCCACGAAGCGTGCCACGCTCACTTCGTCGCCTTCTTCACCCGCAGGACCACCGAGCGCTTGAGCACATCACGCTCCATCCCCAGCTCGGCGTTCTCCGCGCGCAGCCGCTTCAGCTCAGCGATATCGCCGGTCGACAGGCCGGTAGCGTCCTCCCTGGCCTGCCGATCCAGGTTCACCCAGTTGCCCAGGGTCCCCTCGTTCACGCCCAGGTCACGGGCGACCTGGGCGATCGACTTGCTCGACTCAGCAACGACCCGCACCGCACCATCTCGGAACTCCTTGTCGAACTTCCGTCGCTTCTCTGGCATGGCATCTCCTTATAAGCCGATGCCTCCACGATCCGGGGGAACCTCATGATTCACCCCCGGAATCAGCAGGAGAGCCCAAAAGCCACGGCTGTGGCACCGCACCCCGGTCCTCGATCGCCGTCGAAGACCCTCCCACTCGACCCACTGCCCGATCACTGTCGCCGACATCAACTGCTCCACCGTCAGCAGCTCACGGACCTCTTGGGCAGATCGGGCCGTTAGGTCGCTGCGGTCCGGCTGACGCCTGGGCCCCGTTGCATCTGGCACGACTGTCACCTGGGTACAGTGGGCTTGCTGCGGGCAGGGCGGAGGCCGTCGTGGGGGTCGTCAACCGCTCATTGCCTCTACGTTGACGAGATCGAGTCAGCGACAGTCCAACGCGAGGACCGTCTGAGCGAGAACGTCGATGCCGGTTGTGATGTCGGACAACTTAGTCATCTCCTCTGGGCAGTGGCTGCGGCCATCAACCGATGGAACGAAGATCATTGCGGCAGGAATCCGCCGGGCTACGTGTACGGCGTCGTGGGTCGCGCCGCTGGGGATCGGGATCCAGGATCGGCCCAGCGACTCCGCCGCTCCGATGATGGCCGTTTGGAGCGAGTCATCAAGCGGTTGTGCCTGGTTGTCATGGACCCAGTCGAGCTCAACCCCGACCCCGAGTGCGGTGGCCTTATCGGCGACCTCTTGGGCGAGCCTTGATCGTGCGGTGTCGAGCCACACAGGATCGGTGCTGCGCATCTCGGCCTCGAGTCGCGCCGCGCTCGGCACGACGTTTGGGGAACCCGGCAGCGCGGTTACTCGAGAGGTTGTGGCGACGCCGGCGCCTTGGGCGTCGCACCCGAGCTGTCGGACCGCTAGTACGGTTTCTGCGGCGGCAGCGAGAGCATCTCGGCGATCGAGCATCGGCATCGTCCCGGCGTGGTCGGCCTGACCGAGGAACCGGGCGACCAGTCGCTCGATTCCGGCGATCGCGGTGACAACCCCGATCTCGACCTCCCGCAGTTCGAGCAGGGGGCCTTGCTCGATGTGCAACTCAAGGTAGGCCGACGCCTTTTCGCGCGTTAACCAGCCACCGCCGATCATGCCCGACGGGTTCAGGCCGGCCCGCGCGCATTGCTCTCCCAACGTCACGCCCTCTGTATTGGGGCGGTCGAGGTCGGCGGCGGTCAACTCCCCGGTCATGGATCGACTACCGAGACAGGTCAGTCCATGGTCATTCGCCTCCTCGCCGAGGAAGTCGACGACCTGGATGGTGTGACGGGGCTTCTGACCGCTCTCACGGATCAGACGCACCGTCTCGATGGCCCCGAGCACGCCGACGACCCCGTCGAAGTGCCCACCGCCGCGCACGGTGTCGGTGTGGGAGCCCATCATCAGTGCCGGACCCGTCGGGTCCTCGCCCTCGAGGGTGCCGATCAGGTTGCCCGCAGCGTCGCGGCGCACCTCGAGTCCGGCATCTCTCATCCGATCGGCGACCCACGAGCGAGACTCGTTGTACGCAGAGCTGAAGAGAGTCCTGTCGCACCCACCGCCACCGGCGGTGAACAGCGCAAGTGCCTTCAGATCGTCCTTGACTCGCTGGCCATCCGCACCGAGAGACGTCTTTGTCATCGGTCTTCCTCACCGCGGTAGGGCTCGAGCGTCACGCGCCCGACCCTACCTACCGTTGTGTCCTAGCTGATCCGGATGGAGTTCGTTATCGGCGTGCCGGGCAGCGTGCCCAGGTGCTGGGCGCGCTTGATGAAGCGACCCCGACCGGCCTTGCCTACGACCGCGCCGTTTTCGCACACGACCTCGCCGCGGCTGAGAACCAAGGTCGGCGACCCGGTGACCTCGCGGCCCTCGTAGGAGCTGTAGTCCACCTTGGACACCTGGGTCTCGACCGTGAGGGTCTCCTTGCGGCTCGGGTCAAAAATGACTATGTCCGCGTCGCTCCCGACGGCGATCGTGCCTTTGCGCGGGAAGAGCCCGAAAAGTTTGGCCGGCGTGGTGGAGAGGATGTCGACCATGCGATTCAGGCTGATCCGCCCGGTCCGCACACCGCCATCGTGAACGAGCTGGAGGCGCGACTCGACGCCAGGGCCCCCGTTGGGAATCTTGCTGAAGTCGTCTATGCCCATTCGCTTCTGGTCCGCAAAGCAGAAGGGACAGTGGTCTGTCGAGACGACTGCCAGGTCGTCGGCGGCGATGCCGCGCCAGAGGGCGTCCTGGTGGTGCTTGGCGCGAGCCGGTGGGGTGAAGACGTACTTGGCCGCCTCGAAGTCGGGCAGGTCATAGACCGAGCTGTCGATGAACAGGTACTGCGGGCAGGTCTCGGCGTAGGCCGGCTGGCCCGCCTTGCGGGCGTTCGCGACGTGCTCAAGGGACTCTTCGGCCGACAGATGCACGATGTAGACGGGTGACTCAGCGATCTCGGCGATCGCCAGGGCCGAGTGGACGGCCTCCGCCTCGGCCTTGGCCGGACGTGTCGACTCGTGGTACTTGGGGCCGGTCTTGCCCGCGGCGAGTGCCCTACGGACGAGGACGTCGATGACGCCGCCGTTCTCGGCGTGCATCATCGTCAGCATGCCGTTCTCACCGGCTGCGCACATGGCCTCGAAGATCGTCTCGTCATCGGCCATCAGGGAATTCCGGTAGGCCATGAACAGCTTGAAGCTCGTTACGCCCTCGTCCACGAGCCCTGGTACCTCCTTGAGCTTGCCGTCGCTCAGGTCGGTGACGATCATGTGGAAGCCCACATCGATCATCGGCTCGTCGTTCGCGAGCAGGCCGTGCCACTTGTCGAGGGTCTCCTTCAGGCCCTGGCCACGCGGCTGCAGCGGGAAGTCGATGACCGTGGTCGTGCCGCCGCGCGTCGCCGCGGCCGTGCCACTCGTGAAGTTGTCGATCGTCTCGGTCCCGGCAAAGGGCATACGCATGTGGACGTGCGGATCAATGCCTCCGGGCAGGACGTACTGTCCCTTCGCATCGACCATCTTGTCCGCGTCGACCTGGATGTCGTGGGCGATGGCCACGATAGTCTCTCCATCGATGAGGACATCGGCGACGTAGTCGTCCACGGCGGTCACGACTTGGCCGCCCTTGATGAGTGTTCGCATGATTTCCTCGTTCTTCGTGGGGGCGGTTGTGTTTGCGTCAGCCGGATCCAACGGCACCGAGCGACGGTGTCGGAGTTCGGGTTGCGGCGTCGGAACTCCTTGTCAGGGCTTCGAAGCCTACGATCTCTTTCGGCTCTGGTGTGGCGAAGGCGCGCAGCTTGCTGGTCGCAAGACCTGCGCCGACGAGCGCCTCCGCGGACTTGACCGCGGCGACGACGCCGTCGATGACTGGCACGTCGGACAGCTCATCGGCGACGATGCGTTCGACCTGGCCCATGCCGGCGCACCCGAGGGTGATTGCCTCCGCCCCGTCGTGCTCGATCGCTCGGCGTGCCACCCGGACGATTTCGCGAGCGGCCCGGAGCGGGTCCTCCTCGATCTCGAGTACTGAAAGGCCGCTGGAACGAACAGACGCGCACCGTTTCGACAGGCCGTATCTGCTGATCATGTCCTCGAGCATGGGCACGATGCGGTCGATAACCGTGACGACGCTGAACTTGTGCGCGAGCATGCAGGCCAGCAGGGTCGAAGCCTCGCCGATCCCGATGACCGGGCGCTGCGTCACCTCCTTGGCGGCATACAGCCCGGGGTCGCCGTAGCAGGCGATGACGAAGGCGTCGTAGTCGTTCTGGTGCCGTGCCACCAGCTGCGTGGTTGCGGCGGCTGCGAGGACCTCTTCGAAGTGGCCTTCGATTGAGCGGGGTCCCCATGGGGCGGTGACGACGTCGATGACCGTGTTGGGTTGCGCGCAGCGTCGGGCGGAGGTCCCGATCTCCTTTGTCATCGACTCGGTGGTGTTGGGGTTGATGACGAGGATTTTCATGTCAGTCCGGCGGACTCGGGAATGGGGAGGGGCTCGCCGCGACCGACCCGTTCGGTGATGAGGCGGTAGTTCTCGGGCCGTCGGTGCGCCGTGAAGTTGAAGACGCTCTGACGGAACGGCTCTGAGTAGTCCAGATCGATCTGTGCGAGAGCCACTTCGTCACCGTCGCCGATGACTTTCGAGACGATCTCACCGGCTGGGGACGCGACAGCCGACCCGCCGATTAGGTACGACCCGTCTTCGGTGCCCGACTTGCCGGCGGCGGCCACCCAGACGGCGTTCTGGTAGGCGCCTGCAGCCAATGAGAGCAGGTGGGTCGACATTTTTGCGTGCGGCTCCTCACTCCACCCCGGCACGTCCAATGGGGTGTTGTAGCCGAGCACCACCACGTCGGCACTTTGGAGGGAGAGCATCCGGTAGACCTCCGGCCAGCGCCGGTCGTTACACAGGCACATCCCGAAGCGCACGCCGTCGACATCGAACACGCCGAACCCGAGATCACCGACTTCGAAGTAGCGCTTCTCGAGGTGCTGAACCTTGCGGTCCTTGAGGTTGTCCGCGTGTCCCGGGAGGTGAATCTTGCGGTACTTGCCGACGATCCGGCCGGTGCTGTCGACGAGGATCGACGTGTTGTAGCGATGCCCATCGCGGGTCAGTTCCGCGTAGCCGAGGTAGAAGCCGACGCCGTGCGCGGTGGCCGCTTCGAACAGGGGGATTACGTCGTCGTTGGGCATCTGGCGCTCGAAGTACCGATCCATGTCGGCTATCTCGTCAGACCAGTAGCGTGGGAAGAAGGTCGTCAGGGTGAGCTCGGGGAAGACGACGAACCTCGCTCCCCCGGCTACGGACTGCTCGAGCAGGTGGAGTAGCCGCGTGACGACGTCGCGCCGGGTCTCCTGGGGTTGGATACCCCCGACCTGGACGACGGCCAGGACGAATTTGCGATCCACAAAACCTCCCTTGGTTGAGATCTGTGTGCCTACGGTGTGGTTGTCAGTCGTTGGTCGAGCCGCTCATTGCCGCTCGCACGATGCGCTCCGGCGAACCGCCCATGTCCACGGGCGTCTGGTTCCGGTTCAGCAGGGCCACCATGAGCCCTCCGGCGATGAAGCCGATGGGCACATGAGTAGTGCTGCAGTGTCGACAGCGCTGGTAGGTAGGACGCAATGAGGGATGACGCCTCAACCAGCAGAGACGATCGAATTGCGGCTGAACCCGCTGGTGTAGTGGTATTCACTGGCGGGAGGCTCGCTGTCCAGTTCCCCGACTTCACCTGGGCCTAACGCAGTAGTAGTAGTCCACGAGCATGATGCCGAGCAACGGACCCATGAGGGCGCCGACCCCACCGATGAAGTAGTTGACGGCGATCGGGTTGGCGTAGAGCTTCCACGGCATGACGAGCACGGCGGTGATGAGGCCACCGCGTCGGAAGTCGATCTTGGAGGGCCAGACGTTGGCGAAGTCGTATGCCGGCGAGACGAAGCGGAGGATGATGTTGATGCCGACCGTGGCGACAGCGATTCCCAGGTCTTCCAGCGCCCGGCTCCCGAGCGAGGGGCGATGTCCTCGTTGTACAAGCGCGGGCTTGCGGCTGGGGCGGTGATGGGCTCGCGTTCCGTCATGAGCGTCCCGTCTTTCGGATGTCTTGTGCATGCCACAGGTCGCTTCGGATCGACGAGATCAGCAGATTTGATTGGGGCACACCACCCTTCGCAAACATACTACCATGAAGGCTAGCCAGGGGGCCGAGCGAGGTCAATGCTGCGACGAGACTCACGAAAACTCCCCGCGAAACGCTCTCCGTGCCTCACGTAGGAATGCCCGCGAAACGGTGAGCGTGGCGGGGCATGAGGAGGGGGTTGTTGATGAGGTCTCGCGCCGAGGTCACCGCCAGGTACGCGAAGACGTCTGTGAAGGTCAGCAGGAAGGACAAGGGCAGGGTCCTGGACGAGGCGGTGTCGGTGACTGGTTGGTCGCGTGACAACGCTCGTCGCCGGCTGGTCTCGGCTGCGAAACAGCCACCCGGTGGCGGCCGCGAGGTCGCGAAACCAGCCCGGAAGCCGAGGTCGCCGAAGTACTCCTACGACACGGTCAAGGTGCTCCGGCGGGTGTGGGCTGCCTCGGGTGGGCAGTGTGGGAAGTACCTCGCGGCCTCGATGCGGATCCAGCTTGACGGACTCGAAGCGCGCGGCGAGCTCGTCGACGGTGACGACCGGTACAGCCCAGCGGTCCGTGAGGAGCTGCTGCCGATGTCCGCGGCCTCGATCGACCGGTACCTGGCTCCGGCCAGGGCCACCGACCAGATCCGGGGCGCGTCGACGACGAAGCCGTCACCGTTGCTGCGCAGTTCGATCCATATCCGCAAGGCTGGCGACCAGGTCGAAGCCGAGCCCGGGGTCTTTGAAGGCGACACGCCGTCGCCCATTGCGGGCCGACGCCGAAGGGCGAGTTCGCAGGGTCGGGTGGCCCGGGGGAAATTCGCCCCCTGGCTCCCACGGAACGGAGCGTGACGGTCTCCCGTCACTCCGCTCTTGTCATCTTGATCATCAGCGGGTACCTGACCCAGGCCCAGTGGGCAAAGAACCGGGGATACTGCGTGGTGACACGCTCCCAGGCCGCCCGAGCCTTGCGTTGGGCTCGGAACCGTTGATACTTCTTGCAGACCCAGCGCACCAGGTAGGTGTTGATGCGCGCCAGGAGGCCGCACAGTGCGGAGCGGCAGAACGCCCCGTGCACACCCTCTACGTCGGCGCCCACGCCGTCGCTCTGGCCACCCAAGCGATCAACCGAGGCATGAGCCTCGAAGCCATGTCCGGGCCTTCTTCGACAGCGTTCCGCATGATGACCCCACGAGGTGCCAGCGCGTGCGACGTACACCCTCGTCGAGCAGGGTCGCCCACACCTCGGCCGGCGCCAGGTCAACTGGACGACCTCACCCCAGGTCCGCAGCATCGCCGGCGCGTCCTGGCCGGTGGCGTCCATCAGGAGCTGGCGGGTGGTGACGTCGGCGTCCCGGAGCAGCTCGCCGACGCTGCGCTCGTCCTGCCCGTTCACGGCGTGACCTCCCGAACGAGGTCGCAGATGGCCACGACCAGCGCCGAGATCCCGCCCGTCTGGTCGACAACTGGGATGCTGCGGGTCAGCTCCTCGGCGGCGCGCAGCAGCTGCGCGACGTCGCCGCACGCTGGGGGGGGTGCCCGTCCAGATCGACGCCGGCGGGCAGCAGCGCCACCGCCTGGCATGAGGCGGTGTGGATGCCCAGGCCCAGCAGGTGCAGCGGCGAGCGGGGTCCCTCGGCCTCGGCCTGCGCCCACGCGCGGCCCGCGGCCTGGGTCAGCAACCGCGCGACCGCGGCCAAGGTGATACGCGAGTCCTGGTCGGTCGTGTCGTTCGTCGTCACGGGTCCAGCTCCCTGCTCTCGTGCAGCTCGTTCCAGCCCATCCAGCCATCCCGGCCGGTGGGGGTGCCGGCCTCGGCCGGCGGGCTGTGGATAACTCGTCACCGGGTCGGGGGGTGGGGTCAGACTTGACCTCGACGCCCTGAAGGGCGGGGTGCGGCCGCTGGCGGTCACCAGCCGCCCCAATCGAGGCGATCGCAGTAGTGGCTTCGCTCAAGAGGAGGTGGAGGGCGGTGGCACGTTCACCGGGGATGTCGCAGGTGTTGGCCCGGGCGCCGGGCCTGTTCGTGAGCACCGTGCTGACCTGCTTGGTCGGCGCCCTGCTGCCGCCGGTGGCGGGCCTGGTGCTGTTCGTCGGCGGGCTGGTGCTGGCGCTCGTGCTGGGCGCGGGCGGCTTGGAGCGGCCGGCGGTTCGGCTGCTGGGCCGGGCCCGGGCCTTGAGCGAAGGGGAGGCGGCGGCGTTGGCGCCGGCGGTCGCGCTGCTGTGCCAGCGGGGCCTCGGCCCGCCAACGGTTCAGTTCTACGCGGCCGACGGGCAGGTGGGGGTCCAAGCCAGTACCGTCGGACGGCGCAGCGTCGTGGTCTCTGCCGGGCTCGTGCAGGCGGCCCAGTTGGGCCAGCTGCCGCCCGACCAGGCGGCCGGTGTGATCGCCGCCGCGGTGGGCCGGATCCGTCTGGGCCAGACCAGGTTCGACGTCGCGGCCCAGTTCTGGACGGCGCCGTGGCAGCTGGTACGGGCGGCCTGTCTGGCCGTCGCACACGTAGTCGCGTACTTTCCGCTGACCGGGTTCGCCTGGCGGATCCGGTGCGTGGTGGCCGTGGTCGCCGTCGTCCAGTCGGTGACCGAAGGGCGGATCGCAGCAGGAGTGGTGGTGGCCGTGTTCATCGCCGTGACGTACCTGGCCCCGCGGTGGCAGCGCCAGTGGGACATCCGCTGCCAGGACGATGCCGACCGGTTCGTGGCCGCCCATGGGCTCGGGGACGCCCTCGGCCGGTTTCTTCGCCGCCGCCCGCCCCGAAGACGGACACTCGAGCGTATCCACCACCTGACCGGTCCCGTCGTTCGCCCATCTGTGGCCTTGGTCGTCGGCGACCCGAGTGAGTGACCAGCGGGTGCCCGCCCAGGCGGCTGGCTGAGCAGCTTGAACGGTGCATCCGGCGTGTCCATCGCCACTCCTTGACGTTAGACAAGAGAGTTCCGCACCCCTTGCATGCGGACCTCGTCGCGTTCTTGACAATCGCGCCGGGCAGCGGTTCCAGAGCTGGCCCACCTGTGGCACTCATCGTGCCCAGCGTTGCCACGAGCACAACCCGCCGTCGTGACCCATGGACGTCGCCTATCCAGAGGTATAACGTCTGACTATGAAGAGATCTGACCATTCTGGGCCGTCGTCCCAACGTCGGTATCTCTACGTAGCTCAGGACGTGCTGGTGGCAATCGCCCGCGGCGACTACGCGGCGGGTGACCGTCTGCCGCCGGACCGGGAGATCGCGGCCCGGGCAGGGGTGTCCCGGCCCACAGCCAGAGAAGCCTTTCTCGCGTTGGAACTGATTGGTGCCGTTGAGGTGCGCCATGGAGACGGTGCATACGTCAGCGGCCCTCGAGCTCGCGTCGGCGGGGTCGACGGCTCGCCGCTGGATGCGCCGCCACGGGAGCTCATCGAGACCCGGCGCACGCTTGAGCCATCCGTTGCGGCGTTGGCCGCGTCCCGGATCAGCCCTGAGATGCTTGTCGGCCTGTCGCGTGATCTCGACGAGGCGGCCGAACTGGTCCGCGAACCAGAACACCTTCCCCGGTTCATCACGTTCGGGCTGCGATTCCACGCAGACGTCGCGCCCGGCTGCGGCAATTCGATCCTGGCCGACATCGTCGCTCAGCTTGTCAACGTCGAGATGCACCCTCTCTGGGCGCTGATCAACCAGCAAGCGATGAGCTCCGTCGAGGCCCGTCAGGGCCAGGTCAGGGACCACCGCGCCATCCTCGCCGCCATCAGCAGCGGCGACCCAGCGCGGGCGGCAGAAGCGATGAGGTCTCATCTGCTCACCCTGGACGCCGCCATCTTCGCCATCCCGCGGGCGGCCACCCAAGCGGACCCAACCGAGATCGTCACATCACAGAGGGAGTCGTCAAGCAAATGACCGCGCGTCAAACCGTCGATCTCGTCGTCCATGGCGGCACCGTTGTGAACGCGGGTGGGTCGACGCTCGCCACTGTCACCGTCTGCGACGGCCGCATCCAGGCCCTGCTAGAGCCCGGCCTGCCGCTGCCGCCCCACATTCGCGCTGTCGACGCATCGGGCAGCCTCGTGATCCCGGGCGGAGTCGATCCTCACTGTCACATCGGGCAGCGGCTCGGTGAGTACGCGGCCTTGGACGACTACGAGCAGGCCAGCCGCGCTGCGCTGTGGGGCGGCACCACCACCGTCATCGACTTCGCGATCCCCGACCCGGGCCAGTCACCCCTGGACGCGGTCAAGCAACGCCGAGCATTGGCAGGGCTGTCCCGTTGCGACACAGCCCTCCACGGCTGCGTCATCACCTGGGACGAGACCACGGCCGGACAAATCGAGGAGATGGTCGCTCTTGGAGTGCGGACCATCAAACTCTTCACCACCTACCGCGACGTCGTCATGGCCGGGCCGGACACGATCTTGGAGGTGCTCCGCGCACTGCACCAGCACGGGGGCCTCGGATACGTCCACGCCGAGGCCAACCATGTCATTGAGGACGCCCAGGAGCTCGCTCTCGCCGCGCAGCGTGGCGGCTCCCGGGACATGGCCGAGACCCGGCCAGAGGTCGCGGAGGCGGCAGCTGTTGCCGAGGTTCTGGCCACGGCCGAGCACCTTGGCGCCCCGGTCTATTTCGTGCACCAGACCACGGCCGAGGCCGTCGACCTGGTCCGCGCTGCCCGCCGCCGCGGCGTCCGGGCCTACACGGAGACCTGCCCGCACTACCTGGCGCTCGATGAGAAGATGTACGCAGGAGGCCACCCCGAGCGGTTCGTCTGCTGCCCACCCCTGAGAAGTCCCCGCAGCGTCGCGCAGCTGAGATCACGTGCCCTGGTGGGCGACGTCGACGCACTGGGATCGGACCACTGCTGCTACTCGACGACGCAGAAGCTGGAGCACCGCGACGACGTCACAAAGATGCCCAACGGACTGCCCGGCGTCGAGACCCGCCTGCCGGTCACCTTCACCCAGCTCGTGGAGCACGGCGGTATGCCGCTCGAACGGTTCGTCGCGATGTTCTCCACCAACCCGGCTCGGCTCAACGGGCTCACCGGTAAGGGCAGCATCGCACCCGGGGCGGACGCGGACATCGTCATTCTCGATCCGGGTCGGCGCCGGAGCGCCAGTCGCGATGACCTGCACATGGCCAGTGACTACACCCCCTACGAGGGTCGCGAGCTCACCGGTTGGCCCTCGGTTGTGGTCAGCGGCGGTCAGGTCGTCATCGACGCCGACGGCTTCCACGACCCCGGCCCGGTCGGTCGAGCGCTGAACTCCTCCGCGCTACCCGACCAGCTCCTCACCTGAGGTCCGGCACACCCACCTCGAACGCCCCTCCCTCCTCCCCTGCTACCTGAATGGAGACCCCGCATGTCCCACCCATCGACGCCGTCCCTTACCCCCGAAGGGAACGACACTGCCGCAGAAGCACTTCGAACCCGCGCCTACCGCGAACTCGGCGACGCCCTAGACCGCATCCCGTTCCGCCGTGCCCATGTGCTGATCCTGGTCCTGGTCGCCAGCGGCGCCCTCTTCGACGCCATCGAGCAGTACAACGTCGGACTGGCCGCACCTCTGATCGCGAAGCAGTGGTCACTGTCCAACGGTCAGGTGGGCCTCCTCACCACCTTGACCTTCGCCGGTATGGCTCTGGGTTCACTCATTGCCGGAGTCACCGGAGACAAGTACGGGCGCCGCATCACGTACATGTACAACCTCGCGCTCTACACGCTCGGCGCACTCCTGGCAGCGTTCGCACCCAACTTCGAGGTGCTGCTGGCCGCCCGCCTCATCGTCGGAATTGGCCTCGGCGGGGAACTCAACACCGGCCTCACCCTGGTCTCCGAACTTATGCCAACCAGGTTCCGCGGCGCCGCAGTCGCCACCGTGAACGTCGCCGCCGGCGGGCTCGGCATCTTCGCCTCATCCGCACTGGCCGCGATCGTCCTCGGGCCCCTCGAGTCGACGCTGGGTGGCCCCACCGTCGCCTGGCGGTGGCTGCTGGGCGTCCTCGCGCTACCGGCAGTCTTGGTCTTCGTCTACCGGTGGTTCCTGCCGGAGTCGCCGCGTTACCTGCTCGTCGAAGGCCAAGTGAAGGAGGCCAATGCCGTCCTGACCCGCCTGGCCGCAAACCGACTGCGCACATCGAGGGACATGGAGGTCACCCCCTACGTGACAGTCACCGAGGGGTCGCGCCTGCCCCGTCAGCGGGTCCGCCTGTCCGAAATCTTTCAAGGCGAGCTGGCCCGACGCACCATCGTCATCTGGGTCGTGTCCGCCATGACGTTTGGGGCCCAAGTCACCATCACCGTCTTCATGCCGACGGTGCTCGTCTCACGCGGCTTCGACGTCGCCTCCTCGCTCGCCTACACCACTGTCATCAACGTCGGGGGCCTCATCGGCGCCATCCTGGCCAGCGTCTTCGGCTACCGGTTCCGCCGCCGGCTCGTCCTCACGTACGGAGCACTGGTCGCCGTCCTCGTGGCAATCGCCTTTGGCATGTCCTCGCAACTGCCGGCCGTATTGATCCTCGGCGGCCTGCTCCAGCTCATGTTCATCCTCCTCAACACCACCACCTGGGTGTGGGCGCCCGAGCTGTACCCCACCCGCGTTCGGGCCTTCGGCACGGGAGCATCGGTCACCGTCGCCCTGCTCGCAGCCTCCCTGATTCCACTGCTTGCCGGGATCATCTTCGACGCAGCAGGGGCCGTCGGCATGTTCATCCTCGTCGCGGCCATGTACGCAATCATGGCCGCCGCTGTCCGCTTCGGACCAGAAACGCAGGGCCTCTCCCTTGAGGCCGTCAGCGAACAGCTGGAGCCGCCACCGTCACCGCGTGACCAGGACACACGCGCGCCGGCAGGCGCCTGAATTAGCCCCCAGCAAGAGTGGGCACCCGAGAGGGCCTCGGTCTTCGGGTCGCAGTTCCACCCAGCGCCGAGAAGCACAAGCCATGAGCGACGGCGGGGGTCCTCGTCACGAACCCGTCTCCGGCTGCGAAGTAGGCCCGTTGCACGGGTGTGAAACCGGGTCTGCGCCGGGAGTTACCTGACCTGATTCCCTCACCGCGGTGACCTGGATGGCGAGCGACCGGCATGGTGACCGCGGTGAAACCGGGAGGCCTCATTTCTGTATGGCCCACTCTCGGTCGTCTTCCCAGCGGCCGTCGCCCCCTGGCAAACTGCGCTCAGTCCAAGGGCACTCCACGGCTCGGCGACGGCTAGGCGCCGTTAAGCAATCGCTGCAGCTCAGTGGATCTCTGGCGGGCTAGCGAACCGACGCGGTCTGGCGCGCACGGGCCCTGCTCGGTGAGGTAGGTCGTGACCATGGTTGCGGGAACGGAGTCGAGCACGGATTGAACGACCTGCGCGTCCAGCGGTAGGCCCGTATCGCTGGGCCAGGGATGCAGCAGGCGCGCAGCCAGCGAGGCGTCTGTGACTGACGCACGCCTGAGATCGCATTTGAGGCTTTCGGCGGGGGCGATGACCGGCACCTCGTGCTCGCGACAGAGCAGAGTCAGCATGAGGGTGCCGACGGTGTTGGCCAGGGAACCATCCGGGTAGAACGACTCGACGCCGGTCAGGAAGCAGTCGACCCCATCGATGACCCGCGCGACTGACATGTCAGGTGTGTAGACAACCTTGTGACCGGCGCCAGCCGCCAACTGCGCCACCTTGACTCCCTGGCCCAGAGGCTCGCCTGCTGTCACCACCACCCGCCGCGGACGGGTTGCACCGAGTCCCTGCAGGATCCTCGTCACCGTGCTGCTGTAGTCGTGCACCAGGACGGTGTGAGCGTCCGCAAGGTACATCTGCGCCTGAGTCACGACGCTCGACGTCGCCGCCTTCCGGTAGTCCGCGACGTAGCGCGCTGCCGCCTGTACGTCCTGCGCGCGACCGCCACGGCCGGCCCGAGTCAACATGGTGACCACATTCCGGTACAAGGCCGTGTCAGGCTTGAGCTCGCACAACAATTCACTCCCGAAGACGAGGTCCTTCCAAACGTCCCGCCCCCGCTCCTGAGACTCCAGTGAAACAGCGACCAGGGCGGTCGTGACCCGGTCGGCGCAGGCGCTGGCTCCCACCAGGCGGTATGCCACGAGGTCCTCGTAGCAGGACACGGCGGCGTCGGGCCACCACGATGGGGCGCGCGTCACGACATCATCGAATTGTGTACCCAAGTGAGAGGAACGGCTGACGTCGGGAAGACGTACAGCATCTCGACCAAGACGTCCCCCGCCTGAATCGCGTGCCACGACAGTGCCTCGATCACGATGGCGTCCCCGACCGCGAACGCCTGCCGAGACGTGTCCGTCACCATCCACCCCGACCCGGCCAGAACGTAGGCGACCTCACTCGTGTCGTGCGCGATGAGTTGGCTCGTCTGGCCCGCGAGGATCCGAGTGATGCCAAGCACCAGAGGGCTTGGCTCACCGCTCGGCCCTCCCAGCAGCACCTGCTGGCTACCTGCCGCGCCGAGCGAGACCGGCCGTGCGTCGGCGGCGGACACGGTCCGGACCGCCGCTCGTGGATTGCTTCCCGTCATCGCGGGCCGCCCTGCTCCGACAGCCAGGCGTCCGCGATCTCGTCACGGGTCAGGTAGCCCACGTCGCTGAACTCGCGGGTGTAGGCCAGGAACCGAGCCAGTGCCGAGATGCGACCCGGTCGACCGATCTGGCGAGGGTGCAGACCTACCGACATCATTCGTGGCCGCTGTGCGCCCTCGGCGTAGAGGACGTCAAAGGAGTCCTTGAGGTACTCGAAGAACTGGGACGCCGTGGCCAGGCCGGGGGATTGCCAGAACCGGAAGTCGTTGACGTCGGGGGTGTACGGAATCACCAGGTGACGCTTGGCGTGGGTTTCAACGAAGTAGGGCAGGTCGTCGTTGTAGGCGTCGCAGTCGTAGTCGAAGCCCTCCTCGATGAGGAGCTCACGGGTGTTGATGCTCGGCCCGTACCGGCAGTACCAGCCGCGGGGCGCGGCACCCAGGGTCGTCTCGAACGAGGCGACGGCCATACGGATGTGTTCCCTCTCCTGGTCTCGGCTGAGCCGGAACGTTTCCTCCCAACGGTATCCGTGGCTCACCACACCGTGTCCGCCCGCCATGATCGCTTGGGCCACCGCCGGGTTCTGCTCCAGGGCCACGGCGCAGGCGAAGAAGGTCGCCCTGACGTCGTAGGCATCCAGGAGGTCGAAGATGCGCCAGACGCCGACGCGGGAGCCGTACTCGTACATCGTTTCCATGGCGAGGTTGCGGACGCCGTCAGGGAGCCGGTAGGAGTTCCACTCCGTTGACGCCTCCTGGTCGGGGTCGCCCATAGCAAACGACCGCTCGGACCCCTCTTCGTAGTTGACTACCAGCGAGACGGCGATACGTGCACCGCCGGGCCACCCGCCGGTAGGCAGGTTCCGGGCGTACCCCACCAGGTCTCGTCGCGGCCCGCGTAGCTCGCTCATCCGCTATCCCTCCACCGTTTCATCTTGCCGGGTCGGAGCGGCCCGTCCCCCACCCGAGGAACAGGGGCTCGGCCGGTGGCGCAGGCTCGTTTCGTAGGCGTCGTAGACCGACCGGTAGGCGCTGGTCTCGTTCCTCTCGGCCCGCACGGACTGCACGATGGGGTGTCCGGCTGAGACGAGCAGCTGCGCGGTACGGGCCACCGCGGCAAGTCCTGCGGACATGGCCAGCACCGTGGTCGCCGCGCCGACGGGCTCGTCGAGGCCTTCCACCTCGACCAGAGCTTCGCCGCGCGGGGCATGGGTGTCGATAGTGAGGTGTGCGAGGTCGGACAGTTTGAGGCCCGAGCTGTGCCTGGGGGGCGCGGCACCAGCGGAGGATGAGGACACCGCGATCACGGTGAGACCGCGGGCCTTGGCGTAGCGGGCGGCGTCGACAACAACGGCGCTTGTCCCTCCATGGGAGAAGACGACAAGGACGTCACCCTCGCGCAGGTGCTGACCGTCGAGCATCACGTCGGCGTATCCCTCGGTGTTTTGCAGGAAGAGCATCTCGGGTACGCCGAAGGAGCCGAGGACGTTGAACCAGAGCAGGCGCGGGTCGATGATCGGGTGCAGTCCCACGAAGCTTCCGTAGCGAGGGAAGATCTCCAGCGCGGGAAGCATCGAGTGCCCGCTGCCGAACAGGTGCACGATGCCGCCTCTTCGGACGCAGTCGGCCATGCTCTGGGCGGCTGCCTCCACTTGGGCGGCCTGCTCGGTCTCCAGGCGTTCGAGCAGGTGGCGCAGCCCCCGCAGGTAGGTCGTCGATGCCGGCTCCTGCTCGCGCTCCTGACTCATTCCGGCACCTGAGGAGAAAGGGTGACTGCGTTGACGTCGTACCTCTCGGGTCCCCACTGTTCGGAGTCGTCAATGAGAGGGCGGTTGACCCACTTGTTGGCAACCACGTCCGGGTTCTCGTCCCGAGCTCGGGCGAGCCGGAGCGCCAACCACTGCAGGGGAAGGATGGCAACGAATGGCAGGTCGTCCTCGTGCAGCCCTTCCGGAAGGCTCACCGCATGGGTTGCTGCCTCGGCCAGCTGAACGTCGTCGGTGATGGCGATGGTCACCGCGCCAAGCGCGGACAGACCGCGCGTGAGCTCCACCGCACGCGAGGCCGTCCGCCCGGCCGGGCAGATGATGACGACGTTCGTGCCTTCGCGCACGGTGAAGATCTCACAGTGGATGAACTGCTCCAGCTCCACGCTGTGTGCGGGCAGGGACGCGGCTTCATAAACCTTCGCCATCCCGTACTCGGCCGCAGCCAGCCCGAGGCCACTCCCGGTAAAGATCCAGTGATCGCTGGTGAGGTTGACGTCGTCGATGCTGGCGATCTGGCGGCGCGACCCGTCGATGTATGGCTCCAAGAGCGCCGGCTCAAACGAACGGGCCCTTCTGCCGGCGCGTGTCCCCAGTTGCTCGGCGAGCATGCGCATCAGCAGCGAGACGGCCTGGAAACTCGCCGTGCGGCAGTTGGACCGTTCGCCCCGGACCGAGTTGTCGATCCACAGGTCGGCGCACCGGGCGAGCTCGGACTCCGGGTTGGCCGTGACGGCGACGACGAAGGCACCCCGTGAGCGGGCAGCCCGAGCAGCCTCCAGCACCCGGGCGGTGGTCCCGGAGTGAGAGACGGCCAGCACGACTGAACGAGGCGTCAGGGACTCGTATGTCTCGCGAGACAGCTGCATCGCCTGCATGGCTCGAAGACGCCGACCGGCCAGTCGCGCGAACCAGACCTCGGCGCACATCCCCGCAAACAGACTGTCGCCGCACCCGGTGACGACCCAGTCGTCCACCTCGCGTCCCGACAGGACGTCCATCAGCTCCGCGACAGGACCCGCGAAGGACCCGGAGGCTCGGCGCAGGACCGCAGGCTGCAAGGGGATCTCCTGCTCCAGCAGCGACGGCGCCGCGTCTGCGCTGAACGCTCGTGACTCATCATCTGTGGCGCTAAGCACTCTGTTCCCGATCGACACCCTGTTCCCTTTCGGTCATCGCGGATCCAGCCCGGGAGCACTGCTGGTAGCGAGCTGTCCTCTGCCTGTTGGAAAAGACTTCGGGTATCTCGGCGCCGACCGCCTGGACAACGAACGAGGCGGCGACGCAGCCGGTGGCCGCGGCAGCAGTGGGCCGCTCACCCCTGGCCAGGCCGACGAGACAGCCGCCGTTGAACGCGTCTCCTGCGCCGGTCGGGTCCGTGACCTCGAGGTCGGGGACGGCGGGTACCGCGACGCCCTGCGGGTCGGCGGTCTCGAAGACGACCGCCCCACGGCGGCCGCACTTGACGATGGTCAACGCCGAGCCGAAAAAGTCCACCGACGCCTTCAAGTCTGCTGGAGCTGCCGTGATGTCTGCGTCAAACAGGTGCTGGATGTGTTCGAGGCTGGGCAGGAAGCATTCGACGACCTGGGTGAGGTCCCGCAGCCGCTCGAGGGCGTCCGGCTCGGTGAGGTAGTGGAGCTCGGTGTCCAGCGCCACGAGCGCGCCGGCCTCGTTGAGCGCCTCGACGAGTTCCTTCTGCTGCGTGAGGGTCCCGGGCGTCACGAGGACCCATCGACCTGCGAGATGAAGGTCGTTCAGGTCGGCAACGACGGGCGACTGCTGGACCAACACGTCGAAGTCCTCGATATCGAAGGCACGCGCGCCGTCAGCGCTGTAACGGGCGACGTTGTGGATGCTCCGCCCTCGCAGGACCTTGATGGCATCGGTGTGGATGCGTCCGCCGTCGGCGTGTGTGAGCGCGAGGTGTTGCAGGGGGTAGTCATCTCCTACCCGGGCGACGACCGTAACGTCTCCCTTCGCCAGGAACGCCCCCAGTGCGGCGTACGCGGCGGCGCCCCCGGTGGTCGCGGGAAGGGTTCCTCCGCCCGGGAGGCGGATCTCGTCGATGGTCAGGTGTCCGGCGATGACGACGTGCGGTAGTTCGGCCTCCCGCCGGTCTGCGGTCGTGACCTCGTTGCCCTGTCGACGGGCGCGGTGCCCGCGCAGAGCGTCGCTGAGGGTGATCGCGGCGATGGTCAGCAGGAATGGCACCATAAGTACGAACTGGGAGGGGAACTCCGTCCGGATCTGCAGCAGACCGGCCAGGGCCTGGGCGAAACCAAAGAGCAGGCACGCGGCCACGGTGCGGTTGACCATTCCTGCCCCGAAGATGACGGCTGCGAACGCGATGATACCTCTCCCGGTGGTCATGTTCTCGCTGAACAGGTGTACCGAGCCGATGGCCAGCTCGGCGCCGGCGACGCCGGAGAAGGCGCCGCTGATCACGACGCTCGCGAACCGCACCCCGGCCACCCGCACCCCGGCGGCTCGCGCCGCCAAGGGTGCCTCACCCGTGGCCTGCAAACGCAGGCCAAATCCGGTGCGGCGAAACGTGTAAGCCACACACACGACCGCGGGAATCAGGGCCCACACCAACAGGTCTCGGTCGTCGAGGACGGGACCGAGCACGGGGACGTCGCGCACCCAGGACAGCTCGAGCCTCGGGTAGCCCGCTGGCAGCTCCACCGCCCGACCGGAGTCCTGGGCGTTCGCCAGCAAGAAGGTGGTCAACCCCAGGGCGAAGACGTTCACGGCGATCCCCACAATCACCTCGTCGGCGCGGAAGCCGACGACGAGGACGGCCATGACCGTGGCCGCGGCGGTCGCGGCGGCGACCCCGGCGATACTGCCCCACAGGAGGGAGCCGGTGGAGACCGCCGTCGCGACCGCAAAGTAGGCGGCGAGGAGCATGAAGCCCTCAAGCGCAATGTTGAAGATGCCCGCGCGTTGGGTGAACAAGCCGCCCAGGGCGGCATACAGGATCGGCGCTGCGAGCAGAACCCCGGGACCAAGGAGGGCGATGAGGTCACTCATGCGGACCCCCTCGGTGACCTTGGCCGGTGAGCCGGCGCCTGGCCTTGGCCCAGGCCTCCGGTAGCGCCCGGGGGGCGATGAACAAGATGACGGTCGCGGTCAGAACCAGCGCGATGTACTGCGAGACCCCGTTGAAGATCTGCAGACCCAGGCCACCTTGTGAGAGGGCACCGAACAGCAGCGCGGCCAGCGGGGTCAGGATCGGGGACGTGCCGACCAGCAGGGCCGCGAGGATCCCGTTGAATCCGACGTCCGGCGGGAAGGGGCTGATGCCGGCCTGGAACACCCCGCCCACGATGGCTGCGCCCGCCATGCCGGCGAGGGCGCCGCTGCCCAGCATCCCGATGATCATCACCCGCGTGGTGCGGATGCCTGCCGACCGCGCCGCGAGCGGGCTGTGCCCGTGCAGACGCAGCTCATACCCCAGCGTCGTGCGGCGAAGGGCCCACCAGACGAGGACCGCGAGAATGACGCCGACGGGGAGCAGGAAGGTGACCTGAGAGTCGGGCAGGACCACGGGGAGATGCGCATTGGCCTTGAGGGACTCTGTCTGGGCGTTAGCGCCCGGTTGCACCGAGGCGGCCCTGAACGGGCCCTGGACGAGGTAGTCGTTCAGCAACACCGCGACGTAGGTCAGCATCAGGGAGGTCAGGACCTCGTTTGTACCCCACCAGACCTTGAACAGGATGGGCGGCAGGGACCACAGCGCTCCGCCGAGAGCGCCCGCGAGCACGACGAGGGTGACCGCGAGCGGACCCGGGAGGTCGCCCGCCCCGCTCGCGCCCACCGCGGCGGCCACGAAGGCGCCCATCACGACCTGACCTTGCCCGCCCGCGTTGAAGATGCCTGAGCGGAAGGCGACGACGAAGGAGAGCGCGGCCAGGATCAGCGGTGTGGTCTGCGCGAGGGTGGCCTTGGTCTCGGCGGCAGTGCCGAACGCGCCGTCGTACAACCCACGGTAGGCAGTTGCGGGGTCCTTGCCCACCGTCGTCAGGACCAGTGCGCCCACCAGTGCAGCCAGTCCGAGCGCGAGCACCACGGCCGCGGTTCGTCGCGCCAGCCCAGTCAGGCGAGCCGTTGTCAACAGGTCCCGGTTCCGGAACTGGGTGTCCCTCGGGCTCACCGCGACACCCCCATCGCCAGCGAGCCGAGTGACTCCTCCGTGGCCTCGTCCGGAGATCGCTCACCGGCAACCTCACCGTTGAAGAGAACGACGGCGCGGTCGCAGAGGTCGCACGCCTCGCGAAGATCGGATGTCACGAGCAGGATCGACATTCCCTCGTTGCGTAGTCGTCGCAGCGTAGCCCGAATGGCGAACGCGGCGGCGACGTCAACGCCCTGGGTGGGTTGGACCGCGAGCAGCAGCTGAGGCTTCTTACTCACCTCGCGGGCCACCACGACCTTCTGGGCATTTCCGCCGGACAGGGTGCCCGCAGCCACGCTCGCCCCTCGAGCGACCACGTCGAACTCCTTGATCTGCGCTGCCGCGAAGTCATGCGTGGCGTGGATCCTGCGGATCCCGTGGCGGGAAAACTCGCGGCGTCGGTGCTGGCCGAGCACGAGGTTGTCTTCGATGGACAGTTCGCCGACCAGCGCCTCAGTTGTGCGCGACTCCGGGATGTACCCCAGACCGAGAAGCCGGCGGCTGCCGATGCTGGCGCCGGTGACGTTGGTGCCATCGATCCAGATCTGCCCGGACTGCGACGGCTCAAGGCCCACCAGCGCCTCGACCAACTCGCGCTGGCCATTGCCTTCAACACCGGTCACCGCGACAATCTCACCAGGCCGCACTGACAAGGATATGCGGTTGACCCGGCGGACCCCGAGCCGATCGACCACGCTGAGATCGCGAACTTCAAGGGTGGGGGCGGCGCCAGGGGGGGCATGGCGCAGCACGGGGTGCGCCTCGCTGACCGACATCGCGACGTCACGCCCGACCATTAGCCGGACCAGCGCCTTCTCGTCCAACTGCTCGGTCGGCGCCTCTGCCACCAGCCGGCCACCGCGCAGGACCGAGACGTTATGGGCCACGGCCAGGACCTCGCGTAGCTTGTGGGTCACCAGCGTCACGGTCGTGCCTCGGCTCGTAAGGTCACGCAGGACGTCGAAGAGCTGGCCGGCCTCCGTCGGCGTGAGGGCCGTCGTCGGTTCGTCGAGGATGAGCAGCTTGGCGTTGTGAAACAGGGCGCCGAGGATCTCCGTCCGTTGCCGCATGCCCACGGACAACGAGTCCACCCGCGCACCTGGGTCGACCCCGAGACCGTTCTCCCCGCTCAAGCGGGCCAGCCGTTCTGCCACAGCGCGGCGAGAGGGGGCCCCTCGTCCGTTGAGGGAAAGCATGATGTTCTCCGCGACGGTGAGTGACCCGACCAACAGGGACGTCTGGTGCACCATCGCCACGCCGTGCGCCAAGGCGTCCCGAGGACTGCCGAACGTCACGGGTTCGCCATCGAGGCGGATCTCACCGGCGTCCGGGACGTAGAGGCCGTAGACCATCCGCATCAACGTGGTCTTGCCCGCTCCATTCTCGCCGACGACGGCATGGATCGTGCGCGCAGGTACCCGCAGGCTGATGGCGTCGTTCGCCACCACAGGTCCGAACCTCTTCGTCAGGGCAACCGTCTCGAGGAAGGGCCCGCGGTCCGCGAGGTGCGGCCTACCGCCAGCCGCACCCCCGACCACGTCGTGATTGTCGGACATCGTCGACGGCGGCCCTCAGCCGCAGTTCTTCAGCGAGCCGACTGACTTGTCGTCAGGCACCGTGATGGAGCCGTCGATGATGCCAGCCTCGGCCTTCTTCACGGCGGCCTGCACGTCCTGCGGAACCAGCTTGTCGTTGTACGGCAGGATGCGCACCGCGCCGTCCTTGAGTCCGTAGACCTGGAGCCCCGGCTTGAAGGAACTGCCCGCGAACTGCTCGACCGCGACCTTTGCGGCGCCGGCGAAGTCCGGGCCAGTCGCGGTCAGACCGTACTTCGGGGCGAGCTCGCGGACATCGACGTCCGCACTGATGAGGTACTTCTGGGACTCCTCCGCCGCCTGGTAGACGCCCAGCTGGGTGCCGGCTGTTGCCGCGTGGATGATGTCGACACCCTGCCCGTACATCGTGTTCGCAAACTGCTTGCCGAGGGCAGGGTCGCTCAAGGAGCCCACGTAGGCGAAGCACACCTTGATATCCGGGTTTACCGACTTCGCCCCCGCGTCGAAGCCCACCAGGTAGCGGTCGATGACGTCCTGCTTGACCGCGCCAAGGAACCCCACTTTTGCGGTCTTAGTCATCTTGCCGGCGACGATGCCACCCAGGTAGGAGGACTCGTTCTCGCGGAAGAACAGTTCCTGCACGTTGTCCACGGGCTTGCTCAGCCGGGCGTCGAGCAACACGTACTTGACCTTCTCGTGTTTCGGGGCGACTTTCTCCAGGGCCTGAATCATCGGCGGGAAGGTCGTGAACACGAGGTCACTTCGACCGGAGACGCTCTCCAGAGTCGACTCGTAGGTCGAGGGGTCCGCCAGGACGACGACGTTGGACTTCATCCCCGCCTTCTCGGTGGCCGCTTTGAACCCCGCAACGAAGTCCTGCATGACGCCCTTGTCGGTCACGGACTGGATGCTGACCAACGTTGCGGTCATGCCGGACCCGGCCGCACCGCTGGAGGCCGCACCCGACCCCGACGTCGAGGAGTTGCTGGACCCTCCTCCGCACGCGGAGGCTAACAGCACTGACGTGCTCGCCACGGCGAGCACGAGCGTGCGCCGGCGCAAGCCTTGGAACTGGTTGTGGTGCATGGTGCCTCCTGGCGGTCCGGTGGATGGATTGAGTAAGGGAAATGCGTGGTTGCATACCTAACTGACGGGGGTCCGGCGAACATGCAGACCCATGTACTCGAGGTTGAAGACGTTCTCGCTGTAGAGGAACGGCAGACCCTCCCCGCTGTAGTGAAGCTGGTTCAAGACGAGCAGCGGCTTGCGTCGCGAGACCCCCAGGAGCTCCGCCACCCGCGAGCTGGGAAGAGTCGGGACGATGTCCGCGCGGGCCGTCTTGATCTCCAGTCGGCACTCGCGCTGCAGGAACCCGAATAGGGACTCCTCGCCGCGGTACTGAGCCATGACCCGTACCGGCACCTGGGTGACGCTGATGTAGTCGCGGCAGAGAATCACCGGCAGGTCGTCCGCGGTCCGCACTCGCTCGATGCAGTGCACCCGCTGGTCCTGGGCCAGGCGCAGTTGTTGACGCACGCCGGGGTCGCCCGGTCCAGTGACCAGCTGGTAGTGCCGGGTGCCGGCCTTGTGCCCGGCGCGGCTGATCATCTCGGTCGTGCTCGTCAGGTGCTCGATACCCACATCAACCGGGAAGTGTGCGTCCCTGCTCGGATCCAGGGTGAACGTCCCAATCCCCTGCTTGGTGGCGGTTAGGCCCTGCTCGCGCAGCACGCTAATCGCCTCTCGCACGGTGTTGCGACTCACACTCATCGACCGGGCCAGCTCCGGCTCGCTGGGCAGACGCGTACCCGAGGGGATCTCGCCCGAACGGATGCGTGCGGCAATCGCGGAGGCGATCTCGCTGGGCAGCGAGGCCCTCCGGCCCGGAAGGGCGCCCAGGTCCCAGGACATATCCCTCACGTACTACCTCCCCTAGGTTGTTGGACATCCAACCTGTCCAACTAGCGGGCGGTCAAGATGTTTGTGCGGCTCACCTCTGAAGGAGATCAATCCGTGACCAGAACTGGCCGGCCACCCGTGGCCAAGCGCAGACCGACGTCCACGTCGAGGAGGCAGTAGCTGCCTCGGACCGGTGACGTTTGAGGCAGTGCAGGGCCACCATCGCTGCGCTTCCGGTGATCTAGTGTCGGTACGTGGGCCACCCGTGGGTATCGCCGCGCAGCCGGACGACTGTGGCGGGGTGCAGGACGTCGTTCATCGAACCGTCTTCGACCTGGAGGCGGTGGCGGATCTGCGCACTCGATGAGGCGGCGTTGGAGCGCATATGGTGGAGGACGCGAACCGTTTCCGCTGGGCGAAGCAGCGACATCGTTGACGTGGGCCAGGATCCGGGCTGCGCCGGTGAGGCCGACGCTCCACAAGCTCCTTCAGCGTCGCGCCGCGGGCCAGCACCGCGGCCTCGCACTCGGCCATGATCGCCGTCAGCTTCGCGGTGACGGCGACTAATTCGGCGTGCCGCCGCGGCGCCGGCTGGCGTCGGTGCTGGAGAGCCTGGCCGAGTCGGTCGCCGCCTCGATCGGGTTACCGGTGAGGTGGGGGGCGCTGGCGTGCCCTCCGCGCCCGTGGAACGTGGCCGTGAACCAGTCACCGGACGCCATGAAGGTTCCGGCGCGGTGGGGCACGGAGTGTGCGGGCGCGATGGCGCTGACGTGCAACGCGAACGCGGTGGTGTCGCCGGTGAGCTGAAGATTCGCGTGCTCGAGGGTCCTGAGGGCGCCCCGATCCGACTCCTCACCCGGTTGGAACGCCAGGACGACGTCGTGGACTGGCGCCTGGTGCGCCAGCATGCGGGCCACGCCGAGCAGGATGGCCATGTGCAGGTCGTGGCCGCAGGCGTGCATCGCTGCCTCTCGGCGCGAGGAGAAGGGAAGGCCGGTGGCCTCCACGAGCGGCAGGGCGTCCATGTCGGCGCGAAGCACTCGGGTCGATCTGGTGCCACCGTTGCCCGCGACGCGCACGGTCAGGCCCGCTGCGGGGTGGACCTCGGGCGCGAAGCCGAGAGCCGTGAGCTCCGCCTCCAAGAACGCATGAGTGTCCGGGAGGTCGATGCCGACCTCGGGCTCGGCGTGGAGGTGGCGTCGTCGTCCCACCATCCAGGGGAGCAGGTCATCGGGCAGCCCGTGCCGGGAGGTGTCGCGGTCCGTCCCTTCGGTGCTCACCGAGGTGCCTCGTCGGTGACCCCGGAGGTGGCGGCGCCCAGCGCGTCGATCGCGCCCAGGACGAGGTCCCAGTAGCCCGCGGCGTCGAGCTCGATGGCCACCCGGGCGTTCGCGGGTCGGCCGTACCGGTTGAACAGGTCGACGACCGTGGCGCCCCGGGTCCACTCGCCCCTCGTTTCCACGGCGACGAAGCACTCCCGCCAGTGGACCAGCTCCGGTCTGATCAGGGCGGCGATCGTGCAGGGATCGTGCACCGGCGGTGAGTCGAACGCCCAGACATCTCGGTAGGACGACCCGAAGAAGCCCATCCACTCGGCCGCCGTGTGGCCGACGACGTGCGGCATCGCCTGCATGCGTTCCACGATCGCCGGGGTGGCGAGGGCTTGATGGGTGAGGTTGAGCCCCACCATCCTGATCGGGATGCCGGACCTCAGGACGATGTCGAGGGCCTCGGGGTCGGCGTAGGTGTTGAACTCGGCAGCCGGGGTGTGGTTGCCACGCTCGGTCGAGCCGCCCATGAAGATCACTTCCTGGACTGTGGGTACCACCTAAGGATGCTCGTGGATGAGGGTGGCGACGTTGGTGATGGGACCGGTGGCGACCAGGGTGATGGGCCGCTCGCTGGACGAGATCACCTCGTGCATCAGTTCCGTCGCGGAGCGCTCGACGGGGGCCGACACTGGTTCCGGCATCGTGGGGCCGTCGAGACCGCTGGCCCCGTGGACGTAGTTCCCGAGCTCGGTCACTCCCGTGAGGGGCGCCGTGGCGCCGATGGCGACCGGCACCCGCCCAGCCCCGGCCAGCGCGAGAACCCGCAGGGCGTTGCGAGTGGCGTCGGCAACCGAGCAGTTGCCGAATGTCGTCGTGATCGCCCGAAGGTCGATGAGCGGCGACTGGACGGCGAGGAGGATCGCGATGGCGTCGTCGTGGCCGGGGTCGCAGTCGAGGATGATGGGGATGGGTTGGTTCTCGGGCGCCATGTCGCGCTACCGCCCCGCGCCGAGCCACCGGAGCATCGCCCCCACCACACCGTCGAAGCCGGACCAGGCCAGGAACTCCTCCGGACACCAGTGCGGGCCGATGTCCGAGGTCCAGACCAGGGAACGGCCTTCCCCGACCTCAGAGGTGGCGATGAGGACGTCGCCGCCGACGGTAGCCACCACCTGCGCGCCGGCCTTGGCCTCAACCTTGTTGTAACCAAGGAGGTCGGGAGCGCTTCCTGACCACGCCGCGCCGATCTCGTGGCCGGGAAGGGCCACCACTGGCCGGGCTCCTTGCGGCGCCTCCACCCGGTCGTCGCAGTCGAGCATCGATACCGGGAGCACGTCGGCGAGCGGGCTGCGGGCGAAATTTGCTCGCGCCTGAAAACCCTGGAAGCTCAGGTAGCCGCCGGCCATCATGAGTCCTCCCCCTGACCGGACCCACTCGCACAAGTTGATGAGGGGGTTGTCGGAGGGACTGCCCCCCAACCAGGTCTCCAGCGGGAGGACGAACGAGTTGGCCCCGATGTCGGAGAGGATGATGACGTCGAACTCGGTCATCGCCTCCACGGTGCGGGGGAACTTCGTGGGCACGTCGTGGGCATACAGCTGCTCGACGTCGAGACCCTGTCGCTTGGCTGAGGCGATGAAGGCGTCGGCTCCCGAGTGGAACGTGACACTGGTGAAGCTGTCGAATCCCTTGAAGTGGGTTGCCTGGGATATCCACGACTCCCCGGCCAGCAGGATGCGCGGCATCAGACCTCCTTCGTGTTGTCGAATACGGCTCTGGGGTTGCGGACCATGAGCTGCTCGATGGTGTCGTCGTCGAAGCCGTGCCGATGGAGTCGCGGAACGAAGTACTGCAGGAGGTGCCCGTAGCCGGGGCCACCGTTTCGTCTCAACAGGTTCTTCAGGAAGATGTCGGACGAGATCAGCAGATGGTCCGCGAACCCGGTTTCGACCAGGCCGGCGAGATGTCGGGCGTTGTCCTCGTCCGAGGGGCACTGGACGCCCTGGTCGGCGTAGAACATCTCAGCCCCGACCATGTCGTACTGCACCCAGGCCCCCCTGCGCAGCAGGCGTAGCTGGTAGTCCGGGTCGGGTCCCGAGGGCCCCATGTGACACAGCACCACGTGCGCCGGATCCACGGAGTACGCCTCAACGAAGTCGAGCACCTCGTCGCCGAGCCGAAACCATGCTGGGAGGTGGATCTGGATGGGGAGCAACGTCTCCCGTTGGGCCATGCAGGCAGCCGCGAGGCTGGTGCGCTCTGCGGGGGTAAAGTCCTGGCCCACGCCGATCTCGCCGATGATGCCCGGCCTGATCCCGTTCACCCCGTCCCGGAGGTCATCCACGATCAGCTCCGCCATCTGGGCCGCGTCAAGATCGGCAATGACGTCGGGCTGGGCCGCCTCGAGATAGAACCCCGTCCCGGCAACGATGTTGACGCCCGTCGCGCGACTCACCACCTGCAGGCCCGTCAGGTCGCGGCCGACCCCGAGCCCGGTGGGATCGATGATGCTCCCCCCGCCCAGCGCAGCGAACCGGGCCACCTCCTCGGTCGCGGTGGCCACGTCGTCGAGGGCACAGTTGTCCCGGTTGCCGAATGGATCGTGTTTCAGGTCCCAGAGCAGGTCCATGGTGACCGGGCTGGTGGCGAACTCGTCCGGGTCGAGCCCAACGGACGTCGTGCGCTGCCACCACGAGGTGACGTCGTTGAGGATGTGTTCGTGCGGGAGGGTGACACCGAGATCAGCGCTGTCGATCGTCCCGAGCACGGTCATGACGTCGCTCACGTGCCAGATCCACCTATCCGCGAGAAGAGCTTGCTGTTGAGGAAAATCGCCACGACGAGGATGGCTCCTTGGACAATGGGGACCCAGTAGACATCGACGTGCAGGAGGACCAGACCGTTCGAGATGATCCCCAGGGTCATCGCGCCGATGGCGGATCCGATAATGGACCCACGTCCACCCATGAGGCTGGTGCCGCCGAGGACGACGGCGGTGATCACCTCCAGCTCGAAGGCCGTCCCCGAGTTCGACGATCCGCTCGCGAGCCGCGTGGCGGTCGCGACACCGGCCACCGCCGCGAAGAGCCCGGTCATCGTCAGGGCCCACAGCTGGATCTTGCGGATGTCGACACCCGAGCGGCGCAGCGACTCCGCGTTCGAGCCAACGGCGACGACGTAGCGGCCAAAACGCGTCTGGGTGAACAGATACCACGAGCCCGCCACAGACGCGATGGCCATCCAGGTCGGCGTGTAGAGCCCCAAGAACTTGCCCTGGCCCAGGGGCAGCAGGAAGATTGAGTCGATCGGAGTGCTGTACCCCTGCGTGATGAGCAGAGCCACCCCCCGCACCGCCGTCAATGCGGCCAGGGTCACGATGAACGACTGCAGCCTCCCGTATGCCGTGAGGAACCCGTTGGCGATCCCGATCAACGCGCCGATGGCGAGAGTGGCCGACAGCGCCAGGACCGGGTTCCCGGTCTTGGCGAGCAGCCCGAGGGTGGCCGCCGTCAGACCGACGATGGAGCCGACGCTGAGATCGATGGCTCCAGTCGTGATGACGAATGTCATCGCCGTCGCCACGATGATGGTCGGAGCAATCTGCCTGCTGACATTAACGAGGTTCCCGGCTGTCAGAAAGGCGTCGGCTCGCAGGCTGAAGAAGACGAACAGCACCACGAACACAAGGAGGATCGACAACACCCCGAAGTGCCGGGCGACGAACTCCGATCGGGCACCTCGGGCGGAGCGGCTCCGGGCGAGTGGCGGGGGCACGGTTTCGCCCGCTGCCATCTACTTCCCCATCATCGAGGTCACAAGTTCGGACAAGTCGGTCTCCGCCGGTCGCATCTCGCGCCAGACCACCCCTTCGTAGAGCACGACGAACCGGTCCGCGACCCCAAAGAGATCCTGCAGCCGGTGGGTGATCAGCACGACGCTTACCCCACGCGACGACACATCTCTGATCAGCTGCAGGACGGTCTCCACCTCCTTGGCGGCCAGTGCTGCCGTGGGCTCGTCCAGGACCAGGACCTTGGGGTCGAAGGCGACCGCGCGGGCGATCGCGACAGCCTGCCGTTGACCGCCCGAAAGGGTGCCGACGTCCTGGTGCATCTTGGTCACCCGGATGTGCAGGCGTTTGAGGTCCGCAGCTCCCTGGACGCGCATGGCCGCATGGTCCAACCGCCGGGTGATCCGATGATAGGGCTCACGCCCCAGGTAGAGATTCGCAGCCACGTCCAGGTCGTTGCACAGCGCCAGGTCCTGGTAGACCATCTCGATCCCGTGAGAGCGAGCCGCGCGGGGGCCGGAGCCGGTCAGCTCCTCCCCGTCGATCCGAATCTGCCCGGAGTCAGGTGTCACCGCGCCGGCGAGCATTTTCATCAGGGTGGACTTTCCGGCTCCGTTGTCCCCGACGAGTCCGATGACCTCGCCCGGCGCGATGCGCAGATTGACTCCCTTCAGCACGTCCAGGGCGCCAAACCGTTTCCGGATGTCGATCATCTCCACCCGGTGTTCGGGGGGAGACGATCGGTCCGTGACGCTACTCGGGTATCCCATGGCCTACGTCCCTTCGTCGGTCAGGGAAAGATCGTGCGGTACTTGTCGACGTTGTCCTTGGTCACGATCGTGATCGGCACGTCGATGAAGCCCTTCGCAGCACCACCACCGATGAGGCTCTTGAGCTCGGCGACCGCTTTCACACCCTCCTGCTTGGGGTCCTGCTGCACCACCGCCACAGCGAGACCGGAGTCGACTGCGCCGATGACCTCCTTGGTCAGGTCCCAGCCGATGATCTTGGTGGTGGTGTTGCCCTTCAAGGCTGCGGCCGTTCCGACGGTAGCGGGCTCGCCCGTGGCGTATACGAGGTCGAGGTTCGGTTGGGCGGTCACCAGGTTCTGCGCGGCGGTCGCGGCCTTCTCCTGCACGTTGTCACCGCTCACACTCTGGGTGTACTTCGCTCCCCCCGCGTCGATCGACTTGCGGAAGCCGTCCTCACGCTGGTTCTGGATGAAGGAGTTCTTGGCGTCGACGACGCCGTAGCTCTTGCCCTTCGCGATTCCCTTGTCAACGGCCCAGGTGGCGATCTGCTCGCCCGCCTTCGCGTTGTCGACACCGACGAAGGTGTCGACGCTCCCGTCCGCGAGCTTGGCGTCGATGGCAACAACCCTGATGCCCTTGTCCCGTGCGGCCTTGACGGCCGGGAGCACCCCGTTGACGTCGATCGCGACGACGATGAGGCCGGTGACACCCTGGGAGACAAGGGATTCGATGTCGCTGTTCTGGCGGGCCGAATCGTTGTTGGCATTCGAGATCGTCAGCGTGCAACCCGCGTCCTTGGCCGCCTGAGTGGCGCCCTCGTTCATCTGCGTGAAGAAGATCGCGGTCTGGTTGATCTGGGTCATCCCGAGGGCGCACTTGGCGGCGCCGGCCCCCGCCGTCCCGCCAGCCGAGGCGGCCGGCGCGGTCTCGTTGCCGGTGCTGCACGCCGTCAGGGCCAGACCCGCTGCCAAGGCCATCCCCATCGCGGGCCGAAAACGTCGAACGCTCGAAGGCTCCATGGGTTTCTTCCTCCAGAGGGGATGACGTGGGTAAAGGATTACCGAAACGGCTACGATAGCGCGGCAGGCGTCCAGGGAACATCTCGATTCAGTAACGTCAACCGTGAAAGACGCACCGTCAGAACGGAGTTCTCTTGTCGGGCAGCCGGCCGCGACCCGCCACGATGCACGACGTGGCGGCCCACGCAGGAGTGTCCACGGCAACGGTGTCCCGCGCCCTGAGCGGCCAACGGCCGATGTCACCGGAACTTCGTGAGCGGGTCCTGCTGGCGGCCAACACCCTGGGTTACCGGGTCAACCTGCTCGGCCGCGCCCTGAGACGGAAACGGACGTCGTCGGTGGGCCTGATCGTGCCCGACCTCGACAACCCGTTCTTCTCATCCCTGGCTCAGCATGTCGGCCGGTCGTTCGGACCGTCCAGCATTGACGTCTTCACCTACAGCGCCGACTCCGACCTGGATCGTGAAAGGCGTGGGGTCCAATCTTTCATCGGGCGCCAGGTCGACGGTCTGGTGATCATTCCCTCTCATGAGGAGGGCAGCGCCGAGAACATCACGTTGGCGTCGGAGTCCGTGGTGACCATCCAGTTCGACCGTCGCGTCCCATCCATGGATACGCACTTCGTGGGTTGCGACAACCGCCATGGGATGAAGCTCGTCAGCACACACATCCACGACCACGTCGATCTTGCAAGACAGCCCTTGATCTACGTCGGAGCCGCCCCAGTCTCGTCCTCAGCGCATGAACGGCTCGACGGTTTCACCAAGGCCTTTCCCCACAGTCGTCGCATGCTCGGACCCTTCAGCGCTGAGTGGGGGCAGCGTGCGGCGATGCAGCTGCTGGAGGAGGAGACGCGTTCGGCGACGATCGTTGCAGCGGCCGATGTCATCGCATTGGGCTGCATGAATGCGCTCCAGTCTCGGGGATTGCGCGTACCCGAGGACTTCCGCGTTATCGGTTTCGACGGCGTCGGGGTCGCCTTCCTCGCCCACCCATCCCTGACCACCGTCCGTCAACCGGTTGAGGCGATGACCACCTCGATCCTCGAGCTGATCCTCAACGGCCTCGATGAGGGCGTCGAAGGCAGGAGACGCAGTGTCCGACACAAGCCGGAGTTGCTCGTCAACGGCTCCAGCCCAGCACGGTTCGTGTGACGTCGGGGAGTGCGAATTCTTGTCGCAAGCTGCGACTGGGACCCATCCGTTCGATGGAGTGGTCCCGTTGTCCGTGAGGCGGACGCCCTTGTCCACGACCCAGAGCACCCGCCGCGCCGAGGCGTACGGCGCGGTGGTCATGACCGCGGTGATCAGGTCGGCGAAGGGCTCGATCCCGCTCTTGGGCGCGGTCGCGCCGATCACGCGAGCGCGGTGCACGTCATCGACGGTGAAGTAGGCCAGCGTGCCGTCACGGATGTCCGCGTGCTCGACCCGACGGGTGCGCGCCCTGGTCCAAGCGGTTGTCCCCGGTGGCGCCCGTCGCAGGATCTTCAGCGGGGACCTCTACCCCGCAAACGGGAGGTGCCCCAAGTCGGCGCCGATCACGTCGTCGCCGTCGCCGAGCGGCTGGCCTCGCCACTGGCGGGCGCCCAGGTCCAGCCACTCGCGCGGCCTTGACCTCGAGGTACGGGCCGCGGAGGAGGATCCAGGACCGGTGCTTCCATGGCCTCATCGCCTCAGCGGACAACCACCGCCGCGACGTGCTGGCCGAGGTCGCCTCGGCCAGTCCACACGGGTGACGACGTCGGTAGGCAGCTCGGCACCCGAGCAGCGCGACAGCGGCACCTCACTCCCACCCGGCAGCGTGCACGCCAACGCCTTGACCTGCGCGACCGCAACCGGGGTGACCCGCCGCGCCCGGCCGGCCCGGGGCAAGTCCACCAGCGCGGCCAGGTCAGCAGCGACGAACCGCCTTCGCCACCTACCGGCCGTGTCGACGTCAACCCCCACCTCGGCAGCGATCGCCTCGTTGGCCGCGCCCGCCGCCGCAGACAACCCGATCCGGGCACGGACCACGCCCGGGACTCGCTGCGTCCGGCTCGAGCACGAGCGGTCAGCACGGCTTGGTCTGGGCCCACTCCACGGTTCAGCTGGCCGGGGTCTCCCCGGTGCCCCTCCACCAGGGTGTCTCAAGGAACCCTCGTTTGATCGTGAAGAGTGGCGCTCCTGATTGATCCGGGGGTCATTTCCGGCCTGGGAGGACGGGTCGGTGGCCGCCGAGGCTGAGGAGGGCGAGGGCAATGAGGGCTTCGGGGGACCTGAAGCCGAACGCCAATCTGGTGATCAGTCGGATCTTGGTGTTGGTC